>Ga0164241_10005001_pt1 | contig 12593 bp, 9 predicted proteins | sample OricomyardsoilBY_FD_108780 | JGI IMG/M metagenome (GOLD analysis project Ga0164241, IMG submission 108780) | Backyard soil microbial communities from Emeryville, California, USA - Original compost - Back yard soil (BY) | ecosystem: Environmental > Terrestrial > Soil > Unclassified | place: USA...
GTGACGCCAACGTGCCGCGGGCCCATTCGCCTCGCGCTGTCGGCTCACTACGTCGCCGTGGCCTGCCTCTTCGAGCACGCCGTGTGGGTGTATGAGCGGGCCGCTGACGGCGCACCCCGGCGTCTGGCCGCTCGCATCGTGCACGACGGCCCGCTTTGGTCCGTCGCGCTCCTCGAGCAAGGCGGCGTGCTCTTCGTCGCGGCCGGCGGCACGGAAGATCACCCGCTCGAACGCAAGGACCGAGTCTTCGGCTACATCGACTCGTTCGTCTACTTGTACACGCTCGGTCCGGGCGACACGCTGCGGCGCCTTGCCGCCACGAACGTCGCCGCGCTCGGTCTCGTCACTCCCAAAGCGATTGCCCTCGAGGCGCGCGCGGGCGTCCCGCTGACGACGGCGCTCGGCTACGGGAGCGACACGGCGCTCGAGCTGCCGCTCGGCGCCGCCCCGCGCCTGCTCGCCTCCGTTCCGGGCTGCGCGTCGGTCGTCGTCACGCCGGGGCGCCGGCTGTGCGCGAACCCGCTCTTCGACGCGTGGGTCGAGCTCGGCGAAACGCCGCGTCTTCACCCGGCGCGCGCGGCCGCGAAGACCGACCCGTCGGGCGTCGAACGTCTGGGTGAAGCGCTGTTTTTCACGACCCTGATGGCCCCCGAGGCGTCGAGCGAAGGCCGCTTGAGCCGCTTCACGTGCGAGACCTGTCATTTCGAGGGCGCGACCGACGGTCGCGTCCACAACAGCGGTCGCAACGACATCCGCGTCAGCACTCGCCCGCTCTTCGGCCTCTTCAACGACGCGCCTCACTTTTCGCGCGCCCATGATCGGGATCTCACGAGCGTGTGCCACAACGAGTTTGCGGTCGCGAATCGCGGTAACCCCGTGGATCCGTGGTTCTCGCTCGCTCCGGAGAGGTTTCCCTGGCTGCAGGCGCTGGGCGCCGGGACGGTCGCGCTCACGCCGCTCGACCTCCGGCGCGCGCTGCTCGCGTTTTTTGCGCGCTTCTCGCACGAGGAGAACCCGTTCGTGACGGCGCGCCCGGCGCCCCGCCGTTTCACGGACACCGAACGACGCGGCGCCGCCGCTTTCCGCGCCCGCTGCGAGCGCTGCCACGAAGCTCGCCTCGTTGCGCGCGAAGCCGCGAGCCGCGTCCCCTTCGAAGGCTGGGAAGCGCTCACGCTCTCGCCGTCGACGCCCATCGTGTGGGCGCGCGGCGACTACGAGAAAACGGGCGTCGTGCCGTACGTCGATGCGGAGGGCACACGCGTGCCGTCCCTCCGTCGCCTCTACCTGAAGCGGCCGTACCTCACGAACGGCAGTGCGCCGACGCTCGAGGCCCTGCTCGAAAACGCGCGCGCCTCGGCATCGGAGTTCGTGCACGCGCCCGTCGCCGACCGTCCGGATCTGGCGCCGCTGCCGCCTGCCGAGCGCGCTGATCTCCTGGAGTTCATTCCCCTTCTTTAGGCGGGCGCGCGAGGTGCTACGCTCACGAGCTACGGTGTTGGGACGCGCGGTGCTGTTGCTAGCGTGCCTGGTGGCCACCGACGGGTGCGACAGCGGTCGTCCGCTCCGCGCGCTCGCGTGCGCGCGCGATCAGGACTGCCCGAGCGATCGCTCACACTGTGCCGGTCTGACTGGCGCCGACCAGCCGGCAGCCTTGCCTGTCTGTCGTCCGGAGTGCTCTTCGGCGGCCGACTGCCCGGCGGGGTTCTTTTGCGACGGCCCGGACGGTACTTCCGAGTGGCACTGTGGGCAGTGCGTGGAGGCTTGTCAGACGGCCGGGTGCAGCGAAGGCTTCGTGTGCGATCCGAGCGGTGAGTGCCGCTTGACCCTTTGCGATGACAGCGGCGCCCCGGCTTGCCCCGACGGCTGGCGCTGCGACCCCGCGGCGGCCACGACCAACGCCGTCGGCGTGCATTCGGACCCGAACGACCCCACGCGCATCGCGCGCGGCTGTGCGCGGAATCCCTGCGGCGAGGAGAACGGCGCGTACTGCGCCGACCTCTGGCGCTGCGATCCGGAACACTCGCCGAACAGCTCCGGCTGCGTGCCGCTCCCGTGCGCCGATACGGGCCATTGCTCGAGCGATGCGACCTTCATCTGCACGCCGACGAACGCGGGCCCGCGCGCGGCGGGAAGCGATCCGCACGGCTGCGTTTATCGCAACTGCAGTGAAGGACCGTTCTTGTGCACGACGGACCAGGTCTGCGAAGAAGGCGTCTGTCGTGCGCTGAGGTGCGCCGAGCGCGTGTGCCCGACCGGCACCATGTGCATGGAGCCGAGCCCCGGAGCTTCGCAATGTGTCAGCGTTCCCACGGGTGCGGGTGGCGCGTCGAGTAGCGGTGGCGCTCCGAACGCGGCCGGCTCCTCTGCACGCGGCGGCTCGTCCGCTGACGGCACCTGGCCCCCCGCGACCGGGCACTGCGAATAGCCCGGGCGGCGGCTCAGGGCGCGCTGGGCGCCGCGTAGGGGCTGCCGACGATCGGATCGACGGCCGTGAGCACGGCGACCTGGATCTCCAGGCGGCGGCTCGGGCTGATCGGCGAGCCGTCGAGCTCGACGATGCTGAAGCGGTCGTACACACGTGTCCCGTTCGTCTTCACCTGCGACGACACGATTTGCACACGCTGATTGAACAATGCTTGCGCGAGCGCGAGCAGCAGGCCCGAGCGGTCGCCAGTTTCGACCTCGAGCGTCGCGAAGGAGCCGTCGCTCGCCTCGAGGAAGCGCACCACGGTTTCTGCGGCGGACGGCGTCGCGGACGGCCGCGCCGAAGGCTCGACGATGCGGCCGCGGTCGACCTTCCCCTCGAGCAGGCCGATGATGGTCGTCTTGAGTGCATCGACGTGCTCGTCGGCGACGGGAGCTTTTCGGAGCTCCGGCGGGTCGTGACGAACCCAAAAGACATCGAGCGCTTCGTCCGTGACGCCGGATTGGCGCCGCGTGTAGGCCTCTGCCTCGATGACGTCGAGGCGGCAGAGCACGAGCGCCGCGCTGATGGTCGCGAGCAACCCGGGGCGATCCTCGGCGACGACGCAGAGCGCCGTGCCGGGCCGGTTCGACGGGAAAATGCCGGCGTTGACGCGGGCTTCGCCGCGCGCCGTCGCGACGTGCGCGTGCGCCGCCATGGCGCGCGCGTCGAAATTCTTCCGGTAACTCTCCGGCATCGAAGCGGCGAATTCCGCGGGAGGGGGCACGGAGGAAGTTCTCACACTCTGCCTCGCGAGATCCGGGTGGAACATGCGTCCTGAACGATTCTCGCCAACGGGTATTTCCGCATCATGTCGAAAGAGTAACCAACGAGGGCCGCGTGCTTCGTGCGCCGCTGCCACGGTGATGCGCTCGCTCAGCGCTTTTTGCCGCCGTCTTTGGGTGTGCCCCGGATGACGGTGGGTGCCGTGCCCGGGGTCGCTGTCGCCGCCCCGCCCGGCGCCGCGGGGGCGGGCAGACCGGGAATGAGGTTCGGGAACACCGTCGGCATGACGCTCGGTAGCACGGGGGGAAGCGCCGCGGGGAGTCCTGACGGAATCGTGATGGGCGGGAACGCGCTCGGCACCGTCAGTGGAAGCGGGAACAGGCCGCCGTCTCGTTGTGGTGCGGGCTCCACGGGCGGGGTCGCCGTGGGCGTTGCCGCGGTGGGCGTCGTGGGATGGTTCACGTGTGAAGGGCCCGGCTCGCTCGTGGGCGCTACGGCCGGGGGCACGAAAGCGCTCGCCTCACCTTCAGCCGTGAACGCTGCGGGCGGCGGCGGAGTCACGGCTTGCTCGAGCGGCGGCGGCGGCAACGTCGGATTGCTCTCACTCCACAGCACGTAGCCGCCCGCGCCGGCTGCACCGAGCGCCAAGAGCGAGAAGAACGCGATGAGCCAGCCGGCGCGACTGCGTCGTGGCGTTCTGGCCGCTGCGCGCACGGCCTGGGGCGAGTGAGGCAGCACGGCGGGGGGCAGGGCTGGCGTCATGCCCGCGGCAGCTCCGGCGAGCGCACGCGCGAGCGCGGGGGCCGCTTCGGTCGCGCCCTTCGCGAACGCTTCTTGCGCTTCGGGCGGCAACGTCTTCGGCGCGGCGGCCGCAACCGGCGCGAGCGGGGCTTCACGTGCCGCGAGGATCCCCGCAGGGCTCAGCTCACCGGCGAAGTTCGCGAGGTGGGTACGCAGCTCGTGCGCGCTCGCAATACGCGCGTTGCGATCCGGCGCCATCGCGCGGCGCACGAGCTCGACGACGCCCTGCGGCACGCCGGGCTCCAGCGCCGCGAGCGACAGCACGTCCCCGGCGAGCACCTTCCCGACGATCACCTGCGCGTCTTCCCCTTCGGCCGGAAGCCGCCCGCTCAGCATCTCGAACACGATCACCCCGAGCGCGTACACGTCGGCGCGCCCGTCGACGTCGCTCGCGGCGTAGAGCTGCTCGGGCGGCATGTATTCGGCGGTCCCCATCACCACGCCAGCACGCGTGAGCCCGCGCTGGCCCTCGTAGAGCTTCGCGATCCCGAAATCGATGAGCTTGAGCAGCGGACCGCCCGTGCCCGGCGTCACGAACACGTTGTCCGGCTTCAGATCGCGGTGGACCACGCCGATGGCATGCGCGGCTTCGAGGCCCGAGGCGATCTGGAGGGCGAAGTCGACCGCCGTGGCGAGCGGCAGCTTCTTGTCGCGGTCGAGCCGGTGCTGGAGCGACTCCCCGCTCAAGAGCTCCATCACGAGGTACGGCTGCCCGTTCGGGCCCACGTCGACGTCCGTGACGCGCGCGACGTGCGGGCTCTGGATCGTGGCGGCCACGCGCGCCTCCTGCAGGAAGCGCTCGGAGAGGCCCGGACGGCCTGCGAGATCCTCGTGCAGGAATTTGAGCGCGACCTGGGTCCGCAGGCCCTCGTGGCGCGCCTCGTACACGCTGCCCATGCCGCCGTCCCCGATGAGACGAACGATGCGGTACTTACCGCCGATGAGATCGCCAGAGACCGGAAGCATCTCGGTCCTTTACGGCTTCCCCGCCGGCTTTTGCCACACGGTGTCGGCGACCCCCGCGGCAACGTTGGCGCGCCTTGCCAGCACGAACAGCAGGTCGCTCAGGCGGTTCAGGTAATGGACCAGCACGTCGCGCACCGGTACGTGGTGGCGGGCACTCAACACGCGCCGTTCTGCGCGCCGGCAGACCGTGCGCGCCAAATGCAGGCTGGCTGCACCCGCCGAGCCGCCGGGCAAAATGAACGAACGCAAGGGCTCGAGGCCGGCTTCGGTCATATCGATCGTACGCTCCAGCCGCTCGACGTCCGTCGCACCCAAAAGCTCGAGCTGAAGCCGCTCCTCCTTCCCGCGCGCGCATCCGAGCTCCGCGCCAAGGGTGAGCAAATCCGACTGGATACGCTCGAGCACGCCGGCGAGCTCGCCCGGGCCGAGCGCCGCGCGTGCGACCCCGAGGCACGCGTTGAGCTCGTCGACGGAACCGTACGCCTCGACCTCGGGGGCTTCTTTGCCGACACGACCGCCGCCGAACAGCCCGGTCATGCCGGCGTCACCGGTGCGGGTGTAGATCTTCATGGCGGCTTCCCGCCGACCTTGCCACGGCTCGGCAGGCCCGCCGAGCATTCCGCGCTACGCGGAGAAAATCTGCTGGATCTCGCCTTCCATCGCGGCCGGGGCAACCTTGCGCGCGAGGGCGAGCTCCTGAACGAGGAGGCTACGGGCCTGATCGAGCAAGCGGCGCTCGCCGAAGGAGAGGTCCTTGTCGAACTTCAGGCGGTACATGTCCCTGAGAACCTTCGCGATCTCCGAGGGAAGGCCGCTCTTCAACATTTCCGTGTACGCACGGAAGCGGCGGTTCCACGGCTGCACGTCCACCGCGACCTCCGGGGCCTTCAGGATGTCCAGAATCTTCTGGGCTTCCTTCTTCTTCATGACCGGCCGCAGGCCCACGCGTTGAACGGCCTCCGTCGGAATCATCACTTTGAGGCCGGTGTCGCGGATCTTGATCACGTAGCAGGCCGTCTTCCGGCCTCCGAAATCGCGCTCCTCCATCCGCTCCACCTCACCCACGCCGTGCGCCGGGTGGACGGCCATGTCGCCGACCTTAAAGGTGTAGTGGGGAGCCACCGGAGCATTAATCGTCGATTCCATACCGCCTCCTCGAGCCCCAGCCGTCCGCTGGCGCAGGGCGTTAATCGGCTGCGCCGGGACGGAGGATCCGTCTCGGTCTGTCTTTGCCCGCCCCTGATCGAAGGCCTGCGCGGACTTAGCCTCCGTTTCGACCAGCGGGGTTCAGCACGGTGGGCTTCGTATCATTCTAGGCAGTCAAAGGTCAATTGAACTGCGCAGGTGACCTTCCGTCACAGCCGTTTGAAATCGCTACGCTTTCGGCCAGGGACGTCACGCTCAGGGGTCGTGGTGGGGCCCATCGACTGGGTGGCCGGTTGACGGTTCGCCATGTTCACCAAACATTTCCGGCACATTCGCAACGGTTGCAGCGCGCAGGCCGGCCACCAGGGACTCGGTCGGCAGGTCGGTGGACCATGTAAGATGGTGTAGGTGCGCGACAATCCTCATGTTCTTCGCCTGGTCCAGGCCGAAGAGTAGGCCGGTCGAGCTCGTGGCAAGCTCCGTCCAGGCCGCTTCGATGGCGGGGGCGGCGACCTCCTCCGGCCACTCGCCGGCCAGAGTGATCGTCAGGGTGAGCGTCCCGGGCGCACCAGCGCGAATCGCCACGCTTGCCGCCGAGGCGTCGCGTAGCACGCCATGCAGTGCGGAAGCCCATGGCCCCGTGAAAGGGCCCGGGAAGTACGCGACGCCAAGTGCATCGCTCGCAGCGGACGGCAGGCTAGCGAGCGACGCGCCGGCGAGCGCCGTCGGCGACTTGAGGCGGCGCTCGGCGTAAGCCTCGGCGACGCGACCGAGCGTTGCGTCGCCTGACGCGAACGCGAAGAGCCGATCGTTGACGCTCAGCAGGGTGCGAGGTTCGCCCGCGCGCGTGCCGCTCAAGCGGTAGAGCAAGGGCGCGGGATGTTTGACGATCGCTCCGGTGGTGAGTCGGTCCTGGAAGCGCGCGCGCACGGCACCCGCGTCTGGTGCCGCGAGTGATGCGACGTAAAGCGTCCCGAGGTCGTAGCCCGCGATCGCTGCCGCTTCGAGCGCCGTGAGATCGAGCGCCGTGAGCTGGGTGAAGGCAACCAGCCGGTCGCGGTCGAGCACGCGCTCGATGAGCCCTCTCAGGCTAGAATCGCTGAAAATACGCTGCGGCTGGGCCACGCAGAGCCAGCGCAGCCCGGCCGCCGGCACGTAGTCGAGCGGCGAGCGCGGCGCCGTGTCGGCCACCGCGCGCGGTGGTAAGCTCGTCGGCTGCGGTGCTGCACCGCACGCCGCGGTGACGAATGCGAGGAGCGTCGAGCGCCGGAGCCTCCGAGGGCTTCGGTGCGACGCGTCAGTCGTCGCTGTCGCTGCCGCCGGTAATCGGAATGTGACGGCTGCCGTTGACGAGCTCCTTCAGCTCTTTGCCGACTTTGAAAAACGGCAGGCGCTTCGCAGGAACGGGAACGGGCTGGCCGGTACGCGGGTTTCGACCGGCGTAAGGTTTGTAGGGGCGGACGGTGAAGCTTCCATACCCACGGATTTCAATGCCTTCCCCCTTCTGAAGCGCCTCGGTCATCGCCTCGAACACGCAGTTGACCACGAGCTCGGCACGCGCCTTCGTCAGCTCACCCCGCGCAGCGATGGCTTCGATGAGTTCGCTCTTCGTCATCCAGCTCTGCTTCCCGACGGAGCCCTCAAGACCCACTGGGGAGTGAGTATGCTCAAACCTAACGTCTGAACTGTCAACGGTATTTCGAGCTGGCTCCCGTGAGCTCCAGGTAGTCGAGCAGCGCGTCGGCGGCCGTCCGGACGCCAAGACGGTTCGTCGGCCCGAGCCGGAACGTGCCGAGGAGCGAGCGTTCACAGCCGGCCGGCCCGTGGACGATGCGGACGGAACGCCCACCCACTGTGAGGATGAGCGCGGCGCCTGGGTCGGCTAGCCAGCCCAGGGTCACTTCGTAGTCGTCGGTTTTGGGCGCTCCGAGCTCCAGGTCGACGGCAGCCTCCGGCGTGGGCCGGAGGTGCACGCCACTCCCACCGGACAGGCAGGGTCGGAAGTCCGGGTGCGCCCAGCCCGTCGACACCGCCAACGGCGGCCACTCGACCTCGGCCTCCCAGCGCAGCGGGCCGGAGGAAGGAGAGTAGGGCGTCACCCGCGTCCGACCGGTCTCGACGGAGTAGTCATACAGGAAGGACGGCGGGCGCCCGAGGCGCTGCCAGAGCAAGCGGTCGTGGGCGTCCCCGTGACCCCGTGCGACGACGATGCCGCGCCAAGGGTCACGCTGCTTCGGATCGTGCCCGAGCGCGAACCCGTGGTCCGTCTTCACGAAGACGAGCCCATGGCCGACGCTCGCGAGCTCACGCGGCTGGAACATCGGCCGGCCGCCCTCGCGCTCAGCGAGCGCCGTGTGGGCGTGCACGGTGCTGAGGGCGAACCCGAGGAGCAGTCCGGCCGGAGCGAACCGCTCGATGCCCAGCCACACCAAAGCGAGCGCGAGCAGGGCGTGCTCGAGGGGTAGGGCGTCAGCGTAGAAGCGGGCCCCGCCGCCCGGGTAGTTACCGGGATAATAGAAGGGCACGTAGGCGAGAAAGACGGCGAGCACGCCGGCCGCGGCCCAACGGACGCCGGGCTCGTGCCGTGCCCGCCACGCGATCCACGGCACGAGCAGCGCGGCCGGCGCCAGGTTCGCCACGTCGAAGACGTGCCAGGCGAGACGCTCGAGCGTGGTGCGAGCGGCGGCGACGAAACCGAAGCCGTCGACGAGGTGGCGCTTCACGAAATCCCCGTGCTCGAAGCGACAGCCGACGTTGGCGCCGAACCCCCAGCGGAAGCAGCCGGGCGGACCGTCGGCGAGCGCGTAGTAAGCGAGCTGCGTCGAGCCGAAAACGGAACCCGTGGCCGCGCTCTGGTGGAGCGCGAGGAGCACGACGCCAGGCGTGACCCAGACGAGCGCCGCGAGCACGTAGAGGAGTCGCTCCCGCTTCGCGCTCCTCGAGACGACGAGCGCGACGACGAGCGCCATGCCCACGACTCCCGTTACCGGCCGGGTCGCGAGGAGCCAGCCGGCGAGCACGCCGGCCAGCGCCGCGCGCACGAGCGTGGGACGAGCGGCCGCGGCGACACCGCCCGCGAGCAAGAGCGCGCTCAGGCCGTGCGACATCGTGTCGGCCGTGTGATAGCGGAGGGCCGCGCACAGGGCCGAAATCAGCGCAGCGAGCCGCGCGGCGTCGTCGCGCCCGAAGAGCTCGCGCGCGGCGAAGTACGTCGCCACGACCAGCAGCCCCGCAATCAGGGGTCCGACGAGCATGGGCGCGCCGATACGGAAACCGAGCGCGAGCAAGAACGGGTAACCCGGAGGGAAGATGACGCTCAGGCCGTTCGGGCCAAGCACGCTGAAGCGGCCGCGAAACGCCGCGGTCGGCTCGGGCACGGGGAACGCGAGAAACTTCTCGGCGATGGCGCGCGCCTCGAGAAAATAGCTGGTGGCGTCGACGATGCGGGGGCCGCCGTGCAGGAACGTGACGACGTAGCCCCAGGAGAGCAGCGCCGCGAGCAAGCCATAGCGAACGACGAGCGTCCCGTTCGGGGTGGGTTCGCCCGACGGCGCGCGGCGGACGAAGGCGAAGAGCAGCGCGACGACGCCGAGCGCTAGCGCGAGGAGCCCGGCGGTCGTGCTGCTCGGGCCGAGCTCGAGGAGCGGCTTCACGTCACGGACCCTGCACGGCCCAGGCGTGATAGAGCACGCGCTCGCCCGAGGCGCCGAGCTCGACGACGATGCGCGGGCGCTTCACCGGCGGCACGGGGAGGTGAACCTCCACCCAGCCGTCCGTGCGGGGCAGCTCGAGCTTGCCCACGGGCACGCCGTCGACGCTCACCGGCACGACCTGGTCGGCGACGGGGGCGGCGCGGAACACGAGCTCGAGCCGGCGGCCGGGCGCGACGCCGTCGAGCGTGAACCACTCGCGCGTTCCTTCGGGGCTGTTGCGACCCGCGTCGAAGACGTCGCGCCGCGGATCGCGCGGGTCGGGCAGGACCTTGAGGGCGACGCGACCGTCGAGCGCCGAGCTGTGGCCGTAGTGCGCGCGCGCCTCGCTCGTCACGTCCGCCCAGTCGAACTCGGCGGTAACGCTCGCGCCCGCGGGGAGCTGGAAGGGCTGCTCGCTGCCCGTGAGCGCGTCCCACGTGGCGCGATAGACGACGACGCTCGGCGCGCCGCAGATGACGTTGCCGCGCGCCGGGATTTCGAAGAGCCGCGAGCCGAACCAGAGCGGGAGCTCGTCCCACCAGGACGGGTAAATGGCGAGGAGCGAGGGGCGCTCGGCGGGCGTGAGGTGCTCGATGAGCTCGACGGCCGAGCCGACGTGCGCGCGCGTCGCCCGCGCGAAGGGCATGTGCTTGTAGCCGCCCAGGCCGATGATATCGAGCGCGTGGCCCTCGCTCACGTACGGGATCGCGCCGGCGTCGCCGAGCAGCACGGTCGCTTCATGCTCGGGGCTCTGGCGCAGCACGCGGCCGAGCGTCACGTGCTGATCGTAGATGTTGCGCGCGCCGCGACCGAAGTACCAACTCTGAAAGCGGAAGTTCGGCTCCGCCTGCCAGATGAAGAGCGGTAGCGCGACGGTCGCGAGCCAGGCGAGCGCCACGACGCGCGGATCGCGCGGCCCTTTGAACCCCCGCCACAACACCGCGCCGAGGCCGAGCGTCGCGGCGGCGAGGAGCCACGCGAGCGCCGGCATCGAGTAACGCTCGTTCTGCCAGCGCACCTGGCCATTGAGCGCGACGGTCACGGTCCAGCCGACGGTGCACGCCCAAAGGCACGCGGCCGCGCGGCGCGTCTCGTCGAAAAAGAGCGCGGCGAACGCGTACACCCACACGAGCCAGCCGATGACGGGGATCGACTCGAGGTGCTCCTGCGTGAGGCGGAGGATCTGGTAGGTGAAGTAGAACCACCAGCGCCCGAGCTTCTCTCCCGACGTGAGGAACGGATGGTAAAGCTCGAGCTTCGCGACGGCGCCCGCGGCCGCGACCTCTCCCGTGAGGAGGAAGTTCGCGAGCGCGCTGCCGACGACGACGAGCGCGCCGGGCGCGGCGACGAGGAAGAGCGCGCCGAGCGCCGTTCGTGCCCCGCGAGACTGCAGGGCGCGCGCGCAGCTCAGCGCGAAGACGGCGACGAGCACGGGCGCTTCGGGACGCGTGGCGACGAGCGCGGCGCCCACGGCGCCGAGCCCCGCCGCGCGCGTGAGGAGAAGGGCGGGGCGTGCGCTCCGCGCGTCGTCGAGCAGGCGGTTCCAGAGCAAGAACGCCCCGAGCCAGAGCGCCAAGAAGAACGCGATCTCCATGCCGCTGAAGAGCGCCCAGCTGAGCGCGCCCACGCCGAGCAGCGCGAGCGGCAGCAAGTACGACGTCCACACCGGCAGCCGCTCGAACGCGCGCCGCAAACCGAGCAGGAGCGCGAACACCGACACGCACGCGACGATCGCCGCCCAGTGCATCAGCTCGAGGCCCTGGAACCCGAGCAAGAAGCCGAGGGCGAGCACGAAGGGATACAGAAGGCTCGTGCCGCCGCTCGAGTAGCCATTGCCCGGCACCCACTCGAAGGGGTGACCCTGCGCGGCCGAGCGCGCGAAATCGAAGTGGATGAAGACGTCGTCGAGCGGGGCCGACCAAGGCCCGAACGCGCGCCTTCCGTGCTGCCAGAGCTCCGGGGCCGCCCAGTAGTCGGAGTACAGCGTTTGCAAGCGCGCGGAGCCGTAGAAGCGGGTCGCGACGTGCAGCGTCGCCACGGCACAGACGAGGGCGTAGAAGAGCGGCTCCATGGGGAGCAGCCGGCGCGCCACCGGCCTAAGGCGCTGGAGTTTCCGGAAAATTGCGGTCATCCGCGGGCGACCCTGGGTTTATCACGATGTGTTTCGCAGGCTTCGCCGCCGTGGCGCAACTTGCCCCGAGCCGGGAGAGGCGCTCTACTTACCTTCCCCGTGGCACCCGCTCTTTTCCGCGATGCATTGGCTCGTTGAGGTCTCCCGTGTCGGCGACACCGTGCCTTCGGAGCGGTATTGCATCGACGCTCGGCGCTGGCAGTCGGCCCTGCAGGAAGCGCGGCGGCTGCGCGGCGACGCGGGCGCGTTGCCGAAGCTCACCATCGAGCTGACCGACAACGGCTACCGGGCCGTCGACCCGGCGCTCAAGGTTCGCTACGTCGTGACGGAGGCGCCGCCCGGCACGCCGGTCACGGACGGGGCGCGCGCGATCCTGAGCACGGCTCCGCCGCCCCCCGTCGAGTCGAATGCGCCCAAAAACGCTTCGGTTCCAGCACCTGGCGCGGCGGCGTCGAGCGCTGCTCCCGCCCCCGTCGTGCCGGTGGTCGCGGCGCAGGATGCACCCGTTGTGGCACCCGTGGCCCTCTCATCGCCGCCGCCCGCCGGCAGCGTCGCCCCGGCCGTCACGGCCCCTGCGGTCCCCGGGGCTAGTTCAGCCATAGCAGAATCACCGCTCGCCTCTCCGCAGTCCTCGCTTCCACCACCGCCGCCGCTCCCCAGCACCCAA
>Ga0164241_10005002_pt1 | contig 12592 bp, 6 predicted proteins | sample OricomyardsoilBY_FD_108780 | JGI IMG/M metagenome (GOLD analysis project Ga0164241, IMG submission 108780) | Backyard soil microbial communities from Emeryville, California, USA - Original compost - Back yard soil (BY) | ecosystem: Environmental > Terrestrial > Soil > Unclassified | place: USA...
GGCGATCGCCTCGTCGAGCTGCGCAGTGCGGGCCGCATCGCGCCAAGCTTCCGGATCGTCGCCTTGCTCGAGGCCGTACGCCAGGTTTGCCGCGATCGTATCGCTGAACAGCAGGCTCTCCTGCGGCACATAGCCGATCTCGCGACGGAGCTCATCTATTGGCAACCGCTGAATCGGAACGCCGTCAATCAGGATTTCGCCTTTCTGAGGATCGTAAACCCGGGCGATCAGATCGATCAGCGCGCTCTTGCCGCTGCCTGTTGCGCCAACTACACCGGCCGTCGCACCGGACGGAATGACGAAGCTGACATCTTTCAGAACCCAGCGAGGCTTGTCGGTCTCTTTCGTGGGGAAGTAGAAGCTCACGTTGCGAAATTCGATCGATCGTCCCGCACTCGCGCTCGGCAGATGCAGGATCGGTTCGTTCGTGACTATGCGTGGTGTCTCGTCGAGTATCTGCAGCAGTCGACGCATCGAAGCGTCACCGCGCTGGAACAGATTGATGACCCAGCCGAGTGCGATCAGCGGCCATGTGAGCATCGTCAGATACATGCCGAAGGCAACGAACGCGCCGATGGAGATCACACCTCGAAGAGCGAGCGCGCCGCCGGCGCCGAGCACTATCACCGCGCCAGCGCCCGCCAGGAGGGAGAACAGTGGATGCATCACTCCCCATAACCGCACCAGCGACATGTTGCGAACGAGATATTCTTCGTTGAGTGCCCCGAAGTGAGCGATCTCTGAATCTTCCTGTCGGTACGCGCGTACGATCCTCACTCCGGTGAGGTTCTCCTGCGCATGCGTCGTAAGTGTCGAGAAATGTTCCTGCACCGACTCGAACCGCATGTGGATCAACTTTGCGAGGCGCACACTGATGATCGGCAGCAGGATCATCGGACAGAGTGCGAGCAGTGTGAGCTTCACGTCGATCCGCGACATGAAATAGACGGCGAAGATCGCCCCGAACACGGTGTTGGTCAGATACATGATCGCAGGACCGGCGGTCATGCGTACTGCGCTCAGGTCGTTGGTGAGCCGCGCCATTATGTCGCCGGTGCGCGTGCGGTTGTAGTACGACGCGTCGAGCGCTTCGAGATGTTTGAACAGATCGTTCCGCAGGTCGTATTCGACCCAGCGGCTCAACCCGTTGAGCCACTCGCGCATGGCGTACCGAAGCACCCCTCCAATGAGTGCCGTGCCGACGATCGCACCGGCGAGGATCCAGACCGATCGGAGCGGATTGTGAGCTCCGATGGCGTCGATTGCAAGCTGGAGCAGTCTAGGGATCACAGATGTGATGCCGGCTGCAAGAACGACAACCGCAAGCCCCGCAACGAGTTGCAGCTTGTACGGTCTGAAGTAGGGGGTAAGGCGGCGAAGGTTTGGAAGCACTGTTGGCACACCGATTGCCCGTCTATTTTGGGATGAACATCCCCACGCAAATAGAGAGGAGCGTTATGTCAAAATATATCCATCGTGCCAGTGTCCTAATGGCAGTACCGGCTGCCGTCGCGCTGCTGGCCCTTGGTGCATGCGGAGGCAACAAGAATGATAGCCTCGCGCAGGACACCTCGCTCGCGAGCGATATGCAGCTGGCCAACAAGGACTCCACCGCGCAGCCGCAGCTGACCGACGTGCCCGCGGCGGCGGCTACCACGCCAGCGCCTGCAGCTTCGAAGCCGGCAACTCGAACACCGACACCATCGCGTTCCACTCCGTCGCGATCAACGTCGTCCAACTCGTCTACCACCGCCAGTGGCAACACTGTGACCAAGAACACGGGCACCAAGGAAACCGCGCTGGGAACGATTGCAGCCGGATCCACCATTGCGTTGACGTCTGATTCGCGCGTCTGCACCAACACGAATCAGGTTGGACAGACCATCGAAGGAACCGTAGCCCAGTCGGTCGCCGGCTCGAACGGAGCGACGATCCCTGCAGGCGCGAAGGTGGCCCTGGTCATCACCAAGCTGAAGCGCAGCGAGAACGCCAAGGATAACATCGAAATGGACTTCAGCGTCAAGTCCGTAACCTTCGGCGGTCATACATACCCGATCAGCGCCAGCGTTGCTTCAGCACAGGTAGATCGCGTCAAGAACCAGCCGGGTAGCAAGGATGCACAGAAGGTCGCGACCGGCGCGGCGGTTGGTGCCATCGTCGGACAGATCCTTGGACACAGCACCAAGTCCACGGTCATCGGCGGAGCGGTTGGCGCAGCGGCCGGCGCCGGTACCGCAGCGGCGACGTCCAACTACGAGGGCTGCGTTCCGAGCGGTGGCAATATCTCGATCAAGCTCGACAATTCGGTCCAGGTTCATAGCTGAGGGAATCGCTGACGGGTTCATTTCAACTCGTCACATGAACTGAAAAGGCCCCGCTCGAATCGAGCGGGGCCTTTTCGTATTGGTCGTCGTTCCCGCGCCATGATTGCCGTCTTTGTCGCCGCCTCCGTCGCGTCTGTTAGAACGGGGCGGTAAGTTATTGCTCGTGCAGGATTCCAGAGCCACAGAGCGACGCAACCCGAGAACGGCAGACATCGATCTTGCGTCAGCGCGCGAGATCGTGGATCTCATGAATCGCGAGGACGCAACGGTCGCCGCTGTCGTCGCTGCTCAGGGAGACGCCATTGCGCGCGCAGTGGAGATGGCAGCCGACACGCTCCGCGCCGGCGGACGCATGTTCTACGTTGGGGCTGGGACTTCGGGACGATTGGGTGTGCTCGACGCGAGTGAGTGTCCGCCAACGTTCGGCACAGACCCGGAGATGGTGCAGGGGATCATCGCCGGAGGAGTGGCCGCGCTGACGCGGTCTCAGGAAGGCGCCGAGGACCAGCCCGAGAGTGGTGCGAGGGCGATGAATGACCGAGGCGTTACATCGAGTGATTTCGTGATAGGCATCGCCGCGTCCGGAACGACGCCGTTCGTGCATGGCGCAGTCCATCGCGCTCGTGAGATTGGCGCGCGCACGGGCGTGATAACCTGCTCGACCCCGCCCGGTTCGTTGCTCGCGGACTGCGACGTCGCGATCGTCACGATAGTCGGCCCTGAAGTCGTGACGGGTTCCACCCGGTTGAAAGCGGGCACCGCGACAAAGCTCGTCCTCAATACGATCAGCACAGGCGCAATGATCTTGCTCGGCAAGACGTACGGCAATCTCATGGTTGACATGCACGCGTCGAACGCAAAGCTGACCGATCGTGCGGAACGAATCATCATGGAAGTTGCGGGTGTGTCGCGCGAAATCGCGCGTGCGCAGCTCGCGCTCGCGGGTGGAAGCGTCAAGGTCGCGCTCGTGATGCAGATAGCGGGCGTCGATCGCGCAACGGCGGAGCGAAGACTCGCGGAGCATGGCGGTGTCATTCGACGCGTAATCTCCGGCGCACCTCCACCGGTATCCGAATGAGTGACGCGAGCGGGATCTTCGTCGGGTTGATGTCGGGGACGTCGCTCGACGGAATTTCCGCCGCTGTTGTGCGGTTCGACGATAGCGGATCTGCATTGTGCCATGAGTTGCTCGCGTATGCGTCTCTTCCGTATTCCGACGTGCAGCGCTCGCGGCTGGCAATGGCCATGGAGCGAGGCACGGCTGCGGAATACGCTGCGCTCAATTTTGATCTCGGAGCGTGGCTGGCGGACGCGGCGATCGACGTTCTGCATTCGGCGCGCGTTGAGAAATCCGAGGTGCGTGCAATCGCGTCGCACGGTCAGACTATCTGGCACACTCCGCGGCTGGCGACCTGGCAGATCGGAGAATCAGCGGTGATCGCCGAGCGCACCGGAATCGATGTGATATCGGACTTCCGCGTTCGGGATGTAGCCGCTGGTGGTGAAGGCGCTCCACTGGTACCGATCGCCGATTCGTTGCTGTACAGCGGTGATGAATGGCGGTTGCTGCAGAACATTGGCGGCATCGGCAACGTCACCGTGCTGCCACCGAGCGGCGACCATTCATCCGTGCGCGCCTTCGATACAGGTCCGGGTGTCGTACTCGTGGACCATCTGGTGCGAGAGATGTATCCGGGATTGCGGTTCGACGACGGCGGCGCGATCGCGAAGTCGGGACGTGTGCATGCAGAGGTGGCGAACTCTCTGCTCGCGGACGATTACTTCGCACAGTCTCCACCCAAGTCCACGGGGAGGGAGTACTTTGGCGCCGCGTTCGCCGATCGGCTGCGGAATTTGATGCCGGTTGCAGCGTCGAACGCGGATATCATCGCAACGGCTGTAGCGCTTACCGCGCGGTCCATTGCAGATTCGGCTCGGCGGTTTGTAAAGGAGCCCTGCGAAACGATTATAGTGTCCGGTGGCGGAGCTCGGAACGAAGCGTTGATGGAGTTGCTGGCGACGGCAATTGCGCCGATTCGTGTCGAGCGATTCGACAATCTTTATTACGACGGTGAGGCGAAGGAGTCCGTCGCGTTTGCGCTGCTCGGGCTGCTGCACGTCGCACGGCGTCCCGGCAACGTTACCGGAGCCACCGGCGCACGCGGTCCGAGAGTCCTAGGGAAGTTGACTCCCGCTTCGTAGACGGAGTGGGATCATCCGGCAGATTCGGATCAGCCGGCTCAAATCGAGCCGCGACCACCGTGATGTTGTCGTTTCCGCCGCGATCGTTTGCTGCGGCGACCAGTCGTTCGCAGACCGTTTCCATGTTGTCGTCCGCGAGCGCAATGCGAGCCATCTCGACCGGGTTCACCAGGTTCGACAGGCCATCGCTGCATAACAGCAGCACGTCGCCGACTTCGGCCTCTTCCCGATACGGATCTGGAGCGACTGTCGGTTCCGAGCCGAGCGCCTGCAGAATGATGTTGCGGCGATCGCTGTGCGCCGCCTCGCTTTCAGTCATTTCGCCGGCGTCGATCAAACGTTGAATGAGAGACTGGTCCTTGGTAATCTGGCGTGCGACGCCGGCGCGAACGAGATACGCGCGACTGTCGCCGACCTGAGCGATTGAAATAGTCGAATTATGGACGAGAGCTAACGTGGCCGTGGTCGCCATGCCGCGATGTTGAGGATTCCCGGATGAGTACGTGAAGATTACGTGGTTGGCAGCGACGATGGCTGCCTTGAGTGCTGCTTCCACTCCGGATTGCGAGTGCGGCCATTCCGTTTCGTAGCGTCGCCTCAGCTCGATGAACATCGTATCCGTCGCCATCAGGCTTGCGATCTCTCCTGACGCGGCTCCCCCCACGCCGTCGGCGACCACCAGAAGCGCCGGTGTGTGAGGGATCGTGATCGTCGTAGTCGTACCCTTCATGACTACTGCGTCTCGTCCGAGCGCGGCCACGAGATACGAATCCTCGTTGAGCGTTCGGACCCGGCCTATATCCGTGCGGCCGCCGGCAACGAGCATCAGCCGACGCGGGGCATCCGTGGTCGTAGGAAGTTCAGGTTCTGGCATCGGGCTAAGAATACACCCTGCGGGTGCTGACCGTTACTGGGCGCGCTACTAGCTTATGTGTCATGTCCCTGCGTATCACCACCAAAGGCCACGTATTCTCGGGGCTGATTCCAGTCGTTGCGCTGCTCGGCGCAGGCTGTGCCAGTACGCCACCCGCCGTCGCACCGGAGCCGAATCCTGCACCGCGTAGCGCGCCACGCAGGACGCCGCACGCCGCTCCGACACCGGCTCGCGTGGACAAGGCATCTCTCCCGCCAGCGAATCCGAATCTCCCGCCGGTCCCGCAGGTGGATGGACCTCTTTCGATCCGGGTCGTGTATCCCACCCGCGATGCCCTCATCGCGTCGCGCGATTCCAATTTCATTTTTGGAACCGTGGGCAGTGGTGCAGCAGGGCTTACCATCAACGGAGAACTGGTTCCCGTCTGGCCGAATGGCGCGTTTCTGGGATGGATTCCAAATCCGTCCGCGCAATCGCAGTGGTACGATCTCGAAGCATACACAGCCACAGACACCGCCAGGCTCCGATACCCCGTGCGTACGCGGGCCGGCGTGGCCCTTGAAGGACCGCGCCCTGTCGTCAATCCGGATATCACGCGGTTCGATCCGGCCGTACTTGCAACGCTGCGCGACGATTCCCTCGATCGCGCCGTCAGCGATACCGACAACATCATCATCGGTCGCCCGACCCCGACCGGTGATTACAAGTGGTTCCTGCTTCCCGGAACCGCCGTTCGGCTGCTCGAATTCCGCGACAACATGGCACGTGTCCAGCTTGACGCGGGCCAGGATATCTGGGTCGCGCGGCGGGACATCAAGCGCTCGGACGCGAGTGCGTCGACGCGGCCGCTCGAAGTTACCAGCGCGAGATTGCAGCCGTCGAACGCGACCGTGAATCTGGAGCTTCGCGTCGCTTCTCCACCCGCGTATGTCGTAGGCGAGAGCGAACGCGATCTCACGCTCACGCTCTACAACACGACCACCGCCGCGACGTTCGAGCCTCCTCACGATTCGCTGCTGGACAGCGTGAGTCAAACCAGGGAAGCAACGCGGGCCGTCTACCATTTCGCTCTGTCGCAGCCCTTATATGGATACGAGGTTACATATCGCGACGGCATCTTCACGCTGGCGATCCGGCGCCCGCCTGTAGTCGACGCCGCGGAGCCGCTCCGCGGCATGACCATAGTCGTCGATCCCGGTCATCCGCCGATTGGCGCGACCGGCCCCACCGGCCTGTGGGAACCCGTGGCGACACTGCCTGTGGGATTGCGCGTGGAGCAGCTGCTCAAGGCGCGCGGTGCGAACGTCGTGATGACTCGCACAACCGCGGATCCCGTGGGACTGGGCGATCGTCCGATCATGGCGCGCCGCGCCAATGCCAACGCGTTCGTTTCGATCCATCTCAACGCGGACGCCGACGGCCAGAATCCATTTCGCGACAATGGCACCGGCACATACTACTTTCATCCTCAGTCAAAGCTATTTGCCCGAACCATGCAGGATGCGGTCGTTCCAACATTGGGTCTGCGCGATCGCGGCGTGTTCTATCAGAACCTCGCCGTCTGTCGCCCAACGTGGTTTCCTTCGGTACTCGTAGAGGGGCTGTTCATCATCATGCCCGATCAGGAAGCTGCGATCAGGACGCCTGAATATCAGGACGCATACGCCGGGGGCATCGTGGACGGTCTCGAGAAGTACTTCGCGACATTTGCCCGCTAGCATGCAGCTTCTTGCGTGTTGGAAGAAAAATGCGTTAACGCTACTCGTCAGTCTCGTTTCGATCATCGCTTCGATCCCGCACGTCGCGGATGCGCAGATCCCGGTCAACGAGCAGTGGAAGACGATTTCAACTGCGCACTTCAGGGTTCATTTCACGGCCCAGCTTGAAACTCAGGCGCGTCATGCGGCATCCGTGGCGGAGCGAGCGTACACGAATCTTGCAGGCGAGCTGGTAAGGCCACGGGGGTTGATCGATGTCGTCCTCAGCGACGGTACCGATGCCTCGAATGGTTCTGCTACCGTGATTCCGCGGCCCACTATAATAATCTTCGCACGACCACCGGTCGATGATCCGTCGCTCGAAAGCTACGATGACTGGACTGTCCTGGTTCTTCAGCACGAACTGACGCACATCTTTCATCTCGACCGGAGTCGTGGTTGGTGGAGGGCGGCGCAGTCGATATTCGGGCGCAATCCGGTACTGTTCCCCAATTATTACACGCCTTCCTGGTTGACCGAGGGACTTGCAGTGTATTACGAGTCGCGATTCACCAGCGGCGGCCGACTGAACGGCAGCTTCGCCTCGGCCGTTGCGCGCTCGGCTGCCGTCGACAACGTACTCCCACCGCTCAGTGAGCTGTCGCTCGCGACCTCTCGCTTCCCGTACGGACAGTCTGTCTATGTGTACGGTTCGTTCGTCTGGGACGAACTCGCAAAGGCGCACGGGCCTGCATCGGTGCCGGCGTTTGTCGAACTGTCGAGCGGCGAACCAATTCCGTTTTTTCTCGATCGTGAAGCAACGCAAACCTTCGGCGAGACGTTCACGCACGCGTGGAACCGCTGGCGGGATTCCGTCCTCGACGCGGTCGATGATTCCGCGTCGCTCAGGCTGCAATCCAGGCGGACGCCAGCGGCATTTACTGCTGCAAATGCGACGGTTATTCCGGATGGCGGACGTTACATACTCGAGCCGCGCTGGGTCACCGACTCGACACTTCTCTTCGTGGCAAACGACGGGCGCAGTTCCGCGGGACTCTATCGCGTTAAGCTGGGTGGCGAACCGATCCGTGTTGCGCGTCGCAACTCGCTCGACAGCAACGATCCGTCCACCAACGGGTCGATCGTATTCTCGCAGGGTGATTATGTCGATCGATTCCACACACGTGGTGATCTCTATGTTGCGAGTGGCGATCACGAAACACGCCTGACCGAAAATCAACGACTCAGCGAGCCAAGTGTACGTGATGACGGCAAGATAGTCGCCGTTCAAACGGAGCCCGGCACGACGCGACTCGTCCTCGTGTCACGTGACGGGCGCGAGGTTGTGCCCATCACGACAGCGTCGCTCGACACACAATGGACCGCCCCGCGATGGTCGCCGGACGGTCGACGTATCGTCGCAGTCAGAATAACAGGCGCACCAAACGAGATTGTCGTGATCGACAGCACGGGCAAGCTGCTGTCCACGCCTGTTCGAGAGCGGGCTGTTCTCCGATCACCGGCGTGGTCGCCCGACGGCCGCTCGATACTTTTCACGTCAGATGCCGATGGTACCGCTCAACTCGCGAGAGTGAGCGCGGACGCAAATTTTGCGAGCGCTGCTCCATCTCGACTTACCGCGGAGCCCGGCGGTGTGTACGGCATCGACGTTGTCGCGGCCGGCGCTGATTCGGTACGCGTCGCGACGACGGCACTTCGGGGCGACGGATATCATCTCCTGGTATGGACAGTCCCGCGAGATGCGCTATTTGCGGCGGCCAACTCCGTGCGAGACGCGCCGAGCAGGTCGACGGTTTCCAACGCGGGGAGGGACGATGCTTCGGATCCGCGCTGGCATGTGACCGATGACACCAGCCGCGCGCGTTCGTATTCGCCGTGGCGCACGCTGGCGCCTGCGTACTGGTCTCCCACCTTCGCGCAGGCCGGTGCCGGACGTGGTGATCTACTCGGCGCGCTCACCGGCGGTTCGGACGCGATCGGGCGCCACACGTACATCGCGCAGGCCGCTGTGAATCTCCACAACAGCAAAGTCGACGCATCGCTGTCGTACGCGTATAACAGATGGATCAACCCGGTGCTCACCGCGTCGATCGAGCAGTCGTGGTCGTACTCCAATATCACGAATCGTGGCACCAAGGTGGGCGACCTCGACAGACGAAGTCGCTTTGCCAGTCTTCATGCTACGTTCGCCCGTCCACGTGTGCGAACCTATTCCGCGGTGACGGTTGGTGCGGAGTATGAGGAGCGCGACTACAGCACTACACCGTCCTCGCTGCTCCCGCGCTTGAATTCGTTCTACGCAAGGAGTCACCGGTATCCTACGCTCGTTGCGGCGGCGGTCTTCTCCAACACTCAGCGTCCGACGCTGAGCATCTCGCCCGAAGACGGATTCACGCTGACCGGCTCCATCCGACAGCGGTGGGAGGAGTCGGTCGGTGCATCCGGACGGAGCGCGGTCGCGATCGGCTCGGCGTACAAGTCACTGGACCTCCCGGGATTCGCGCACCATGTAATTGCCGTTCGCGCGGCGATTGGTGCTGCTGACAGGCGGTCGCCGAGTGAGTATGAGGTTGGAGGAGTGAGCGGTTCGTCGGTGGAGATCGTGCCGGGAATAACGTTTGGCAGCGCGGCACGCACGTTTCCAGTTCGCGGTTTCGATTCGGGGGCGGAGACGGGAGTCAGTGCTTCATCGTTCAGTACGGAGTATCGAGTGCCGCTGGTTGCGCCGTCGCGTTCGCCCGGGTTATTCCCATTCTTCCTCGATCGTGCTTCGCTGGCACTGTTCGGTGACGCCGCGCGCGCCTGGTGTCCAGCCTCGGCCGTTCCTGCGTGCTCTCCATCGTCGAACGATGGCCCGACGCTGGCGTCGGTCGGTGGTGAACTCGATCTGGATTCCGCGCTGCAGTTCGATGTGCCTTACCGTTTTCGGCTTGGCCTGGCTCATCCCGTGCACGGGCGGGCGTACGCTGGTGCGTCGGTGCTTACCACATACGCGACCCTCGGGCTGGCGTTTTAGGCTCCGAAGGGGTTGTGGGACGGTACGTGATTCCGGGCAATTCGGTTGTGGTCCGGCGGGTTGAATGGGCTCGAATTGGTGTTCGAAAGGCCTGGATGGCGGGTGGTTTTTTGCTAACTGGTTACGCACCAAAGGGTTGCGAATGGGGTATGAGGGAGTGGCTCACAATTATGGCTGGATATCACGGATGTGGAAGTTCATTGAGGATAAAACCCCCATCACAGATGTTCGTGACCGTGCAGTCCTAAGTCATTGTTATCAAACGACTTAATTTGAGACTGGCGCGCAAACACGTATCGGCTTAGTATCACGACCCCTGACCTGATGACCGCAGGAATTGCGGTTCAAAAGGTCTCCAGATGGCAGGTCAGCCGGCACGCTTGGTGGTACATTCCGCTTGGCGAACAATCCGCAAAGTTACAGGTGGGAGAAGAGATGTCCGATGTAAACCCTCAGGAAAAGCTGCCCGACGCGCAGCTGAACCAGAATGCCCGTACGGTTCTGTCAAAGCGTTATCTGATCAAGGACAAGTCCGGAGCGCCGACTGAGCGTCCGGAGGAGATGTTCTGGCGTGTAGCGACGACCGTAGCGGAAGCGGATCGTCGGTATGGAGCCAGTGCGGGAGCGGTTCACGCTCTCTCGGAAGAGTTTTACAGGCTGATGACCGAACGTCGTTTCGAGCCCAACTCGCCAACACTGATGAACGCGGGCCGGCCCCTGGGCCAGCTCTCTGCATGTTTTGTGTTGCCGGTCGAGGATGCGCTCTCCAATGGCCACAATGGCATCTACGACACACTTCGGTCGATGGCGCTCATCCACCAATCGGGCGGTGGTACGGGCTTCTCCTTCTCGCGGCTGCGCGGCAAGGGATCGATGGTGCGTTCGACGACGGGTGTAGCATCGGGTCCGGTGTCGTTCATGAAGCTTTACGACGCTTCGACCGATGCGGTAAAGCAGGGTGGCACACGTCGCGGCGCGAACATGGGGATCCTTCGCGTCGATCATCCGGATGTGCTCGACTTCATAACGTGCAAGGAAGACCTGTCGCAGATCACCAACTTCAACATCTCGGTTGGCATCACGACGGCGTTCATGGAAGCGCTCAAGGCAGGAACGACGTACGATCTGATCGAGCCATCCACTGGCGAAGTTGCCGCTAAGCTGGATGCGGGCATGGTGTGGGACAAGATGCTCGACGGAGCCTGGCGCACTGGCGAGCCCGGCTGCTTCTTCATCGACGAAGCGGAGCGCTACAACCCGGTACCGCATCTTGGCGCCTACGAGGCAACCAATCCATGTGGCGAGCAGCCTCTGCTCCCGTACGACGTTTGCAACCTCGGATCCATCAACATCGGCTACTACGTGAAGGACGGCGTGATGGATTGGGATTCGATGAAGCGTGACATCTATCTCGCGACGCGCTTCCTCGACAACATCATCGACGTCAACAAGTATCCGCTTCCAGAAATCGACGCGCTGTCCAAGCGCATTCGCCGTATTGGATTCGGGGTGATGGGCTTCGCCGATGCACTCGTGCGCCTCGGAATTCCGTATGACTCGCCTGAGGGAGTGGACTTTGGTCGCACGCTCCAGGAGTTTGTCGATACGGAATCCAAGCGCGAGAGCGAGCGGCTGGCGAACGAGCGCGGGCCGTTCCCAGAGTGGGCGCGTTCGATATTCGGGCCGGATGAGACCTGCGCGCGCGACGCGGCTGGCAAGCGTATTCGTCCAATGCAGATGCTGCGCAACTGCAACGTCACGACTGTAGCTCCGACTGGTACGATCTCGATAATCGCCGGTTGCTCATCGGGAATCGAGCCGCTCTTTGCCGTCGCGTTCATGCGCAACCAGGCGGGCGTCATGATGCCGGATGTCAACGAGGATTTCGTCGCGGTCGCGAAGCGGGAAGGGTGGTACTCCGAGAGCTTGATCGAGCGCATCGCGAAGGAAGGACACATTCACTTCGACGAGGTGCCGGAAAAATGGCGCCGCGTATTCGTCACCGCTCACGACATCACTCCTGAGTGGCACGTGCGCATGCAGGCTGGCTTCCAGGAGCATTGCGATTCCGCAATTTCCAAGACGACGAACTTCCCGCACGCTGCAACGCGTGACGACGTTCGCGCGATCTACGAGCTCGCGTACGATCTCAAGTGCAAGGGTGTCACGGTCTATCGTGACGGCTCGCGCGACAATCAGGTACTCTCAACCGGTGCAACGGCGCAGGCCAGTGCATCGCGCGACAGTCAGGTCGATCGACGTGAGGTTGGAGAGTTGCAAGGTACGATCGCCGAGATGACGGCGGAGATGGAACGGCTCAAGCAGGGACTGTATGATGCGGAGGCTGAGAATCTTCAGCGTCGTGTAAAGCGCTCGCGCCCGGATCGCCTGCGCGGAACCACGATCCGCAAGGAAACCCCTCTGGGCACCATGTTCGTCAATATCACGGAAGACGATA
>Ga0164241_10005003_pt1 | contig 12591 bp, 9 predicted proteins | sample OricomyardsoilBY_FD_108780 | JGI IMG/M metagenome (GOLD analysis project Ga0164241, IMG submission 108780) | Backyard soil microbial communities from Emeryville, California, USA - Original compost - Back yard soil (BY) | ecosystem: Environmental > Terrestrial > Soil > Unclassified | place: USA...
GACGGCCAGGGTCCTGTGGTTGGCTGGGAGCGTGAGCGCAGTCCCCGCCGCCTGGTCCGGCATCGTCGACGACGCCGCGATCTTCCCGCCGGGTGACGCCCCGCTGCCGGACGCGATCACGGCGTACCAGCGCCGTCGCGAGGAGTGGTACGCCGACCTGGTCGGTCCGCTCGTGGTGCGCGACACGGACCTGCCCGACGTACCGCCCGCGATCCCGGTCTCCGTCGTCCTCACCGGTGGCGCCGGAGCCGTCGCCGGCGTCGCGTCGCTCGCCACCAAGAAGGGCCACACCGTCGTCGGGCTGGAGGCGGCCGTCCGCGACCTCGACGAGATGGCCGGTAACGTCCGCCGGTTCACCATGGCGGTCGACGCAGCCCGCGACGCCGGTGGCCTGGCGGATGCCCGGGTGTACGTCGAGCTCCCCCAGGCGGCCCCGACTCCCGACTGGCTCGCAGCCGCCGACGCGGTTGCCGAGGCCGAGCACCACCTGAAGCTCCGGACCGGTGGCGTCGAGGCCCACCTCTTCCCGGTCCCGGCGACGGTGGCGGCCTGGATCGATGCCGCGCTCGATCGTGAGACACCGTTCAAGTGCACGGCCGGCCTGCACCGCGCGATCCGTCATCGCGACCACGAGACCGGCTTCGAGCACCTCGGGTTCGTCAACGTCCTGCTGGCCACCCGCGTGGCGTTCGACGGTGGCGGCGTCGCGGAGGTGGCGCAGGTGCTCGACGACCACTACGCGAACGATCTCGTGGCGATGGCGCGGCAGAGCGACCTCGTGGGTGCGCGACGGTGGTTCACGTCGTACGGCTCGTGCAGCGTCACCGAACCCCTCGACGACCTGGTCGGGCTCGGTCTGCTCGAGGCACCGCATGAGTGAGGGCTTCGGGCTCGACCACCTGCCGTACGGCGTCTTCTCGAGCGACGGCTCGACGCCGCGCGTCGGCGTCCGGTACGCCGACACCGTCGTGGACGTCTCCACCGTCCGGCCCGAGCTGGACCGACCGTCGCTCAACGACTTCATGTCCCTCGGTCCCGACACCTGGGCGGAGGCCCGAGCCGAGATCGCCGGGCTGGTGGAGACCGGCGCACTGCCCGCGACTCCGCTCGACGCCGTCGCCCTGCACCTGCCGTTCACCGTCGGCGACTACGTGGACTTCTACGCCTCGCTCGACCACGCCTCCAACGTGGGCCGCATCTTCCGACCGGACCAGGAGCCGCTGCTGCCGAACTGGCGGCACCTGCCGGTCGGGTACCACGGGCGCGGTGGGACCGTCGTCGCCAGCGGTACGCCGGTCGTCCGGCCGTGCGGGCAGCGGGTCTCGACCGGCTCGACCACCCAGGGCGGCGGGCCGGTCCCGACGTACGGGCCGAGCCGGCGGCTCGACATCGAGGCGGAGCTCGGGTTCGTCGTCGGGGTGGGGTCGGAGCTCGGCAGCCGGATCGGCGTCGACGAGTTCGACCGGCACGTGTTCGGTGTGGTCGGTCTCAACGACTGGAGCGCCCGCGACATCCAGGCCTGGGAGTACGTGCCGCTCGGACCGTTCCTCGCCAAGTCCTTCGCCACGTCGGTCAGCGCCTGGGTGACACCGCTCGCCGCACTGGCCGCGGCCCGTACCGACCCGCCGCCACAGGACCCTGCACCGCTGTCGTACTTGGTCTCGACGAGCCGGGCCGGCGTGGGTGGCGGGCTCGACATCGACATCGAGGTCGTGCTCAACGGTGAGGTGGTCAGCCGGCCGCCGTACCGCACGATGTACTGGTCGCCGGGCCAGATGCTCGCCCATCTCACGGTGAACGGCGCCAGCACGCGCACCGGCGACCTCTTCGCCTCCGGCACCGTCAGCGGACCCGGGCGCGACCAGCGCGGGTCGTTCCTCGAGCTGAGCTGGGGAGGCAAGGAGCCCTTCGACGGCGGCCACACGTTCCTGGAGGACGGCGACGAGGTCACGCTTCGCTACTCCGCACCCGGCACCGGCGGCGGCCGGATCACCCTCGGCGACGTCGTCGGACGGATCGAGCCTGCGCGAGTCTGACAGCCGGGATTCGGACCTGTCACGGACTGCTGGTTAGGCTCGCCTAAGTTCTGTCGCCGGGAGGGAAGAGATGCATGCACGTGTGGCCTCGGCCGAGGCCCTGACACCCGGCCTGGTCCGGGTGGTGCTCGAGGGCGGTGACCTCGCCGACCTGGTGATGCCCGACGCGACCGACGCCTACATCAACGCCGCGTTCCGCCCGGTCGACGCGTCGTACGGCGAGGTCTTCGACCCACAGACCATCCGCGACACCCACCCTGACGCGGCTCTTCCGCCGCGACGCCGCTACACCGTCCGCGCGTGGGACCCCGTGAGCCACCGCCTCACCGTCGACTTCGTGGTGCACGGCGACCGCGGTGTCGCCGGCCCCTGGGCGGTGAACGCCCGGCCCGGCGACGTGCTGGTGTTCACCGGGCCGAACGGCGGCTACCGACCCGACCCGCACGTCGACTGGCACCTGCTGATGGGAGACGAGTCGGCACTGCCGGCCATCGCTGCGTCACTCGAGGCGCTCCCGGCCACTGCCCGTGCCGTCGTGCGCGTCGTCTGCGACGGACCCGAGCACGAGATCGACCTGCCCAGTCCGGCGGCCATCGACCTGGAGTGGCTGCACCGACACGGCGATGAGCGCGACGAGTCGCTCCTGCTCCGCGCGGCCGAAGCGCTGGACTTCGCCGAGGGCACGCCGTTCGGCTTCGTGCACGGCGAGGCCGACGAGATCCGCGCCGTTCGCCGTCACCTGCTGCAGGAGCGCGGCCTCACCCGTCGCGACCTCTCCTGCTCGCCGTACTGGCGCCGCACGATGACCGACGAGGCCTGGCGTCAGATCAAACGCGACTACGTCGCGGCGATGGAGGCCGAGGCTGCGGCAGTCGCCTGAGCTCCAGCCTGGATCCAGCCTCAAACACCTTCGCGCTCGTGGAAGCCGAGGTGCGCCACCGGATCGCCGCGCTTCAAGGCCTCGACCGCGCCCGGGTGTAGCCGGTGGAGGTGCGCGATGGCCTTCCGGCGATAGCGCACGATCTGGATCGCACCGAACACCCAGAACGGCAGCTGCGCCGACATCGCCACCCGGAAGTCGTCGAGCCCGTAGGTGTCGGTGCCGCCGCCACCGCTGTGCCAGTCGAGCAGGACGCCGATCAGCCCCATCGTGAGCAGGCTCGCCGAGAAGCCGCCGATGTTGACGAAGCCGTTGGCCCGACTGGTTGCCTCCACTGGCACGAACGTGCGCGCCAGGTCGAACCCGACCATGGACGCCGGCCCGCCGGTGGCCATCAGGCAGACCAGGACCACCAGCATCCAGGTCGGTGCGGGGGTCGAGCGAGCGAGCACCGCCACCCATCCGAGCGCCATCGCGGCCACGATCCCGAGCACCATCCAGGAGCGGTAGTAGGGAAAGCGCGACACGAGGGCGCCGAGGACCAGCCCACTGACGATGATCCAGCCGGTCATCACCATCAGCAGGATGCTGGCGGCGTCGGATGACAGGCCCTCGGCGCGCACCAGGAACGGGTATCCCCACAGCAGGGCGAAGACCGTGCCGCTGAACTGTGAGGAGAAGTGCGACCACATGCCGAGCCTGGTGCCGGGATTGCCCCAGACCAGCCGGAGGCTTCGTGCCAACGCGCGCATCTTGATCCGGGCGACGCGCTGCCGAGCGTACGGCGAGTCCGTCACGAGCAGTGCGACGAGCACCATGCCCCCGACACCCAGCACCGACGCCAGCGCGAACGATGTCGTCCAGCCGAGGTGACGCAGCGCCAGGGAGAGGGGCGCTGCGGCCACGATCGCCCCGAGCTGACCGACCTGACCGGTGAGCTGGGTGACCATCGGCGCCTGGCGAACCAGGAACCACAACGTCACCAGCCGGATCACGCTGACGAAGATCGCGGCGTCGCCGGCGCCGACCACGGCGCGCGCCAGCACCGCCACCGGGAACGACGTGGCGAACGCGAACGCGAGCTGTCCCAGTGACATCAGGACCAGGCCACCCAGGAGAAGGATCCGGGAGCCGTAGCGGTCGAGCAGGACGCCGATCGGCACTTGGAGGCCGGCGTACACGACGAGCTGGAGGACGGTGAAGAACGAGAGCTGCGTCGCCGAGATCCCGAACCGCTGGGTGGCGATCAGTCCCGCCACACCGAGCGAGCTGCGGTTGAAGATCGCGAGCACGTAGACGGAGATCCCGACGAGCCAGATCACCCACGCACGGCGCCGGCCGATGTCGTGGATCTGCTCGGTCACCGCGGTCATGATCCACCACCGACGAGTGCCGGCGTACACCGCGTCAGATGATGGGCACCATCCACACCAGCGAGGTCCCCCCGAGGTCGGGCACCTCCGCGATCGCCATGGACCCGTTGCGGTCCTCCGCACGCCGACGCATGTTGTCGAGGCCACTGCGGCGGGCCGCGTCGCCGACCCCGATGCCGTCGTCGCTGATGGTGACCGTGAGGCGGGTGGTGGTGGCGAAGACGCTCAGCTGGGCCGTCGTCGCGGACGCGTGCCGGGCCACGTTGGTCAAGCCTTCGCGCGCGACGGCGGTCACGTCACGCACGAGGTCGGTGGTGGCAACCGAGTCGAGCGGTCCGTCCAGGTCGAGGCGAGGAGCGAACCCGAGCGCAGGCTGGAGCTCGGTCACGACGCCCATGACCGCGGCCCGGAGACCACCGGGGACGGGCGGCTCCAGCTGGAAGATGGACACCCGGATCTGCTTGATCGCGTCGTCCAGGTGCTCGACGACCTCCTGGAGCGCCTGGACGGACGCCGCGTCGTGGATGCTCGCAGCGGTCGCCTGGACGACCAGCCCGGCGGCGAACACCTGCTGGATGACGTGGTCGTGCAGGTCGCGGGCGATGCGCGCACGGTCCTCGAGCAGCAACACCCGCTGCTGGTCGCGACGGGCCTCGGCCAGCTCGAGCGCGACCGCCGCCTGGTTTGCGAACGTCGTGGCCAGATCGGCGTCCACCTGGGTGTACGGACTCCGGCCGCGCCGGCGCATCACGACCAGCGTCCCGCGCACTTCCTTCCGCCCGAGCAAGGGCAACGCCATCACCGGCCCGATGTGCACCTGCCCGCTCAGGTAGATGCTGCGACCGTCGAGGTTCGACGGGTCCTCCGCGTCGGTCAGGCGCACCGGCTTGCCGGTCTGCAGCACGTGCTCGCTCAGCGTGCCCGAGGCGGCGTACCTGGTGTCCTCGATGCCGCCGGCGTCATGGCCCTCGGCCACCGCCACCCGCAGCTCGTCATCGACCGGCCGCACCACGGTGGTCAGATCGGATTCGGAGAGGGCGTGGACGCTGCGGGCGATCAAGCGCAGCGCCGCGTCGTCTCCTGCGAGCACGCGACGGGTGACCTCCGTGGACGCGGCCAGCCACCGCTGCCGCAGGCGGGCCTCATCGAACAGCCGGGCGTTCTCGATGGCGACGCTCGCCGAGCCGGCCAACGACGTGACCGTCTCCTCGTCCTGAGCCGTGAACGGCTCTGCGTCGGTGCGGGTGAGGTACAGGCCGCCGAACAGCTCCTCGCGCACGCGTACCGGTACGCCGAGGAAGGCGCGCATCGGCGGGTGGTGCGGCGGGAAGCCCACCGAGCTCTCGTGGTCGGTGACGTCATCGACCCGGAACGATTGCTGCTCCGCGAGCACCAGACCCAGCAGTCCCCGTCCCTCCGGGAGGTCGCCGATCACCGCCACCTCGTCCTCGCCGATGCCGACATGGACGAACTCAGCCAGGGCCCCGTCGCTCCCGATCACCCCGACGGCGCCGTAGTCGGCACCCACCAGACGCATGGCGGACTCGATGATCCGGCGCAGGACCCGCGACAGGTCGAGGTCGGCGACGATGGTGCGGTTGGCCTCGAGCAGTGCGCGGAGCCGGCCCTCCGCGACGTCGCCGTGATCCGCCACGCCCCGACGATATCCCCGCGATCGTCGGAGAGTGCCGGATCAGCGGGCCACGGCTTCGCTGGGCGCGGCCCGGCGTTCGAGGCGCGACGGCGCGGGGACGATCACGACCGGGACGGGCGCATGGCGCACGCAGTACTCCGCGACGGAGCCCAGGACCTGGTGACTGGCGCTGTTGGGGCTGCCGCTGCCCACCACGACCATGGAGGCCGTCTCCGCCCGCGCCACCAGGACGCGACCGGCGTAGTCATGGACGACGACGCGGAGCAGGTCGGGCACGTTCTCGCCCCGCTCCTCCAAGCAGCCGGCCACCACGTCTCCCTGCATGTGGTGGACGCGCGCCCGGCCTTCGGCGAGGTCGTCGGAGTCCGGGTTGCCCTCGTGCTGCCCAGTGCCGAGCCAGGCGGTGACGACCTCCACGGTGCAGCCGCGTTCCCAGCCCTCGGCGAGCGCGAACTCCAGGGCTGCCGCGGCTCCGGAGCTGCCGTCCACACCGACCACGATGGCGCCACCCCGGTCTCCCACGGATGCCAGAGTGGCGCTACCCGAGGTGGGAGCGCATCCGGCCATCGACCCGGATCGACGGGACGTTCGTCCCGACGGTCCCGGACCGGCGACTCTGCCGTGGGCCGTGCCCGACACCCACCCTTCTTGCGTGAGCGGAGCGCGCACCCATCTTTGGTACGACGCGGTCTGGCCCGTCGCGACCGGCCTGGGCACGGGGCTGGGCCTGGTCGCGGCGTACCAGTGGACGGGGCCGTTGATGTTCGTCGTCGCCTTCGCCATCCTCGAGCTGACCGTGGCCCCGGTGGCGTGGAGCCTGCTGACCGACGCCGGCTTCGACGTCCACCGGGTCGTTCTACGGGTTGCGCCCGCGGGCGCCGGCCTGCTGCTCGCCGTGGTCGGTCTGGCCGACGTGATCGGCGGCTGGACGTTCCTGTTCGTGGCCATGGTCGTCGTCACGTCACCGCTGTCCCGCGGCTGGCGCGAGGCCGGCCTGCGCGGCGTACTCGCCGAACGCCTGTCGCCGCGATCCGATACCCGCCGCCGGTTCGACGAGATCGTGGCCCAGGGCTTCGGCACCCCCGACGACGACCTGCCGCCGCGGTGACCTCACGCTGACCCGGCTCCACTTCACGCCGGAGAGCGCTGACCCGGCCCTTCTTCTCGGCGAGAAGCGTCGACCCGGCTGGCCGTCGCGTGGACTGGGATCGCAGACACGAGCCGGGTCAGCGTCGTACGGCGTCAACAAGAGCCGGGTCAGCGCCGTAGGGCGTCAACAAGGGCCGGGTCAGCGCTGGAGGAGGCGGCGTACCTCGCGGGCGACCTCGACATCCTCGGCGGTGTTGACCACGAGGGTGCGGACCCGGGCGTCGCCTCCGGAGATGTCGGCGTCAGTGGTCGCGAGGTTCGCGTCACCGTCGATCACCACCCCCAGATGGCCCAGCCGGGCGCACGCCGCGCCCCGGAGGTCTGGTGAGTGCTCACCCATGCCGCCGGTGAACACGAGCAGGTCCATCCCCCCGGCACTCGCCGCCATCGACCCGATCTCGCGGACGAGCCGATGCACGTAGACGTCGAAGGCGAGCGCCGCGTCCCGCTCGCCGGACTCGCGCGCGTTCAGTACGTCGCGGAGGTCGCCTGAGGTCCCGGACAGCCCGCGCAGCCCGGACTGGTGCTCCAGGACCTGCCCGAGCGTCCCGACGTCGACGTTCGCGTTCTCCAGCAACCAGAGGAGCAACCCCGGATCCACCGACCCGACCCGGGTCTGCATCACCAGCCCGGCGAGCGGGGTGAAGCCCATGGTGGTGTCGACGGAGCGACCACCGACCAGGGCACACAGCGAGGCGCCGGCGCCCAGGTGACACGTCACGACCCGGAGCTCGGCGAGATCGCGGTCGACGAGGGTGGCCGCACGCCGCGCGACGTAGGCATGGGAGAGACCGTGGAACCCGTAGCGGCGCAGGCCGTACTGCTGGTTCCACTCCCGGGGCAACGCATAGGTCGCCGCCTCGTCCGGGATCGTGGCGTGGAAGGACGTGTCGAAGGCCGCCACTGCCGGAGTCGCCGGCAGGAGCTCACCGACGGCCCGGATCGCCGCCACCGCACGCGGATTGTGCAGAGGCGCAAGATCGCCGATGGACTCCAGATAGGTGAGCACCTCGTCATCCAGGCGCACCGAGGCCCGGTGACGTGGCCCGCCATGGACGACGCGATGGCCGACCGCCTCCGCCGCCGGCGCCCGCGCGAGGAAGTCGCGCAGGGGGTCGAGATCGTCGCCGCCGTCCCACCGCTGGACCAGGGTGTCCTCGACGACCTCGTCGCCGTCGAGCACACTCAGCTTCAGGCTGCTCGACCCGGCGTTGACCACCAGGACCCGCACGCGGGGTCAGGCCTCGGGCGCGTTCCGGGCCGGATGAGGTGTCCGGATCTGCGGACCTCCCCCGGCGCCCCACTGCCAGTCGCGGACCTCGGGCAGGTCCTCGCCGGCCTCCCGGATGTAGAGCCGGTGCTCGATCAGACGGTTGCGCAGCCACTCCCGAGCGTGAGCACCCCGGTCGCGCAGCCGCGGGACGCGATCGATCACGTCGAGGGCCAGGTCGAACCTGTCCACCTGGTTGAGCACGGTCATGTCGAACGGCGTGGTGGTGGTCCCCTCCTCCTTGTAGCCGCGCACGTGGAAGTTGTCGTGGTTGGTACGCCGGTAGGTGAGGCGGTGGATCAGCCACGGGTAGCCGTGGTAGTTGAAGATCACCGGCTTGTCGCGGGTGAACAGGGCGTCGAAGTCGGCCGCGGTCAGCCCATGTGGATGCTCTGTGTTGTCCTGCATCCGCATCAGGTCGACCACGTTCACGAACCGGATCTTCAGGTCGGGGAAGAAGTCCATCAGCAGGTCGGCCGCAGCGAGCGACTCCATCGTCGGTACGTCGCCCGCACAGCCCAGCACGACGTCGGGCTCCACTCCCTCGTCGGTGCTCGCCCACTCCCAGACGCCGATCCCCTTCGTGCAGTGGACGATCGCGTCGTCCATCGGCAGGTACTGCAGGGCAGGCTGCTTCCCGGCCACGATCACGTTCACGTACTGCTTGCTGCGCAGGCAGTGGTCGGCGACGGACAGGAGACAGTTCGCGTCCGGCGGCAGGTACACCCGGATGACGCCCGCCTTCTTGTTGACCACGTGGTCGATGAAGCCGGGGTCCTGGTGGGAGAAACCGTTGTGGTCCTGGCGCCAGACGTGGGAGGTCAGCAGGTAGTTCAGGGACGCCACCGGCCGGCGCCACGGGATGCGGTCGCTGCTCTCCAGCCACTTCGCGTGTTGGTTGAACATCGAGTCCACGATGTGCACGAAGGCCTCGTAGCAGGAGAAGAAGCCGTGCCGGCCGGTCAGCAGGTAGCCCTCGAGCCAGCCCTGGCAGGTGTGCTCGGACAGGATCTCCATCACGCGACCGTCCGGCGCGAGGTGGTCGTCGTAGGACAGGATCTCGGCGTTCCAGGTGCGGTCGGTGACCTGGAGGATGTCCTGGAGCCGGTTGGAGTTGTTCTCATCGGGCGAGAACACCCGGAACCGGTCCGCGTTGTGGGCCATCACGTCACGCAGGAAGGTGCCGAGCACCTTGGTGGCCTCGACCGCGCCGGTACCGGGCTCCGAGACCGGGACGGCGTACTCACGGAAGTCGGGCATCCGGAGGTCGCGGAGGAGCAGGCCGCCGTTCGCGTGCGGGTTGGCGCTCATCCGGCGCGACCCCTCCGGATGCAGGTCGCGGACCTCGGGCACCGGTGCGCCGGTCGCGTCGAACAGCTCCTCCGGCCGGTAGCTGCGCAGCCACTCCTCGAGGATGACGCGATGCGCGTCGTCCTCGCGAGCGTCGGCGAACGGCACCTGGTGTGAGTGCCAGTACCCCTCGACCCGCTGCCCGTCGACCTCCTTGGGGCCGGTCCACCCCTTCGGGCTCCGGAGCACGATCATCGGCCAGGCGGGGCGGCCGTCGAGCTGACCGGCGCGGGCCCGTTGCTGGATGTCGCGGATCTCGTCCAGCGCTCGATCCAGGGTCGCCGCGAACTGCTGGTGCATGGTCTCCGGGTCGTCGCCCGACACGACGTACGGCGCGTGCCCGTATCCGCGCAGCAGCTGCTCGAGCTCGTCCTCCGGGATCCGGGCCAGCACGGTGGGATTGGCGATCTTGTATCCGTTGAGGTGCAGGATCGGCAGGACCGCGCCGTCGCGTGAGGGGTCGAGGAACTTGGTGCTGTGCCAGCTGGTCGCGAGCGGTCCGGTCTCGGCCTCGCCGTCGCCGACGATGGCGGCCACCACGAGGTCGGGGTTGTCGAAGGCCGCGCCGTAGGCATGCGAGAGGGAGTAGCCGAGCTCGCCGCCCTCGTGGATGGAGCCCGGTGTCTCGGGCGCGACGTGGCTCGGGATGCCGCCCGGGAACGAGAACTGCCTGAACAGCCGGCCGATGCCGTCCTCGTCCTGCGTGATGTCGGAGTAGGTCTCGGTGTAGGTGCCCTCCAGGTACGACGACGCCACCACGCCGGGCCCGCCGTGCCCAGGTCCGATGATGTAGATCATGTCCAGGTCGCGGGCGGTGATCGCTCGGTTGAGGTGGGCATAGACGAAGTTCAGCCCAGGGGTGGTCCCCCAGTGGCCGAGAAGCCTCGGTTTGACGTGCTCCGGTCGCAGCGGCTCGCGCAGCAACGGGTTCGCCATCAGGTAGATCTGGCCGACCGACAGGTAGTTGGCGGCACGCCACCAGGCGTCGATACGTCGCAGCTCCTCGGGCGCGAGGACCGGCTCCGAGGTCAGGGTCCGTGAGGTCATTGGGGACACCTCCACGCCTCAACGTAGGCAGCGCCATCGCCGGCCACAAGGCCGGTCCGACTCGACGAGCTCCCCGAACGCAGAAGGGCTCCCATGTGGGAGCCCTTCTGGTCGGTGGCAGATCCAGGATTCGAACCTGGGTAGGCATAAGCCGACGGATTTACAGTCCGCTCCCATTGGCCGCTCGGGCAATCTGCCGTGCCCCTCGCCCCTGCTGTGGCGGCGTACTCGGGCGGTCGGAAGAATAGCAAGGCACGACCAGAGACCCGAAACCGCCAGGAGGCAGTCCGATGGCCGACAGCTCGTTCGACATCGTGAGCAAGATCGACCGCCAGGAGGTCGACAACGCGCTGGGCCAGACGGCCCGTGAGATCGCCACGAGGTTCGACTTCAAGGGCACCGGCGCCACCATCGAGTGGCAGGGCGAGGAGGCGATCGAGATCAGCGCGTCGGCCGACGACCGGGCGAGCGCCGTGCTCGACGTGTTCAAGCAGAAGCTGATCAAGCGCAACCAGAGCCTGAAGATCCTCGACGCCTCCGAGCCCCGCCAGTCCGGGCAGGTCTCGAAGATCTCGATCGCTCTCAAGGAGGGCATCACCTCCGAGGACGCCAAGAAGATCTCCAAGCTCATCCGCGACGAGGGGCCCAAGGGCGTGAAGTCGCAGATCCAGGGGGACGAGCTCCGGGTGTCCAGCAAGAAGCGCGACGACCTCCAGGCGGTGATCGCGCTGGTGAAGGGGCAGGACTACGACTTCGCGGTGCAGTTCACCAACTACCGCTGACCGGGCTTCCGAGCGCCGAATTCCCCGCTCAGGCGGGTACTTCGACACTTGTGGGCCCAGATTTCCCCCAACAAGTGCAGAACTCCCCGCTCAGGCGGGGAATTCGCGGCCCTCAGCCCACCAGGAGCGACTTCATCGCCGGCACGGTGGCGGCACCGTTGGACGGGGTCAGCCAGACGCGCTGGCCCTCGGCCAGGTCGAGGGCCCGCGCATGGGCGCGTGTGGTCACGACCGAGACCTCCTGACCCGCCTCGGTGCCGGCGATGACCCGGACCTCGAAGCCGATGCGGGTCAGCCGGAGTACGTCGGCTGAGGTGCTGCCGGCGCGCTCGGGGTTGAGGCCGATCTCGATGTCGTGCGGCCGGAGCCGGACGTCGCCGAGCCGGGTCACCTCGCCCAGGAACCCCATCACGAAGTCGTTGGCCGGCTGGTCGTACAGGGCGTCCGGAGTGCCGACCTGCTCGATCCGGCCGTCGTTGATCACCACGATCTCGTCGGCGACCTCCATCGCCTCCTCCTGGTCGTGGGTGACGAACACCGTGGTCACCGGGACCTCGTCGTGGAGACGACGCAGCCACTCCCGCAGCTCCTTGCGGACCTTGGCGTCGAGCGCACCGAACGGCTCGTCCAGCAACAGCACCTTCGGCTGGACGGCGAGGGCGCGGGCCAGCGCCATCCGCTGACGCTGACCCCCCGACAGCTGGGACGGGAGCCGGTCGGCGAACTGGGAGAGGTGGACCAGCCTCAACAGCTCGTCGACCCGGGCGCGCACCTCGTCCTTAGACTTCCGGCGGATCTCGAGTCCGAACGCGACGTTCTTGGCCACGGTCATGTGCTTGAACACCGCGTAGTGCTGGAACACGAATCCGACGTTGCGCTTCTGCGGTGACATCTTGGTGGCGTCGACACCTTCGATGTTCACGGTGCCGGTGTCGGCGCGCTCGAGACCGGCGATGATCCGGAGCAGCGTGGACTTGCCGCCGCCGGACGGGCCCAGAAGGGCAGTCAGCTGTCCGGTCGGCATGGACACGTTGATGTCCTCGAGCGCGA
>Ga0164241_10005004_pt1 | contig 12591 bp, 12 predicted proteins | sample OricomyardsoilBY_FD_108780 | JGI IMG/M metagenome (GOLD analysis project Ga0164241, IMG submission 108780) | Backyard soil microbial communities from Emeryville, California, USA - Original compost - Back yard soil (BY) | ecosystem: Environmental > Terrestrial > Soil > Unclassified | place: USA...
CCGGGCGCGCGACGATCAAGGGGGTGGACGCCGATCTGATCGTCAAGCCGACGCGGACCACGACGCTCAGCGCGCAGGTGCAATATCTCGACACCCGCTATGACGACCTGCACCTCTACACGGCGGCACCGCGCGACAATATCAATTGCCCCTATACGACCACCGGCCAGATCGCGGGCGGGGCGCCGGTCAAGGATTTCAACTGCTCGGGTACGCAATTGCTGTTCTCGCCGAAATGGACCGTCAATCTCGGCGCGCAGCAGATCGTGCCGCTGGGCGGGGATCTGCAGCTGATCGGCAGCGTCGATTCCGCGTGGCGCGACGACCAATATGGCGGGTTCGAGCGGCTCGATTTCGAGCATATCCCGGCTTATTGGACGACCGATCTCAACCTGACCTTGCAGGCACAGCATTTCAGCGTTGGCCTTTTCGTCCGGAACCTCGAGGACAAGCGCCGCAACATCGCGCCGCAATTGGCGCCGACCGGGCAGGCGGTGACGATCTTCAGCGCGCCGCGGACCTATGGCGTGCGGCTGTCGGGGAGCTTCTAAGCTTGCCAGAAGAACGGGAGACGGCAAAGGTGACGCTCGATCGACGACGCTTCGTGCAGGGAGTTGGCGCGGCGGCGCTGATGGCGGGCACCTCGCTCGGCGCGGCAGCCCGCCCGACGCGGCACCCGAACATCGTGTTCATCATGGCCGACGATCTCGGCTATGCCGATCTCGGTTGCACCGGCTCGCATCATATCCAAACGCCGGCGATCGACAGCCTCGCCGCGCAGGGCGTGCGGTTGACGCAGGGCTATGCCAATGCGCCGATCTGCTCGCCTTCGCGCACCGCGCTCTTGACGGGATGCTATCAGGATCGCTTTCCAGTCGGGCTGGAGGAACCGATCGGGCCGGACGCGCCGCCCGGCATCGGCCTGCCGAAGGACCGGCCGACGCTCGCATCGGTGTTCCGCGACCTGGGTTATCGCACCACGCTGATCGGCAAATGGCATCTCGGCGACCCGCCGCAGCAGGGCCCGTTGCAACACGGCTATGACGCCTTCTTCGGGGTGGTCGAAGGCGCGGCGGATTATTTCCGCCATCACATGGTGGTGGGCGGCCAGGATGTCGGCATGGGGCTCACCCGCGGCAACACCCCGATCACCGCGTCCGGCTATCTGACCGATCTGTTCGGCGACGAGGCGGTGCGCACGATCGAACGATCGGGCGATGCGCCGTTCCTGATCAGCCTGCATTTCACCTCGCCGCACTGGCCGTGGGAGGGGCGCGAGGACGCCGCGCTCGCCAAACAAATCCCGTCGTCCTTCGATTATGGCGGCGGCAGCCTGAAGACCTATGCCGAAATGGTCGAGGCGATGGACCAGAACGTCGCCAAGGTGCTCGACGCGCTCGCCCGCGCCGGCAAGGCTGAGGACACGATCGTGGTGTTCACCAGCGACAATGGCGGCGAGCGCTATTCGGAGACCTGGCCGTTCGTCGGGCAGAAGGGCGAATTGCTCGAGGGCGGCATCCGCGTCCCGGTCCTTGCGCGCTGGCCCGGCCATATCGCGGCGGGATCGGTGTCCGACCAGACGATGATGTCGATGGATTATCTGCCGACCCTGCTGACGATGGCCTGCGGCGACGCCCCGCACGCGGGCACGTTCGATGGCCTCGACCTCACCGCGCAGCTGGCCGGCAAGGCGCCTCTGCTCACCCGTGCGCTTTATTGGCGCTACAAGGCGAACGACCAGGCGGCGCTGCGCGACGGCGACTGGAAGTATCTCCGGCTCGGCGGCAAGGAGCATCTGTTCAATCTCGCCGAGGATCAGCACGAGCGTGCCGACCATGCCGACAGCGACCGGCCGCGGCTGATCGCGATGCGGCGTCAATGGGATGCCTGGAATGCGACCATGCTGCCCTATCCGCTCGGCAGTTTCAGCGAGGACGTGCGTGACCATTATCCCGATCGCTATGCGGACTGAGCCATGACGATCCTGATCACCGGTGCCGGCGGCTTTGTCGGCCGTGCCCTGGTCCGCGCGTTGCTCGCGGACGGTGCGAACGTGGTCGCGATCGACACGCAGGCTGGCGGGATTCCCGATGGTGCGCGCGTCGTGGCGGGCGATCTCGGCGACCGCGCGGTGCGCGACGCGGCGCTGGCGGAGGGATGCGATGCGCTGATCCATCTCGCGACCGTGCCGGGCGGTGCGGCGGAGGCCGATCCGGCCGCCTCACGGCGGATCAATATCGACGCGATGTACGATCTGCTGCTCGAAGCGGGTGCGGCGGGGCATTGCCCGCGCGTCGTCTATGCCAGCTCGATCGCGGTGTTCGGCGATCCGCTGCCCGACCATGTCGATGACCTGACGCCGCTCGCCCCGAAGATGATCTATGGCGGACACAAGGCGATGATGGAGCATGCCGTCGCGATGTTCTCGCATCGCGGGCTGATCGACGGCGTTACCTTGCGCCTGCCCGGCATTCTTGCCCGCCCCAAGGGGCCGTCGGGCATGAAATCGGCGTTCATGAGCGACCTGTTCCACGCCTTGCGTGCGGGTGAGGCGTTCACCTGCCCGGTATCGCCCGGCGCAACGATCTGGGCCGAATCGGTCACCGCCTGCGCGGCCAATTTCCGCCGCGCGCTGACGATCGACAGCGTGCTGCTGCCGGTCGGCCGCGCGGTCACCCTGCCCGCGCAGCGCGTGGCGATGGGCGCTCTCGCCGCCGAAATCGCGCGCCGGTGCGGCGCTTCGCCCGATCTCGTCCGCTATGTGCCCGACGCCGCGCTGGAGGCGGCATTCGGTGCGCAGCCGCCGCTCGCCACCCCCGCCGCCGAACGCGCCGGTTTTGCGCATGACGGCGATCTTGCTAATCTCGTCGCCAACGCCCTCGCCGCGCTGGAGGGCTAGACGGAGAGATGGCGATGCGGTTCGATCGGCTCGACCTCAATTTGCTGGTCGCGCTCGACGCCCTGCTGGCCGAACGCAGCGTCAGCCTCGCCGCCGAGCGATTGTGCCTGTCGCAATCCGCGACCTCCAGCGCGCTGGGCCGGTTGCGCGAATATTTCGATGACGAGCTGATGGTCGTGCGCGGCCGCCAGATGGTGTTGACCGCGCGCGCCGAGACGTTGATCGAGCCGGTGCGCGCGGTGCTCGACCAGATCCGCGCGACGATCGCGGTCGCGCCGCCGTTCGATCCCGCGACCAACGACCGTCACGTCCGCATCATGGCGTCGGACTATGTGACCGAAGTGCTGCTCGCCCGCGCGCTGCAGGAATTCGAGCGCGCCGCGCCCAATATGCGCTTCGAGATCCAGCCGATGGGGGATGCGCCGGTCGAATCGCTCGAGCGCAATTTCGTCGACCTGCTGATCACCGTCGATTTCGCGATCTCGTCCGATCATCCCAGTCAGATCCTGTTCGCCGACGATTATGTGGTGATGGGCTGGAAGGACAATCCCGCGATGCATCGCGAGATGACGCGCGACCTGTATTTCGAGCTCGGCCACATCACGCCGCGTTTCGGCAAGGCGCGTGTGCCCGCCTTCGACGACGCCTTCACGCGGCGGATGAAGCAGACGCGCAAGATCGAGGTGATCGCACCGACCTTCGTTTCGCTGCCCGGGCTCGTGATCGGCACCAACCGCATCGCGACCGTCCATCGCCGGCTGGCGACGCGCGTCGCCGCTTATGCCCCGGTCGTGCTGCGCGAATTGCCGTTCGACATTCCGACGATCCGCGAGGCGGTGCAATGGCACATCACCAACAATAACGACGTGGCGCTGCGCTGGGTGGTCGAGCGGATCATCGCCGCGGCGGCGGAAGCGGACCCGGCCATCTAGTCACTCGTCCTGCGCATCGAAGGCGTGCCGCGCGGCCTCGATCGCGGCGGCGTGATCGCGCACCCAGCCGATCAGCCGCCACGCCTCGGCGTGCAGCGACTCGCCCAGCGGGGCGAGCGCGTAGCTGACCTTCGGCGGCACATCGGCCGAAACGGCGCGCGCCACGAACCCGTCACGCTCCAGCGCACGCAGCTTGAGCGTCAGCACGCGTTGCGAGATTTTTTCCTCCGCGCCGAGCCGACCGAGAACGCGGCGCAGCTCGGCATGACGCCACACGCCCATGCCGAGCACGAGCAGGATCAAGGTCGACCAGCGATCGCCGAGCAGAGCGAAGGTGGCGCGCACCGGCTCGTCGCGGCGAACACCGCCCGCGCGCATGTCGGCGGCGAGCCGCGACACCGCCGCGTGGTGCGCCGGATCGATGCCGGTCAGATCGATGCTCGCGCCGTCCATGGGCACAAAAAAGTGCCTCCTTCCCATCCCTGCCGCCCGCGATAATCCGGCGGCGGGAGAGAGGCAAATGACCGACGCGACACGCTTTGACGGCAAGATCGCCATTGTCACCGGCGGTGCCGGCGGGATCGGCGCGGCGACCGCACGGCTGCTCACCGCGCGCGGCGCACGCGTGGCGATCGCCGACATCGCGTTCGATCGCGCCGAGGCGCTGGCGCGCGAGTTGCCCGGAGCGCTGGCGATCCGCCTCGATCTCGAAGACGAGGCCTCGACCGAAAAGATGGTGGCGCGGACGGTGGCGCATTTCGGGCGGCTCGACGTGCTGCACAACAACGCCGCCTTGCTCGGTCCCGAGATCGCGCAGGCGGACGGCGATATCGAGCATATGGCAACCGCACTTTGGGACCGCACCTATGCGGTGAACGTGCGCGGCACGATGGTCGCCTGCCGCGCCGCGCTGCCGCACCTGCGCGCAACCCGCGGCAATATCGTCAACACGGTGAGCAATCTCGCCTTGCAGGGCCACATGATCCAGGCCGCCTACAGCTCGTCCAAGGCGGCAATCATCCAATTGACGCGGGCGATCGCCGCCAGCCACGGACCCGCCGGCGTGCGCTGCAACGCGGTGGCGCCGGGCATGACGATGACGCCGGCGCTGCGCGAAGCCTTCCCGCCGGCCCTGCGCCGCGCGGTCGAGGACGAGACGCTACGCGACCGGCTGGGCGAGGCGGAGGACATCGCCGAAACGATCGCCTTCCTCGCCTCCGACGCCGCGCGCAACGTCACCGGTCAGGTGCTGGTCGCCGACGGCGGCTGCGCGAGCCACGTTCCGGGGATCGCGCAATTTCGACGCTTCTTTTCGGGAGACGCAGCATGAGCCGCTACGACATCGTGGTGATGGGTGCAGGCCATAACGGCCTGACCGCCGCCGCCTATATGGCCAAGGCGGGCAAGAAGGTGCTGGTGCTCGAAGCCAAGGACCATATCGGCGGCGGCGTCTCGACACGCGAGCTGATCCGGCCGGGCTGGTGGCACGACGAGCATTCGAACGTCCACATCATGATCCAGGGCAATCCGATGCTGCGTGAGGACGAGCTCGGGCTGCTCTCGAAATTCGGGCTCGAATATATCTATCCCGATCTCGTCCATGTCAGCATCTGGGAGGACGGCACCGTCATCCGCAGCTACAAGGACCTCGACCGGACGTGCGAGGAACTGGCGCGCACCATCTCCGAGCGCGACGCCGAGGCCTATCGCCGCTTCGTCGCGATGAGCCGGACGGCGCTGCCGATGCTGATGTCGGGCCTGTATTCGCCCCCCTTCCCGCTCGGTGCGTTCGTCGCGATGCTCGACCAGTCGGACGAGGGGCGCTTCCTGCTCGATCTGATGCAGCGCTCGGCGCTCGACGTGGCGAGCCAGTATTTCGAGAGCGAACTGCTCCGCCTCCACATCGTGCGGATGGTGACCGAGAACCTGCAGATGCCCGACGAGCTGGGCACCGGCATGGGCGCGTTCGTGATGCCGGGGATCATCCATACCTTCGGCTGCTCGATGCCCAGGGGCGGATCGGGCGAGCTCTCCAAGGCGCTGGTCCGCGCGCTCGAACATTTCGGCGGCGAGGTGCGCACCCGAGCCGAAGTGGCGCGCGTGATCGTGTCGTCGGGCAAAGCGGTGGGGCTGGAGCTTGCCGACGGCGAGCGGATCATGGCGAAGGACGGGGTGATCGGCGCGATCCACCCGTATCGCTTGCGCAGCTTCGTCGCCGAGACCCCCGCACCGGTGCTGGAGCGGGCCGAGCGGGTGACGCAATCGACCTTCTCGATCAACCTCACGCATCTCGCCTTGAACGAACGGCTGCGGCTCAAGGTCGGCAACGACTGCAACGCGATGATGACCGAGCTGATGGATTTCTACACCGTCCGCGACATGTGCCTCGAATATGACAAGCTCAGGCGCGGCGAAGTCTCGCCCCGGCTGATCGCCGGCGGCGACAACGCGATCTTCGATCCCAGCCGCGCGCCCGAGGGCGCGGGCGTGTTCTACGGCGTCAATTTCGCGCCCTATCGGCTCCACGATGGCGGCCCGGCGGCGTGGGACACGCAGAAGGAGGACCATGCCGACCGCGCGCTAGCGCAATACGCCAAGTTCTTCGTCAACCTGACCGACGACAACATCGCCGGCCGGCTGATCTGCTCGCCGCTCGATCACGAGCGCGGCAGCCCCAATTCGATGGTCGAGGGCGACGCGCATGGTTGCGCGCCGTTCTTCTATCAATCGGCGGGGCACCGTCCGACCGCCGATCTCGGATCGTTCCGCGTACCCGGCGTCGAGGGCCTCTATCTCGTCGGGCCGTTCATGCATCCCGGCGGCGGCGTGTTCGGCGCGGGCCGCGCCACCGCGATCCAGATGATGGACGATATGGGCATCGACTATGACAGGGTCTGCGGAGGCGCGCTATGACCACGAGCGCCAAACCGCCCGTCGCGCGCATCCTCGACGCGCAGGACAGGGAATTGATGACTGTGCGCAAGATCGAGCGCGACGGCAACACGCTCGTCATCCGCGGCAAGATCTTCGGCGCGATGCCGATGGTCGCCAAGCTGACGCCCGAGGAAGCGCGCGCCGCGCTCAAGCTGCTCGACGCGAAGACGATCCTGTTCCTGCTGACGATCCTGTTCCGCAAGTCGCGGTGATGGCGAGGCTTTCGTCCGCTCGATAGCATCGCTGCGATAGTATGCGTTTCAGCCGCCCGCGCGCCGCCGCCATAAGGCGAGGATCAGCGAGACGGAGCGGACATGAGCATAGTGGGTGTCGAAAGCGTGGTGTTCGGCGTGACCGATCTGGCCGAGCATACGCGCTTCTGGTCCGATTTCGGGCTGTCGCTCGTGGCTGCGACCGACAGCGAGTCGGTGTTCACCATGCCGTCGGGCAGCCGGATCATCCTCTATCGCCATGGCGACGCACGCTTGCCCGCGCCCGATCCCTTTCCCGGCGACGGCCTGAAGGAGACGATATGGGGCGTGGACAGCAGCGCCGCGCTCGACGCGATCGCCGCGAGCCTGGACAAGGAGGTCGCCGTGCGCCGCGACGTCGACGGCACGGTGCGCTGCACCTGCCCCGATGGCCAGCCGATCGGGCTGCGCGTCTGGGCCAGGAAGCCGGTCGTCAGCGAGACCAGCGCGGTCAACACGCCGGGCCATTTTCCGCGCCTCAACCAGCACCGCATCTGGCGCAACAAGGCGATCCCCAAGACGATCAACCACGTCGTGTTCTTCTCGCCCGATTATGTCGGCAGCTTCGAATTCTACGAACGCCATCTCGGCTTCCGCTACACCGATCATTCGCGCGGCACCGGCATCTTCGCGCGCGCCGACGGCACCTACGAACACCATTCGATCTTCTGGGTGAATTGCGACCTGCCGATCGCGCCCGATCACTTCAAGTTCATGCACATCGCGTTCGGCCTCGACGATATCGACGAGGTGATGCTCGGCGCCAATTTGATGGAAGCCAAGGGCTGGAAGAATGCGAGCATGAACGCCTCGGGCGGCATCTCGCGCCACCGCATCTCCAGCGCGATCTATTATTATTGCGACATGCCGGGCCATGCCGGCGAGGCGGAATACCATGCCGATACCGATTATCTTAACGACAATTGGGTGCCGCGCGCCTGGGACTTCCGCTTCGGCTCGCTGCTCTGGTCGAACAACGCGCCGCCGATCTTTCGCGGCGACGACATTCCCTGGGACATGAAGTTCGACGCCGACAGAAGCAGCTTCGCGCCCTATCGCAAGAGCAAGCCCGGCCGGAAGCCCGCCGAGGGCAAGCTCGCCGAGCTGACCGACGCCGACGAACACGCGATCTGACTTGCGTATGCGGCCGACAGTCGCCGCCATTCTCGGGCTTTCCGCACTATTTGTGGGGAATGCCGCCGTCACACCCCATGCGCCGGTCGTGCGGCGCCTGCGCGGCGTCATCTATTCGGTCATCGACGGGTATCGCCCGTTGCGCGCCGACCTGTTCCTGCCGCGTGTCCACCGGCTGCCCGCGCCGGTAATCGTCTATCTCCACGGCGGCGGCTGGACGCTCGATCCGCATGGTGACGAGGGACTGGCCGGGGACGCGACGATGCGCGCGCTCGCGGGCAAGGGCTATGTGGTCGTGCGGCCCGAATACCGGCTGTCGAGCGAGGCACGCTTTCCGGCCCAGTTGATCGACGCCAAGCGCGCGATCCGCTGGATCAAGACCCACGCCGCCGAATATGGCGCCGATCCGCACCGGGTGATGGTGTGGGGCAGCTCGGCCGGCGGCACGCTCGCCAGCCTCGTCGGCGTCACGTGCGGAATCGCCAGGTTCGATGATGCGGCGGCGCTGCCGCAGCACTTCGGCCTGTCGACGCCGCCGATCGCTCCCGATACAAACAGTTGCGTCACCGCCGTGGTCGACTGGTTCGGGCCGGTCGATTTTCCGCGCATGGACGCACAAGCACGGCCCGGCAGCCCGCTGCGCCATGACGCCGCCGATTCAGCCGAAAGCCGATTGATCGGCTGCGCGCTGCCGGATTGCCCGCGCGAGCGGGTGATGGCGGCGAGCCCGCTCAGCTATGTATCCCGCGACGATCCGCCCTTCCTGATCCTGCACGGCGATGCCGACAATGCCGTCCCGCATCAACAGAGCGAGGAGCTGGCCGCGGCGCTCCGCGCGAAGGGCGTGCCAGTCGAATTCGGCCTGGTGCCGGGCGCCGATCACATGTTCGACAAAGCGAGCGAGCGCCTGCGGCGGAAGCAAGTCGCCCGAACCTTCGCCTTCCTCGACGCACACCGCGCGCTCACGCGGTGAATCAGCCGCGCGGCTCCTCGACGAACTCGATCAGATTGCCGGCGCAATCGCGCAGGAAGCAGCCTTTTCCGAAGCCCTCGCGCACCACCATCGCGACATCCGCGCCCCTGGTTTCCATCTCCGCCAGGAAAACCTCGAGATCATCGACGCGGAAGGCGACGTGCTTGTTGCCGTGCGTCCTGAGATCGGACGGCGGGAAGCGCCGCTCTTCGGGCAGCGGCGCGGCACCGGCAACCTGGAAGATCTCGAAACGCAGCGACCCCTTGCGGACGAAGGCCACGTCCGCCTTCGCCTTGTCGATATGGAAACGCCGCTCCTCCTCGAAGCCGAGCATGTCGCGATACCAGGCGATCGCCGCATCGAGATCGGGCACGCTGACGCCGCCATGATGGAAGGCGAACTCGGTCATCAGTCCATCTCCGCGAAGGTCTGGGCGCACCAGTCGGCGACATAGTCGCGCATCCCGGTGCCGTTGTCGGCGCCGCAATGCTCGATCTCGAAATCCGCCTTGGTGAACATGCGCAAATGCCGCTTGGGCGAATTGACGGCCTGATCGTAGCTCATCTGCGCGTTATAGGCCGGGATCTGGCGGTCGTTCTCGCCATGCGTGATCAGGAACGGCACCTTGATCTTCTCGACCTGCCCATCGAGCGTGATCTGGTCGGCATAATCGAGGAACGCGTCGCGCCCGCCGTTTTTGGCATCGAAGCCGAACACCCACATCACATGGTCCCAATAATGCGGCACCGGGTTCTCGCCCTCGTTGGCGACGCGCTCGCGCTGGCGGCGGCCCCAGACATGGTTGGCGCCCATCACCGCGCACAAGGTGTAGCGCGGATCGTTGGCGGCGATGCGCGGTGCGTGATAGCCGCCGAACGAGAGACCGAAGATGCCGATCCGGTCGTGGCGCACGTCGTCGCGCGTCAACAGATAATCGAAGGCCGGGCTGCCCCAGCGCTCGGCATCGTAGATCGCGGTCAGCTTGCGCTTGCGGATCGCCTCACCTGTGCCCGGCTGGTCGAGGAGCAAGGTGTTCATGCCGCGCTCGAGATTGGCCAGGCCGTGCCCGGCCATGTTGACCTGCTCCTTCATCGAATCGAGCCCGTTGACCGAGACGAGCGTCGGGCGCAGCGTGCCGGAACCGTCGTGCACGAACAGCGCGGTGTAGGCGCTGCCCTCATAGGGGATTTCGACCTGATCGATATGCAGCCCGCGCAGCGCGCTGCCCTTGCGATAGAGCGCCAGCCCCTTGTCATAGGCGATCCAGCGCGGTGCGTAATCGCGGCTCTGGAGCCGCTCGGCGGCGAGATAATAGCCCGAAGCGCGCAGATACTTGCTGCCCGCCGACAAGGCATAGCCCGCCGCCTCGTCGGCCGCGGCGTTGGCCGCGACCTGATCGGCGACCGCGATCCAGGCATCGAAGAGCTGCGCCGATCCAGCATCGGCGCCCTGTTTCGCCGCTTCGCGCACCGGGCGGCACGCCTCGTCGACCTCGCCATGATTGCCGCCGCAGACCAGCGCCAGATTGACGCCGAGATTCCAGACGTAATTGCCGGGGAAGGGTTCGAACACGCGTTGCTCTCCTAATCGGCGGTCCAGCCGCCATCGACCACCAGGCTGGTGCCGGTCACCAGCGCCGACGCATCGGACGCGAGGAACAGGATCGCGCCCATCAGATCCTCGACCCGCCCGAGACGGCCGAGCTTGATCCGGGCGAGCACGCTCGCGCGGAACGCTTCATCCTCGAAATACGGGCGCGTGAGTGGCGTTTCGATGAAGGTGGGAGCGATCGTGTTGGAACGGATGCCATGCGCTGCGAGATCGAGCGCGAAGCTCTTGCTCATCCCTTCCAGCGCCCATTTCGACGCGCAATAGAGCGATCGGTTCGGCCCGCCGACATGCCCCATCTGGCTGCCGATGTGAATGAGGCTGCCCGCGACATCGCCATCCATCATCGCCTGCGCGCAACCCTGCGCGACAAAGAAGGCGGCACGCAGGTTGAGATCGAGCACCGCGTCGTAATCCGCCTCGTTCACCTCCCATAGCGGTTTGGGGCGGTTGGTCCCGGCATTGTTGACCAGCACATGGAAGGGCGCCTCGTTCGCGAAGAACGCCTTCACCGCCCCGGTGTCCAGCACGTCGAGCGTCGCGGCTCGCGCGCCGTTGCCGATCGCGGCCGCCGCGTCCTCGACCTCGCGCGAAGACCGCGCGACCAGGGTCACTTGCGCGCCCGCCTCGGCCAGCGCGGCCGCCGCCGCCAGCCCGATGCCGCGCCCCGCACAGGTCACCAGCGCGCGGCGGCCGTCGAGGCGGAAGCTGGGGGTCCGGGGCAGATCCATCGCCCGTCTCAGGCCGCGGTCAGTTCGCTCGGCTCGACCTGCCCGGCATAAGGCACGTTGCGGCCACCGAAGCGGCGCACGCGGATATTGGCCTGCTCGCCATGCCCGGCAAAGCCTTCGAGCGCGCACAGCCGGCTGCAATATTCGCCGATCAGCGCCGAAGCCTCGTCGGTCACCACGCGCTGATAGGTGCAGGTCTTGAGGAACTTGCCCACCCACAGCCCGCCGGTATAGCGCGCCGCCTTCATGGTCGGCAGCGTGTGGTTGGTGCCGATCACCTTGTCGCCATACGCCACATTGGTCCGCGCGCCGAGGAACAGCGCACCATAATTGGTCATGTGGTCGAGGAAATAATCGGGGTCTTCGGTCATCACCTGAACGTGCTCGCTGGCGATGGCGTCGGCGACCTTGACCATCTCGTCATAGCTGTCGGCGACGATCACCTCGCCCAAGGCCTCCCACGCCTTGCGGGCATGGTCCGCGGTGGGCAGGATGGCGAGCAGGCGCTCGATCTCCGCCATCGTCGCGCGGGCGAATTTCTCCGAATTGGTCAGCAGCACGCCGGGGCTGTCCGGCCCGTGCTCGACCTGGCCGAGAATATCGGTCGCGGCGAGCTCGGGATCGCAGCCCGCCTCGTCGGCGATGATCAGCGTCTCGGTCGGGCCCGCGAACAGGTCGATGCCGACGCGGCCGTAGAGCTGGCGCTTGGCCTCAGCGACATAGGCGTTGCCGGGGCCGATCAGGATGTCGACCGGATCGATGCTTTCGGTGCCCAGCGCCATCGCGCCGATCGCCTGGATGCCGCCCAAGGCATAGATTTCGTCGGCGCCCGCCAGCGCCTGCGCGGCCACGATCGCGCGCGCCGGCTTGCCCTGGAACGGCGGCGCGCAGGTGATGACGCGCGGCACGCCCGCCACCTTGGCGGTGATCACGCTCATATGCGCCGAGGCGAGCAAAGGATATTTGCCGCCCGGCACGTAGCAACCCGCCGCGTTCACGGGCAGGTTTTTGTGGCCCAGCACCACGCCCGGCATCGTCTCGACCTCGACGTCCTTCAGCGCGGCGCGCTGGACCTGCGCGAAGTTGCGCACCTGCGTCTGGGCGAATTCGATGTCCTTGCGCTCCTGCG
>Ga0164241_10005005_pt1 | contig 12590 bp, 9 predicted proteins | sample OricomyardsoilBY_FD_108780 | JGI IMG/M metagenome (GOLD analysis project Ga0164241, IMG submission 108780) | Backyard soil microbial communities from Emeryville, California, USA - Original compost - Back yard soil (BY) | ecosystem: Environmental > Terrestrial > Soil > Unclassified | place: USA...
ATCCTTCCTGACGATCTGCGCGAGGTGCAGCGCAATCTGATCCTGTCGCACGCAGCGGGGGTGGGCGAAGCGCTGCCGGACGCCGTGGTGCGGGCGATGTTGCTGCTCACGGCCGCCTCGCTTACGCGCGGCCTGTCCGGAGTGCGGCCGCTGGTCGTGGAGCGGCTGCTGGCGTTGCTCAATGGCGGCATCACGCCCATCGTGCCCGAGCGTGGCTCGGTGGGTGCCTCGGGGGATCTGGCGCCGCTCGCCCACGCGGCCCTGGTCCTGCTCGGCGAGGGCAGCGCCCGGCACGCGGGGCAAGTGATCAGCGGCGCCGAAGCGCTGCGTCGCCTGCAGCTGGCGCCGCTGGTGCTCGAAGCCAAGGAGGGCCTGGCACTGATCAACGGCACCCACCTGATGGCCGCGCTCGGGGCGTTGGCACTGGCGGATACCGAGCGTCTATTTGCTGCCGCCGTGTGCGCTGCCGCGATGTCTGCGGACGCCTGCCGCGGCACCGACGCCTACCTGGACGAACGCGTGCACGAGGCGCGCGGCCAGCAGGGGCAGAGTAACGTCGCCCATCGGCTGCGGGCTCTGCTCGAAGGCAGCCAGATCATCCCGAGCCACCTGCACGATGATCCGCGCGTGCAGGACCCGTACTCCTTGCGCTGCGCCCCGCAGGTGCTGGGCGCGTCGCTGGATGCGATACAGTTCGTGCGCTCCATCGTCGAGCGCGAGCTCGGCGCGGTCACCGACAACCCGCTCGTGTTCGAGCCCACGCTGACGGGGCGCCCGGTGGTGGCCGCGGGCAATTTTCACGGCATGCCGCTCGCCATCGCCTTCGACACCTTCAACATCGCGCTCACGCACGTGGCCGGCATCGCCGAACGTCGCGTGTACTATCTGCTCGCCGCCTCCAGCGCCGATAACCATCTCAATCCGCAGCTCTCTCCCGTGCCGGGCCTGCATTCCGGACTGATGATCGCCCAATACGTGGCCGCGGCGTGCTGCAACGAGCTGATCGGGCTGGCCACGCCTGCCAGCGTGTCCAACCTATCCACCAGCGCCGGCATGGAGGACTACAACTCGTTCGGCGCCCATGCGGCGCTCAAGGCACACCGGGTGCTGGAGCGGGTCCGCGACGTGGTGGCCATCGAGCTCTTGTGCGCAGCAGAAGCGCTCGAGTATCAGCGCCCGCTGCGCTCGGGCCCGGGCATCGAGCAGGCCTTCGCCACGGTTCGTTCGGTGGTCAGCCGCCGCACTTGCGATCGCCCGCCCGCACCGGACATTGCAGCCATCGCCACCCTGATCGCCGAGGGGCGTTTCTCGGGCTAGGAACACACGACGTACTCGAGGATTCCACCGGTGCGAAGAGGCAATTTGTGATCCATACTCCCGATCCATTGGCGCGCGTCGTTCGGGCCCCCCGCGGCACCGAGCTCACGTGCAAGACCTGGCATGCCGAAGCGGCGCTGCGCATGCTGATGAACAACCTCGATCCGGAGGTGGCAGAGGACCCGGCGCGCTTGATCGTGTACGGCGGCCGCGGACAGGCGGTGCGCTCTTGGCCCGCGTTCGACGCGACCGTGGCTGCGCTGCGCGCGCTCGAACCCGACCAAACTCTGATCATGCAATCGGGCAAGCCGGTCGGCGTATTGCAGACCCATAGCCATGCGCCGCGCGTGCTGATCGCCAACAGCAACCTCGTGCCTCACTGGGCGACCCAAGAGCACTTCGACGAGCTGGCGCGCAAGGGCCTGATCATGTTCGGGCAGATGACGGCCGGCTCCTGGATCTACATCGGCACCCAGGGCATCCTGCAAGGCACGTTCGAGACCTTTGCCATCTGCGCGCGCCAGCACTTCGGCGGGGACTCGAGCGGGCGCCTGGTGGTCACCGCCGGCTGCGGTGGCATGGGCGGAGCGCAGCCGCTGGCCGTGACCATGAACGGCGGCGTATGCCTGGTCGCAGACGTGGACCAGAGCAAGCTCGAGCGGCGGAGGAAGGACCGCTACCTGGACGAGATCAGTCCGAGCCTGAACTCGGCCATCGATCGCGCGCGGCAATGTGCGGAAGAAAAGCGAGCCGTGTCGATCGGCGTCGCCGCCAATGCGGTCGAACTCTTGGAACGCTTGTTGGCGCGCGGCGTGACCCCCGACGTCCTGACCGACCAGACCAGCGCCCATGACGTGTCGAGCTATGTGCCGGTCGGGCTGTCGCTGGACGAGGCTGCGGCGCTGCGGCGCTCCGATCCGGCAGGCTATGCCACGCGCAGCGTCAGCACGATGACCCAACACGTGCGCGCGATGGTCGAGCTATTGGATCGCGGGAGCGTGGTCTTCGACTACGGCAACAACCTGCGACAACATGCCAAAAATGCGGGCTTCACCCGGGCCTTCGCCTTTCCCGGTTTCGTGCCGGCGTACATTCGTCCGGAATTTTGCCTGGGGCGCGGCCCCTTTCGCTGGGCAGCGTTGTCCGGACGCCCCGAGGACATCTACACCATCGATCAGGCGCTGCTCGAGCTCTTCCCCGAGGACGCGGCGCTCCGGCGCTGGCTCGAGCTGGCCCGGAGCCGCGTGCAGTTCCAGGGGCTGCCCGCTCGCATCTGCTGGCTCGGCCTCGGGCAGCGAGAGCGCGCCGGGGTGCTGTTCAACGAGCTCGTGCGCACGGGCCGCGTGGCGGCGCCGGTGGTGATCGGCCGCGACCATCTGGACTGCGGCTCCGTGGCTTCGCCCAATCGCGAGACGGAGGGCATGCTGGACGGCTCCGACGCGATCAGCGACTGGCCGCTGCTCAATGCGTTGGTGGCCACGGCCAGCGGTGCCTCCTGGGTGAGCTTGCACCACGGCGGCGGCGTCGGCATCGGCTATTCGCAACACGCCGGCCAAGTGATCGTCGCGGACGGCACGCCCGAGACCGAGACACGCCTGCGCCGAGTGCTCACCAATGATCCAGCGCTGGGTGTGCTGCGGCACGCCGACGCGGGCTATGCCGAAGCGCTCGGCTGTGCCCGCGCCCACGACCTCTCCATTCCTCTGCCCGGCCCCCCCCTGGAGCGCCAGCCGTGACCCCTCAGGTGCCGCATACGCAGCCGGGCGCAGAGCAGGAGACCAAGCCGGGGCGTCTCGGTGCGCGGCTGCGGCGCACCTCGCTCGACGGCTGCCGCTGTGCGCTGCTGGGCTTGCCCGATGATCTCGGCGTGCAACTCAACGGGGGTCGCGTCGGCGCCAAGAGCGGTCCAAACCAGTTTCGGGCGGCGCTGGCGCGCTACGGTGTCGCCTGGGACGGCCTGCGCGGTCGCGCCCTCGAGCCCGGCATCTTCGACGCCGGCGACGTGCAGCCCGCCCCGGGCGAGGACGCAGCAGCGCTGCTCGAGACGCATCGTCGCGTGCTCGAGGCCACCCTGTATTTGCACGAGCAGGGCCTGTTGCCGATCTGCATCGGCGGCGGACACGATCTGAGTCTGCCCAGCATCTCCGCGTTGAGCCACCGAGAGGGCCAGCCTCTCGGCGGGATCAACCTCGACGCGCATCTGGACGTCCGCGCTCGGGTGGGGTCGGGCATGCCCTTTCGCCAACTGATCGAGACCGGTTGCCTCGATCCACGCCGCTTCGCCGAAGTCGGGCTGGGCCGCTTCAGCAACGACGCAGCCGATCTGAGCTGGATCAGCGGGCAAGGCAGCACGCTGATCTACGCCGAGTCGATCCTGGAGCACGGCCTCGACGTGCCGCACCTGCTCGCGTTGGCGTGCAGCCGCGGCCCTGCCTTCCTCAGCATCGATCTCGACGGGCTCGACCAGAGCGTCGCCCCGGGCGTGAGCGCGCCCAATCCGCTCGGCGTACGACTGTACGACGCTGCGCGCCTGGCAGAGGCGGCCGGCGCGCACCCGCTGATCCAGCACTTTGACCTGATGGAGTTCTGTCCGCGCTTCGATCTCGACGATCACACGGCGCGCAGCGCCGTACAGCTCCTGCTGCACTTCGTGGCCGGGCTGAGCGAGCGCCCCGCGTGAGCCTGCTGATTCGAGATGCGAGGCTGGTGCCGGGCGTGGGCCCAGCGTTTCGCGGCTCGCTGCGCGTGCGCGGGGAGCAGATCGCGGAGCTGGGCGCGAACCTGACGCCGGAGCCGGGCGAACGGGTGCTGGAGGCGGGGGGGCGCGTGCTCTTGCCGGGCCTGGTAGACGCCCATACCCACGCCATCTTCGCTGGAGACCGGCTGGACGAGTTCGAGCTCCGCCGACAGGGCAAGACGTACCTCGAGATCCTCGCGGCCGGCGGCGGCATCTTGTCCACGGTGCGCGCAGTGCGGGCCGCCAGTGAAGAGAGCTTGGCAGAAAGCCTCGGCGAGCGGCTGCGCGTGATGCTCGAGCAGGGCACGACCAGCGTCGAGGTCAAGTCGGGCTACGGCCTCAGTACCGAGGGCGAGCTCAAGTTGCTGCGCGCGATCCGGCGCGCCGCGCAGAGTTTTCCGGGCACCGTGGTGCCCACTGCGCTGCTCGGGCACGCGGTCGACCCCGACCAGCCGCATTTTCTCGATCGCGTGATCGATGAAACGTTGCCCGCCGTGAACGCGGAGTTTCCGGGCCTTGCCATCGATGCGTTCTGCGAGCGCGGCGCCTGGAGCGTGGCCGACTGCCGGCGCTTGTTCGAGCGAGCCCAGGAGCTCGGCCACCCCGTGCGCCTGCATACCGATCAATTCAATGCCCTGGGCGGCCTCGAGCTGGCGCTCGAGCTCGGTGCGCGCAGCGTCGATCACCTGGAGGCGACGCCACATGCCGGTCTCGAGCGGCTCGCACGCAGCCAGACCTTCGGCGTGCTCTTGCCGGTGAGCGGCTTTCACACCGACGATCGCTACGCCGACGCGCGAACGCTGCTGGATGCCGGAGGCAAACTCGTGCTCGCCAGCAACTACAACCCGGGCAGCTCTCCCTGCTCTTGCCTGCCCTTCGTGATCGGGCTCTCGCTACGTAAGCTCGGGTTGAGCCTGCCCGAAGCCATCCAAGCCTGCACCGCGAGCGCAGCAGAGCTGCTGGGCCTCGGCGATCGCGGCAGGCTCGAGAGCGGAGCGCGCGCCGATCTGATCCTGCTGCGTCACCAGGATGAACGGCTGCTCGGCTACGAACTCGGCGGAAATCCCGTCGATCGCGTGATCGTGGCGGGCCAAGAGATCGCCCCGCGAGTGCGCTGAGCCGACCGGTGCAGCTACGGACGCGGCCGTCCGACAGCCACGCCGACCGCCTCGGCGCGGCTCGACACGCCGAGCTTCTGGTAGACCCGGCTCAGTTGGTTGCGCACGGTGCGCGGTGCCGAGCCGAGGGCCAGGGCGATCTGCTGATTGGTGTAGCCGAGGTGCAGATAGCTCAACACTTCCCGCTCGCGCACGCTCAGCCGGTCAGCGCCGGTCTCCCCGGGCAGCGGCTCTGCGAGCGGGCTCGGGAGAGCTCCCGGCAACGCGCAAGGCTTCCCGTGCGAGGCTGCTGCGGGCCCCGCGGGTTCCGTCGACGAGAGCTGCGCGGCGGGCATCCGATAGCTGAATTGAGACAGGCTCAGCGTGGGCAGGAGCTCGCGCAGGAGCGCTGCTTCGCTGGCCTGGAAGTCCCGGCTGCGCAGGGCGCGCCCCAGCACCAGCTCCCCGACGAGCTGGCCCTTGCACTGCAGAAAGCCCATCAGGGTCGTGCGACCGCGGTGGGGTCGCATGATGGTGTCGTAATACACGCAGCGCGTGAGCTCTGCTCCGAGCAACTCCGAATCCACGACCACGCCACCCGTATGGCGCGCGGCCGGCACGAGGCGCGCCACCTCCATCGACATCTCGGCCCAACGCTCACGCGCCTGCGGCCGCACGCTGTCATCCAGCCCGAGCGCCACCTCGCTGATGTCCGTGCCACCGCAGAAGAAGGCAACGTCCACTCCGATGTGGCGATCGAGCAGTCCCAGGATCTCGCGCTCGAACACGCGCACGTCGAGCGTGGTACAGGCCAGCTCCGCGATCACTTCGGGACACAGACGTTCCACGCCCAAAAGTCTAGCCCGATACCAGGGTAGCGCCAAGCGCGGGGCTCGTCCGAGCCCAGAGCTCATACGTAGCCAGGCCCCACGGGCGGCGCTAAATCCTACTGCCAGGCAAGCGCGGTTCTCTCGCGAGGCGAGTCTTGCTAGCGTCGTGCCCGTGGGGAACTCGCCCGATGGCCGGCTCGCGGAACGGCAGTGCCAGAATCGCCAGCGCACCCACATTTTGCGAGGAATTCTCAGGGCTGGCAGCCTCGTCTTGGGCTCTTTGGTGTTGAGCGCGCCGCTCTCTGGCAACCTCGAGCCGGCGCTGCACACCTATGCGCCGGGCCTGGTGTTGCACCTCGGCCACTTGCTCTGGTTGCGTTCCGGTTCGAGCCGCGCCGTCGCGATCAGCCATTGCCTGACTTACTTCGTCTGGATGACCGCGGTCCTCGCCCTCCAGCTCGGGGGCTTGCGGGCGCCCGCCGCGCTCGTCTACCCGCCGCTGGTGCTCATGGCCGGTCTGGTCTGGAGCGGGCCGGCGGCCATGGGCATGGCCATTTCGAGCTGCGCCGCGGGAGCCGCTCTGGTCTGGCTCGAAGGGCGGGGCCTGTTGCCGGAGGGCGAAGGTCCCTTGACTCCCGTGCGCCTGCTGATGGTGCTGATGGCATGCGTGATCGTCACGGCGGTGATGATCCGATATGCACTCCAGATCATCCGCCACACCACCCGAGAGGCGCTCGAGGGCGAGCAGCGGCATGCCGAGCAGCGTCGGCGGCTCGAGCTCGATCTGCGCGAAGCGCAGCGCGTCGAAGGGCTGGGGCGCCTCGCTAGCGGCGTGGCGCACGACTTCAACAACCTGCTCACCGTGATCATGGGCTACACCGCGATGTTGCCGCGCGCGACGCGCAGCGATGCCGAGGCTGCCGACGCGATCGAGCTGGCCGCGGAGCGTGCTCGCTCGCTCACCCAACAGTTGCTCGCCTTTGGGCGGCGCCAGATCTTGCGGCCGGAGGTGCTCGACCTGTCGGACGCGCTGCGCGAGCTGCAACCGCTCATCACTCCGCTGCTCCACGCGCAGATCATCCTCGAGCTCGGACTGGCGGACACGCCGTGTGTCACGGAGGTCGATCGCGCCCAGCTGGGCCAAGTCGTGATCAACCTGATCACCAACGCCAAAGACTCGATGCCCCAGGGAGGCACGTTGAGTTTGGAGACCGGCGTGGGGGTGCCGCCGGATTACGCGGGAGAGACGGAGCTGCCGAGCGAAAATGTTTGGCTCTCCGTGCGAGATACCGGCAGTGGTATCGACCAGGAGCTGCTGCCGAGGATCTTCGAACCGTTCTTCACCACCAAGGCCCCGAGCCGAGGCACGGGGCTCGGCCTGGCCACGGTGCATGGGATCGTGACGCAAAGCGGCGGCGTCGTGGGGGTCGAAAGCAGCAGAGGCGCGGGTTCACGCTTCGTCATCTCACTGCCGGCGAGCAACAAACCCCTGGCTGCTCCCCGAGCGCGGCCGGCGCCGCGCGTCTTCCCCGCCATAGAGTCAGCACAGCGCATCTTCGTCGTGGACGACGACGCTGCACTGCTCGGTATCATGCGACGGGTGCTCGAACATGCGGGTTTCGAGGTGAACACGGCGGAGGGCTCCGCGTCGGCGCTCGAACAGATGCAACGCGCACACCAACCGTTCGATATTCTGGTGTCGGACGTGGTCATGGCCGGCATGAACGGCCCGGAGCTGGCACGCCAGGCCAGGCAGCTTTTCCCCGCGCTTCGAGTGCTCTTCGTCTCGGGGCACTCGCCGGAATTGGTGGACCGGAGCGGAGGCTTCGACCCGGTGCTGGAGTTCCTGGCCAAGCCCTTCGGGCCGAAGGAGCTGCTGGCCAAGGTCCGGCAAAGACTGGCGCCACTCGGTGCCCAGGCCTCCGCGGCACGGTAGCCGGGCTTCACAGGCACTGGGGTTTGACGCGGCGGATGCCCGCCTTGTCGGTCCAGTACTTCGAGTCCCCGCAGCCGTCGTTGATCGGTCGTGCAGCGGCGGTCGATGACGCCGAACGGGTCGGCGCCGTAGGCGACGCAGCGCCCGACAGCACGATGGAGGACGGCGCAGCGACCGCCTCCGCGGGTGCGCTGGTCGGCTGCGCGAAGCGCACGCCGCTCGATGGTGCATCGCTGGCGCCAATGGGATTCTCCGCGCCCGCCGAGGGAGCCGGCAGCGGCCCCGTGGCGACCGCTGGCGTCGGTACCTTGCAGCGCGGCTGATCGCCCTGCAACGGCTTTCCGTACACGGACCCGAGCGCCTCCACAAACACAGAACCGCCCGCCGCCGGCCTGGGAATGATGCCACCACTGGTCAACGGGCGCCCCTCGCTCAACGCCTCCACGAACACGATCACGTCGCCGTCGCGGGTCTCATATCCTTGATAAGACGCGCCCGGGCTGCCCTTCGGCGCGCCCTCGCAGCGAACCCCCTGCGAACTCAACGCAACGATCCATTGAGAGCTGCTGTCGAGCTGCGGTGGAGCCACGGCCCAACGCAACGCCGGCGCGTCCGCGCTGTCCTCGACCCGCACGGCCAGGCAACGGCAAACGTCGCTCGCTGGTCCAGCGTACGCGAGGTCGTGCCGCGCGCCGAGCAACGGCCGCTCCTCTTCGGCAGCGGAGGGCGCGATCGGCGGCAGGGGCGGCGCCTGCAGCGGACGATCGGCGTCGATCACCAGCTCTTCGGGAGCGCCCGACATACTTGCCCCCACGGGCGCTTGCGTAGCGATCGACGAGTGGCAACCACTCGCCAGCAGCGCGCTGCCGAAGACCGAACCCCGTGCCCAGCGAACCATCAGCATATTGCAGTCATTTTGGCCCACGACCGCGCCAGCACAAGCCGGATCGCCCGCGGGCCCGGAAACGCCACGGCGAGGCCACCAGCAGGCATGGAAATTCGGGCAGAGAGAGCGCCACCCAGCAAAGCCCAGCGGCAATGGAAACCGGCGCGGCACAGTCCAGGTGTGGCGCGCTTGCCCTGGACGCTCCTCGGACATGCTCGCGAAACTCTGGCTCGCTAGCGTGCCCGCGAGCCTCCATGATCAATCACTTACATCCAGTTGCCCCCTCCCCTCGTGCCTGCTCTCCCGGTGCCACCCTTCGTAAAGGCAGCTGGGGTGCAATGGTGCAAGGCACCTTGCTCGCGCTCGCCGTCCTGGCGGGCTGTAAGCAGACCGAAAAGGTAGAGATCACGACGACCGCGGCCGCCGCCACTCCGGCAGCCAGCAAACCCAGCGACGCCCTGACGGTCGGCTTCTTGTACGTCGGGTCCACCAAGGATTACGGCTACAACCAAGCCCATGCCGAGGGCGCCAAGGCGGTCAAGGCCATGCCGGGCGTCAAGGTGCTCGAGGAAGAGAACGTGGCCGAGACGGTCGCGGTTCAGAAGAGCATGGAGGGCATGATCAACCTGGATGGCGCCCAGCTGATCTTCCCCACCTCTTTCGGGTATTTTGATCCGCACATCCTCACGCTCGCCGCCAAGTACCCCGACGTCACGTTCCTGCACTGCGGTGGCCTGTATACCGAGGGCAAGCACCCGAAGAACGTGGGCAGCTATTTCGGCTACATCGACGAGGCGGAGTACGTGGCGGGTACGGCGGCGGGCCTGACTACCAAGACCAACCAGCTCGGCTTCATCGCCGCCAAGCCCATTCCTCAGGTGCTGCGCAACATCAATGCGTATGCGTTGGGCGCCCGCTCGGTGAACCCGAAGGCCACGGTCAGTGTCATTTTCACCGGTGACTGGTCGCTCCCGGTCAAGGAGGCGGAAGCCGCCAACAGCTTGATCGACCAGGGCGTGGACGTGCTCACTGCGCACGTCGACTCCCCCAAGGTGATCGTCGAGGCCGCCGAACGCCGCAATGTCTTCAGCACCGGCTATCACGCCAGCCAGGCGGCGCTCGCACCGAAAGGGTACCTGACGGGCGCCGAGTGGAACTGGGAGAAGATCTACACCGCGTACGTGACGAAGGTGAAGAGCGGGCAGCCCTGGGATCACCTGGTGCGCGGCGGGCTCGAGGAGGGCTACGTCAAGCTGTCCCCGTACGGTGAAGCAGTCTCGCCGGACGCGCGCAAGAAGGCGGACGAAGCCAAGGCGGGGCTGGAGGCGGGCACGCTCGTGATCTTCAAGGGTCCGCTGAAGAGCAACACGGGCGCGGAGATTCTGGCAGCCGGCGTGAGCCGCGGTCAGACCGACATCGAGCTCGAGAAGATGGACTATCTGGTCGAGGGCGTGAAGGGGTCGCTCGAGTAAGCCGCGGAGCTGGAGCCGGCAATCTGCGAGGCATGGGCATGACAGCGAGCGCTTCTGTCGTTTCGGATCTCGGCACTGGCTCTCGGCGCCTCGGGGCGCTGAAGGAGCGCTCCCGCGGCTGGCTCGAAGGGCTGCTGCCGACGCTGGGGGCGATCGTGCTCTCGCTGCTCCTGTTCGGCGTGTTCGTGGCGCTCGCCGGTCACTCGCCGCTCGCCGTGTATGCGGCGATGTACCGGGGCGCTTTCGGCACCTGGTTCTCGGTGCAGAACAGTCTGCTGCGCGCAGCTCCGCTGATGTTGACCGCGCTTTGCACGGCGTTGCCGGCGCGGCTCGGACTGATCGTGATCGGCGGCGAGGGCGCGCTGGTGGTCGGAGGGCTCGCGGCAGGCGCCGTGGCCATTCCGCTCGCAGGCGCGCCCCCAGTGGTGGTGATCCCCGCCATGATGGCCGCCTCCATGCTGGTCGGCGGGCTCTGGATCGGCGCGGCAGGGGCGCTCAAGGTGCTGCGCGGCGTGAACGAGACGATCAGCTCGCTCTTGCTCGCATACATCGGCATCGCCCTCTTCAACCATCTGGTGGAAGGCCCGCTGCGCGATCCGGCGAGCTTGAACAAGCCGTCCACCCCAGACATCGGAGCGGCCAACATGCTCGGCAACCTGCCGGGCCTGGACGTGCACTGGGGCCTCGCCTTCGGCGTGGTCCTGTGCCTGGTCTGCCAGCTGCTGATGGAGCACAGCGTGTTCGGCTTTGCCGCGCGCATGGTAGGCGGCAATCCTCGCGCCGCGCGTCTGAGCGGCCTCGGCGTGCCACGCCTGGTCATCCTCACCTGTTGCATCGGCGGCGCCGCTGCCGGCCTCGCCGGCATGGTGGAGGTCGCGGCCATCCACGGCAAAGCCAACGCCTCGCTCCTGGCCGGGTACGGCTACGCCGGCATCCTGGTGGCCTTCTTGGCGAACCACAGCGCGCTCGGCATCTTGCCTGTGGCCGTGTTGCTCGGCGGCATCAGCGCCAGCGGCGGCCTCTTGCAGCGCACGTTTGGGCTGCCAGACGCAACAGTCAACGTGCTGCAAGGCATCTTGTTCGTGGTGCTGCTCGGCAGCCAGACCTACCGCGGCCGCGTGCGGCTGCGCCGCTCCCCGAGGTAAGTCGAATCATGTCAGACCCAACCTTCACGCTTGGCCTGTGGGGCGTCCCACTGGCCATCCTTGGCGGCGCGTTGCGCGTGAGCGCGCCGTTTCTGTTCGTGAGCCTGGGGGAGTGCATCACGGAGAAGTCCGGGCGCGTGAACCTCGGTCTCGAGGGCACATTGGTGATGGGCGCCATGTCCGGCTATGGCGCCTCCTACTGGAGCGGCTCGCCGTGGATCGGTGTCGCCGTGGCGGGCGCGGTGGGCGCCGCCTTCGGCGCACTACATGGCTGGCTCTGCGGGCGTCCCAGGGTCAACGACATCGCCGTCGGCATCGCGCTCATGTTGTTCGGCATCGGCCTGGCCTTCTTCCTCGGCAAACCGCTGATCCAGCCCAGCGCGCCGCGTCTGCCGGCGCTGTCGCTCGCCTTTTTCAGCGACATTCCCCAGGTGCGTTCCGCGCTGCAGGTCAACGCGCTGTTTCTCGCCGGCGTGGCGCTCGCGCCCTGCTTGCGCTGGGGGCTCCTGCGCACCCGCTGGGGGCTGATCTTGCGCACCGTGGGCGAAAGCGCCGAGACCGCCCGCGCCATGGGCTACGACGTCAACCACGTGCGCCTGTGGGCGACGATCGCCGGAGGAGTGCTGGCCGGCATCGGCGGGTCCTTCCTCTCCCTGTTTTATCCAGGCAGCTACAACGAAGGGCTGTCGAGCGGGCAAGGGCTGATGGCCGTCGCGCTGGTGATCTTCGCGCGCTGGGACCCGGTGCGCTGCTTGTACGCCTCTCTGTTGTTCGGTGGCGCCACCGCGCTCGGACCGGCGCTGCAGTCCGTCGGCATCACCTCCGGCTACTACCTCTTCAACGCCACCCCGTACGCGTTGACGCTGGGGATCATGATCCTGAGCAGCTCCGCCCAGCGTACCAGTGTCGATCAGCCCGCTGAACTCATCGCGGCGCGCTGATCAGGAGCCCGCATGACCGCATCCGCATCCGCATCAGACACCTCGAAAACCTCGAAAACCTCGGACACCGACACCTCCGGCGTCGTCGCCAGGGTCAACTCCGATCGCTCGGAGCCGCCGCGGCTGTGGGCGAAGAACATGAGCAAGCGCTTCGGAGACCTGATCGCGCTGGACGATGTCTCCTTTACGCTCACCCCCGGCAGCGTGCACGCCCTGCTGGGCGAAAACG
>Ga0164241_10005006_pt1 | contig 12588 bp, 9 predicted proteins | sample OricomyardsoilBY_FD_108780 | JGI IMG/M metagenome (GOLD analysis project Ga0164241, IMG submission 108780) | Backyard soil microbial communities from Emeryville, California, USA - Original compost - Back yard soil (BY) | ecosystem: Environmental > Terrestrial > Soil > Unclassified | place: USA...
CACCGATTTGAGTAGCAGTGTGGGAACGGAGTTGGGCACGCCGGTCATGCGCAGCCTGGGTAACGGCTACAGCTACGGCATTTACGCCTATTCGCAGTTGTACAGCGCGCCCGATTCTGTCTATGTCACCGGTACGGCAAAAAATCCGGCGATGACCACTGCCACAGCCTGCAACGACATCCTGATCATCGACAGGCTGAGCGGCGGAGCCACTGCCTTCGGCGGCTACTTCTACGGCACGGATACGAATGACAACTTCCTCTCCGGTGTCACGCTGACCGTTGAAATCGCTGACGCCAACGGGCGCGACCTGCTTCAGACGATCACGCCTACCGGCGCGAACAGCAGCGGCTTTGTCGGTTTCATCTCCGACAGTGCGATCACAGGAGTCAACATCTACGTCACGGGCGTTCCGACTGGCTATGCCAACGGCGTCTTTCCCGTTATGGACCATGTGGAGCTGAGCACTGTTGCCGCAGTGCCTGAACCTGCAAGCTACGCTCTAATGCTCGGCGGTCTCGGCCTTGTGGGCTTTGCGGCCCGCCGTCGTACCTCATTCCGACCTCGCTGTGACTTCCTTGCGGCGCGTAAGATTTTTCTTGAGGACACGGACGACAAAGGTAAGAACTTCAGTCTTGTGGGGGGGCTTGCAACTCTTGTCGTGGCCACCCGCAGTGGGCACCTCACGGACACACTCCGTGTGTTGCCGTGTATTTGGCGCGCTGGAAAAGTCTTGGTAGAGGTCTCGATGAGGAATTGGGGGGTGTCTTAGTCACCGCGCTGCACTCGAGGACCTAGAGGGAGCCATCCTCCTTCGGTATTCAGTTCACATCGGCGGCCCGAGGCGTTGCATTGAATCCCCTCCAACTTCGTGTCGAGAGTGACCTGGTAGTGGACGGTTCGTATCTCACGAACAAGGTGCCCTACCTAGGGCGACTCTGCGGGCGATGCCTGTTCGCCCGCTTTCTCATAAATCCAACAAGCTCGCCCCCGGCAGACCGCGGGGCGCGACGACCTTTGACCCCACGATCGCTGCTGCCTTCGGCAGCGCCATTCGCGACGCCCGAACTTCCGCCGACGTCTCTCAGGAAGCACTGGCCTTGGCTTCAGGTGTAGAGCGGTCGTATCTGGGCCGCATCGAGCGGGGTCAGAGCATGCCCACCCTGTTTGTCGTGCTGAAGCTGGCCCGCGCGCTGAAGATCAGCAGCGGCGATATCGTTGAACAGGTCGACCTGGCTACAGCGACGCCCAGCAGGAAGCGGATGCTGCGGAGCCTGCTGGCCTAACTCGCCCGCGAATCCTCCCAGGCGACGGGTTCGGCCATGAGGCGCCGGGCAACACAGGAGGGTCCGGCTCAACCCGAGCCAGCGCCCTCCCCGATCAAACGCCCAATCTCGCGCCCCCGTCGTGCGTATCGTCCTGATCCACTCGGAACGCGACCCGGCGCGGAAACTGCATCAGCTCCGGTGGATAGTCGACGTCCCCCAGGCGCGCGACTTCCGGGATGGCCGGGCTGGTAGGCCAGTGAGACACGACCATGCGCTGCAAGGCCCTGCCCTTATACCGCTTGAGCAATCGAAGGACGAACTCCGTGCTTGCGCGGTGGCGCATCCGAAGCAACCAACTGTTTCGGCCTTCACGTTGCAGGAGCCAACTCGGGCAGAAGTTTTCGGGCGAATGGTGGCTCTGGGCGAATTCTTCGTGAGGTCCGCGCAGGGCATGCAGCCCGGCGCAGCGCAGCAAAGACAAGACGAAGTAGCCACGAATCTCTGACTCGATCAGATCGCCACTGATCGCACCGAAGATGCGCGGTGTCGATGCCTCGTGAACCCCGCTCCAGCGCACGTTGCAGTAGGGGTTCTCGCGCTGCCATCCATGCTCCAGGGCCCGAAGATTGATCTGCAGCCAGCCGTACTTGGCCACGGTCAGATGCAACGCCGTCGCCACGGCATCGAGCTGGCGATCCTGATAGAGCGGCGTGATGTACTGAATTCGTTGCCAAGTGCCGTCGAGGAGGCGACGGCACTGCTCCGCAGGTGCCCCGCACACCTGAACCAGCCATCGAAGCGTGGCCGTGGGCCCGTTTCCCAGTTCCTGCCAGTCCTTGGTGCGGAAATCCCCCTCGCGTGGCCAGTTGTCCATCCCGATGCATAGGCGCTCTTCCCGAAAGCGATGCCACTGCGGAGTCGGCAGTTGCGGCCACGCGGCGACGCGTTGCCATAGCCGCCGATTCGCCTCGCTCTCTCTGGATCTGTCCACCCCGCGGGTGAGCGCGAAAACGTTGACGCGTTCGTGGGGAATTCGGTGGCGGGTCTGGAGATCGTGGCATTGAGGAAAGATGGCCGCACTGGCGGCCTTCAACTCCTCGGCCCCGCCAGGCGGCAGCACCGTTTTCAGATGCAGCCACCGGCATTTGGTACAGCAGAACGGTTCCGAGACGATCTGCTTGATCGAGGGCACCCAGGGCTCCGCGCAGTACATGCACTTGTTCAAGAGCGGAACGTGGTGGTAAGGGCACTCCTTCACTGCCAGGTGTTGATAGAACATGCTGTGGAAGCCGAGCTGCAGACATCGTGGGCAGTAGCGCAGCGTCTTGCTGAGCATCGGCGAGTGAATGTGATGGGTGACCTCCTCTCGGGTCATGTAGGGTGTGCAGGTCAAGGGCATTAGCCCCTCGAAGGTACACAAGTTAAGGGCTTCAACCACTCCCGCTTGGGCGTTGCTCCAAAACTCGGAAGGACGCAGCTCCGCCTGGGCCAGCAGCGGGTTCTTTTGGCCGGTCGCCTGCTCGACCAGTTCGCCCAGGGGCTCCGCCGACGCGGCGACGAAAGTGCTGAATCTGGAGAGCAAGCCGAACAGCGACTCCGAGTGGAGGCTGTTCGACGGGTGGGCCGGATGCAGGGCCGGCCCACCGCCGCTTGCTCGACGCCGGTGAGGCGTGTCAGGCGGCTTGAGGTTCATCGTCTTCGTCCATGCTCGGGTCGACGTAGTAGCTCATCACGGACGGGAATGCCGATTCACGGACAGCCTTGAGAATCATCTTGCGGCCCACGGACCCAGGATCGCACTCGGCCTCGGCGACCTGGAAGAGGATGGAAAGCAGCATTGCCCGCAGCGACTGCATCGGGACCCGGATGCCGTTGGTGATGTTGTGCTTCGCGGCGATCGCCTTGATCACCTCCACCAGCGTCTTGGACTCATGGCTCAACCGCCAGCCAGCCTTGTAGACCCGTTGAACCGCGTGCGCATAGGTGGTCTCGTCCGCATCGCCCAGCGGCTCGTCGAACGCCTCGACGATCCGCGGCAAATCCGCCAGCGCGATGCCCTTGTACTCATGGCGGCGGGTGAAGAAACGGCCCACAACCTGGTGGCCGTTGCTCTGCGTCCACGAACTGGTCATGGTGCGGAGCTCAGGCTGACCGATCAGAATGAAAAAGGGCCGGATCTTGCGCTGCTCCAGGTTGTTGTCGCAGTGGTGCAGGTAGTGGTACTGCTGCCGCGTCAGGTTCTGCGCCTCGTCCACGACAATGATCGCGCGGCGACCACCCATGGCGATCGCCGTCTCGGCGATGTGGTCGTACAGACGGCCGCGCAGGACGGCGATGTCGCGGTGGCTGATCGCCTGGCAACCCGAATCGCGCAGACGCTCCTGCTGGAAGTCGCGCTCGGTGCTGGCGAATTCCGGGATGGACCAGAGGAACGTGGCCACCGGATACCCCATGGTTTCGGCCAGCGTGTCACGCAGATACAGGCACGCGTGCGTCTTGCCGCAGCGCTGGTTGCCGTCGACCGCCATACCGCGGAATCCGAGCCGGTAGGCACTGCGCACAGAGTCGGCCAGGCGCTGGATTTCCGGGGTCCAGATCGGGTCATCCCCGAGCAGGTCGACTTCGCCCTTTGCGTTGGCGTCATTGGCAGCCGAGGCGTCGGAGGCACCGGAAGGACCATTTCAGGCTCTGGAGGGGATTGTTGGCGAGCCTCTCGCCGGCGTGCTCGCCACGTTGGGTGGACTCGCAGGTGAACGTCAGTTGACCTTCTTCCGCGAGCGTCGTGATGACCTGGAGGGCCTAACCCCCGTTGAGGTCCTGCTTGGCCATATCTTGGAGCAGAAAGAGGTCACCAAAGCGGCAGCCAGTCTGACGATTTCCCATCCCCGAACTCGCCATGGTGCAGTACTCACCGCGGCCGAGCACTTTCGCTGCGAAATCGTCACGGCTGGAGGCAATGCTTGCGTCAGGTGATCTGCCCCGTGGGCAGGTCCAAGTAGCCTTGTCTGTAGTGGAATCACAGTGCAGGCGCCCTTCCCTAGCCGCAATCGAGATTGTCGACCCGACGATGCTGCCTCTCCGGGCGACTGCCTCGTGCAAGTCGCAACCTCGAGTGCAAGTCGCAACCTCGAGTGCAAGTCGCAACCTGAAAAGGGGGCTTAGAGATGCAGGTGTTGGCGCCAATCGGCTACCCCTCTACACCCTCTGCCGCTGAGCTGCGGCAGTGGTCGGTATTGGAGGTCGAAGACGACGATGGATCTCGGGTTCGGTTGTTGGCTGGACTGCTGAACGGTAGTGCAACCAGAGTGCGGCTTACAAGCCAGATTGAGCAAGTCGAAGGAGGCCAGGCGCTCACCCGTTCTGGGAGCATCTACACGCTGGCGGGCCCACCCGCCACCGCGGAACAAGCCCTCGCCCAGGCAAGTCGTCGCGACGCGCTGCTCGCCGGCCGATCGGCGCAAGACGTGACGCAAGAGTACCTCGCGTAGTTGGCGGTCAGGAGGCATAGGTCCTCCAACGTAGTGAAGCAACGGTGCTTCGCCGCGTAAGTCCGAGGCTACCGGCTTACTGCCTGCCAACTGGCCTTCCACCTGGCTTGCACTGACCCTGCTCTAGATCCAGCGCGTGTCGCGCCAGTTCAAACCGCGCCTTCAATCCGCAGGATTGTTCGCCCGAATCGTGGGCAACCCTGTTGATAACCGCTGATGACCCGCGCAAAGCCGTTGTCAGCCGCCAGTCGATCTGTCCTTGCCCACAAAAGTGGCAGACGCTGGCATCTGTCCCGCCAGCAGCGCTGTTCAGCGATGGCGGGCGGCGAAGCTACTGCGCGTCGCGCGTCAGGAGCCTGCCGTCGACAAGGATGGCCACGGCCGCCTTGGCGCCCGGGACCGGCTTTCCCGACCTGTCGAAAGCTTCGATGGCGATGGTGGGCTTGGTCTTCTCGCCAGTCAGGGCTTCATTCGACATCAGCGCGCGGACCTGGACTGGATCCAGACGAAGCTGGACATCCTGCTGCAAGTCCCTCGCCTGGCTCGGCGACACAGACCCGAGGTAGCCCGAGGCCTCAGTGGTGCCAGTCTTGAGTCCAGGCGCCACGACAAATATCCGCATACGGTTAGCGCCAGCAGGGAAAGTGATCTTCTCCAGCCTGAGCGCCGCGGCGTCCGGATCACCCGGCAGGGACCCTTGAAGAGGCACGACGGCCACAGACCTGGGATGCTCCGCAGGCTTCTCGAGCCCGGGCTGGGCCTGACTGCAAGCGGCGATGGGGCTGAGCGCAATCACGCTCAGCGCCGCCACCAAGTGCGGACGGGAAACGCGACGAAGGAAGGATTGGCTCACTGCAGACTGACCCCAGCCGTCGGGTCAGGTTCCCGCTGAAACCAGCGCCACCTTTCCCGGCCGAATTATCGCTCCAGCGGACTTCGGATCCGGACTGGTCACGACCAATGCAACGTCAACCGCACCCGGCTTGTACGACCCCATCGAAGTGAGCCGGTTCAAGGTCTCGGTGGCATCAAGTGCAAAGGATACGCCCTTTGCATCCATGGGCATACCTTCGTGGTGATGGTGGTCTTGCCCGAACGGGGTGACCGTGCCGACGTAGCTTGGGTCGTCAATCGGCGACTCGATAGAGGGGTTTTTGCAGTTAAGGAACACGCGCACGGCGACCCGCCGACCCGCCGGGACCTCCACGTCTTCAAGGACGAGGGTGACCGGGCGAGCCGGTGCGTTGTCCTTGATGTTGTCTTGGACGATGGTGTCGAACGCCGCGTTGGTCTTCAGCGCCGCCTGCTGGGATCCGTTGACCTTCACGTCCGGAAAAGCGGAGGCAAGCACGAGATGGGTGTTTCGCTGCACCAGCTCGGCCAAACGGAACGGCGGAAGTAGCTCGGTGAGTTTCAGCGCTCGGGTCCTCGCCGGGGCGACCACGGGAGGCTTTTCCAGCCGGTCGTAGGAGTAGCCATAAGGGTCGAGCGTCTTGGTCCGCGAAGTCGGCTCGCTGACCATCTTCTTGCTGACCGGATCAAAGAAGCTCTCCAGTTGCATGGCCTCCCAGCCGGGTTCGGTGGGGATCGCGCCTCCGTGTTGCGCAACCCAGCTCACCCAGAGGCGGTCGATGTTCGCGTGGTGCAGCCAGAAGGCAGGGTCGAGTGGCGACGCCATAGAGCCCATCGTGCCGGCGACCTGGTTGTGGACATTGTTGTGGGGTGTGGCCTCCAGCAAGCCCATGACGCCGGGATCACGCAACTGCATCGGCCGGCCGGGCACGATGTTTGGGGCCCCGCTATAGGCGGTCAGGGGTTGCGGGTCACGCATGAAACGGTCGATGACGTCGCGTCCGATGAACTCGCTCGGGATGTCCTCGTTGGGCCCGATCTCGCGGGAGATCGGGGGCGTCATGCCATTGCCGGCCAGCACGCCAGACCAGAAGGCGCCTGGGATGCGCGGGTTGCGCGTCCAGTCCCAGTAGGGAAGCGCGAACGAAGCATCCTTGAGGATGTCCTGGCACACCCGCTCGAAGTAAAAGAGATAGGCCCGGTGCCACGGCAGAAACCACCAGTTCTGGTGGGGGCAGTGATTGATGTGCTGCTGAGCCAGCTTGGTCCATTGGCGAGGGTCACTGGCAGGCAGCGCGACCAGCTGCGCCACGGCGTTGCGGTACTTTGTCAGATCGGTGGCGGCCGACGGCGACGCCACGTCGCGCCGGACCCGGGCGCCCGTGGCGGCCGGTGCAGGAGCCCCCTGGGCGGCCGCGCCGGTCGATGCTGCTGAAACGCTGACCGCGCTGGCGGCCATGAAGAACCGACGATTCACCATGAGCTATCTCCCTTTCGACGCGCCGCCTGGCCCTGCCCTGCGTCAGTCGTCAGATTTCGAGTAGAGGATCTCGAGCTTGTTCGAGCGCTTGAGCTCGTTGCTCGCCTCGGCGCTGATGCCGAACGGCCCTGAGGGCCATTCCTTCTTCAGGCCGAGCTTGCCGTTCTTGTCCAGCGTCAGCGAAAACTCGACCTTGAGCTCGCTCAGTGCCAGAGGGGGACGGATGCCGATGCCCGTCGCGCCGGCGGTCTCGGGCGGGGCATAGCTGCTGTTGGAAGCACGCACTGCGCTGGCGATGATGTCCGCGAGATCGCTGGCCATCTCCTTGGCTTCGTTCGAGACCACGGTGGCCTGTGGCAACGGCGGCAGGTCCGCGGCGCCGTAATCCTTGTTGCGGGGCCGGGGCTTGAGCACCGAGGTGACGGTGTGCGAGGTCGTGGTTGTCTTGCCGCCTCCAAGGCTCACCACCACCAGGGTGATGGACCCCGTGGCGCCGCGCGTCTCCTCGACGGAGAGCGTGAGCGTGGCCGACTTGGGGCGCGGCAGCATCACCGCCTTCAGTGCGCTGCAAGCCTTGCCGGCACTTTCCTGGCTGGACTTGCAGATGTCGGCAGCATTGCACCAACTCAGGCGCTTGCCGGTGACGCCGGCACCCTTGCAGACGGTGTCCGATGGCGTGCCGTCCACCGCACTCTCGCAGACCTTGCGCATGTACGGCGAGCAGGTGCCGGAGCGGCAGGCGTCGGTGCACATGTCTTCGGCGGCATGAGACGCGGCGGCGCAGGAGTTCTCAGCGGAACTCGTGAGCTTCTTACAGGCGTCTTGCCAGTGGTCCTGCTCCTTGGAGGCCTTGTCCCAGATGCCTGTTTTCTGGGCCTCGTCGATCGCGTACTGGACCGCGTCATGCACGGTCTGGAGATCGGCCGTGACCTTGGTGCCCTCGCCGGATCCGACGCTGCAGCACGAGGCGACGAAGACGGTCGACAAGCCGACCAAGACGCTGCTCACCCAACGCGGCAGCGCGGCTCGACGTGCAGGGACATCCATGACAGCCTCCCATTCATCGTTTGTGGTGCCGGATTCCATCCTGACGCGTCACCTGGCAACAACATCAAAAATGGGGATGACAGCCGCAAGGTCCTGACGGCATGTTTGGGCGGTCTCGGCACGCTCGTCGCGCTACCGGGCGTTGATTTCGGCGGCGCAAGAGCGTATGGTTTTACATATGGTATGAAATTGCATACCATGTCTGCACCAGCCGCCAAGTACCGCAATCATGACCATCGAGGGCAGTCAAGCGAGACACGACAAAGTGGGCAGGATCCTCCTATGGGAGGGGCGCGTAAGCCGCGCCAGGCTCATCGCCGAGTTCGGGCTCAGCCCTGTTCGGGCCAGCGAATGGCTGCGCGACTTCAGGGAGGCATTCCCTGAGTGGGTCGCCTGGGACACCAAGCTCAAGTCCGACGTGGCCACCGCCCGGGCCTACATGGACGCCGAGCGAGCCGCGCTGTCGACCCAGCCAGGCGACCTGGCCGGCATGCTGATGCCGTATTCGCCAGACGCACCCGGCAGGCCACTGTCCGTCTCCTGGGACTTCGTCCATACCTCGCCGCGCACCTTCTCCCGCCTGAACCTGGCGATCACCGATCGACAGCGGGTGAAGTTCCTCTATTGCTCCATGACCAACCCGGAGCTGCACCAACGGATCATCGAACCGCATAGCCTGGTTCGCGCCGGCCGGCGGTGGCACGTGCGCGGCTACTGCCTGCTCCGGCAGGGCTTCCGCGACTTCGTGCTTGGCCGCATGAGCAAAGCCCAGTTACTGAAGGAAACCAGCCAGACGGACGCCTCCACTGACCACGCCTGGTCGACCGTGCTCAAGGTGCGGTTGATCGCGCACCCTAGACTCAGCCCTGCGCAGCAACTGGTCGTTAGAAACGAATACTTCAACGGAGCCTCCGCGCGCATCGAAAGCTGCAGGGCTGCCCTCCTGAACTACATGGTGCAGGAGCTCATGGCGGCGACCGATGTGGATCGGCAGAGCCCGCCCGACTATCAGCTGGCGATTGAGAACACGGAGGAGTGCCGGCAATGGCTGTTCATGACCTGACCGACCAAATTCGCCAGGAGAAGGTGGCCGAGCGCTATCCACCACTCTTCAAGCGCCTGCCCGACCGGCTGTTCACGCCGCTGGCCTCGGCCAACCGCTTCCAGTACTGGACCTTGTTGTGCGTGCTGAACGCCAAGCGCTTCGGGCCCGAGGCACCCTTGCCGCCCAGCGCCGGGTTCCTGATGCGCGAGATCACGGCCGACATTGCCGAGGAACTCCAGTACCAGGACTGGGCCCCCGACGGGGACGACGTGACGCCGGCGACGCCTTTGGCGATCCGGGCCATCATGGTCTTCAACCGGCTGCGAGATGCCGGATGGATCCGTGTCGACCGGGTGGGCGTGCGCGAGATGGTGACGATGGCGCCGGCCGTGGCTCATTTCATGAACCGCCTGGTGGAGTTCGCTCACACCGGCCCAGAGTTTGTCTCCGGCAAGATTCGTAGCATCGAAGCCAACTTGAAGTTGCTGCTCGACGAGAGCACGGACGGCGCATCGCTGCACGAAGCAGCCCGGCAGTCGCGCGCCCTTCTCGAGCACGTCCGCATTGCCGGCACCAATGTGCGCGACCTGATGCTGGAGATCGGCCGGGTCGACGCCACCGGCGAGTTCGTGCGGCGGTTCTTCGACGACTACGTCGAGCGCATGTTCATTGGTGACTACAAGGAACTGCGCACGCGCGAGCACCCTCTGGCCCGGCGCCAGGAGATCCTGCGCCTGGCCGCCCATGTCCAGCAGACGCCGCAGCTCCGAGCCCGACTTATCCAGTGGTACCTCGAGAAGCAAGCCGGTCGCGATCCCTCCCGTGCCGAAGCCATGTTCGAGCGCGACGTCCAGAAGGTGGAGGACCTGCGCCGGATCGATGAGTATCTGGATCGGCTGGATGACGAGATCCGGCGAGCCAACAAGCTGGCCTTGGCGTACCTGGACTACCGGCTGCGGGCCGTACGGCCGCTCGACGAGCTGATCGGCCAGGCCATTGACGCCGTCGTCAAACAAGGTGACCAGGCCGCCGCCTTGGCGCCCTTCGCACCGGGTGACTGCATCGGCGGCGAGCGGCTCGCCTCACCCCGCATCGAGAGCAAACGGCCGCCGCCCGGCGGACTGCGCAAGCAGATCATGTCGGCCGAGCAGGAGGCGCGCGCCCGGCTGGCATTGATGGCCCGGGACCGGCGCACCATGTCGTTGCCCAAGCTTGCCGCATTCGTGCGCCAGCAGCTCGGCGAAGTTGATGCGCTGCCCAGCGCCTCGCTTCAGGTGGACACCATAGAGTCGGTGCGCGCGCTGCAGGTGTTGTGCACGATCGCCGCGGCCAACGCCACGCCCAGCAAGGTGCTGCGTGCGAACGCGCGGGCAATGGCCAGCGGGTTCACCGCGGTCCGGATGGACGGCGAAGAAGACCAGAGCAAGGGTATCTCTCACCTGCCCTTCACGATCGCGAGAACAACCAAGACAGCCAAGGGAGGAAGCCAATGAGTTTCTGGGCGAATGCGGTTGAGGCCACCAAGAACGTGGTCACGGAGGATGAGTTCGAGGCGGCCGCGAACCGGCTGGTCACCGAGCAGGTGTTGTATGCCGCGGACCGGGGTAGCAAAGTGGCCTACGGACTGATCCGCGAGTTCGAGCGTGAATTCAAGCGAGCCCTCGAGCCCCTGGGCTATGTCGTGCGAGTCAACAGCCAGTTGCGCTATGCCTGCGCGATCCCCAAACACTCGAAAACATCGCCCGTCAGCGTCGACCAGACCCTGCTCGCCCTGGTGCTCCGCAAGATCTTCGACGAAGAGACCCGCAGCGGACATCACGACGAGAACGGCGAGGTGGCTTGCGACCTGGTCACGCTCGAGGTGAAGTACAAGCAGCTCACCAGCGGCCGCGAGCTGGCTACCGGCGGCAAACTCGCCGCGCTGATGCAATGGATGCGGCGCTGGGGCCTTGCCAGGATCGCGGATGAGGAAGGCGACCAGCCAGGACTCGACGCGGATCAGCCGTATGTGGTCATCATCCGGCCCGGCATCGCCGAGGTCCTGGGAGAGGCGGCGTTGGCCCGCATCGCGTTGTTCGCCAGACCTGACGACAAGGTCGAGGGTGTGGACAGCGCGGACGGCGTGGAAGAAGGCGGTGCCGTATGAAGAAGCTGATTCGGATCCGCGTGGTCCAGTTCTTCCTGTACGAGATGCGCGATGTAGACGTCGGCATGAACTGCGGCATCTTCGGCGCCAATGGCAGTGGCAAGTCCTCGCTGCTGGACGCCGTGCAAATCGTCATGCTGGGGGCCAACGAGAGCCGCGGCAGCGCCGGGGTCGTCTTCAACGCCCAGGCCGATGAGTCGAACCACAACAGCCGCAACATCCGCACCTACTGTCTGGGTCAGTACGGTGATTCGCCAGACGCCCGTGTGCGCGACAGCGCCAACACCTACATCACACTGGTGTGGCAGGACACTGTCACCAACGAGATCGTCTCCGCGGGCGTCTGTATCTACGTGAGCGCCGACCGTGAGAAGCCCGACGTGCAGGGGCGCTACATCATTCCCTCGGACATCACGCTCGACGACCACCTCGAGCTTGTCGATGGCGAGTACCGGCCGAGGCCCTGGACCAACTTCAGGCAGATGCTGTCGCAGCGCGCTCAGGGAGAGGAGGTGCTCTTCCACGACTCGGAGCGCTTCGTCAACGCCATGCTGTTCCGGCTGCGGGGCTCGCGCGGCGCGCCGCGCCTGGACGCCTATCGTCAGGCCTTCCGCTTCGGACTGCGCATGAAGTTCGACCGGAGCGTCGACGACATCGTGCGCCAGCAGGTGCTGGAAACGCGACCGACCAACATCAAGCGCTTCAAGGAGGTGTTGCACACCTTCCAGGAGATGGCGGCCCTGGTGCGCAGCGTGCAGGCCAAGCTCGACGAGGCCGAGTTGATCGAGGCGGACTTTGCTGATGCCCACCGACGCAACAGCCACTCGGTATCTCTTGCCGCGCTGGCTCAGGCGGCAGAGCTCGAGGTCGCCAACGAGGCAGTGACCGCTGCCGAAGAAGCCGAGGGGCGTGCAACAGCAGCGCTGGACACCGCCAACACACGGCGTGACGCGGTGAGCGGTCAGGTTTTGGCGGCCGAGCAGCGTGCCCGCGACAGCGCGGCGGATCGGGACAAGCATGCTTCGCATGCCGACGCGGCGCTGCTGCGCGAGAGCCTCGCCGGGGCGCAGAAGCGGCATACCGAGCAGAGGACGGGGCTGCATCGCAGCATCAGGGCTATTGGCAGGGCCATCGATGTGCAGATTCCGGGCAAGCTCGTCGCCGACAGCGCTGAAGCCACAGGACTGGCGTTCAAGGACATCAACGTCCTGCTGGAGGGCGACAAGGCCGGCAACCGCGACGCGGTGGAGTCCACGGTCCGC
>Ga0164241_10005007_pt1 | contig 12588 bp, 11 predicted proteins | sample OricomyardsoilBY_FD_108780 | JGI IMG/M metagenome (GOLD analysis project Ga0164241, IMG submission 108780) | Backyard soil microbial communities from Emeryville, California, USA - Original compost - Back yard soil (BY) | ecosystem: Environmental > Terrestrial > Soil > Unclassified | place: USA...
ATGAGATCGTCCTCGATGCAACCGCCCGATACGGACCCGGCGATCAGGCCGTCGTCTCGCACGCCCACCAGCGAGCCGACCGGCCGCGGTGCGCTGCCCCAGGTGCGGGTGATGGTGCCCAGAACGACGCGACGCCCGGCGGTGAGCCAGGCGTCGATTTCACGCAGAACCTGCAGGTCAACGTTGTCCATACAAGGAGTATGAGGCCCCTCGCCCAGTCCTGCCCGGCTGAACGCCGGCATGCCTGGCCGGTCCCCCGAGGGGACGGAGAAGCTTGCGGCATCGAGCCACAAGCTTCTTCAGCGGGCCGGCTCGTGAGCGCGGCCCAAACCCTCAGCCAAGCTTGAAGTAGCTGACTTCTTCGACGAGTTTGGCCGCTTGATCCTTGAGGCTCTCGGCCGCTGCGGCCGATTGCTCGACCAGCGCCGAGTTCTGCTGCGTCATCTGATCGAGCTCTTGAATCGAGTTGCTCATGCGGCCGATGCCCTGGCTCTGTTCGCCCGAGGCCGAAGCGATCTCGCCAATGATGTCGGACACGCGTTGGACCGAGCTGACGATGTCGCTCATGGTCTGGCCCGCGTCGCCCACCAGGCGGGTGCCGCCGTCCACCTTCTCGGCCGAAACGGCGATCAGCTGCTTGATCTCCTTGGCGGCCGTGGCCGAACGCTGGGCGAGCGAGCGCACTTCGGAGGCCACCACCGCAAACCCGCGGCCCTGCTCGCCAGCGCGAGCGGCTTCCACCGCGGCATTCAGCGCCAGGATGTTGGTCTGGAAGGCAATGCCGTCGATGGTGCCGATGATGTCGGTGATGCGGTGCGAAGAGGCGCTGATTTCGCCCATGGTCTGCACCACCTGCGAAACGAGCGTGCCGCCGCGCTGCGCCACGTCGGCCGCCGAGGTGGCCAGTTGGCTGGCCTGGCGGGCCGCATCACTGCTCTGCACCACGGTGCCGTTGAACTGGGTCATCGACGAGGCCGTGGATTGCAGGCTCGACGCCGTCTGCTCGGTGCGCGATGAAAGGTCCTGCGTGCCTGCGGCGATCTCGGCCGAGGCGGTGGAGATGCTGTCGGCCGAACGGCGCACGCCATCCACCAGGTCGTGCAGGCGGCCCTGCATGGAGCCGAGCGCGACCAGCAGCTGGCCCAGCTCGTCCTTGCGGCTTGTTTCGATGCGCTGGCTCAGGTCGCCCTCGGCCACCCGCTCGGCCATCCTGACCGACTGCATCAGCGGCAGGCGGATGGAATTGATCGTCAGGTAGGACATGGCCACTGCCAGGACCAGGCCCACGACGATGGCGAAACCCATGCCCCAGCGCGCGCTCTTGTTGGCGCCTGAGACCTTGTCGAAGGACGACTTGGCCTCGTCGCGCTCACGGCTCATGGCGGCCAGGATCGCGCCGCGCACGGCCTCGAACTTCTTGGCCGAATCACCGCGCATCTGTGCCGTGGCGGCTTCGAAGTCGCCGCTCTTGTGGATCTCGATCACCTTGTCTGACGACACGACGAAGTCCTGCCAGCTGCTCTCCAGCGCCTTGACCGCCGCCAACGCCTCGGCGTCGTCACCGACGCTGGCCTTGTACTGACCCAGGGCCTTGACCACGCGCTCCTGCGTGGGCTTGATCTCCTTGTAGTACTGCTCGGACGCGTCCGAGCTCTCGGCGCCCATGCCGCTGACCACCAGGCTGCGGGCCTGGAAGGCATCGGCCAGGGTCTCGCCCAGGCGCACCAGAGGCACGGTGTTTTCCTCGTAGACCGAGCGCAGGCCCGCGTCGGCGCTGAACAGCGCGCGCACGCCAAAGAGGCCCATCACCACCATGAGGACGAGGAGCACCGCGCTTTGCAGGCGCAGGCGGGTGCTGATCGAGAGATTGCTGAAGTCCATGTCGCGTGATGCTCGGGCTTACTTGATCTTGTAGAAATCGACCACCTGCTTGATCGCGCCGGTCGGGGCGCCGATCGTCACAAGGGCCAGCGGACGCACCATGGCCGGCGCCTTGATCTGCTTGGTGTCGCCAGCGCCGGCTTCCAGGTGAACCGCGGCCGCGGGGCCGAAGCCGCCAGGCGCACGCGAGACCTGCGTGATCACGTCCTTGGGCGACTGAGCCTGCACGGCACCTTCCACATAGGGCGCGTCGTCCATCATCGACTTCTGGAAGAACTGGCCCGGCACCAGGCCCGGCTTGGTGGTCACGACCTTCACAGGCAGATCGGGGCCGCCGACTTCCTTCCAGTTCGTGATCTTGCCGGTGGCCAGATCCTTCAGCTGCGCCTTGGTCAGGCTGGTGATGGGATTGCTCTTGTGAACGACGACCACGAGTTCGTCCTTGCCGATCTCGGTGAACACCATATTGCCCGGCACCGGCACGTCCTTGCCGGCCGCCTTGGCGGCCTTCTTGCCGGCCTCGGTGGAGGCGGCCAGGGTGTCACCCACGGTGGCCAGGTGAACCTTGCCTTCCCACAGGGCCAGCATGCCGTTGCCCGTGCCCACGCCGTTGATCTTCAGCGTGTGGCCGGTGGCCTGGGTCAGCGCTGCGGCCTTCGGCTCCAGCACGTCCTTCTGGGGCGTGGAGCCACCGGAAATCTCGACGGTATCGGCCAGGCTGGCGCCCGCGATGGCGGCCAGGGCGATGGCCAGGGTGGCCTTGGTCAGGGTCATGGTCTTGGTCATTTCGGGCTCCGCAACGTAGGTAAGTAACGAGTTATGTGGACTGACAGCGAAGCGCGAATGTATCCCCCAACTCGGGGATGGGTAAACCCCTGAGGCGACGCGGTTTCGACCTGCGAGAAATTTTGACGTTGTGCGATCTGCGGCATGGATGGAAACCCATGAGGGTTTGCAGGGGCGCGCCCGCCGGAGCGGCGGCGCAGGATCGCCCGACAAGACCAACGGAGACACCCATGAGCCAGAGCCTGACCCTCCGGGTCAACGGCCGCGCCGTGACGCGCAGCATCGAGCCCGACCTGCTGCTTGTGCAGCTGCTGCGCGAGACCCTCGCGCTCACCGGCACCCATGTGGGCTGTGACACCTCGCAATGCGGGGCCTGCACGGTGCATCTGAACGGCCGCGCGGTGAAGTCCTGTTCCATGCTGGCGCTGCAGGCGGCCGGCGCCGAGGTGACGACCATCGAAGGCATCGGCAGCACGGGCGGCCAGGCCGGCGACATGCATCCCATGCAGGCCGCGTTCAAGGAATGCCACGGCCTGCAATGCGGCTTTTGCACGCCCGGCATGGTGATGAGCGCCATCGACCTGGTGCAGCACCACGGCTGCGCCACCGAGGCCGAGATCCGCGAAGGGCTGGAGGGCAACCTCTGCCGTTGCACCGGGTATCACAACATCGTCCGCGCCGTGCAGGCGGGCAAGCAAGCGATGGGGGTGTGAGATGAATGCACCCGAGCGCCCAGAACGCCCTGAACGCCTGATTGGCCAACCGGTCAGGCGCCGCGAAGACGCCCGCTTCCTGACCGGCCGCGGCCAGTACACCGACGACATCGTGCTGCCGCGCCAGAGCTACGGCTTCTTCCTGCGCTCGCCCTATGCCAACGCGCGCATCAAAGCCGTGGACACGGCGGCGGCGCTCGCCATGGACGGCGTGCTGGGCGTCTACACGGGCGAGCACTTCCGCGCCGTCGGCGGCCTGCCCTGCGGCTGGCTGATCAAGAACCTGGACGGCTCGCCAATGAAAGAGCCCAAGCATCCGATCCTGGCGGATGGCTTCGCGCGCCATGTGGGCGATCAGGTCGCCTTGATCGTGGCCGAGACGCTCGCCCAGGCCCGAGCCGCGGCGCAAGCGATCACGGTGGATTACGAAGAGCTGACGCCCGTCGTCGATGTCGCCGCCGCCAAGGGCCATGCGGGCCGCGTGCATGAGGAAGCGCCCGACAACGTCTGCTACACCTGGGGTTGCGGCGACGCTGCTGCCACCGACGCCGCGATGGCCCGGGCCGCCCACGTCACGCGGCTTGAATTCCGCAACAACCGCCTGATCCCCAACGCCATCGAGCCACGCGCGGCCAATGCCTCGTACAACCCCGCGGACGAGCACTACACGCTCTACGTGGCGAACCAGAACCCGCACGTGGAGCGGCTCCTGATGTGCGCCTTCGTGCTCGGCATTCCCGAGCACAAAGTGCGCGTGGTGGCGCCCGATGTGGGCGGCGGCTTCGGCTCCAAGATCTTTCTCTATGCAGAGGAAACCGCGCTGGTCTGGGCCAGCAAACAGATCGGCCGCCCGATCAAGTGGACCGCCGAGCGCAGCGAGAGTTTTCTGACCGATGCCCATGGCCGCGATCACGCCAGCGTGGCCGAACTGGGCCTCGATGCGCAGGGCAATTTCCTGGCCCTGCGGGTCCACACCACAGCCAATCTCGGCGCCTACCTGTCCACCTTCGCCTCCTGCGTGCCGACCATCCTCTATGCCACCCTCCTGGCCGGCCAGTACAAGACCCCGGCCATCTACGCCGAGGTGACCGGCGTGTTCACCAACACCGCGCCGGTGGACGCCTACCGCGGCGCGGGCCGGCCCGAGGCCACCTATGTGGTGGAGCGGCTCGTGGAGACCGCCGCGCACGAGCTGAACATCGACCCCGCCGAACTGCGCCGCCGCAACTTCATCAAGACCTTCCCCTACGCCACGCCCGTGGGCCTGACCTACGACACCGGCGACTACGAAGCCACGCTCGCGGCCGTGATCGAGCTGGCCGATGTGGCGGGCTTCCCCGCACGCAAGGCGGCCAGCGAAGCAAAGGGCTTCAAGCGCGGCCTGGGCTACTCCACCTACATCGAAGCCTGCGGCCTCGCGCCGTCGAACATCGCAGGGGCCCTGGGCGCCCGTGCGGGCCTGTTCGAGGCCGGCGAGGTGCGCGTCCACCCGACCGGCAAGGTGACGGTCTTCACCGGCAGCCATTCGCACGGCCAGGGCCACGAGACCACGTTTGCGCAGGTGGTGGCCGACCGCCTGGGCATCGCGCTGGAGGACGTGGACATCCAGCATGGGGACACCGGCAAGGTGCTCTTCGGCATGGGCACCTACGGCAGCCGCTCGCTGTCGGTGGGCGGCACGGCCATCGTCAAGGCGCTGGACAAGGTGATTGCCAAGGGCAAGAAGATCGCCGCCCATCTGTTGGAGGCGGCCGATGGCGACATCGAGTTTGAAGGCGGCCAGTTCAAGGTCGCCGGCACCGACAAGGCCGTGCCTTTTGCCTCCGTGGCGCTCACGGCCTACGTGCCGCACAACTACCCGCTCGACAAGCTGGAGCCGGGCCTCAACGAAAACGCCTTCTACGACCCCAGCAACTTCACCTATCCGGCCGGCAGCTATGTGTGCGAGGTGGAAGTGGACACGGCCACGGGCGCGGTGCGGGTGGATCGCTTCTCGGCCGTGGATGACTTCGGCAACATCGTGAACCCGATGATCGTCGAAGGCCAGGTCCACGGCGGCATTGCCCAGGGCATCGGCCAGGCCCTGCTGGAACACGGCATCTACGACCCCGACAGCGGCCAGCTGCTGACGGGCAGCTACATGGACTACGCCATGCCGCGCGCCGACGACATGCCCAGCTTCCAGGTCAAGACCGCCAAGGGCACGCCCTGCACCCACAACCCGCTCGGCGTGAAGGGCTGCGGCGAGGCCGGCGCCATCGGTTCGCCGCCCGCGGTGATCAACGCGATCTGCGATGCCTTGGGGCTCAAGGACATCGCCATGCCCGCCACGCCGCACGCCGTGTGGCAGGCCCTTCAAGCGTCGAGGTAAGACCATGAGCTTCGCCTTCACACAAGCGGCCTCGGTGGCCGATGCTGCGCAAAAAATATCGGGCGATGCCCAACTGCTGGCCGGCGGCCAAAGCCTGCTCGCCGCCATCAAGCTGGGCCTGGCCATGCCCGAGGCCCTCGTCGATCTGGGCGGCCTGGCCGAGCTGCAGGGCATGGCGCTGAACGGCAAGACCTTGAGCATCGGCGCGATGACGCGGCACGCCGAGGTGGCCGCATCTCCCGTCGTGCGGCAGGCGATCCCGGCCCTGGCCGATCTCGCCGGCCGCATCGGCGACCGCCAGGTGCGCAACCGTGGCACGCTGGGCGGCTCGCTGGCCAACAACGACCCCGCCGCCTGCTACCCCGCCGCCGTGCTGGGCCTGGGTGCCAGCATCGAAACCAACCAGCGCACCATCGCCGCCGATGATTTCTTCCTCGGCCTCTATGAAACCGCGTTGAACGAGGGCGAGATCATCCAGGCCGTTCACTTCCCCCTGCCCGACCAGGCTGCGTGGCAGAAGTTCAAGCAGCCGGCCTCGCGTTTCTCGCTCGTCGGCGTGTTCGTGTCGCGCACCGGCGGCGCCGTGCGCGTGGCCGTCACCGGCGCCGGACCCTGCGTGTTCCGCGTGGCCGCGCTGGAGCAGGCCCTGGCCGCCGACTGGAGCGCGGCGGCTGCGCAGAAGGTGAGCGTTAGCAGTGCCGGCCTCAACACCGATCTGCACGGCTCGGCCGACTACCGCGCTGCACTGATCCCGGTGCTGGCCGGCCGCGCGGTGGCTGCGGCTGGATGATCGACAGCATCGACGCCTGCCAGGAAGCCCTGCGCAGCCAGGGCTACATCGCGGGCCGCGAACTGGCCACGGCGGCCTTTCTTGCCCTGCGCTTGAACAGGCCCTTGTTCCTGGAAGGCGAACCCGGCACCGGCAAGACCGAGCTTGCCAAGGCCCTGGCCGTGGCGCTCAAGCGGCCGCTGATCCGCCTGCAATGCTTTGAGGGGCTGGACCAGGCCGGGGCCGCTTATGAGTGGAACTACGCGCGGCAGATGCTGGCGATCAAGGCCGACGCGAATCTGCGGGCCGACGACCTCTTCAGCCGTGACTACCTGCTGCCGCGCGCTCTGCTGCAGGCCATCGAATCCGAGCCGGCCGCGGTGCTGCTGATCGACGAACTGGACCGGGCCGACGAGCCCTTCGAGGCCTATCTGCTGGAAGTGCTGGCCGAGTACCAGATCACGATTCCCGAGCTGGGCACGATTCGCGCCGAGCATCCGCCGCTGGTGGTGCTCACCTCCAACCGCACGCGCGAAGTACATGACGCGATCAAGCGGCGCTGCCTCTATCACTGGCTTGATTTTCCGGATGCGGCGACCGAGGCCGCCATCCTCGCGGCCCGCCTGCCCGAGGCGCCGCAACGGCTCACCGCCCAGGTCGTCGGCTTCGTGCAGGGGCTGCGCGAGATGCCGCTCTACAAGCTGCCCGGCGTGTCCGAAAGCATCGAGTGGTCGCGGGCCCTGCTGGCGCTCGACGCGGTGGATCTCGACCCGGCCCTGGTGCAGGCCACGCTGGGCCTGCTGCTCAAGTACCAGGACGACCTGGCCCAACTGCGCGGCGACGAGGCCCTGCGCCTGCTGGAACGAGTCCGCCAACATGTCTGAACACCTGGCCGGCAACGTGATGCAGTTCGCCCGCGTGCTGCGCGGCGCTGGCCTGGCCGTGGGCACGGACCGCGTGATGCTGGCGCTGAACGCGCTCGAAACAGCCGGGCTCGCTTCACGCCGCGACTTCCGCGCCGCGCTGGCCGCCTGCCTGATCGACCGGCGCGAGCACCGCGCGCTGTTCGACGAAGCCTTCGATCTGTTCTGGCGCGACCCCGACATCGCCGGCCGCCTGATGGCCCTCGCTTTGCCGTCGGTCAGTGGCCTGCCACGGCCCGCGCCGCCGCCCTCCACGCGCCGGCTCGATGGGCTGCGCTTTCCCCATGCGCCGCAAGCGCCGCGCGTGACCGAAAGCGTGGACGTGGCGCTGGAATCCTCGGCGCAGGAACGCCTTCGCCAGCGCGATTTCGAGAGCATGACGACTGAGGAATGGACGCAGGCCCGCGCCGTGATCCAGGCCCTCGCGCCGCTGCTGGCACCCCAGCCCTCGCGCCGCCGCGAGCCTGGCCCGACGGGCCGAATCGACTGGCGCGCCACGCTGCGCGCCGAGGCTCGCGGTGCCTTCCAGCTGCGTCGCAGCCGGCCTGCGCGCATCACGCCTCCGCTGGTGCTGCTGACCGACATCTCGGGCTCCATGGGCGCCTATGCCCGCGTGATGCTGCACCTGGCCCACGGCGCGGCCAATCCGGCCTCGCGCCGCGATGCGCCGCGCGTGGAGAGCTTCGTCTTTGCCACGCGCCTGTCGCGCATCACGCCGCTGATGAAGGACCGCGATCCCGACGCGGCCTTGGCCGCCGTTTCGCAGCGCGTGATCGACTGGGACGGCGGCACGCGCCTCACCGCCAGCCTGCGCGAGTTCAACCGCAGCTGGGCCCGCCGGATGCTTGATTCACGCGCCACGGTTCTGTTGATCAGTGACGGTCTCGAACACGAGCGCGCCGACGAGCTGGCTTTTGAAGCGCGCCGCCTGCGCCTGTCCTGCGGCCGGCTCGTGTGGCTCAACCCGCTGCTGCGCTTCGAGGGCTTCGAGCCCCGCGCGGCCGGGGTGCGCGCGCTGCTGCCCGAAGTGAGCCTGCACCTGCCCGTCCACAATCTCCAAAGCCTTGAACAACTGAAGATGCTGCTATGCAAATGAACGGCGAAGAAGTCCTGCCCCTGCCGCGCGCGGCGGCGTTTGCGGCGCTCAACGATGTGGACATGCTCAAGGCCGCCATCAAGGGCTGCGAGTCGCTCACCCCCGTCGGGGAGAACGAGTTCGAGGCCCTGTGCTCCCTGTCCATGGGCCCGCTCAAGGCGAGCTTCAAGGGCCGGCTGCATCTGACCGACCTGCAGCCGCCGCTGTCCTACCGGATCGTCTTCGAGGGCGATGGCGGCATGACCGGCCACGCGCGCGGCCAGGCCCTCGTGCGCCTGGAGGAACAGGGCGAGGCCGAAACCCTGCTGCACTACGAAGTGCAGGCCAGCGTGGGCGGCAAGATCGCGCAGATCGGCGCGCGGCTGGTGGACATGGGCGCCCGCAAGATCGCGGCTGATTTCTTCAAGGCGTTCAAGGCGCGGTTGACAGGCGCTTCGCCAATCGCCCCTGACCCGCCAGCGGAATGAACAACTTTTGGGTTGCACGCGTTGCGGCCACATAGAACAGACGAGCCTCCTCGGCTTCGTCATGTTCGGCCTCGGACATCCGCCCCACCCCAGCCAAGGCCACCACCGGAAACTCAAGCCCCTTGCTTGCATGCATGGTCATCACCTTGATGGTGTCGGCCAGGGGCTTGAAGCCGCTTGAGCCCTTGCGCACCTCGAATGGCAATTGCCGTCGGCGAAGTGCGGCTGCGCATTCATCCATTTGGGCATGGTGACGGCACAGGATCGCCATATCGCCCCAAGCATGGCCTTCCTGATGTGACGAACCGAAAAGGTCTGCGATCCTGGTTGCCTCGTCTCGCAGCGTTGGCAATCGAATCACGAGGGGTTCCGCGCCATCACGCCCGCAACTGACGGGATGGAGCAAAGGCACGCCGTCTTCCTCACAGTCCTCTGCATTCAGCAAGTCGGCTGCTACGAGACTCGCGGTCCGCAGAATCTGCCGCGTATTGCGGTAGTTGATCTTGAGGACCGTCGTGCGGCCCTGGGCCTGAATGCCGACGCTCTTGAAGCTGAACTGCTGGGCGCGCCGGCGTTGGTAGATGCTCTGGGCGTCGTCGTACAGGAGGAGCAGACTGTTGGTGGTCGGATCGACCATCTGTGCGACCAGCTTGAGCCAATGCGCCTCGAAGTCATGTCCCTCATCGATGAGCACGGCTTGGTACTGGCCCGAAGGGATCTGCCGCCGTTCCACGCCGCGAATCACGCCGTCCACCATCGCGTCGAACATGTCCGGCCCTTGTGCCGGGATGGCTTGGCCATAGGCGACCAATTGCTGCCGGCACCAGCGATGGAAGTTGCAAACATGCACGCGATCCACCAGCCCTTTGGCCATCATCATCGCTTCAAGCTTCACAGCGAGCGGCTGGTTGTAGCAGAGCACGAGCACTGGCTTGCTGTTGGAGCCCGCCTTGGCCAGGTGCTCAGCGCGATAGCCCAGGATCATGGTCTTTCCAGACCCGGCGACGCCGTGGATGACGCGGTGCCCGTCGCCCAGGCTGCGTGCGAGCTGCTCTTGCTGCAGGTCGAGCACGCGCATGATGTCGGGCAGCTCGGCGTCCAATGCTTCGTCCGTATCAAGCAGGCTGAGCTGGGGGTTGACGCGGACTTCAGGGAACAGGATCCAGCGTACGCGGTCGATTTGCGGCAGCGACAGCACGCCGCGCATCAGCGTCGGGAACATGGCCCACAGACGACTTTGGAAGTCTTCAGCATCGATGGAGGGCGTCATCTCGTCACTGCAGATCACCCGATGGGGCTCTATCGCATGCTGCAACTCAGCTGCCTCGAACTGCTTGCGGGAGATGTTGGTCAGCACAACGCCGTAGCTCCAGGGGAAGCCCAGCTTGCCAGCCTCATTCACCAAAGGCGCATCGCGTGACAGCGCATCGACCACCTGATGGGCGTAATGGCGCGCCTGCTCGATCGGGTTGGGCATGGTCTTCGGAACACCATGGAAGATCACGTCCCAGGTCTGCTTGTTCGCCTGCCGCAGCGTCTCCAGGCGCCAGTCCTTCACTTCCAGGATCAACAGGCCGCGCCGCGGATGCAGCACGACGAAATCGGGATGCGCATGCTTGGGGCCGACGGGCACGTCGTACCAGACCAGGTAGTCGTCGTCCAGCTTTTGTTCCAGTCGCTCAGCAAGCCGCTTTTCTCCCGGCGTCATGCGCGAGACGCAAGTGCTCAATGCAGGAATTTGAGTGGCCATTCAGACGTGTATCAGCTGGAAGGATCGAATGTCGCCATGACGGGTCCGGCATCCGCGTCGATGGTATGGCGCCCCACATCGTCAGACAACCGAAGCGCGCCGAACAGCGCTCAGCGCAGGTGATCGTGGCAGAAAGACATCAAGCCTGCCGCCGATTCATATCCGCCAGCGTCTTCCCAGCCTCGTCCCTGAAGCGTTCGTCCAGCACTTGAAGCCCGCGGATCAGATCGACGCGGAAAGAGCGGAAGTCATGGCGCAGCTCGCACCAGGCGGCCAGGGTCAAGACCGGGCCCCAGAAGAAGCAGGCCAGTGGGCGCACGGTGCGCTGGCTGCGTTCGCCGTCCAGGCTGATGTAGTCAAGCGTGAGCTTGTGGCGGCTCTCGGTGGCCTGTCGCGCTTGAGCCAGGTGGGCGCTGAGTTCGGGCGTGATGCGCGAGCCCGGCGCGTACAAGGCCAGGCTTTCGGCAGCGGCGCGGGCGTCGGGCGGCAGCACGGCGAGGATCTTGCCCAGCGCCAGTTCGGCGGACTCGGCCAGGCCGCTGTCCAGCGAGGGCTGGGCCATGCGGATGGCGGCGACCAGGGCCTGGGCCTCGTGCTTGCCGAACATCAGCGGGGCCAGGTCGAAGCCGGCCTTCATGCGGTAGCCCACGCCGGCCTCGCCTTCAATCGGCACGCCGGTGTTCTGCAGCGCCGCCACGTCGCGGTAGACGGTGCGCGGCGAGACTTCGAGCCGGGTGGCCAGATAGTCGGCCGTCGAGAGGCGGCGGCCGCGGATCAGCTGCACGAGTTGGAAGAGGCGGTCAGCGCGGCGCATCAGTGTTTTGCCTTCAGCAGGGCCAGGGCGGCGGCGTTCAGGCGGGAGCAATCGCGCCTCAAATCGAATTCGGGCGTGAGCGGCGCGTTCTCCAGGCTCAGCAAGGCGCGCGAGCTATCGACGGCGAAAGCCTGCGGCAGGGCCCAGACCATGTGGCGCGGCCCCTCTTCGGGCGCTTGCAGCGAGGCCCGGCCCTTGGCGTCGATCCACGCGATCCAGCTGACGGGATAGGCACCCACGTCCATGCCGATGAATTCGATGCTGATGGCATCGGGCGCCGCGCCGCAGTCGGCTTCGTTGGCGCAGCGCAGCTCGACGAAGACATCGCTGCCCGCGCCGGCCGGCAGCGCGCAGGCCGCGCTGACGGTCAGGCACCGCGCGCATGTACAGCTCAGCAGCAGGAGCAGGGGGAGGACGTTAGAGTGCATGGACTCGACATCATCCATCACTTTTCAGGCCAGCCATGCGCGAAGAATTCCTGCTCGATCCGGGCATCACCTTCCTCAACCACGGCTCCTTCGGGGCCTGCCCGCGGCCGGTGCTGGCCGCGCAAGCGCGCTGGCGTGAGGAGATGGAGCGCAACCCGGTGGAGTTCATGGGCCGGCGCTCGGCGGGCCTGCTGAAGACGGCGCGCGAAGGTCTGGCGGGCTACCTCGGCGCGCAGGCCGATCACCTCGTCTTCATCCCGAACGCCACCACCGCAGTGAACGCCGTGGCGGCCTCGCTCCGGCTCGCGCCCGGCGACGAGGTGCTGACGACCGACCATGAATACGGGGCCTGCGACATGACCTGGCGCCAGCATTGCGAGCGCCAGGGCGCGCTGCTGCGGCGCGTGGAGATCCCGTTGCCCTTCGAGCCCGAGCGCTTTGTGGAACGCATGATGGCCGCCGTCACGCAGCGCACGCGGCTGATTTTCCTGAGCCACATCACCTCGGTCACGGCGCTGATCTTTCCGGTGGCGGCGCTGTGCCGCGCCGCCCGCGAGCAAGGCATAACGGTCTGCATCGACGGTGCCCAC
>Ga0164241_10005008_pt1 | contig 12587 bp, 11 predicted proteins | sample OricomyardsoilBY_FD_108780 | JGI IMG/M metagenome (GOLD analysis project Ga0164241, IMG submission 108780) | Backyard soil microbial communities from Emeryville, California, USA - Original compost - Back yard soil (BY) | ecosystem: Environmental > Terrestrial > Soil > Unclassified | place: USA...
CCGTTCTCGACGACGACACACATGCCCAGGCCTTTCCTGGACATGATGACCAGGCCTTCGGCCAGTGACACCGAGGGGTTGACCACCGGGAGCTCGTCGCCGGTACGCATCACGTCCGCCACGTGAAGCAGCAGCTTGCGGCCGAGCGTGCCACCCGGATGCGAGCGCGCAAAGTCGGTCGAAGTGAAGCCGCGCGCCTCGAGCAGGGCAACCGCCAGGGCGTCTCCGATCGCGAGCGTGGCCGTGGTGCTGGCGGTCGGCGCCAGGTTGAGCGGGCAGGCTTCTTCCTCGACGCTCACGTCGAGGTGGACCGTCGAGGCACGCGCCAGCGACGACCCGGCGTTCCCGGTCAGGGAAATGATGGGAACCCCCAGGCGCGAGGCATGCGGGATCAGCATCAGGACTTCGTCGGTCTCGCCGGAATTGGAGATGGCCAGCAGCACGTCGTCGCGCGTGATCATCCCGATGTCGCCGTGGCTGGCCTCGGCGGCGTGCACGAAGAAGGAAGGGGTGCCCGTGGACGCAAAGGTGGCGGCGATTTTGCCGGCGATGTGGCCGGATTTGCCCATGCCGCTGACGATGACCCGCCCCTTGCACTCCAGGCAGATGGTGCAGGCGCGCGCGAAAGCGGCGTCGAGTCGCGGCACCAGTGCCCCGATGGCCCGGCCCTCGATCTCGAGCGCCCGGCGTCCGGCGGCGATGAGCGAGGCCGGATCGGTCTTTAGCTGGGCATTCATGCCGCGATCATAACGCTTAAGATACCGCGATGAACTCGAGTGTCATGACCCCGGAACGTATCGCGGACCTGATCCGCGCGGGATTGCCGGGCGCTTGCGTGCGCGTGGAATCCGACGACAACACCCACTTTGCTTCGCAGATCGTCGCGGCGCAGTTCGCGGGCCTGCGGCCGATCGCCCGCCATCAGCTCGTGTATCAGACGCTCGGTGCGCTCGTCGGCAGGGAGATCCACGCCCTGTCCATCGACGCACTGACACCCGAAGAATTCAGCGCCCGCGGTTAGGAGACGATTTTTGGACAAGCTGCAGATCAATGGGGGAATTCCGCTCGAAGGCGAAGTCCGCATTTCGGGCGCCAAGAACGCCACGCTGCCGATCGTCGCCGGCGCATTGCTCGCCGACGGCCCGGTGACCATCCGCAACGTCCCGCACCTCCAGGACGTCACCACGATGATCGAGTTGTTAGGCCGCATGGGCGTCTCCGTCACCATCGACGAGAAGATGCGCATCGAGATCGACCCGACCACGACCCGTGAATGCTTTGCGCCTTATGAGCTGGTGAAGACCATGCGCGCCTCGATCCTGGTGCTCGGGCCGCTGCTCGCGCGATTCGGCAAGGCGGACGTGTCGCTGCCCGGCGGCTGCGCCATCGGCGCGCGGCCGGTGAACATCCACGTCGCGGGCCTGCAGGCCATGGGCGCGGAAATCAACATCGACGGCGGTTACATCCGCGCGCGTGCCGGCCGATTGAAGGGCGCGCGCCTGAACCTGGACACGGTCACCGTCACCGGCACCGAAAACCTCATGATGGCGGCGACCCTCGCCGACGGCGAAACCATCATCGAAAACGCCGCGCGAGAGCCGGAAGTGGTCGACCTCGCGAATTTCCTCATTGCGATGGGCGCGAAAATCCAGGGTGCGGGCTCGGACAAGATCGTCATCCAGGGCGTCGAGAAGCTGCGCGCCACCAGCTACGAAGTGCAGCCAGACCGAATCGAGGCCGGCACCTACCTGGTGGCTGGCGCCATCACCTCCGGGATCGTGCGCGCGAAGAACGTGGACCCCGGGCACCTCGATGCCGTCACCGCGAAATTGCGTGAGGCAGGCGCGAAAGTCGGCATCGGCCCTAACTGGGTGGAGGTGGACATGAAGGGCAGGCGGCCCAAGTCCGTCGATGTGCGCACCGCACCGTACCCCGCGTTTCCCACGGACATGCAGGCCCAGTTCGCGGCCATGAACACCATTGCCGACGGCGTCGGGACGATCGTCGAAACCATCTTCGAAAACCGCTTCATGCACATGCTCGAGATGCGCCGCCTGGGAGCGGAGATCCGCCTCGAAGGCAACACGGCCATCATCAAGGGCGTGCCCAAGCTCACCGGTGCGCCGGTCATGGCCACGGATTTGCGTGCGTCGGCCAGCCTGGTTCTCGCAGGTCTCGTGGCCGAAGGCAGGACGGAGATCGAGCGCATCTATCACATCGATCGCGGCTACGAGGCGCTCGAGGAAAAGCTGGCTCAGATCGGTGCACAGATACGGCGCGTACCTAACTAAGACGGTGGGGACAGACTTCAGTCTGTCCTCACGCAACGCCAACCCTGCCCGAGGGGACATTTTGCGGTTTTGTACTGGTTTTAGAGGCATGCGGCCGTCCGGGAAGCAGGTCGCCTTTTGCCGCGGGAAAAGGCGAATGTACCCACGCACCATTTGTGATCCAGGTCGCGAACCGGCTGTTCTTGGGGGGTTCCCTTGTGCCGTATGTGACTCAGTCCCGTACAGCGGCAACACGCTGACTTAATACTGGCCCTCACTGTCGTTCCCCGGAGACGGGCCATGGATGCCCCGGCAACGCGAGGAAGAGCCATCGTCGCAAACTAGTTCGATGAGAGGTCGAGGGTCCATGCAAGCACGTTCGGAAATAGGCGCGACCGCGCAAAATGACACCGCAGCCAGGGGCAGCAATATGGGAGCGAGCTCGTTCAAGTCGAAAAAGCCGTTGGCCGTCATCGCCACGCCTGACCTCGACTTGTGGGCGCAGCTCGGCCCGATGCTGGAAACTTCCTGCCAGCTGCGTCATGCGGACAGTCTCACCACTGCCGCCAACCTGCTGAAGCCCGGCACGCGCACCATCCTGGTCGCCGACCTTCGCGGAATGAGCCCGGACGACTTCGCGCCCATCGCCGCCAGCCCGCACAATCCCGTGGTCATCGCGATCCGCGATGCCGCCTCGGCCGGCACGGTCGACGCCCTGATGCTCGAGGGCGGTATCCAGGCGCTGGTCGACACGCCGGTGGAATCCGCCGCCATGCTCCGCGCCATCAACGACGCGGCCCGTATTTCCTCGACGGCCGATGCGCTGAGCGCCGTTACCTCGTCTTCGAGCGCGAGCTCGGGCGGCGAAGAGAAGTCCGGCAAGTCGCCGGCCGTGATGATCGGCGTCGTGGTCGCGGTGCTCGCCGCGGCCGCTGGCGGCTGGTTCTTCATGAAGAAAGGTTCGGATGCTCCGGCCGCCGCCGCGGACAACGCCGCGACTCCGGCTGGCGCTGTTCCCGCTTCGGGCAAAGCTCCCGCGCCCGCGGGTGCCACCGCTCCCGCCGCTTCGCTCGACGAAGTGCTGGAGAGGGCGCGCCTCGCGATGGACGAGCGCCGCTACATTGAACCCGCCAAGAACAATGCCCTCGAACACTTCCGCACGGTGCTGCAGCTCGATCCGGGCAACGCCGAAGCCACCGAAGGCCTCCGCCGTCTCGGCGGCCTGCTGATCGCGCGCGCCCGCACGGCGCTCGACGAGCGCCGCTTCGACAACGCGCTCGCGGAGCTCGAAGCCGCCCGCAGCATCGACCCGAACGACCAGCGCCTGGTCGAAGTGGACGCGCGCCTGGACACCATGCGTGCGCAGACTGCGCTGGCCCAGATCCAGGCCACTCTCGCCGCGCAGAATTTCGACCGCGCCCAGTCGCTGCTCGAAGCCGCGCAGAAAGATGCGCTGCTGCCGCCGGCGCAGATCACGCAACTGACGAAGGAACTCGAGAACAAGCGTCGCTCGGTGACCATCAACCGTCTCGCCTCGTCCGCCGAAGCGCGACTGGGTAACGGGCGCCTGGTGACGCCGGCCGGTGATTCCGCGAAGGATGCAATCAAGGACCTTCGTGAGGCGGGCGCATCGTCCGAGCTCATCACTCGCCTCAACAACGAGCTGAACCAGAAGCTTCTCGCCGCTGCGCGTGAAGCGGCGGGGAAGGGTGACCAGGCGGGCGTATCGGCGAACCTGACTGCCGCCCGTGAAAACGGTGTCTCGTCGGCGGTCATCAATGCGACGCAACGTGACATCACCGCGGCTGCCCAGAAGCAGCAGCGGACGAACGATGACATCGCTCGCTTCGCCAAGGCGGCCCAGGATCGGCTTGCGAGCGGCAACCTGATCCAGCCTGCCAACGATTCCGCGGTCTCGAATGCCGAGCGGCTCCGCCTGCTCGACGCGCGTCACGCGACGACGGTGCAGGTGGTGCGCGATGTTCGTGCCCGCCTGATCAGCGAAGCCCGCGCACGCCTCCAGGGCGGCCGTCCCGGCGACGCTACCGCGCTGCTCGATGCGGCCGAAAGCCTGGGTGGCGATAGCGACCTCGGCGACCTGCGCACTGCAGTGGCCAATGCCCAGAAGGCGGTTGCCACGGCGGCTGCGGCTCCGAAGTTGCCGCCGCTCAAGATGACTCGTCCGCCGCGTCCCAAGTATCCGAGCTCCGCGAAGGGCGTCGAAGGCTGGGTGCGCGTCGAATTCTATGTAACGCCGGAAGGTCGCACGGAACGCGTGCGCGTGTTGTCGAGCGAGCCCGCGGGCCTGTTCGATGCAGCTGCGATCTCGGCAATGGAAGATGCCCGGTTTGACGAATTCGATTCGACGGACCCGCGACTCGCGGTTCAGCGCATCGTGTTCAAGCCGGAGTGATGGAGGGTGAGCTCTGTGAAGAAAGAAAAAGTCGCTAAGAAACTGTCGTCACGCATGCAGGGCGCTCGCGCCGTGTGGGTGGCGGTGGGCATCCTGGCCCTGGCGTTCCTGGTCGGCGTGTTGGCGCCGGCCTGGTACTTCGCCGGTCGGCTCGTGGAAAACAACACGGCAGTCCGTGCCATCGGCGAACTGCAGCAGCAGCCGTCGCGCATGCAGGCTGCCCTCAACTCGATCCAGGACCGTCTGCGCGCGCGCGGCTTCGTCCGTGACTCCATCGAGCAGCTGAAGCGGGCCACGCAACAGTTCGAAAGCTCCACGGCTTCGCTGAAGTCGGGTGGCGGCGTGAGCATCGGTGGCTTTGGCGGCGACGACGACGTGCAGAAGACCATCAGCGAAATGAACGACGCCTGGAAGAAGTACCAGCCGGCGTTGGCGCCGGTCGCGAACTTCACCGCGATCCCGTACTCGGATAGCGAGAAGGACGGCACGCAGCTCAATATGGACGGACGCGAACTGCAGCGCGCCGTGACCAATGCGGCCACACAGGCGCGCGCGTATACCCCGGTGCTCGAGAAAAGCCTCGCGCAGATCATCTCCGGCCTGCAAAGCTCGTCCGATTCGCTCGCGACGGCCCTTCGCTCGGTGGTGCTCATCGGCGTAGGCCTCGCTGCCGCACTGGCGGCGCTCGTCGGTTACCTCTCTCTCGCACGCGGCAAGCAGGCCGCGGCCGCCGCGGCCGCCCGTCAACAGACGGAAGACATCCTGCGCACCGTGCGCGAAGGTCTCTTCCTGCTCGACGCCGACCTCAAGATTGGTGAGATTCACTCGGACGCGACGGGCTCTCTCTTCCAGCGAGAAAGCATCGCCGGCATCACTTTCGAAGACTTGTTGCGCAACCTGGTGTCCGCCAAGACGCTGGCCATCGCCACCAAGTTCGTCAAAGTGCTGTGGAGCGAACGCACCAAGGAAAACCTGATCCGTTCGATCAATCCGCTCAACGAAGTGGAAGTGATCACCGGTGGCGACGGCAAGCAGGACAAGGGCGAGACCCGCTATCTCGAGTTCAACTTCCACCGCGTGCGTCGCGAAGGCGCGATCACGCACGTGCTGGTGTCCGTCTCCGACGTGACCGCGCGTGTCGCCCTGGCCGCGCAGTTGAAGGGCGCGCAGGACAATGCGCAGACGCAGATGGATGCGTTCCTCTCGATCCTGCACGTGGATCCCACGCAGCTTGGCTCGTTCCTCGACGACTCCGACGTGGCGTTCAAGATGATCAACGCCACGCTGCGCGACCCGGCTCGCGACAGCGCGTCGTTCCGCCGCAAGATCGACGGACTGTTCCGCCAGATCCACAGCATCAAGGGCGAGGCTTCGGCCATCGGCCTCGGTTCGATGGAAACCCGCGCGCACGCGCTCGAGAGCGATCTCGCCGCGCTGCGTGAACGTACCGATCTCACCGGCGACGACTTCCTGCCGCTGCTCACCAAGTTCGACGACCTGGTGTCGCACTCGCAGTCGGTCCGCGAAATGGTCACCAAGCTCGCGAGCTTCCGCGACAGCTTCGCGCCGAAACACGCGCCGGCTGCTGGCGGCGCCGCTCACGCGTCGTCGGGCGACACAGCCTCGCGCCAGGCGCTCACCGCCGATGCGGTGGCCGCCGAAGCGACCCTGCAGCGCTCGGCCCGCGAAGGCTTCGTGGCCTCGGCCCAACAGCTCGCGGATCGCATCGCCAACGATCATGGCAAGAAGGTCGTCGTGACCTGCCGTGGCCATGACCAGGTGCCCGAGTCCTATCGCCGCCCGGTCAAGGACGTGCTCATCCAGCTGATTCGCAATGCCGTGGTCCATGGCATCGAGACGCCGTCCGAGCGCGAAGCGCAGGGCAAGTCGCCGGAAGGCCATATCCGCATCACGTTCGAGATGACCGAGTCGGGTCGCGCGTTCCGCATGCAGTGCGAGGATGACGGTCGCGGCCTCACGCCCGACAAGCTCCGCAAGACCGCGATCACGAAGGGCATCATTTCCCAGAACGACGCCGCAGCGCTCTCCGACCAGGAGGCCATGATGCTGGTGTTCCGTTCAGGCTTCTCGACCGCATCGGGGGTCACCCGCGATGCAGGCCGTGGAGTGGGTATGGATGTCATCGCGGAAATTGCTGCCCGTCTCGGCGGCCGTATCTCGTTGAATTCCGAAGTCGGCAAGAACATGAAGTTGTCGCTGTCGTTTCCGGCGCAGGCAAATGCCGCCGGCGTCGTCGCGGCTTGAGGGAGAGTCTTAGACCATGAGTGCTGTGCCCAAACCGCGCCAACAGATGCGCATGATGATCGTGGACGATTCCAACGTGATGCGGCGTCGCATCGAGCGTTCCCAGCAGAACGACCTCCTCGAGGTGGTCGGTACCGCGGTGAACGGCCTCGATGCGGTGACCAAGTTCAAGCAGTTGATGCCCGATGTCATGACGCTCGACCTGACCATGCCCGAGATGGATGGCATCGAGTGCGTCGAGCACGTGATCAAAATCAAGCCTGATGTGCTTATACTCGTGGTGTCGGCGCTCGCCGATAAGGCCACGGCAGTGGAAGCCATCGAGAAGGGCGCCAATGGATTTTTGTGTAAGCCGTTTACGGACGACCAGCTCAATGAAGCGCTCGCCGAGTTGATTGGGGAGTAAGAGAAATGTTGGACGCTGAAGAAGTTCGAACCTTTGTGCAGGGCACTGTGCACTTCTTCGAAACCGCGACAGGTCATCCCGCCACGGTGGGTTCGCCTTATTTGTGTATCGACAAGTCGGCCGTGGTCCAGGACTACGCCGGCGTCATCGGCATCTCCGGCAACCGCGAAGGCAAGGTCTACTTCACCGCGCCCCGCGGCATGCTCTCGGTCATGCTGATGTGCATGAACGAAACGGACACCGGCGAACAGAACGTGCGCGACCTCGTGGGCGAAGTCGCCAACACCATTTCGGGCAACGCACGCCGAGATTTCGGCCGCAACTTCGTCATCAGCACGCCGACCATCTGCGATCGCAACAACGCCGCCACGGCGGCGGCCACCACCGGCCGCTCGTTCGTCATCCCGATCAACTGGCGCAGCTACGCCGCGAACGTCGTGGTGTGCCTGCAATAGGGCTGCCGCCCACGTCGGAAAACGCCGGCTGTGCGCCGGCGTCCGTCGGTCTTTCGGGGACGTTCTAACTAGCGGTTTCGGGGGCGCTCGCCCACGGCCACTTCACTCTCGAATGGCTCGGTGCCGCGAATTCCGGTCATCTTGATCTTCTCGCCCGGCTTGAAGTTGGCGATTCGCGTGAGCGTGTCCTGCGCGGTCGCCACTTTCACGCCGTTCACCGTGAGGATGATGTCGCGCGGCTCCATTCCCACCGCGGCCGCGGGGCTGCCCACGTAAAGCTTGGCGATCACCACGCCTGGCTGCGCGAGGTTGAAACGCCGCGCCTCGATCTGGTCGATGTCGGCCGGGACGATGCCGATCCAGCCGCGCACCACGCGGCCTTTCCTGAGGATCTCGGACATCACGCCGCGCACCAGGTTCACGGGGATGGCGAATCCGATTCCTTCGACGCCGAGGTTCTTGGCCAGCACCGCGGTGTTGATGCCCACGAGTTCGCCCTCGGCGTTGATCAGCGCGCCTCCGGAGTTGCCCACGTTGATGGGCGCGTCGGTCTGGATGAAGTTCTCGAAGGTCGCGACACCGAGCTGGCCTCGGCCCGTGGCGCTGACGATGCCCTGCGTGACGGTTTGCGACAGCCCGACGGGGTTGCCGATGGCGAGCACGATGTCGCCGACGCGCAGGCGATCCGAATGGCCGAGCGGCATGATCGGAACATTCGTTTTCAGGTCGAGCTGAAGCACGGCGAGATCGGTGTCCGGATCGCGGCCGACGACCTTGGCATTGGCGATGCGCCCGTCCGCGAGCTGGGCGCGGATCAGATCCGCCGTGGCGATCACGTGATGATTGGTGATCACGTGGGCCGCGCTGTCCATGATGACGCCCGAGCCCAGGCTTTGTTCGAGACGTTGGCGGTAGCGAGGCCGGGCGTCACCAAACAACTCTTCGATGGCGTTGGGCTGGATGCGCTCCGTGACCAGCCGGGCAGTGTAGATGTTGACGACCGCGGGCGCCGCCCGCTGGACCGCTTCCGCGTACGAGTTCGATGGCCGCGGCGGCTCGGGCGCCGGTGCCTGTACTACGGCCGCCGAAGCGGGCTGGGTCGCGGGCGCCGGCTTCGATGCTGCCGGTGCGGGCGGTGGCGTCCGCCTCGCGATGAGGTCGGGACGCACCATGACCGCAATGAATGCGGCCGCAAGTCCAACGACCGCGGAGATGGAAACGAATGTCAGGAATCGCAGCAGGGGTCGAGTCGACATGAGCCCAAAAATCCTCGTTGGCAAGCGGCTTTGGCCTTGATCCGCATGTGTATAATGCGCCGCCTCCCGGGGTCTCGCAGCGGTGCATTTTGCGTCCGCCCGCGCCGGGGTGATTTTCGATCCTGAGGTCTAGTAATGAGCGATCACGCGGCCGACGATACCGTCCCCGAAGTCGACGAGAGTCGGCGCAAGTTTCTGATAGCGGCCACTGCCGGTACTGGCGCGGTGGGTGCGGTGCTGACTGCGGTGCCCTTCGTGGCCTCGTGGAATCCTTCGGAAAGCGCCCGCGCCGCGGGTTTGCCCACCGAAGTCGATCTTTCGAAGATCGAACCGGGCCAGATGGCCACTTTCTTCTGGCGCAAGCAGCAGATCTACGTGGTCAAGCGTACGCCGGAGATGCTGGCATCGCTGTCCGCGCACGATCCGCAGCTCAAGGACCCGACGTCCGAGAAATCCGAGCAGCCGCAGTACGCCAAGAATGATTCGCGCGCGCTCAAGCCCGATGTGCTGGTGCTCATTGGCACCTGCACGCACCTGGGATGCCTGCCGAAGACGCGCTTCACCCCCGGGGATGCCTCGGTCATGGCGAACTGGCCGGGCGGCTTCTTCTGCCCCTGCCACGGTTCGAAGTTCGATCTCGCCGGGCGTGTGTTCCAGGGCTCGCCGGCTTCGGTGAACCTCAAGATTCCGCCGTACAGTTTTGAAGGCGACAACAAGCTCGTCATCGGCGTGGATGCGACTTCGAAAGGGGTGGCCTGATGTCCGCCACGATGGATAAGAGTGCCGGGGGTTTCCGCGCCTGGCTGAACAAGCGCCTGCCCGTCGACCAGTTCATGGCCGACCAGCTCACGGGCTATTACGCGCCAAAGAATTTCAACGTCTGGTACTTCTTCGGTTCGCTCGCGTTGCTCGTGTTCGTCATGCAGATCGTGACGGGCATCTTCATCACGATGCACTTCAAGCCGGGCGAAGCCACCGCGTTCAACTCGGTGGAATACCTGCGCCGCGAAGTGCCCTATGGCTGGCTGCTGCAATACATGCACGCGGTCGGCGCGTCCTTCTTCTTCATCGTCGTCTACCTGCACATGGCTCGCGCGTTCCTGTACGGCAGCTACAAGGGCCCGCGCGAACTGCTGTGGGTCTTCGGCATGCTCATCTATCTCGCGCTGATGGCCGAAGCCTTCATGGGCTACGTGCTGCCTTACGGCAACATGTCGTACTGGGGCGCGCAGGTCATCATCAACCTGTTCGGCACCATCCCGGGCATCGGTCCGGATCTCGTCGAGTGGATCCGCGGCGATTACGGCATCGGTGATGCCACGCTGACGCGCTTCTTCTCGCTGCACGTCATCGCGCTGCCGTTCATCCTCGCGTTGCTCATCCTGCTGCACCTGGTCGCCCTGCGTCAGGTGGGTTCGAACAATCCGGATGGCATCGAGATCAAGGAGAATCCGGGCGCGGATGGCCATCCGAAGGACGGCATCCCGTTCCATCCTTACTACACGCTCAAGGACATCGTCGGCGTCGGGCTTTTCCTCACGTTCTTCGCGATCGTGGTGTTCTTCATCCCCACTTTCGGCGGCCTGTTCATGGAAGCGCCGAATTTCGAACCGGCGAATCCGTCATCCACGCCTGAGCACATCGCCCCGGTCTGGTACTTCACGCCTTACTACGCAATCCTGCGCGCGGTTCCCGACCAGAAGCTCGGCGCGCTGCTGATGGCGCTGTCGGTCGCGGTGTTCCTGTTCATGCCCTGGATCGATCGCGCGAAGAACAAGTCGGTCCGATACCGTGGCATCACGTCGAAGATCCTGCTCGGCGTCTTCTTCGTGACGTTCCTCATGCTCATGTGGCTAGGGTTGAAGCCCGCCGACGGCATTTACGTGCTGCTGGCGCGCATCTTCACGGTGCTGTATTTCGGCTTCTTCATCGCGCTCTTCTTCGTCTCCAAGTGGGACGGCAATGGCCCGGTTCCCGATCGAGTGACCTACAATGCCCACTAAGTTTGCAATCGTCCTTGGCGCATTCGCGCTGTTGTCAGGCGCCGGTGCGGCTTCGGCCAACGAAGGCGGGCATGCCGGCTGGCAGCGGCCGGCGGACAATGAGATCTCGAACCTGCCGTCACTGCAGCGTGGCGCGCGCAATTTCATGAGCTATTGCTCTGGCTGCCACTCGCTCAAGTACGTGCGTTATTCGCGTGTCGCGGAAGACCTCAAGATCTCCGATTCTCTGCGCGACACGTACCTCGTGAAGCCGGGCGACAAGTTCTCGGATTACATCAAGGCCTCGATGCCGGCCAACGACGCCACGGAGTGGTTTGGCAAGCCGCCGCCGGACCTCTCGCTGGTGGCACGCTCACGCGGCAGCGACTGGGTTTTCAATTTCCTCACCACGTTCTATGCGGATCCGAACAGCCGCCAGACCGGCGTGAACAACCTCCAGCTCCCGGGAACGGCCATGCCGCATGTCCTCGCGAGCGTGCAGGGCGTGAAGAATGCCGTCTGGAAGGCCGAGGAACACAAGGGAGAAGATGGCAAGGCCACCGTCGTACCGGCGTTCGAAAAATTCGAGCCGGGCGTGGTCGGCAGCCTGACGGATGAGCAATACGACGAGTTCGCGCGCGACATCGTGAACTTCCTTCAGTACGCCAGTGATCCCACGCAGGTCGAACGCCAGGGCATGGGTATTTGGGTGGTGTTGTTCCTTCTCATGTTCACGGGTATCGCGTACATGTTGAAGAAGGAATACTGGAAGGACGTCCGCTGAGCCGCGGGACGCGCCTTCGCCGAACGATTCAACTCGCCGTAGCGAGTGGAGGGCGGATTGTCTAACCGCCGTGCAACGATGACGTTGTTCTCGACGCCCGATGACTTATGGAGTCACCGGACGCGCATCGTCATCGCGGAAAAGGCGATCGAGATCGAGATCGTGGACGTGGCGCCCGGGAAATATCCCGAGGACCTGCTCGACCTCAATCCGTATCACACGACGCCGACGCTCATCGACCGCGACCTCGTGCTCTACGACTCTCGCGTCATCATGGAATATCTCGACGAGCGTTTTCCGCATCCGCCGCTGATGCCGGTGGATCCGGTGTCGCGCGCTCGCGCTCGACTGGCCCTCTACCAGATCGAACACGACTGGTACGACCTCGCCCGCAAGATGGACGCGCCTGGCTCCAAGGACATGGCGCAGTTGCGCAAAGTATTGCGTGACAACGTCCTCGGCAGCGCCGACCTCTTCAAGCTCAAGCCGTTCTTCCTGTCGGATGAGTTCTCGATGGTGGATGCCACGATTGCGCCTATCCTCTGGCGCCTGCCTCGCTACGAAATCGATCTGCCGCCACAGGCGCAGCCCATCCTCAAGTACGCCAGCACCATCTTTTCGCGCCCCGCCTTTCGCGCCAGCCTGTCGGAAAACGAACGGGAGATGCGCCTCGCATGAACGATCGCGCGCGCAATTCCAAGCGCCCGTACCTGATCCGCGCCATGCACGGCTGGATGATGGACAACGGCGAGACGC
>Ga0164241_10005009_pt1 | contig 12587 bp, 12 predicted proteins | sample OricomyardsoilBY_FD_108780 | JGI IMG/M metagenome (GOLD analysis project Ga0164241, IMG submission 108780) | Backyard soil microbial communities from Emeryville, California, USA - Original compost - Back yard soil (BY) | ecosystem: Environmental > Terrestrial > Soil > Unclassified | place: USA...
CTGCTTTTCGCTTTGCCGGTTTATGTACTTGCGTAAAGCGGTGATATAACGGCATGTATTACCCGCAAATTTCCACTTGCCACATTCTTCCACTTTTTGCAGTATCATTTCCATAAAATACATTAACTGAGATTCTGCAACCGGCTATCGGCCACCACAAACCCTCAACCATCAACCCTTAACTCTCAACTCTCAACTGTCAACTCTCAACTCTCAACTCCCAACTCTCAACTCTCAACCCTCAACTCTCAACTCTCAACTCTCAACTCTCAACTGTCAACCCTCAACTCTCAACTCTCAACTCCCAACCCTCAACCCTCAACTCTCAACTCTCAACTCTCAACTATCAACTGTCAACCCTCAACCCTCAATTTTTTGCTATTATAAAGAAATTAACTAATTTGAATTACCAATGCAAAATGCCGGAACTAATTTATTAACCCATTAATTCCAAACTGATGCAAAAAAAGCAACTGCCTCTCCCCGAAAAGAGCGAAGAGATCCAGCCCGAAAAGCCCGGATCCACCCTGGCAGATTTCATCTCAGGGTTGCCCGCCGGCACCAAGCTTTCAGATATTTTCTTAGACACGGCAGACCTTACCGCTCAATTAAAGTATTCCAAACGCACGATCAACAACATGCGTAAGGCCGGTAAAATTTCTCATACCTGCCTTGAGGAAAAGGGAAAAGTTTTTTACTTCTTCCTGGAGGTGGTGGCCATTTTGATTAATAACGCGGTGATAGGAAAAGACAGCCCGCTAAAGAAACAAGGATTTATTAAGTCGGTAACCACCTTCACAGGACTGTTTTCATTACTGTCTTTTGATGTGGAGGCGCTCGCCGCTTTTGTGTGCCTTGGCTGATAGCGCCTTCTAAAGCACTTCCGGTTTACACACCCAATTTACCCGGTATCCGTACCTGGCTGCCATTAGAATGAAAGAAACTACCGGAGTATGAGCCGGATTTAGTAAAGCAAGAAAAAAGGAAGATTTTTATTTTGACCAAAGAGAAAGTAAAAAGCCTTTTAACTTTGGTGAATGGCTGATGTACATTCAAAGGAAATACGTAGTAAAAATATGGCCGCCATTAAAGGGAGGAATACAAAGCCTGAAATGATTGTTCGTAAATTCCTGCACGCAAATGGATATCGTTATAAACTTCACGATAAAAGCCTCCCCGGCAAACCTGACATTGTTTTACCAAAATACCGTACCGTAATTTTTATTAATGGCTGCTTCTGGCATGGGCATAAAAATTGCAAATACTTTGTAGTTCCCAAAACCAGAACTGACTGGTGGATGAATAAAATAAATGGCAATATTGATAACGATACCAAAGCCACTAAGGCATTAAGAAAAGATGCCTGGAAAATTATTACCATCTGGGAATGCAACCTGAAACCGGCTAAAGCTGAAAAAACTTTAAACGCTCTTCTCAACAAACTCTCCTGATAACATTTTTGGAATTATTTAAAGTGACTTAAAAGCAAATGACTTTTAAAGGTCATGAAATAATATTGCGCCTTCAATCATAAAATATTTATTAACCAATTCTCATTGTGTTCTAAAGCATACAGCTTTTGAGTACACATAAAAATACATTTACAATCATGGATATTAAAGTCGCTATTGGCGAACGAATCGCCCAATTACGCAAAGCCAAAAAGCTGTCTCAACAAAAGTTTTCTTACGAAGCGGAAATAGAAAGGAGCTACCTGACTCATGTTGAGAAGGGAAGGAAAAATATATCCATTGACACACTAATAAAAATAACCGGTGCATTGGGTGTTTCATTAAAGGATTTTTTTGATGACGAACCATTCAATGGAAAAAGGAAAAGTAAATGATTGCAGAAAAGAATGTAGAATTATTAAGCAGCAAAATATATGTTATTTCAGATAAGCTTTGGAAAGTAGCATTGTTCGGACCCGACAATTACAAGGCTGCGCTTATTAGCCATTATCTAAGAACAAAAAAAGGAAAACTAAAAAAACCAGCAATTCAATTTACAAAAGAATTGTTGTCAGGATATCTTGAAGATGAACCAACTAATTTTGCTGCTGAAGAAGCATTACAATATCTTTTTAAGTTTGAAGAAGATATTCCATTTCTAAAACCGGCCTTTCCAAAATTTACTTTTATTGATTTATTTGCCGGTATTGGTGGTTTCAGAATTGCAATGCAGGCTAATCATGGTGAATGTATTTTTTCGTCGGAGTGGGACAGGTTTGCTCAGCGAACTTATTATGCAAACTTTGGTGAAATCCCTTTTGGTGATATTACCAAACCTGAAACAAAAAAATGGGTTCCTGAAAAATTTGATGTTTTATGTGGAGGCTTCCCATGTCAGCCATTTTCTATTGCCGGCGTAAGTAAGAAAAATAGTCTTGGAAGAAAACATGGGTTTGAAGATGAAAAGCAGGGAAATCTTTTTTTTCATGTTGCAGAAATAATTGAAAAGCACAGGCCGAAAGCTTTCTTTCTTGAAAATGTAAAAAATCTTATATCGCATGATAAGGGAAATACTTTTAAAGTAATTAAACAGACGCTGCTCGATCTTGGGTATTCATTTCATTTTAAAGTTTTAAACGGAAAACATTTTGTTCCTCAAAATCGTGAAAGAACTTTTATGGTTGGCTTCGATTCTAAAGTTTTTAATTATAAAGAGAAATTTGAATTTCCTGAACTACCTGAACCTTCCAAAAAGATAAAAGATATTCTTGAAAAAAAAGTAGATCCTAAATACACATTAACCGATCACTTGTGGAAATACTTACAGGATTATTCAAAAAAGCATAAAGAAAAAGGAAATGGATTTGGATTTGGTCTTGTCGATTTGAATGGAACTACCAGAACAATGAGCGCCAGATATTATAAGGATGGTTCGGAAATTTTAATTCCTCAAAAAAACAAAAATCCCAGAAGACTTTCTATCAGAGAATCTGCAAGATTACAAGGTTACCCCGAACATTTTATTGTTGATGCTGTTTCAATGAATCAGGGCTATAAGCAATTTGGGAATTCTGTTGTAATGCCTTTGATAGAAGCTATCGGTGAGAAAATTGTCGATGTACTTGAAACAAAAAGAAAATGAATTTAAAATCATTACTTCAATTGTTTTCTGATAAAGGCTGTCAAAAGGTGTATGTAAAAAGACTTTCACCAAATGACAATTCAAAAAATCAGGTTTATCTGGCTGGAAGTTTTGATATTTTAAACATTTTACCCATTAAAGAAATCACAACTGATAACGAAGGTGATTGGGAAAGAGCACGATATAAAACTAGTCTTGATTTTTATTGGGTCACTGAAGATGGAAAATTAATTCATGCTCCGAGTGCTCAATTAATTCTTTATCCAAAATATCCCGAAGTAAGATTTTCTGGCTTTCTTAAAGGGGCGAAGGGCGCACCTTCCGAACTTATGGCTAATCGTATTGACCAGCGGCTTTTATTTCTGGGAGTTACTGATAAAGGATCTATTTTAGGTTACGTCGTTTCGCCCGAATCTGAATTATCAGCTGAATTTGATTCTCTGACAGGATTATCAGAAGTAGGTGTTTTCAAAGAAATTACACTTGAACGTGGATTTATACAATTAGATTCAAAAGGGCAATTACTTTCTGAACTTAAAAGGATTCATGATTTAGGCTGGATAGATTCTAAAAGATTTGATAAAGACAGAAATATTTTACCATGTAGTTCGTCTAACTGTGGGGGTTACACGCTGGAATCAGAGTTAGGAATAACACCCAATGGGTATTCAGAACCAGATTATTTAGGATGGGAGATTAAGCAGTTTGCAGTCAAAGATTTCTCTAAGTACAAAGCATCAGTTGTTACATTGATGACGCCAGAACCTACTGATGGGTTTTATGTAAAATCAGGAATTGAATCCTTCATTAGAAAATATGGATATGTTGATAAGATGGGCCGGGAAGCAAGAATGAACTTTGGCGGAATACATAAATATGGCAATATTCAACCTGCCACTTCTTTACAATTGACTATTGAAGGTTTTGATGCGAATTCAAAGAAGATTACGAACACAAACGGATACATAGCTTTAGTTGACAATAAAGAAGAAATTGCGGCATCATGGTCTTTTATTTCACTATTAAAGCATTGGAATCGTAAACATGCTAATGCATGTTATGTGCCATCCCTTAACAGGAAAGATGCAGAATTATATCCATTCAGCAAACAGCAATATTATTACGGCAATAACATCTTACTTGGCAACTCAACAGACTTTTCCCTTTTCTTAACTCAGGTAGCCGATGGTAATATTTATTATGATCCGGGAATAAAATTAGAATTGGCGATAGAAGGGAAAAGGAAACAAAACATAAAAAGAAGAAGTCAGTTTAGAATAAAATCAGGGAATCTAACTACGCTTTATAGAAAAAATGAGCTGATTGATATTGATTCTATTTAATCTTGGTATTCTTCGAAACGGGAATTTTCATTAGGAGCCAGAAAAAGTTTCTAACATTTTAATTTACTCGAATGATTTACTTATTAATAGATACTTGTACTTTACTTCAGCTCATAGATGAAGCAGGGTATAATAAAAGCTTATTAGAATTAACAAATTTGGTTAATAATCATAAGGTTGGATTCCTAACACATAAAATAATTATTGATCAATGGAATAGACACGTAGCAAAAAGGAGAAAAGACAAGGAAAGAAAGTTACTCTATTTTAAAGATCACCCAAAAAATAATTCCAACAACTTATTACCAAGTTTGACATCAGTAAGTATTGCTCATATCGAGAGCCAAATACTAGAAATTAATAAATTATTAAAAAATGGAATCATTCTGGAAACCCAGGATATAATTCAAAATGAATTTTCGGATAGGTATAAGAAAGAGTTAGCCCCTTTTCATAATAATCGTAATAGTCAAGAAGATTGGGAAATTATTGGCACAGCCTGTCAATATTGTCATATTAACGGGATAAGAGACCTTTATTTTCTATCCCATAACCACAAAGAGTTTGCTGATCCTAATGATATAAATAAAACAATTCATTCTGATATTCAAAACCGATTTAGACAAGTAAAAATCCACTACTTCAGAAATTATTCTGATTTTTTTAAAGATTTCGATACTTTTTTACCTGTTGACTTAATTCCTTATCAAATAATTAGAAACGAGAATTTTAACCATAAAGCATCAATGAAGAGTAATGTTTTAGAAAGTATCTATTACATTTATAATGAACTTTATAGTGAAATCAGTTTTATTCCAATTCACATTTTAAGTAAATTTTTTCCATTTTCAAAAACTGAAGATTCTAATGCACATTATAGCCTTTTTGTTCTTTATAATGTAAGCGAACAATTAATTTCATTTTTTGAAAACGTAATAATAAACAATAATGAAATTCAATTTAAGGGCGAATCCTTATTAAGCATAAATGAATTTAAGGATAAAACTGAATTTGTCTTAACTCATTTGACAAGTAATTTAATTTTTAATTTAAGTGGTGAAAAGCATCGAAAACGAGTTGATATATATTATTCTAATCCGAAAAAGGATTGTGATTGTTATGTATGTTCTTTCAATCAATTTAAATTTCACAAGACATTTAAGGATTTGAAAATTCCGCCGGAAGGAATAAAAGAGAAATTAAAAGTAGCATATTTACTTTCACAGTTAGGCAACTTTCAATCGGCGATAAAACTTTACGAAGAGATTTTACTAGAATCGCTAGACAAGAAAAATTATATTTCATATTTTATAGCAAAATACAATCTTAGACATCTTGGAAATTTCTTAAGAAATTTTTTTTATAATAAAATTGTTGATAATAAAAAGTCAAAAGAATTACTGGAAATAGACCCTATGGAGGAAGCTGTAAAATTAAAAGGTCGTACCGATTTTAACTTATTGTCTTTTATTGCGACTGAAGATTTTTTTTCATCTGCCTTTCAGAATATTACTGAAGAAAGAAGTAAAATACTTGAACATTATTTTTCTCAATTAAATGGCGGATTCTCCTCAAACGAGTATGTATGGAACCTTATCTGTGAATTTGCAAATCTTGATAGTTTTTTAAATAATAATTATATCATTTATGATATGTATTCCAATTTCGAAAAACTCTTTGAAATAGTAACAGATGGTCTCCTTGCCAGCCATGCCATAAGTGATAAGCAGGATTCAAAATTTTCACATTTCGATGATTATTGGATTTCCAAATTCATTACTTATGGAAATTGGAAAACTATTATGAAGTATTTTCATAGGTATCAGTTAAAAGTTTTAAGGTACAAGTCAAACAGTACTGAGAAAGACACTTTCTTGGATTTATATAAGAACCTATTATTAAATGAGGAGAATATAAGACAATCAATTGTTGATTTTTCAGACAGTAATAGCAATTTTTTTCGATATAAGTACAATAAAATGCTTGAAAATGCAATTGTCGTCGCATCAATACTAGAATTAGATGAGAGTATAACCAATGAGTGTGCAAAAATTTTACTTTCTTTTTTAAAGACACAAAAACTTCTTAATAGATCAAGTTTTGAAAGTATTAAATTATTTTTAAATCGTAACATAAAAAAAATTATTGATAATATTTTATTCGGGTTCATAGACTTTTTCATTAATAATGAATGTGCATACCAAATTGAGATTTTGGAAATTTTAATAAGTGGTCTAAACAATAAAAATATCGAGGAATTGTCTGAAGAAAATTTTATTAGCTTAGTAAGTGTATCTTATACAAAGAATAAAACTGCAAACATACTTTCCGATTATTTGATAATAAAGCTTTATGAAAAAGTAACTAGCAAAAGGAAAGAAATCATTTTAAACACTATAATTGTAGACCTCGACAAAACTCCTTCTTTTAATAAATATTATCTATACTCCATAAACGGTATTATTCGTTTTGATAAAGATAAAATTATGGGTTGGGTTAATGATTTTAATGTTGAAACTAAGAGTCCATCTCATCATTCTTTTTTTGGTCAAACTGAAGATTACCAAAACAATTATTTAAACGAGTTGCTTAATCTTTGCTTTAAATACAATTTAGATACCTCAAGTAAAGAATTTGAAAAAATGAAAAAAGTTCATCCTTATTACGAATGGATTATTGATATGGATAATTTTGATTATTCAAAATTTGATCCTGACTGGGTTTTAAATTATCAAACAATATTCTACATAAGAAAAATGTCGCAATCTGTTCAATTAAAAAAAGCATTAGTGTCATTTTTAAAAAATAATAATCATACCAGAGTGGAGCGGCTATTGATAAGAATTACTTATTTCGTTAATGATTGATTTAGATTTACATATTGCGTATTGAGCCAAACATGGTTGATCACTCCACCACAATCTCCTTCGGGCTATCTACTACAATCTGCATCTTATCTTTGTATTCTTTAATTACTCCGGTGACACAAATTTGTTTATCAACATAAAGCGTTTCAGGGCTTTCAGGGAAGTAGGCCCTCGCCTTTTCGAATATCACAATTGTTAAGAGTGCATTAGGATAGCGGGCTCCAAGATCAATAAAAGTCATTTGAGATTTTCCCAGAAATTTGGTTCCATATACTTTTCCGCAAACAGTTACCCATTGGCCCTTATGACTATTAACACTATCAATAGGAATTTTTGTTTGCGCAACTGAAAATAGATAGGACACGGATAAAATAAAAGTGAATATTATTTTCATTGATTTTTATTGTTTATAAATAAAGGTGAGCAGGTTAAAGGTCATCAAAATTTAAATAGGATCAAAACAAACATTACAAAGAGGCTTTACTTGATACAGCCAATAAAGAACTGATTAAAATTATAAGTTCTATCAGAAGATTTTAAGTTAACCTATATAGTATTCCTTTTTTCATATAAAAGCGCTGCTGTCCGTAGGTGCAACTACCGACAAATAAGAAGGGAGTTGTATTCCCCCGCTACCCTTAGAATGTTTAAATTATAAAAGTGTTGCTGTCCGTAAGTTTGCAATTACGGACAAATAAGAATATTTCAATCCTAAAATATTATTCTTATTTTCAAGATTCATTCAAAAAATCTGGTACCATGCAGGAAATCCTAAAATCAACTCCCCTCAATTTTGATGAAAGCTTTCTCTACATCAATTTTATTAAATCATCTAAAGAAGGAAGATATATTTCTGTAGAACAAACCATAAGAGAGAATGATGCTAAGCAAAAGTAAGTATTAGGCTTTATTAACGAAGCGCTTTTGGTTCATTAAAACCTAAAATTAGTATGAGCTTGTTTTGCTCTATTCCAATTTTTTTTGAGAATGGGCTTCGCGAATGATGTTTCTCCGTTTGAAGATTCACCGGAAAAGTGGCAATAATTTTCTTTATAATCAGGATCCCCAAATTCATTCCAGGTTCTGAATGCATCATTACTCAACGGCCTGTCAATGTTAAAAGGAATTTCAATTCCCGTTCTTATACAGAAGCCGTTCGTTTTTTCCGTCTTATTTAAATGCCTCTCTTCACTTTTCGGAATAGTAAATTTATCCCGAAAGTTTTGTTTATGAGTGGTCAATTCAAAGGTTTCACTTGTTTCGATAATGAAATCAACTTCTTTATAAGCGTCTTCAAACAATTGTAAATCTGCATCATCGTTTTTATCAATTAAAACACCCATTTCTTTATTATTTGCCATTGAAAATTCGTAAAGATTCAAAGAAGTAATAATCATTTTCACATCATTAACGTAGCATTTGGCATGAAGCGACTCATTGTATTTTAAAATTACAAAACGCAGATTCTGTAAAAATTTCATTTCATCAGGATTTAATTCCTGCTTGCCGAAAATGACTGTCGTTATTTTTTCCTTACTGTTCCTGTAGGTCAATAATTCTTTAAAATCTTTCGATAATTTTAAATAAGGGGAAATTAGTATCAACCTTTCACCAGCATTCTTAATTAGTTCTTCAATTTCAGATACAGCTCTTCTTGTGTTGATGAATTTTGCCATTCAGTTCTGTTTAGATAATTATATAGTAATGGGTTAACGCAGATTTTTTTGGAATATTTTCATGGAATTAAATTTAAAGTCCCGCTATCCTTAGAATATTGTAAATAATAAAAGTACCGCTGTCCGTTAGTTTGCAACTACGGACTAATTAGAATACCGACCTTAGACGATTTAAAGTTAAACCGGGTTGTATTTCCACTATAAATTTTGGATCGCGTTTTCTTTTATAAATAGTAACAAGTCAAAGCGTAAAAAAAAATTGTTCTAAAAGAAAAGTAGCGTATTTTTAGCTTAAATACATATATTGGCAGAAACTATAACTGACAACTTACTAACTAGCAATATATGACACACAAATGTTTTATCTCTTTCAAAACCGCTGACAAAGAATACAAAAAGTATATTCAGGACAACTTGAATATTGACATGATTGACAAATCTCTTGATGAACCTATTAATTCTTACGATGAAGACTATATCATGCAAGTAATTCGGAGAGATTATTTATCGGATTCTACAGTTACAATTTTCTTAATAGGTAGCATGAGTTCTGAAAATTTAGGTTGGGAGCAACAAAGATTTATCAAAAAAGAATTGCAGGCTTCTTTATACCACGGACAAGAGAATACACAAAGTGGCATATTAGGAGTAGTGCTGCCTTCAATGTATAATAGCATTTTTGGAGGCTCCGGAATTTGTTCAAATTGTGGAAACTCTCATAACTATGTATATATTAATGACGCTACAGTAATTAAAGAGTTTTCCTATAATTACTACATTCCCCATAATAAATGTGCGTGGACAGAAGATGATAGATTTTGTGTTCTAGTAAAGTGGGAAGATTTTGTAAATAACCCAGAATTATATATAGACCAAACCTACAACAAACGGGCAAATCCGATTTCTGATAAAACGAAAGTAAGGCCCTGAAATTATGAATGAAAAAGATTTTCCTGGATATTATCAAGCTTCAGACAGTTCTTCAAAAACTGCTCAATCAAACTATGTAAATATTATACGAATAGATTTAATTGCAATGATTATTGCATCAGCAATATCAATATACAATTACCAATTGACAGAGTCTAAACTGTATGTGTATGTTATTTCAGGATTTTTACTTCTACTAAGTTTAGTCTTAACTGTCGTTTTAAAAAGTAAAAAGTATGAAGATATTTGGTACCAAGGCAGAGCATTGGCAGAATCTTGCAAAACATTGACATGGCGCTTTGTTACTTGTTCTGAATATTTTGAAGAATCATTAACAGAAATAGAGGCAAAAGAACGTTTTGTAAAAAGAATAAAAGAATTATCAAATGAGTTTAAAGAGTTGGGGGAAGTAATGAACTCTAAAACTTTAAAACTTCCAATTGTTACCGACAAAATGATGTTGCTAAGAAAAATGAACCCAATTGAGCGAAAAGCAAATTACATAAAAGATCGTGTTGAAGACCAAATGACATGGTATTCTAACAAAGCCGAATTTAACAAGAGTAAATATAATTTTTGGTTTGGTGTTATTATCACAAGCCAAGCGATAGCTTTAATTAGCGTTGTTTTCCTAATTAAGTTTCCTGACAACAATTTTAATTTAATAGGACTTTTTACTACAATAGCATCTTCTGCAATAAGTTGGTTACAACTAAAACAGCACCAAGAATTGAAACAGGCTTATACGACAGCAACTCAAGAATTGAATTTCATAGTAACACTTTCAGAAAAAATTAATTCCGCAGACGAACTTTCAAAGTTTGTATTAGATTCAGAAAATGCAATTTCAAGAGAACATACACTTTGGTTAGCTCAAAAACGAAAATAGCTTCTGCCAACAGTCGCAGACTGGCAGGGCTGACGTACATTTCCCTAGTTATCCTTAGAACCTTCAACTAACAAATCATCGCTGCCCATACGTTTGCAACTATGGACAAATAAAAATGGTGTTGTAATTCCGCTATAATTTTGGATCGCGTTTTCTTTTATAAATAGTAAAAAGTCAAAGTGTATAAAAAATTGTTCTATAAAAAAAGTAGCGTAGTTTAGCTTAAAGACTTATGTTGGCAGCAATAAGTTCAGGACGCAACCTTCAAAATATTTTCAAAGAAAAATGTGCAAAGTTCATAACTCTGTTGGTTGTTTAACAATGATAAAAACACATTTAAAGCGACACGATATAAATGACTTCAATTCTTTAAACGAGGTAATAAATTTTCAAAAGAACTTTTCAACTTTAAGACAGCAAATCATTTCAAATCACGAACATCTGATTGAAAATGAAAAGATTACTCTTGCTGCAGAAATTTTACAGTTAGACAGTGCTATTAAAACGGACAAAGCTCATTTTGAATGTGGTTTTCGCAGTGAGATTGAAGAGTTAAAGCAAAAGCTAATCAGCTTATCCCCTTCAACTGGTTTGAATTTTATTAAACGATTTGTCAGCTATACAAAGCGTCGGGCTTATAAAAAGAAACTTCAGGATTTAGAAATCAACTTGAATTATAAAGTTAATTACGCAGTCAGCGAATTAGTTGGTCAGCGTCAAGATAAAAACAATCGCTATCAATATATCAGTTTGCATTTTAGCGACGCTGTTAGCAAAAGCTGTTTAACCAAAATAAACGAACTTGAAAATAAACAACGCATAATTGACGAAGTAAAAAATTCAATTTATGGGGCGTTGGGCGAACATAAAGTTGTAAAAGAATTGGAGAACTTATCAGACGAAAATGTTTTGATTAACGACTTTGCTCTAAGTTTTCATCCTGCTATCTACAACCGGCAAGAAAACGATTATATTAAATCAATTCAAATCGACCATTTGCTTGTTACACCTTCGGGCATCTTTCTTATTGAGACAAAAAATTGGAGTGAAAAATCATTGGCCAGTCTGGATTTACGTTCTCCAGTTCAACAAGTGAAACGAACAAACTTTGCACTCTTTAAAATACTAGCTGAAAATATTTCAAGTGAAAGGCTAAAACTTAAACAACATCATTGGGGAGACAGAAAAATACCAATAAGAAACATGATTGTATTGACCAATTCAAAACCAAATGAGGAGTTTCAGTATGTAAAGGTTTTGACGGTCAATGAGCTTCTTGGTTATGTTAGATACTTCAAGCCAATGTTCACAAGTGCAGAGACACAAGCAATTGCAAGTTATTTGCTCAATTTGAATGACCAAAATAATTGAGACAATGAACATCATTACCTCCGCTGTTGTTGAAAGATACCTTAAAGAGATTTCTATTTCCCCCATTGTTGGTCTTGTGACCAACAACTTCTTTTCCTTTTACATCCCAATGGGGTTTTTATTACGATAATCCCATTGGTCGGAGACCAGGCGGGGGCGTTTCAAAATTTTCAGAATAATGATGAGCGGCGGCGCCAGCAATATAAATTTCGTATTTTGCAATGCTTCCTGTGACAAGTTATTATTTCTAATCAATTTATTTTATTATTATGAAAAAGTATTCTTTCAAGTCGCTTCTGATCCTGGCGTTTTGCATCCAGCTTTTCAGTTCCGCCAGGCTTTCTGCACAAACTTCTAATACCGACTCGCTGGCTCTGCTGAAGCCCTTTGTTGGGAAATACCAGTTTACAAATAATAA
>Ga0164241_10005011_pt1 | contig 12584 bp, 11 predicted proteins | sample OricomyardsoilBY_FD_108780 | JGI IMG/M metagenome (GOLD analysis project Ga0164241, IMG submission 108780) | Backyard soil microbial communities from Emeryville, California, USA - Original compost - Back yard soil (BY) | ecosystem: Environmental > Terrestrial > Soil > Unclassified | place: USA...
CAACGACCCAAGACAGCAGGAACATCCTAAAATGGCGAGTGCCGTGCATCAGCTGACGCCCGAAGAGGCTTCGGCCAACCCCGCACCTGAGGCTGTGGTGGTCCGTTTCGCCGGAGACTCCGGCGACGGCATGCAGCTGACCGGGGGGCAGTTCACGCTTTCGACCGCGCTGGCCGGAAACGATCTGGCCACCTTCCCCGATTTCCCCGCCGAGATCCGCGCCCCGCAGGGCACCTTGTTCGGGGTCTCGGCCTTCCAGATCAATTTCGGATCGACTTCGATCGAGACCGCGGGCGACCAGCCCGACGTGCTCGTCGCGATGAACCCGGCGGCGCTCAAGACCAATGTCGAGGCGCTCAAGCCCGGCGGGCTGATCATCGCCGACGCCGGCGAGTTCGGGCAGCGCAACCTCGACAAGGCGAAATATGCCAGCAACCCGCTCGAGGACGACTCGCTCGGCAAGTGGCAATTGCTCAAGCTCGACATCTCGGCGCTGACGGTCGAGGCGGTGAAGCCGTTCGGGCTGGGCAACAAGGAAGCGCTGCGCTGCAAGAATATGTGGACGCTGGGGCTCGCGCTCTGGATGTTCGACCGCGACCGTGCGCCGCTGATCGAGTGGCTCAAGAACAAGTTCGCCAAGGCGCCGAACCTCGCCGAAGCCAATATCGCCGCGCTCAACGCGGGCCATGCCTATGGCGAAACCGCCGAACTGGGCGCGATGGGGATTTCGCAGCGGAATGTGTCCGCCGCGCCTTCGGAGCCGGGCCTGTACCGCACCGTGACCGGGGCCGACTCGATCTCGCTGGGTCTCGTCGCGGGTGCGCAGCTGGCGGGCTTGCCGATGTTCTTCGGCGGCTATCCGATCACGCCGGCCTCGGCGATCCTGCACAGCCTGTCGCGCTACAAGGAATTCGGAGTCACCACCTTCCAGGCCGAGGATGAGATCGCGGCGATCGCTTCGGCGATCGGCGCGTCCTATGCCGGCTCGCTCGGGGTCACTTCATCGTCGGGCCCGGGCATCGCGCTCAAGGGGGAGGCGATGGGGCTGGCGATCATGACCGAGCTGCCGCTGGTCATCATCAACTCCCAGCGTGGCGGCCCTTCGACCGGGCTTCCGACCAAGACCGAACAGTCGGACCTGTATCAGGCCGTCTATGGCCGTAACGGCGACGCGCCGATGCCGGTGCTCGCCTCGCGCTCCGCCGCCGATTGCTTCGATGTCGCGATCGAGGCGGTTCGGATCGCGGTGCAATATATGACCCCGGTGATGATCCTCACCGACGGCTATATCGCCAATGCCGCCGAGCCATGGAAGGTGCCCGATATGAGCAGCTACGCGCCGTTCCCGGTGACGCATCACACCGAGCTGCCGCCCGAGGGCGAGAAGTTCATGCCCTATGCGCGCGACGAGAAGCTCAAGCGCCCCTGGGTCAAGCCGGGCACGCCGGGCCTGCTCCACCGCATCGGCGGGATCGAGAAGGCGCTGAATTCGGGCAATATCGATTATTCGCCGGGCAACCACCAGGCGATGACCGATATCCGCCGCGACAAGGTGCTGGGGATCGATGTCCCCGATCAGGTCGTCGAAGCGGGGCAGGCGGGCGGCAAGCTCGTCGTGGTCGGCTGGGGATCGACCTATGGCCCGATCACCACCGCTGTCCGCCGCGCGCGGGCCAAGGGGGTGGACGTCAGCCATGTCCATATCCGCCACATCTGGCCGCTCCCGGAAAATCTGGGCGATCTTCTGCGAAGTTACGAGCATATCCTCGTGCCCGAGATGAACACCGGCCAGCTCAAGACCGTGCTGCGCGACCAGTTCCTGGTCAACGCGGTGCCGCTCAACAAGGTGAGTGGCCAGCCCTTCACCATCGCCGAGATCGAGGCCGCGATCACGCGGCATCTGGGCAGCGACAAGGCGGAAGAGCTTGGCCCGGACAATAGCCAGCTACCGAGCCCGGAGGCTGTGAATCCGTGAGCCGGACCCTTTCCGTCGCCCCGGCCTTGAGCCGGGGTCCAGCTTCTTCCTTTGTTTCGCAGAACAGCGGGACCCCGGGTCAAGCCCGGGGTGACGTTGGAGATTTGGCATGAACGAGATCACCACCATCAAGCCCAGCACCCCCAAGGATTGGGAGACCGATCAGGAAGTCCGCTGGTGCCCCGGCTGCGGCGACTATGCGATCCTCAAGGCGGTGCAGCGCACCATGCCCGAGATTGGCGGGACGCCCGAAAACACCGTGTTCGTCAGCGGCATCGGCTGCTCGTCGCGCTTCCCGTATTATATGGAAACCTATGGCTTCCACACGATCCACGGCCGCGCGCCGGCGGTGGCGACGGGGGTCAAGCTGGCGAACCCAGAACTCGATGTGTGGATCATCACCGGCGACGGCGACGCGCTGTCGATCGGCGGCAACCACACGATGCATTTGCTGCGGCGGAACCTGAACTGCCAGGTGCTGCTGTTCAACAACGAGATCTATGGCCTCACCAAGGGCCAATATTCGCCGACCAGCCGCGAAGGCACGCGCTCCCCCTCGACTCCGTTCGGTTCGGTCGATCATCCCGCCAGGCCCTGCGCCTTCGCGCTCGGCAGCGGCGCGCGCTTCGTGGCGCGCGGGATCGACGTGAACAAGAATTTGCCGAGCGTTCTCAAGGCCGCGCACGCGCATCAGGGTGCTGCGTTCATCGAGATCTTCCAGAACTGCATCGTCTATAATGACGAGGTGTTCGAGCCCTTCACCGCCAAACCCAACGCCGCGGCGAATCAGCTGTGGTGCGAGGAAGGCCAGCCCTTGCTGTTCGCGGGCGGCACCAAGGGCCTCGCGCTCGACATGGAGCGGCTGACGCTCAAGGTGGTCGATGCGATCGACGGCGATGTGTCGGGCGTGATCGTGCATAATGTGAAGAATCGCGCGATCGCCCACATGCTGGTCGAAATGCCGTTCGGGCCGTTCCCGATGGCGCTGGGCGTGCTCTATGACGATCCCAAGCCGACCTTCGAAAGCGCCATCGTCGCGCAAAACCAGAAGGCATCGGAAGGCAAGGTCGCCGATCTCCAGGCGCTGGTCGCCAAGGGCCAGACCTGGATGGTGGAGAAGGAGCCACGCGCGGAGTGACGCGCGTTTGAGGGTGGGGAGAAATCCGGGATGAAGTGGCTGCTGATTCTGGTGGTCTATGCCGCCCCGGCTGATGCGATCGATTGGGATGGTCCCTGGTCGTTTGGAATGACGCATCTCGTCGAGGATCCGTTTGATTCGGAGGCCGCTTGCCGGAAGGCGGCGGAGGAAGTGATCAAGCGCGTTCATGAAGGGATGAAGGCACCGATCCGCTATCGCTGTGTTCCCGTGGAAGACGGGCTTCCCAAGGGCGCGCCTCGCTAAGGCATCGACTCGCAATGAGGGCCGGAGGAGTAGCGGCTGCACCAGATTCGCGCTTGCCCGGACGCCGCAGAGGTGCATGAAGGGCGCGCAATGAACGCGCCGATGGGCAATAGGGGAAGCGCCGTTTCGGAGGAGCGCGCGGGCGAGAGCCCGGGCGCCGGCTTTGGCTGGCTGTCGCCGTTGTTCAGCGGCATGGTGAAGCGGTTCGACCGCGGGTTCGTGGCTGGCAGCCTCGAAGCGACCTTGCCCGACGGATCGCGGCGGATGCTCGGCGGGCGCGGCGATGGACCGGCCGCGGCGATAGTGGTGCGCAGCTGGCGTGCGCTGCTGCGGCTCGTGATGAGCGGATCGGCGGGCTGGTACGAAGGCTGGGCCCGCGGCGAATGGATGAGCCCCGATCCGGTGCAGCTCTTCGCGCTGTTCAGCCGCAATCGCGTCACGCTGGCGCAGGCGGCGCGGGCGAAGGGCCTCTCACTGCTGGCCCGGCGCTTCGCCCATTGGCTGCGGCGCAACCACCGCGAAGGGGCGCGGCGGAACATCGAGTTCCATTATGATCTGGGCAACGACTTCTACGCACTCTGGCTCGACGCGGGCATGACCTATTCGAGCGCGATCTACGCCGATCCGGGGCAGTCGCTCGCCGAGGCGCAGGCCGCGAAGCTCGATGCGATGCTCCGGCGGACAGCGACCCGGCCCGGCGAGACGATCCTCGAGATCGGCTGCGGCTGGGGCTCGTTCGCCGAAGCAGCGGGCTGCGCAGGGCGCAAGGTCCATGGCATCACCCTGTCTAAGGAGCAAAAGGCCTGGGCCGAGGCACGGATCGCGCGCGCGGGCATCACCGGCGTCGATTTCGCGCTGACCGATTATCGCGACGTCACGGGTACTTACGATGCGGTGGCGAGCATCGAGATGGTCGAGGCCGTCGGGCAGGAATATTGGCCGCATTATCTGGGCGGCATCGCCCGGGCGCTGAAGCCGGGCGGGCGCGCCGCAATCCAGTATATCAGCTTCGACGATGCGCTGTTCGAGGATTATGCGGCCAATGTCGACTTCATCCAGACCCATATCTTCCCCGGCGGACTGCTGATCTCGGAGAACCGGTTCCGCGCGATCGCCGAGGCCAATGGGCTGCGCTGGACCGACCGGGCGGCGTTCGGTGCGAGCTATGCCGAGACGCTGCGGCAATGGCGCATCAATTTCGATGCGGCGGTGGCCGGGGGGCGGCTGCCCCGGAATTTCGACCGCAAGTTCATCGACTTGTGGCGATACTATCTGATGTATTGCGAAGGCGGGTTTCGCGGTGGCGGGATTGATGTCGCCCAGGTGACTTTGGTGAAGGGGACATGATGCGCAAGGGACTGTTGATCGCGGGGGCGCTGGCGCTCGCGGGCTGCATGAACGCGGCAAAGACCGACTGGGCGGCAGTGCCCGGCGGCGCGGCGATCAACCCGGGCGATACCGGCGGCCTCCGCAAGGTCGGCGCCGAGATACTGTTCTGGAGCCAGGCGCAGCGCGACGCGAACTTCCGCGACATGGAGGCGATCTTTCCCGGCCATGTCGTCAAGGCGGGCGGGCGAGTCCACTCGCTTTCCGCCGGCCAGCCGCTGGGCGTGCCCGACGCCGAGATCGACGCCTTCATGGCCGCGCAGAACGCGGCCGGGCTGATCGTGCTCCAGGACGGCAAGATCCGGCTGGAGCGCTATGCCCGAGGCTATGGGCCCGAGGGGCGCTGGACCAGCTTCTCGGTCGCCAAGTCCTTCACATCGGTGCTGGTCGGGGCGGCGATCAAGGATGGCTTCATCAAGTCGACCGACGAGCCCGTCACCAAATACATCCCCGAACTGGCCCGCAGCGGCTATGATGGGGTGACGATCCACCAGCTGCTCACCATGACTTCGGGCGTGAAGTGGAACGAGGATTATACCGATCCCAAATCGGACGTGGCGCGGATGTTCCTCGAGCCGGTGCCCGCCGGCGAGGACCCCACCGTCCATTACATGCGCAAGCTGCCGCGCGAGTTCGAGCCCGGCACGCACTGGGTCTACAAGACCGGCGAGACCAACCTCATCGGCGTGCTGGTGATGCGCGCGACGGGCAAGCCGCTGGCGACCTATCTGAGCGAGAAGGTCTGGAAGCCCTATGGGATGGAGCGCGACGCCTTCTGGATGATCGATCCGTCGGGGCATGAGGTCAGCGGCTGCTGCCTGTCGGTGTCCTTGCGCGACTATGCCCGGATGGGCCAGTTCGCGCTGGAAGGCGGCAAGGGCGTCGTCCCTGCGGACTGGATCGCGCGTTCGACCCGCTCGCACGCGGATATCGGCGCGCCGGGTTACGGCTATGGCTATCAATGGTGGACCTATCCGCAGGGCCGCTTTGGCGCGCAGGGGATTTTCGGCCAGTCGATCCGGATCGATCCCAGGACGCGGACGGTGGTGGTGATCTCCGCCGCTGCGCCCAAGGCGACCGACCGGGATTATTCGGTGGCGCGCAATGCGTTCATGGACCGGCTGTTCGAGGCGACGGCCAGATAGGCCCGGGCCGAAAGGTCACACCAGGTTCACACTATCCCGATGTTCGGGCGGCTGGCGAGCCTGAGCGCCTTATGTGCGGAATGGCGTACGATTTCAAAGAGCTGGTGCCCGGTTGTGAGGCCGGGCGTAAGCACTTCAGCAAGTGAAATCCAACATTGCAAGGGGGTGGCAAAAATGGCCGTCACCCCGGCGGAAGCCGGGGCCCAGGGGGTACAGGCGGTGTCGTTCGTGGCTCTGGGTCCCGGCTTTCGCCGGGATGACGGATTGGAGTTCAGTCCACCCGCTCGAAATGGCCGACGTCGAAACCTGACGCCGCCAGCGCGACGATGCGGTCGGCGACCACTTCGGGGGCCTTCACGCTCAGCGCATCCTCGCCGGGGAAGGCGCGGGCGCGCATCTTGGTTCGGGTGGCGCCGGGATCGAGCAAGGCGACGCGGATCTTGCTGAGGTTGCGGGTTTCCTCGCCATAGCTAAGCAGGAGATTCTCGAACGCGGCCTTCGACGCGCCATAGCTGCCCCAAAAGGCGCGCGGGTTCCGGCCGATGCTGGAGGTCAGGCCGATCACCTTGCCCGCCTCCGCCGCGCGCAGCATCGGATCGAACGCGGCGAGCATCGCGGCAGGAGCACTGACGTTGAGCGTCAGCACCTTCGCGAATTCCTTGAAGTCGATCGCCGTCACTGGCGTCAGGCTGCCGAGCGTCGCGGCGTTCAGCACGAGCAGGTCGAGCGCGTTCCAGCGGCCCTGGATCGCGGCGGCGAGGCGAGTGATGCTCTCATTCTCGGTCAGGTCGAGCGGGGCGATGGTGGCGCTGCCGCCCTCGGCATGGATCGCTTCCTCGATTTCCTCCAGGCCCCCGGCGGTGCGGGCGGTGAGGATCACATGGGCCCCCGCCGCGCCGAGTGCGCGCGCGGTGGCGGCGCCGATGCCGCGGCTCGCCCCGGTGACGAGCGCGACGCGCCCGGAAAATGCTTTATCGGTCATTGAAAGCCTCGTTCAGCCGACGGCGCGTTCGAGCAGCGAGAACTGCTCGCCGGTCTGGCGTTCTTCCCGGTCGGTGAGGGTGGTGGGATAGGCGCCGGTGAAGCAGGCGTCGCAATAGCTCGGCTTGGCCTCCGAACGCGCGGCTTCGCCCAGCGCGCGGTACAGGCCGTCGATCGAGATGAAAGCCAGGCTGTCGGCCTTGATGAATTCGCGCATCTCTTCGAGCGTCTTGTTGGCGGCGATCAGCCCCGATTCCTCGGGCGTATCGACGCCGTAGAAGCAGGGATGCTTGGTCGGCGGGCTGGCGATCCGCATATGGACTTCCGACGCGCCGGCATCGCGCATCATCTGCACGATCTTGAGGCTGGTGGTGCCGCGCACGATCGAATCGTCGATCAGCACGACGCGCTTGCCCTCCACGACTTCGCGATTGGCGTTGTGCTTCAGCTTGACGCCCAGATGGCGGACCGCGTCGGTCGGCTGGATGAAGGTGCGGCCCATATAATGCGAGCGGATGATGCCGAGCTCGAACGGCAGCTTCGATTGCTGGGCATAGCCGATCGCGGCGGGGACGCCCGAATCGGGGACGGGGACGACGATGTCGGCCTCGACACCCGCTTCCAGCGCGAGCTGCGCGCCGATCGCCTTGCGCACCGAATAGACCGAGCGATCCTCGGCGATCGAATCGGGGCGCGAGAAATAGACATATTCGAAGATGCACGGCCGCGCGGCGCGCTGCGGAAAGGGACGGTGCGATTCGATCACGCCGTCCCGCACGATGATCAATTCGCCCGGATCGACCGTGCGGACGAACTCGGCGCCGACCACGTCGAACGCCACGGTTTCGCTGGCGAACAGGATCGCGTCGCCGCGCTTGCCCATCACCAGCGGGCGGACGCCCAGCGGATCGCGGCAGGCGATCATGCCCTCGGGGGTCATGCAGATCAGCGAATAGGCGCCCTCGACCCGGCGCAGCGCGTCGATGATCTTTTCGAGCAGCCCGTGATAGGTCGACATCGCGACCATATGGATGATCGTCTCGGTGTCCGACGTCGACTGGAAGATCGAGCCGTGCTTGATCAGGTCGGTGCGAAGCCGCATCGCATTCGAGATATTGCCGTTGTGCGCCACCGCGAAGCCGCCCTCGGCCAGCTCGGCATAGAGCGGCTGGACGTTGCGCAGCGAAGTCTCGCCGGTGGTGGCGTAGCGGACATGGCCGCAGGCGATCCGCCCGGGCAGCGCGCGCATCACCGCGTCGTTCTTCTCGTTGAAGGTTTCCCCGACCAGCCCCATCGCGTGCTTGGTGTGGAAATGCTCGCCATCGTAGCTGGTGATGCCGGCGGCTTCCTGCCCGCGATGCTGGAGCGCGTGGAGACCGAGAGCGACCAGAGCGGCGGCGCCATCGGAACCGGATACGCCGAAGATTCCACACTCCTCGCGGAGTTTATCGTCGTCGTATGGATTGGTGGTAATCATCCTACCCCTGCGGGTTCGGGTTACAGATGAGGCCCTATAGGGGCTGCGATCCGATTTGTCGCCCCGGTGCAATAAAAGAATTCGCCGCGTTTTCGTCATCCCAGCGGAAGCTGGGATCCAGGGCGAGGCAGGTCATCGTTGGCGGCTCTGGATCCCAGCTTTCGCTGGGATGACGGAGTAGGTAGAAGCCACGGGTGATGACCAACGACCGCGAAACCGGGCTCACGCTCGATCCGAAATATGATGCCAACGGGCTAGTCACCGCAGTCGCGACGCATGGCGATTCGGTGCTGATGGTCGCGCATATGAATGCCGAAGCCCTGGCGAAGACGCTGGCGACGGGCGAGGCGCATTTCTGGTCGCGCAGCCGGGGCAGGCTCTGGAAGAAGGGCGAGACCTCGGGCCATGTGCTGAAGGTGCGCGAGCTGCGTGTCGATTGCGATCAGGACGCGGTGTGGCTGATCGTCGATCCCGCGGGGCCGGCATGCCATACCGGCGAACCGAGCTGCTTCTATCGCCGTGCCGACGATGGGCGGCTGGTGCGGATATGAGGCGCGCCGCTCTCGCGTGGCTCCTGCTGCTCACCGCGTGCAACGGCGCGAAGCCCGCGGAAAACGCCGCCGCGCCGCAGGATCTGGAGAGCGCGGCGATCGAGCGCGGGATGGTGCGCGATCCCAAGGATACCGAGATCGCCGGGCTGTACGCGCGCGATACTGACCGTGTCTGCATCGTCCCCGATGGGCAGGGCTACAGGATCGGCGCGTTCGTCGATTATGGCGACCGGATCACGTGCAGCGGCAAGGGGACGGTCAGCCGCGCCGGCGAGACGCTGCATGTCGATCTGGGCGGCGAAGGCGATGAGCGCTGCGGGTTCGACGCGAAGTTCGATGGCGACAGGATCTATTTCCCCGGCAACGTTCCCGATGCCTGCTCGAAGCTCTGTGCGCGGCGGGCATCGTATGCGGGGCTCGAAGTCGCGCGGATGAGCGAATCGATCGCCGAAGCCTCGGCGATGCGCGACTCGCAGGGGCGCCAGCTTTGTGGGGACGGCAAGTGACGTGAATCGGCCCTTGGGTTGACGTTAACGTAAAGGAAGGATAATTTCGGCCCATGCCAGCCGCGATGTTCCCCGTCGAAGCGCTTGCGCCGATCGAGCCGCGCACCGATCGCGATGCCTTTTCGATTTCGGACCTGTGTGCCGAATTCGGCGTCACTGCCCGGGCGCTGCGATTCTATGAGGACGAAGGGCTGATCGGCCCCGAGCGGCGCGGCACCGCGCGCATCTATTCGCACCGCGACCGCGCGCGGCTTGCCTGGATCCTGCGCGGCAAGCGCGTCGGCTTCTCGCTGGGCGAAATCCGCGAGATGATCGACCTGTACGATGTCGGCGACGGCCGCAGCACCCAGCGCCAGGTGACGCTCGAACGCTGCCTTGAACGCATCCGCACGCTCGAGGCGCAGAAGCACGATATCGACGCGCACATCGCCGAACTGAACCAGTTCGTCGCGATGATGAAGAATGATTTCGAACACTGAGGAACTGAGATGCCCAACTACACCCCCCCGGTGCGCGACACGCGCTTCATCCTCGATCGGGTGATTGGGCTCGATCGCTATGCCAACCTGCCGGGCTTTCAGAACGCGACTCCCGACGTGGTGACCGCGGTGCTGGAGGAAGGCGGGCGCTTCGTTTCCGAAGTCCTGTTCCCGATCAATCAGTCGGGCGATCAGGAAGGCTGCACCCGCCACGAGGATGGCAGCGTCACCACGCCCAAGGGCTTCAGGGCGGCGTATGACCAATATGTCGAGAGCGGTTGGGGCACGCTCGGCGCGCCCGAGGCGTTTGGCGGGCAGGGGATGCCGCACGTCGTTTCGACCGCGTTCGAGGAATATATGATCTCCTCGAACATGGCTTTCGCCATGTACCCGGGGCTCACCCATGGCGCGATCGCATCGCTGCTGGTGAAGGGGAGCCCCGAGCAGCAGGCGACATACGTCCCCAAGATGGTGTCGGGCGAATGGGGCGGGACGATGAACCTGACCGAGCCCCAGTGCGGCACCGATCTGGGGCTGATCAAGACCAAGGCCGAGCCTCAGGCGGATGGCAGCTTCAGCATCACCGGCACCAAGATCTTCATCTCGTCGGGCGAGCATGACCTGACGAGCAACATCATCCATCTCGTGCTGGCCAAGACCCCGGGCGCGCCCGACAGCACCAAGGGCATCAGCCTGTTCGTGGTGCCCAAATTCCTCGTCAACGACGACGGCACGCTGGGCGACCGCAACGCCGTGTCGTGCGGGTCGATCGAGCACAAGATGGGCATCCACGCCAATTCGACCTGCGTGATGAACTATGACGGCGCGAGGGGCTGGCTGGTCGGCGAGGAGATGAAGGGCCTGGCCGCCATGTTCATCATGATGAACGTGGCGCGGCTGGGCGTCGGGCTTCAGGGGCTCGCGGTGGGCGAGACCGCGTTCCAGAACGCCGTCCAGTACGCCGAGGACCGCCGGCAGGGCCGCGCGCTGACCGGACCGGCCGAGCCCGAGGAAAAGGCCGACACCTTGTTCGTCCATCCCGATGTCCGCCGGATGCTGATGGAGGCCAAGGCACTGACCGAGGGGATGCGGGCGCTGTGCCTGTGGGGCGCGCTCCAGGTCGATCTGGAGCATAATGCCGCGACCGAGGAGGAGCGCACCCTCGCCGCCGATCTCGTCGGGCTGCTGACCCCGGTGATCAAGGGCGTCGGCACCGATATCGGCTACAAGGTCGCGACCGACAGCCAGCAAGTCTATGGTGGGCATGGCTACATCGCCGAATGGGGGATGGAGCAATATGTCCGCGATGCGCGCATCTCGATGATCTATGAAGGCACCAACGGCATCCAGGCGATGGACCTGGTCGGGCGCAAGCTGGCGCTGAACGGCGGCCGCGCGGTGCAGGCCTTCTTCAAGGTCGTGACCGAGGAAGTCGCTGCGGCCAAGGGCGACGAGAGGCTGGCGGGCTTCGCCGAGGCGCTGGAAAAGGCGCTGGGACAGATGCAGGCGGCGACGATGTGGATCGCGGCCAACGGCTTCAAGAACCCTAACCATGCGGGCGCGGCGGCCTATCCATACATGCAGCTGACCGGCACGGTCGCGCTGGGCCTGATGTGGCTGCGCATGGCCAAGGCGGCTGCGGCAGCGCTGGCCGAAGGTGCCGAGGACGCCAAATTCTACGAAGCCAAGCTGGTGACCGCGCGCTTCTACGCCGAACGCATCCTGCCAGACGCGGGCGCGCTGCGGCGCAAGATCGAAGCGGGCGGCGACGCGATCATGGCGCTGGACCCGGAGATGTTCCGGGCGGCATAAACTCCCTTTCCCAATGGGAGAGGGCGTTCAGGGCTTCGCGGTCGGCGTCGGCTTGGGGCTCGGCGACGGGCGCGGGGCGGGCAGCGTCATGGTCTGGCGCGGGCCGGTTCCCGTCGCGGCGGGCGCTTCGGCCGGTTCCTTGCGGCGAACCCCGGTGAGGCCGCCCGGCGTGGCGGGCTTGCCGTCGGCGGCGGGGGTCGCGGGCTCCACCGCCGGGGCGGCGAGGGGCTGGGCGCGCATGCACTGGACCGGGCTTGGCCGCATGAACTGGCCGCAATTCCACAGCGCCTTGGCGAAGCCCTGACGCTCGTCGCGCAGATAGGAGAAGGACATCGACGCGACCTGTGTGCTGCTGAGCGGCAGGCGGGCTGGCGTTTTCGAGCCATCGGTCCACGCCATGAACTTGCAATAGCTGCGCTCGCCGCAGGTGCGGATCGCGAGGCTGGCGAAGTCGTTGGCGCTCATCCCCCTGGGCAATGTCACGAGGAAGCTGTTGCCGTCCGCCGCCATCGCCGGCGGCACCGCGCTTTCGGGGATCGAGGCGGGATCGACCGCGACCGCGTCCGCCGCGAGGCCGGGAAGCGCGGTCATCGGCGCGTTGGGGTCGCCGGTATGGGCCGGCGAGAGGCGCGACATTTTGGGGATGTTGGGCTCGAATCCGGCATAGCCGCGCGTGAAGGCGGGCGGCGTGCCCCACCAGCCCGCCCAGCGGAAGAACAGATGCGTGTGGACCTCGGTGATCTTCTCCAGCCGCGCGCTCCAATAGGGGACGACCCAATCGGTGTGGTAATGCGTCGCATGGCCGACCGGCGCATAGACCGAGCCGTTGAGCGCCAGCCGCGCCACGTCGCGCGCGCGCTGCCATGCCGC
>Ga0164241_10005012_pt1 | contig 12583 bp, 15 predicted proteins | sample OricomyardsoilBY_FD_108780 | JGI IMG/M metagenome (GOLD analysis project Ga0164241, IMG submission 108780) | Backyard soil microbial communities from Emeryville, California, USA - Original compost - Back yard soil (BY) | ecosystem: Environmental > Terrestrial > Soil > Unclassified | place: USA...
AGGTGATTCTCATCTACTCGGAGGAGACGGCCAAGGTGATCAGTCAGGTGCGTGGCGCATGAAAAAGCTCGACGTCCACATCGAGATGGAGAACGGGGACGTCTTCGACGTCCAGACCAAGACGGCCGACTACATGCTCTATGAGGAGACCGCCAAGCGACACAAGTGGGGCGGTCTGGCCGACAACCCGGCCAAGTGGGAGGCGTTCCTGGCCTGGTCGGCGCTCCGGCGGTTGGGCAAGTACGGCGGGACCTGGGAGGCGTTCAAGAACGAGGTGGACATCGTGGAGGCGAGCCAGATCGACGTGGACCCTACCCCGACGGCAGTTGGAGACGCCTCGTTGTCGAGCTGAGCCTGGCTACCAGGCAAACGGTTTTGGAAGTCCAGGAGTGGGACGACGAGCTGATCGCCACCTACGTCGACATCTTCGAGAAGCGGAACCAGGAGGCGCAGAAGGGCAGTCGGAAACAGCCGGACCCCAGAGGTGAGAAAGAGATGGCAACCGGTGGCCGGTTCGGCAGCCCGGCGGCGGCGAAGGACTGACCGGGAGGTGTGTCATGGCCGGTGGTAATGCCGTCGCCCGACTCCTCATCGACGTCGCCTTCGACGGGGCGCAGGCTGCGGGCCAGGCGGACTCCCTGGCGTCCAAGTTCTCCAACATGGCGAAGACCATCATCGCCTCGGCGCTCGGGATCGGTGGGGCGCTGGGCGCCGCCGGGCTCCTCAAGTCGGCCATCACTGCCGCGTCGAGCCTCGAACAGTCAATGGGCGGTGTCGATGCCGTCTTCAAGGACAGTGCCAGTCAGATTCACGACTGGGCCTCCAACACCTCGGACAGCTTCCGGCTGCCCCAGGCCGAGGCCGAGCAGTACGCCACCGTGGTCGGTGCCCAGCTCAAGAACGCCGGTTTCGCCATGCGGGACCTGGCCCCGGAGACCCAGAAGCTGATCACCCTCGGTGGTGACCTCGCCAGTACCTTCGGTGGGCCGACGTCCGACGCTGTGCAGGCCCTCGGGGCGGCTCTGCGTGGGGAGACGGACCCTATCGAGCGGTACGGCGTCTCGATGAATCAGGCCGCGGTCGAGGCGAAGGCTCTCGCCATTGCCCAGGAGACAGGGGCCGACGCCGCTGACAAGGCAACGATCATGCAGGCCCGGCTGGCGCTGATCTACGAGCAAACCGCCGACGCACAGGGACAGGCAGCCCGGGAGAGTCAGACCTTCGCGGCAGCTCAGGAGGAGCTGTCCGGGGCCTTCAATACCCTGCTCCTCGCGCTGGGTGGACCGATCCTGCAGGCGGCCGCCGACTTCCTTGGTTTTCTGGCCGACGTACTCAAGGGGATCGAGCCGGTGATCGCCGCAATCGGTTCGCTGCTCGGTTGGTTCACACAATTGCCGGGGCCGGTCCAGGCGGCTGGGCTTGCCCTTGCTGCCCTGGCCGTGTTCATGGGTCCGGCTCTGCTGACGGTGTTCAAGGCATTCGTTCTCCTGATCCCGGCGCTCATTACCGGGATGGGCGGGGCGGCGGGGGCCGCTGGCCGACTCGGGCCAGCTCTGGCTGCCCTGGCGGCCAGGTTCACATCGGTGGGCACGGCGGCTCGGGGTTTTGGTCTTGCGATGCTCGGTATCGGTGGTGGCTGGGCGCTGGCCATTGCAGCGGCGGTCGCCCTGGCGACCTACGCCCTGATGGCCTGGATCGACTCGAATCGCCGGGCCGAGGAAGCCATGCAGGAGACTGCGGCCGCGGCTGATTCCTTCTTCGAGATTCTCAAGGAGGGTCAGGATGATCTCGAAGGCGTGACCAGCGGGAAAGCCCTCCGGCTCAAGGCGTTCGACCTGATGACCGATGCCTTCAAGGACACCGGGCTCTCGGTTCGGCAGACCGCGGACCTGATCAATGAGACCCTCGGCACTGACGTACCCCAGGCGATGCAGACGATGATTACCGGCCTGGCCAGCAATGGTCGAGAGGGTCAGCAGGTCATCGACGCCTTCAACACTCGGATCGCCGCGCTTCGTGCGGAGGCGACCAAGCCGATTGGTGCCCGGGGCACGATGGTCGACACCGGGATCAACGACGAGCAGATCGCCCAACTGGAAAAGCTGCGCGACAAGTACACCAACATGACACCGGCCGTCGAGGCGGCCCGGGATCGACTCGACGCCTACAACTCCGTGGTCGGAGAGACCCCGGAGGACCAGAAGACCAGGTCCGTCGAGGAGTTGGAGGGTGCACTCAAGGCCGCCCAGGGGGCGGCCAAGCTCAATTTCGAGATGGGTGCTGGCGCCCAGCTTCTCAACGAGGCTGCGCAGGCCGCGTCGGCAGCGGCCAGGTCCATCGACATCTACCAGGCTTCCATCGACAAGGCCACCGGTAACAACCGGGCCTACCAGGACAGCCAGGCCGCCTTCAACGCGACGATCCTGGACCTCCCGGAGACCTTCAAGAAGGCCGGTGAAGGGGTCGGCTTCAACACCCAGGCGTTCAAGGAGTGGAATACCCAGCTCCTGACGACATCCGAAGGCGGACAAGCGGTCTACAAGTCCGTGTCGGACATGGCGCTCGCCGCCAACGATGCGACCGTGCGGGCCTACGAGAATGCCAAGGCGACCCACACCCAGGCCGATGCCATCGGCATCGCCAAGGAGCAGGCGAACAACAGCTACGAGCAGTTCATCAACATGGCCGGTGCGATGGGTCTGTCCTCCGAGGAGGCGGCGAGCCTGGCCGGGGAGATCGGTCTGCTGTCCAAGGAACAGGTCGAGGACAAGATTTTCGAGATCATCGCCGAGGACCAGGCGGCGGCCATAACGATGAAGCTCTGGGAGACGGTCAAGCTCGACCCGGTGACCAAGCAGTTTTACGCAGAGGTCCCGGCGGCACAGACCCTCGCCGACCAGATGAACGCCGAGATCAACAAGACCAACCCGAATCCCATTCCGGTGACCCCGGAGGTCGGGGCACCGACCACGACCAGTACGGCCCCGGCTGCGGCGGCGGCTGCCACCGGTGCGGCACAGACCGCCCCGTCGGTCACCGTGGGTACCACCGTGACCCCGGCACCGGTCGCACCCGGCCCGGTCGGCGCAGCAGCCACCACCGGAGCGGCACAGACCGGCGGTCAGGTGACGGTCGGCGTTGAGGCACCGGCCATCCCGGACATCTCCTCCGGCCTGGCGGACATCGCGGCGAGCAACGTCACGGTGATCATCACGGCGGATACCACCCAGGCGTGGAGCGCGGTGCAGCTGTTCAAGACGGCGTCGGTGGTTCCGGCCACCGTGATCATCAAGGCCGACGCGAACCAGGCCAACGCCACGCTCCGCGCGGTGATCGGCGGGGTCTACTCGACCACCGTCCAGATCAAGGGCGACTCGGTGCCGGTGAACAACACCATCCGAGCGGTCATCGGCGGGAGCTACTCGACAACGGTGGACATCAACGGCGACAACTCCGGGGCGATCTCGGCGATCCGGGCGATCACCACCGGGGTCTACACCGCCACTGTTCGGATCGTCGCCAACGCCGACGGATTCTGGTCCGTGTGGAACTCGCTGCCCACCAGTCGGACGATCACGGTCACGGTCAATCAGGTGCAGGGGGCGGTGGTCGCCCCTCCAGCGGCCCCTGGGGGCCTACGGACGGCCAATTTTGCCGCCCCGATGGCCGCCTTCCAGGCACCCGCGGTGACTGCCGTCGGACCGGTGGGAACCTCGTCCGGGTCGTCGGGCAACGTCAACATCACGATTCAGGCGGGGGTTGGGGACCCCGATGCGATCGCCCGGGCGGTCAAGCGCGTCATCCTCGGCCGGGACCGCCGTAGTGGTGGCGTCGTCGTCGGCGAAATGAGAAGCCGGGTGGGGCATTCGTGACCGCCCCGGCGCCCCCGCTGAGCCTGCTACCGACCTGCAGCGTCTGGATCGACGGCGTGCGGTTCGCGGACGGCTGCACACCTGGCGAGACGGACACGACACCGGTGGCCCTGACGGACCTGAAAGTCGTCTGGGGGCGGGACAACACCCTGGACCAGCCTGAGCCGGGGACCTGCTCGTTCCAGGTCCTTGACGTCGTCGGCGGGGTGCTGTTCACCGACCAGCTGCACATCGGCACCCAGGTGGATGTCCGTGCCGAGGCGACCATCTACCCGGACCCGACGACGCCGATCTTCACCTACGACGCCGGGTTCGAGGGGATGACCGTCGGCGCCGTGCCGCCGTCGTCGGTGTCCGGTGGGGCCGTCACCGTGTCGACGGAGCAGGCACACACCGGCACGAAATCGGCCCGGCTGGTGCCCACCGGCCGCCCACAGACGGTGATCTTCCCCCCGGCCCCGTTCGGCAATGACTCGGCCTGGGACGCGGTCCCACGTACCTTCGCCGGGCAGACCTGGCGCTTCGGCGCGTCGATCTGGCTGTCGCAGGCCGGATATGCGCGCATCCGGCCGGTCGGCTTCACCCGCCCCGACCCGTCCACCGCGTTCCGCATCAACGGGTTCGACCTACTGCCGGACGTTGCGACGATCGGTTGGCAGGTGCTGGCCGGGGACGTACTGCCGCCGCCCGAGGTGTGGCTGGGTGTCGCGGTGGAGCTGACCGCCCCACAGTGGGATGAGGTGGACCCGTACCTGACCTGGGACGACCTGCCCGGGGCGGTGACCACCCGGACGAACCTGGTGGTAGATCCCCGATTCACCTCGACCACCGGTAAGACGAAGTCCGCAAGTACCAACGCGAACGCCGCCGCTTCGATCCTGACCGGGGTCGGTGTCCAGGGCGGGATCGACACCGCTTACCGGGCGACGACTGTCGCGAGTCAGGCGGCCACCGCGAACTGGTATGTGGGGGCTGCCAACGTGGTGACCGCGCCAGTTGTCGGGTCCTACTACCGGGCCGGGGCCTGGGTGCGGCGCAGCGTGGCCGGGCAGATGTATCTGCGGATGGTCAACGTCAGCGGCTCGTCGGTGAACGGGCCGTCGGTGGCGGTTTCCGCCAACACCTGGACCTGGCTCACGGTCGGCGGTGTCGTCACGGCCGGGGCCACCGCGATCAGCTACATCACCATGCCTGGTGCGGCCCTGGCGCTCACCGCTGGGGACACCCTGGATGTGACGGGGCTGGTGATGGAGCAGGTGATCGACGCCACCGCCGCCGCGGTGCCGATGACCCCGGCCGACTACTTCGACGGCAGCACCCCGGACACCGCCGAGATCGACTACGCCTGGACCGGCACCGCGAACGCGAGCACGAGCACCGCGACGCCGAAGGTGGCCGCACTGCACTGGGACGACATGGGTTTGGCCTACGTCGATGACCTGGTACTGCTGGCACCTGCGGAGGGGGCTCTGCGCCGGTCGACGGTGTTCTCGGGGCGGATCACCGACCTGCAGAGTCAGTACGACCTGGACGTCGGCGGCACGATTGTTGACGTCACCGCACAGACCCATCTGGCCGAGCTGAACAACCGCTACGTCGGCGCCGAGCCGTGGCTGGCCGAGTCGCTGGCGGACCGGTTCGCGCACATCGTCACCGCCAGCGGGCAGACCGTCGAGTACCTGATCGACAGTTCGGTGCAGAACCTGCCGGTCACCTGGCGGGACGTCGACAACCAGCCGTCCGGCGATCTGCTGCACCAGCTGGCGCAGTCCGTCGCCGGTGCACTGTGGTCGGCCTCCAGCGACGTCGGCGAGCCCTACATCTGGTTGGAGGACATCAACCGGCGGCCGTCCCAGTACGTGCTGGTGATGCAGGGCGGGGTGATCGTCATCGCTCCGTCCACCGAGGTCGACCCCGAGCGGATCGTCGTCATCGACGCCTGCGACGTGCTGCTGGAGCCGGTCATCTGGTCGCAGTCCACCGAGGACAACGCGACCCGGGTCGTGGTGTCCTGGCAGGACCAGACCCTGGACGACGAGGGCAACCCGAAGCCGACCAGCCGGGACGTGACCGCGGACGACGCGCAGGCCGAGGCGCGCAGCGGTCGGCGGCGGATTCAGATCAGTACCCAGCTGGCGTCCTCCACCGACGCGGTGCTGGTGGCGCAGGCGGTGCTGGCCCGGGTATCGACGCCCGGCTGGCGGGTGTCCGGGCTGACCTGGGAGATGGTCACCACCGACCGGTTGGACGCCGACACCCTCGACATCGTGATGCAGTTACTGGACGGTGTTTCCAAGCTGGGCATCGGCATCCGGTTGGTGAACATGCCGACGTGGCTGCCACCGGCGTCCGGGGCGGACGTCAACCTGTTCCTGGAGGGCGGCACCTACCGCAACATCGACGGCGCCTGGGTCCTTGAGCTACAGACCAGCTCGGCAATCTCGCAGGGCGCCAGCAACATCCGGTGGGACGACCTGCCGGGCGCGGTGACGCCGGTGGCCACCCGGACGAACCGGGCCACCAACCCGCGGGCGATCAGCGGTGGCTCGACCGGTTGGGAGGTCGCCCGCGGATTCGGCACCGGGGGCGCCGGGAGCTACTCATACACCACCGGCATCGGCACCCCGCCGCTCGGCAACGTCAGCACCGCGCGCCGCAAGACGTGGAGCACCGGGGCCAGCAACAACGGCGACACCGGGTTCCAGGTCGGGGCCAGCTCGACGCAGCACCTGGCCGCCACAGTCGGTACCGCCTACACGGTGTCGGCGTATGTCCGGCACACCAGCGGTGGCAACAAGATCATGCGAATGAAGCTGGCGTTCCTGAACCAGACCACGATGTCCGGGGCGTCGTTCGTCGGCGGCTACCAGGAGTCGGCGGACTACACCATCGCCACCGGCCTGACCTGGACCCGGATCGCGATGACCGCGACGTGCCCGGCCGGGGCAGCCGCGATGAGCATCCTGGTCGACGTCCAGGCGGGCGGGGTTAACTGGGCCGCGGGTAACACCCTCGACGCAACCGCGCTGCTCGTGGAGGCGGCGGCGGCACCGGCCAAGAGCTACTTCGACGGCGCGCTCGTCGACGCACCGCCGCTGGACTATTCGTGGACCGCCGCGGCGAACAACTCGACCAGCACCGCGGTCGACACCACCGTGCCGATCACCGGCTGGCGCTGGGACGACGTTGATCCCTCGATCAACTGGGACGACCTGCACGGCGTGGGGCTCGAATCGTGAGGAGAACCTGATGGCAACGACCACCGGCAGCGGGCTGCCGATCCCGCAGGGCACGGATCTGCTGAGGGACGGTGACAACGCGATCGCCAACCTGGGCTACGCCCTGGACGCGCGCAGCTACGGGCACCGGATGGAGCACCGGTCGGTGGCGGTGACCCCGAACGCGGCCGGTGGCTGGGGGTTCGCCTTCGCTCGGCCGTTCGTCTCTCCGCCGGACGTGGTGATCACCTCGACCAGTGCCAGCGGCACCGATTTCCTACCGGCGGTGGAGATCCTGGCCGGTGGGGTGACCACGGGCGGTGTGTCCGGGCGCGCGGTGGACATCACCAAGGGACCGAACACCGGGGTCACCCAGGCGTTCTTCATCGCGTACATCGCGGTCGGCATCGACAACAACGTGTGGCCGTAGGAGGAGACGAATGACCGAGCCGGAACCACCCGTCGAGTTACCGCCGTGGATGCGCAACCCGCTGCCCGGTGAACCCGGGCACGAGGACACTCCGTTCCCGTCGCCGCCACTACCGGTCGGTTGGGTATCGCCCGGCCAGGACCCGACACCTTAGGAGAGCAGATGACCTACGCCGATCGCGCCGCGCTCAAGACCGACAACAGGTTCCGGGCCAGGCTGGACGCCTGCGTGCTCAACGAGGCCGCGCTCAAGCCCGCGGACCCGTTCGTCGACATGATCCTGTCCGACCCGAACTTCGGGCTGGAGGTATTCCTGCCGCTGGTCATCTCCCTGCCCGGGTTCGACCGCCCGGAGGAGGAGATCACCGACGGCGACCTGCTGGCCGGTGTGCAGGCCACCTGGACCCGGGCCGAGGACCTGCACCCGGTGACGCCATGACCGACCGGGCACAGGTGCTGGAGGCCATCGCGGAGCGGGTGGCCGAGCGGGGCTGGCGGGTGCGCGACGACGACGAGTTCTGCATCGTGCTGCTGCCGCCGCTGGCACGCTCCCGGCCCGAGCGCAACCGCTGGCCGCACGAGCCCGAGGAGGGGCCGGAGGATCATTCCGCGCAAGAAATAATCGAGCACGTTGCGCGTGTGGCAGACATCGACATCCAGGGGTCGGCCGGGGCGGGGTCTGTCCCGGCGAGTGGGCCCGACTCGAGGTCCGGCGATGACTCTCCTGTCCGGCCGACCAGGGGTGAACGGTAGTGGCACATTCGAGCTGGGGCCCAGGATGGCAGAACTGCCAGGGCAGCAAAATCAACTCCGGGTTCTCGGTGTCGGGCACCCGCTTCCCCGGCGGGATGCGGCACGAGCTGGTCGACCTGACCTCGATGCTGGTGCAGGAGTGCAAGAACCGTGGCTACCGGTTCGGTACCTCCTCGGACTCCAGTTATGGCTGCTGGGGCTACTCGTGCCGGTGCATCAGCGGGTCGAACAACCCGTCGAACCACTCGTGGGGACTGGCCGTCGACATCAACGCGCCGTCGAACCCGTACACCAGCCCGCTCGTCACGGACATGCCGAACTGGATGCCGGACCTGTGGAACGACTACGGCTTCCGCTGGGGCGGTGACTACTCGGGCTCCAAGGACGCGATGCACTACGAATTCATGGGCTCGGTGGCCGATGCCGCCGACGAGACGGCCAGGGCTCGCGCCAACGGGATCGGCGGGGGCGGACCGCCGCCCATCGACCCACCCAAGATCAAGACACTCACGGAGGTCGGCATGTTCATCACGTTCGGTCCGGGCGGCGCGCGACTGTGCGGCCCCGGCTATACCAAGAACCTGGACGGCGCGGAGTACGACGCGCTGGTCAAGGTGCCGGGCATGCAGGTGCTGTCCGTCGATCAGCGGGAGTGGGACTTGATCGGTGCCGCGTGCAAGCAGGGTGAGCCGTTCGACGCCCTGGGCAGCCGGGTCTGGGCGACGCAGGTCCCGTCGCGGGTCAACCACGGGACCACGATCGAGGCCCAGGACATGCTGGCCTACATCGACGAGCACACCCAGCCCTAGCCGAGCCCTGGCGGCCTGCAATGGCACGTGTCCGGCAGGACGGAGCGCCGCCGATTCCGCCAGGGCGACCAAGTGTTCCACGAGCTTCGAGGGGGACGGGATGGGCGGACTCGGGGACAAGCCGATCGGTGACCTGGTGCTGCTCGCCTTCATCACCATGCTCGGAGTGATGCTGCTGATCGCGGCCGCCGGTCTGGTCGTGCTGGCCGTCCTGCGGCCCGAGCTGGACCTGTCCACGGCCATCGCCCAGTTCGGCAACGTGATGGCGGTGATGACCGGCGCGGTCCTCGGCTACGTCGCCGGTCGTCGGGCCGCCGCGCTCCCGCTGCCGAAGGGCGACGCCTCGTGAGCTTCACCGAGATCATGGAGCACGTCGCGCGCGGCTTTGAGGGCCTGTCAGCGATCGTCCTGGTAGTCGGCCTGGTCTGGGCGGCGGCGGGATCGATCGCGGTCTGGCGCCGGGACCGTGACGGCCGAGCCGCCTACCGCGCGCTGAGGGAGACCTTCGGCGGAGTCCTGCTCCTGGCCCTGGAGATCCTGGTCGCGGCCGACCTCCTGCTGTCGGTGGCGGTCGAGCCGACCCCGACCAACATTGCCACCCTTGGCCTACTGGTTCTGGTCCGCACGGTTCTGAGCTTCTCCCTGGAGATAGAACTCAAGGGCTACGCGCCCTGGCGTCGGCCGGGATCAGTGAGAGAGCGCCGGTGACCCGCAAGCAACTGTTCCGACCTGAGCACCTGCGGTGGCGGGTAGGCCGCAAGGTAGGCCGGACCATCTACGCCCAGCTAGCGGACGCACCGGGAGACCACGACCCGCTGATAGGGCTGATGGACACCAAGGCGCTGGCGCAGGCCGCCGTCCGGGCTCACAACGACCGGCTGATGCCCAAGCGGAGCTGGCGGGGCCGCCGACCGGCTAACGAGGACGCCCAGGCAACCCCACCCAACCCCGTCGGCCCCCCTCGGGCCACGGCGTAGGACACTTGTCTTACGCTTGTCACACGGCCGGGGCACCTTCGCGGGGCCCGGAATACTGCCTCGGCTCTGTACTACGATCCGGGCATGGTAGATGCCCAGGTCACACCCTTGGAACAGGTTGACGTATGGGCGAACTTGCGCCGTGACCAGCAGGGACGGGCACTGTGTCATGCCCACTCCACGAGGTCCGGGGAGCTGTGCAATGCGCCGGCGGTGAGGGGCATGACGGTGTGCCGGACTCATGGCGGCGCGAGCAAGCAGGCACAGAATAAGGCCAAGTTGCGGCTGGCGGAACTGGTCGATCCGGCCATCGCAACGCTGGCACGAGAGATGGCCACGGCCGAGACGTCGGCAGACCGCCAGCGGGCGGCCAACAGCATTCTGGATCGCGCCGGATGGGGCCGGGTGAGCGCGATTGAGGGCGGCGATGTGCGCGAGCTGCTGATCGCCCGCCTCCTGGCGATGCGAGACCAGGCGGCCGAACTCGATCAGGTGTACGAGCCCGAGGCGCTCGCCCTCGACGGCGAACCCGGCGTTGTCGACGCCGACCCGCCCGCCTGATCACCCTGCGCCCAACCACGGCCGTACTACCTCGCGCCGCCGCCAACGATCGCCAAGTGATCGGCGCGCGCCCTGCCCCGACGAACGAGTGCGCGCTCGATTTCCGGCCGCTGTCGAACGTGCGCCCGCGCCCCGCGTGGGGCCGACCCCCTCACGCAAACCTCCAGGTCAGAGTAGCTAAGTAGTACATACGTACACATGCCCGTCAGGACCGGATCGACGGGGAAATGTGACGTAGGGCACACCGCCTAATTTTCAGGCTCCCCCTCGATCGTCTGTACGAATTCCCCCGTCGACCACGCCAAATACCATATTCAATCCAACCACGCCCGTACTACGGCCGTATACAATGGACTTATGAACCGCAATCGCCCCGCCAGCACCCGGACCCGCGCTGCCCTAACCGTTACCGGGGCGGTCATCGTCCTGGCACCCCACGCCCGCCGGGTGGCCGCCAAGGTGGCCCAGCTGCGCCAGGGCGGCACCACCATCGCCGACGTCGTCACCCTGGCCGTGCACCCGACCGCGAATTGTCGGCACTGCGGGCAGACGCTGACCGACATCGTGACCGCGATCGAGAACCTCGGCTATGGCCCGACCTGCGTCACGCGCGTCTGACAAACCCCCCGTCAACCCCCCGTCAACCCCAGGAGAACCCCCCATGAACCCCACGCCCACCCGGCAGCTCGAATCCCTGATCGCGGTCGCCCTCGGGGCGGCCGTGGCCCGCCCCGCGTCGGCCCCGGCCACCCGGCGCCGGTCCGCCCCGCGCCCCGTCATCGCCCATATCCGGCGCGAGGACGAGTGCGAGATCACCTACTGCGATCGGCTGACCGCCCCCGCCCAGGACCCGGCGGCCATCGCCCCCCTGGCCATGGCGACCGGCACCGGCGTCGCTGTCTACGCCGACGTGCAGCCGCCGTCAGCCACCACTACCTGCCCCCGGTGCGCCACCCGGTACGCCGACGCCCCCTAGCCGCCCCGCCCCCTGTAGTACACATGTACGACAAGTAGTGCCCCGCGACCCGCCCCCATTCGGGGGGCGGGGGCGGGTGAGGTGAGAGGACCTCGTCATGACCAAGCAGCAGCAGACCACCGCCCCCGCCCCCGCCCCGGCCCCGACCGTGTTCGCGGTGACCACCGAGGCCGGGCACGTGCTCGTCCGGCGGGTGGCCCCGGGCAGCAAGCAGCAGCTGACCCACGCGGTGCTTGTCACCGTGAATGATGCCTACCGGGCATCGATCCTGGCCAGCAGCTCCCCGGACAAGGCCATGCGGTACCTCGACGAGCGGGTCGAGCGCTGGTCGGCGTCGCAGGCCGCCGCCGAGACGCGCGCCCGCAGTCTGGTCGCCAAGGGCGAATCTGCCCGCGTCGTGCCGGTCGAGGCCCTGTCCGGTACCGAGGCCACCGACATCGCCGAGATGGCGGCCACGCAGTTCGACTCGCTGGAGTCTGACCGGCTCGCGCAGGTCGAAGCGGCCACCGCCCGCAAGGCCACCGGTGCCCCTCGCCCCGCGATCGATCCGGCCGCCGAGGCCGTCGAGATCGCCCGGGTGGTCGAGGCACACGCCAAGGTCGCCGAGCTGCGCACCCAGCTCGCTCAGGCCACCGCCGACCGGAACGCCCTGGTCGCTGCGATCCTGGCCATGAAGGGTGCGTCCGGCGTGAAGATCAGCAAGGCGATCGGCGTGGACTACGCGAGCGTCTACGCCTGGAAGGATTCGGCGCTCCGGGCGGCTGCGAAGACCGAGGCCGCTCAGGCCGCCACCGAGATGGCGGCCCCGGCCCCGGCCCCGGCGGCCTGAGGGCGCGGGGGAGGGAGGGGAGGTTCCCCTCCCTCGCCCCGAGGGGAGGGCGCCCTGAGGGAGGGCGCCCTGAGTGACGTCATCGTGACGTCACGCCCCGCGCCGAAAAAAAAAAAAAAAAAATCCCCGCTCCCCCCCCCCCCCCCCCCCCCCCCCGCC
>Ga0164241_10005013_pt1 | contig 12576 bp, 13 predicted proteins | sample OricomyardsoilBY_FD_108780 | JGI IMG/M metagenome (GOLD analysis project Ga0164241, IMG submission 108780) | Backyard soil microbial communities from Emeryville, California, USA - Original compost - Back yard soil (BY) | ecosystem: Environmental > Terrestrial > Soil > Unclassified | place: USA...
ACCCAGAAAAATTCCAGCGTAATAAATATTTCATTTTTTCTTTTCAGATTACGAGGTGATAGTGTACTAGAGGACACTGAGGTAATGACAAAATATTATCTCAATGAAAGTTTAGAGATGATGCATTTAGCTGAAATATTAAATAAAAAAACTATAACAGCAACATTAAATTCAAAATCTTTAAACAATTTATTTTGTTGTGAGACCACGGAAATTCTTGAAGAAAAAAATTGTCGAGAATTGATGAGCATTAAATGTTTCTCTGAGTTGATGAATGAAATTAATTTCGATGAACTTACTAAAGAAAATCCTATCTCTATGCGCAAAGTGGTCAATTTATGCTGGGCATTAATGCAAAATTCACTACCATTAAAAGAATCTTTATTGCGAGCTTTACCGTTAGGAGAAAAAAATTGTGAAAAGCTTATCTTAGAACTAGAGTCTGGGAATATTTCTTTTTTTGCCGTAGCCAACGCCTCTCACAGCTTTACTAAATCATAAAGTGTTTCAAAACAGTCATCCTTCGCTACATTCACAGATGACAGAATCCATTTAACATATAAAATGTAGTGCTAGCCATAGCCGTCAATATTGAATCGCTTGGGATTTTTCTGTACATTGCAGTACATTCACAGCCTATATTGAAGGGGTACATATGGATTACGAACATTTAATATTTAAAATTCCACAAGAATCAGATGATTATGAAGAATGTTCGAATTACGTAGTAGATTGTGTAGAAAGTATTATTAAAAAAGTAATAAGCTCGGGACATAATAAAATTATTATAAATACCAACCTTAAGCTGGGTATACCGATGGAAAATGTAAATAAAATAGCGGGTCCTTTTATTGAAGCATGGGCATTTGAGGTATTTCATGAAATATTAGGAGATCAAAATAATGTTTATAAATTAATAAATGTTGAAGCGGGTAAAAGACTTAATATGGCTGATATCATATTGCAATTTCAAAGAGAAAGAAAAAATCAGCTGGGCATAACAGGACATATTGATGTAAAAGCCACCTCACAAGATATTGAAGGAAGTGGTAAATCTCCCAATATTACTTCATTTGCTAGAATAAGGACGGCATATGTAAAAGATCCTGATTATTTATTTGTTATTCTTTCTATTAAGCACAAGGTATATAGCACAAAAGACGATGAAAAAAATATGATGATGGGCATTATGGAAATAGTCGATTTTAATGCTTATGATCTTAGATTTATCGCCGATATTGACATTAGTTATAACCCTGCTTTAGGAAGCGGCCAGTTACAAATCAGAGATATTCATTATGTTTCCCGTCAAAAAAGGAGTATATGGGAGTTTTGTCAGCTTTTAGATAAAAAATGTATCGCCTCTAAAAAGGGCTTCAACGGTTGGCTTACGTACGCAAGACAATATGGATGGATTAAAGAGTGATAAATAAAATTCAAATTAAATTAGGCGATGCCTTAGAATTATTCAAATCCATGGATTCAGATAGTGCTGACTTAATAATAGCAGATCCACCTTATAACTTAGGGAAGAATTACGGTAATAATCATGATATTAAAGGTTTCGATGAATATATAGAATTTTCGCGATCTTGGTTATCGGAAGCAAAAAGAGTGTTGTCTCCAAAAGGGACGATATATATTTTTATGGGCGTGCGATTTATATCCTATCTATTTACTATGCTAGACAGGGAGCTCAATCTAAATTTTAATAGCTGGATAACCTGGCATTATACGCAAGGAATGGGGAAAAAAATCGGATTCTCTCCACGACATGACGATATATTGATGTTTAATAAATCTAAATTTTTTACTTTTAATTTGGATGCCGTCAGAGTTCCACAAAAATATTATCGTGATCGTAATAACATGCGAGGAGCAAATCCTGGAGATGTTTGGGAATTTTCTCATGTTCATTATTGCCAATCAAACAGACAGAGCCATCCCACTCAGAAACCGGAAGGGCTGATAGAACGGATGGTTCTTGCTTCAAGTAAAGAAGGCGATCTCATATTAGATCCATTTTCTGGAAGTGGAACTACATTGAGAGTGTGTCAGCAGCTAAATAGAAATGCGATTGGTTTCGAATTGAATCCAGAATATGTAGAGATGACACAGAAAAGATTGGCCACTCCATTTCATGGTTTTGATGGTATCGATCCACGAATGGAAAGAATACCTAATGATCTAAATGACTCAATTGTTAGAGATGAGTATTTAAAAAATCATATTCAATGGTTTTTAAATTATCATCCCGAATCAGTAGAAAAATTTCTTATTGCAGTAAAAGAAAAGTATGGGAAGAAAAATATAAAATCAGAAGAAAAGTCTACAGATAAATCTCAATCTGAATTATGTGGACTATAGAACATGCACAGTAATAAATAGCTCAGTGGAGTATTTTTTTATGCCCCAACGTTCATATGCAAAATGATGTCATCCTGAAGTCTGTTTTGTATGCTGAAGCTCCCCAATGATGAGAAGATCCTTCAGCGCAAAGAACGCGCTTCAGGATGACACCCATCGTGAGCATTTCGAAGCTATTTTTTCGTTCAATACTCCTCGGAACTGAACAGACTGGATTTTAGTGATCCAGATTGCAAGCGGTTGGAACGTTTTGATTGAGGAAAATCGCAGGAATAGCACCGCTATTTCAAGATTTTTCGATAGTAAAATTATCTTCGTAGACTTTTGCTCGCACAGCTAGACGTTTCAGCAATAATAATTTCGTTAGCAAGGTTTGCTGCTAACGTGGAAAATGCAAAAATTCGACAATGCTGTTTCAAAAGTAATTCTACTGTTTCTATCGTCAATGGCGCTGATTTATCAGTATTAGTAAGACGTCGATATTGGTTAAACAAGTCTGCCAATAATGCTGATCGAGTACTAGTCTTTTGCGATTGGGATATTGAGGAAGTGATCATTGACGAGCTAAGCATTAATTAAGCCTCTAAAAATTTAGTATCAATGAAATATCCTGATCCATATTTTTATGAATTACTGGCGCTATTTGACGCACTTCATTTAGAAAGATCATTACTTTACATAGGGCGGCTCTAAAAAGGTGGATATTTATCAATAACACCTTTGATGTATGGGCTATTCTTAAATTCATCAGACTCATAACCAGTCGCTAAAAAAATATTATAAAACCCCATTTCAAAAATCTGCTTTGCAGCAACATTCCCTCTCACACCATTGGCAAGATTAACATCTAAATAAATTTTAGTTTCTTTTGCAAATTTATTTGAAGAAGAAAAAAAATCTTCTAGAGTTGAAAATAACGCAATGGTTTTATTATTTGTTTCAGCACGTTTCTGCCAACACATATGAATCAAGTCATCGTCATCTATTAAAATAGCGTCTATGTTTGGTATGGTTTCAGTGATAACTGGCACAAAAGCAGCCATGCTTTTTGGAATAAGCTGCACTCCAAGTTGCTGGCAACGTGCTCTCAATTTAACTTCTTCATAATGACTGGTAATTAAAATTGATTGAGAGCAAATTCCGATTTGATGAATACTTACATCATCAAGAATAATTACTTTTGAATTAGGTACAATATTCAGCTGTTCTACAAACCATTTGCCCCACCAATACAAAGCGTCAACAAAGTTCTAACTAATAAATGGAGCAAGTGAATACGATTTAGCAGCAAATAGTTCCTTTCTATTTCGAGGAAAACAAAATAAATAAGCTAAACCTATTAACCCTAAACACCAACCAAACTCAGCCCAAGAAAAAGTAGATGTATCAATAAAAGCATCTTGATAACGAATTGCAAAATCAGCAGCCAGTAAAAGTAAAATAAAATTCAAAAACCAAAAAACAATTCTATTTGCTGCCCTAAAAGAAAATGGAAGCACCAATGAAAAAATAAATATCGTTAATACCATATAAACGGTACCATTTATCTTCCATGCTAACGTATCACTGGATAATTTATAGTAAGGTTCTAGAAGATAGAAATAAGATAAAGTAGCATCAATTATATATAGCTATAAAAACCCAACCCCACTCGTAAAATTTTTTTTTTGTGTGTTTTTAATTTACTTAGCAAAAATAATATCAAGAAAGCAGCAAAAACCGTATACATGCAGTCTGCTACGAGTCCATAATGAGTAGTTATCTTCATAAGTTGTGCGCTATAAATGGTATCTGCCTGGATGATTACAAGCTTCTAATATTTCTACATCAAATCCAGTTTTCATTAATTCTGTGCAAGCTGCAAGACCGGCAATACCCGCACCAATTATAATAATTTTTTTCGGCATCTAATTTCCTACTATAAAAATAAATTATTTACAAATTTTAAAACTACATAACCTCCTTAATCTCTTTCGCGTTTATGCCAATTATGACTTGGGAACTCTTAAGCATTTTCTCTGGCACAAAGAAAACTCAATACTGCTTGATAAGAAAATGGTTGAAGTACTTCAAGCGGAGCTTTTTTGCATTGTTGTTTTAATTGAGTCACTAATGAACGAGGAATAGGTGCTTTTTGGCTATAATCATGAAAATAAATGTTATCCAAATGCTGTAGTTTTTTGCGTTGAAAAGCGGGGGTAACCCCTTCAACATCTAAAAGACAAACCGTCGGTTTTCTCATCAGGGTCGCTTCTGCATGGATGGATGAGGCACCGTTGCAAACAACTAATTCTGCTTGCTGAATAAGAGTTATTGAGTTTTCATCCGAGGGGATAACTTGAGCTTGGGTTTGTTTTCTGAGTGCTTCTTCAATTAAATCAACATTTTTCCAGGCGGGTAATTTAATATAGGTTTCTGGCGTTAATAACGGGCGAAGATAATCAACAATGCCATCAGCTCCATAGCGGGCACGCAAATGACCAATCATTGAAATAAAAAGAAGTATAGGAAAAGTTCTCTGCTCTGACAAAATTTGATCTTTTTTAACGTACTTAATCCATCCCGCACAATGTATCTGAGTGGATGGAGGTAAAACTGTTTCTAAAATTCTCTTATCATGGGAAGTTGGAACTAAAATATGATCAAATAAATCCAGGAACCGCAATTCGGCCAAATTGGTATCACCATAAGGTGTTAGTAAATCGTGAGGAATATAAATACTTAATTTAGGATTAAGAATAGGAATGATTTCAATCGGTGCCAGGTAATTAGGATAGATCTTTGGAAATTCAGGAACAAGATAATTTGCTGTTGTGCATGTTAGATTGGTATGAGCAGAAGTAATATAGATTGCATTTTTTCTCAAACTCTTAAGTAAAGGTACTGGGTCGTCATGGAAAGTTGCAAAATCAAGCTCATAGACTTCATAACCTGCACTTCTTAAATAATGACTTAAACCACTTAGTACGTATTCAGAATCAACTCCAGAAGTCACTATAGGAGGAAGATTTAGCATACAGTAATCCTTGGATTAGAAATAGCTATATCATCACTCAAAAATCTTATACCAAAACAGCCAGTCCTAGGGAGATCCACATCATTTATATCCAACAGAACTCTATCTTTAGTTCCAGCTTTTAGCTGAGTTTGAGATACTTCTAACCATAAATTCACACTTTTTAGATCGTCTTGACTGGTAAATTCTTCGGGAGAAAGTATCTTGCTATCTATTAAAATCCAATCTCCTGTATTTTTATACAAATGGATACTAGGATTAAATTCGTGCGTTAAAACCACTAGCAACGCGTACATTTTTGTATCATCAGGACCGGTATAACACGACACTAAGGAAGCGTGCCCTGCCTGATGTTTAGATTGAGTCGTCCAACAAAACTCAGCATCTATTTTGGTAGATAATGCTGAGCTGTCAAAGGGAACAGACGTAATTCCCAAAGCATATTGCTGAGAAAAGGCTTTAAATCGATTATTCTCATCCTGAACAATCTGTCCATGAGAAACGCGCCATGGATATGTATTCGGGGAAAAGTGAATCATTCGATAAGCAACCTGCGTTCCCCACTCAGTGTTGCTAGGCAATTCAGGTGATTGGGAAAAGTAGAAATAGTCTCCTCGGGGTGAATAATTTTGAGAAATTAATTTCTTGTTCTCTGCTATGATGGTATGTATCTGTTGGAATCCGATAGCATGCAACATTAATAAACGATTATGGGTAGATATCTCTGAATCTGGGGGAGTAATCATAATCATTGCACGGCTGCATAATTGCATAAAGCATGTTAATAGACTTTGGTTTCGGCAAAGTGAAAAACATAATTCCGGTGAAAAAATACCTAAATACTCAAACTTACTACTTCTCTTTTCTAAATAAAAAGAAACTAATTGGGTGACATCAGCAATTAGAATAATATTTCTATCAGGAAATTGCGTGCGTGCTGCTGAGTAAGTCATAGGACAAGTAAGCAGCACATCGCAATCTTGCCATACAAGTAAATGTTGATAAACGTGCTGCCAAAAATAAAAAAAAGAATCCGCTGTTAATGAAGAACATTTTAGTGTTGGGGTTAGGTCGTTTTCTTTTAATAAAGCATTCGCTAACCGATGAATTAATCTTTTAATTAACGATTTCATTATATTTTTTCTGCTGAAAATGCATAAAAGTGTGTGTTTTCCCACAAATTTAAATGGGATGGATAGATATCAAATCTCTTTACATTAAAATATTGTGTTAATAATTTTTGTTGATGATCTACCTGTGGATAGCGAGCATGATAATGATCTGCTAGTGCTTCTGAATAGGAATCAATGATCAATTCTTTATGAATACTACATTGATTTTTTACTAACAAAAAACCACCTGGTTTTAATAAGGTATGGCATTTTTTATACAGAGCCATTTCCTCTGCCTCGGAAATGAAGTTAATAACACCAAAAATTAAAATGGCTTCAAATTGCTCTGCACTGGAAAACTCAAGTATATCTGCTTGATGTTTGATCAGATTGGTATAGTCCGGTACTAAGTCAAAAAAACCAGCGTGTTTTTCCACCGCAAGTATTTCCGATGCCAGATCTAATAATTGCAACGATAATTGACAGGTGCCCGCACCTAAATCAAGAATTCTACTCCCTGGTTTAATCAACTGTCTTACCCATTGTGAATCATAAGCCAATCGACCGTCATCTCTATAGTTAGCTGCTATTTTTACATCTTTAATTTCTGTCCTGCGCTTCCAAAAGGAATCTATTTTCTCTTTATGTAAAGTCATAGCATTTCTTCCCATAGATGATAATTTGCGGTTAAAAAGCGTTCTGCAGCTTCAAAATCAGAGGGAGTATCAACTTCCTGTGCATTAATAGCAAAAGATGGCATGGGTAAATACGGTTCAATTAATTGATACACATGTTTTTTGTCTAATCCCATTGCGATAGATTGCTGTAATTGTGATGAACTCAAGCAACATAATCCTGACCACTCCACCACAGTATGAGTTTCTGCAGACGCTGGTGTACCAAAAAAATCAATTTTTTGTGTTTCTCGATTCAGCGCTGCATACGATGGTTCTTCTGTAGAAACAGGGACGAACCCCAACAATGGTTGCTGATTTGCAATAAAAGCCTGCAAGCTAGGAGGAGTAATTAACAAGTCTCCATCTAATGACAATACCAGATCTTTAACCCCTTTTGCTGCTCTTGCTAAAGAAGCTGCTGTGCCTGTTGTTTCATAATCGTGATTGAATACAAAGAGCACATCATTACGAATAGTTTTTACGTAATCAATAACATCGTGAGCCTGATATCCTACAACAATCCGAATATCTGATACATTTTTTAAAGCAAGAAGCTGCCAAGCAATCAACGGGCGATCCATAATCGTAATCAATGCTTTAGTTTTTGCCATTTGAAGACGACGCCCTACTCCTGCACAACAAATTATAACTGAGAAAGAATGTTGCATAATGTATCGCTCCTATACGTTAAATAGGTTGCAATTTCAAGCAATTGCCTTGCCGGCTCATGCACACCGCCATAAGCAATGCTCTCAGAAGCTAATTCAAACATGCCATAATCATTAGCTCCTTCCCCAATAGCAACGAAGTTACCTTGAAAAGATTGTGCGGCTTCTCTCTTGTTAAGTACGGTCCGCAAAGAAGTGATCATGTCGTCTTTTATAGATACCATGGAACATAAAACAGGAATATCAATTCGTTCTACCAATTCACTAATCCAGACATCCAGATTGCCAGTCACGATATAACATTTATGTTTGTTTTTTTGAATAAATCTGAGAATATCCGGGTTAAGTTCAACACCAGCAACAATTTTGCGAATTTCTGAGACTTTGGCTCTACTCAGAATTTCAACACGATGCCTTAGAGAAACTTCAAAAGGAATATCTCCAGCAATAGTGTGTTTAGTAAGTTCATAAATTTCATCCCACACGCCGATCTTACGGGCAATTCTAGGGAGGAGCTCCTCCATGGTAATCGTACCATCCAAATCAAAAAGAAAATAATCTACCATTTACATTAATCCCTTAATCATTTTGCCTTGCCAACATAGATTTATTTAATCTCGTGGTTGTCAATGTTATCAAACTCGTTATTATGTGTTTCGATCAAGCAATACAAAGCTGTCGCTACCTCGTTAAAAATTTCGGAACATCCCCCAGTCCCCCGAATTCACTCGTCAACGCGCTTGGTTAAAAGCCGCGAGCACCCTATTCCCGCCACGTTTGCTTTGAACGAGTAAAGCGTGTGCCTGCACCAATGATTTAACGGCTGCAGAAAGATCTACTCCGCATCCCTTCGGGCTGTCTGCGTAAATTGCAGTCTCCGCACCTCAGTATTCCGCCTTCCTTGGCGGGCCCGCAAGAATCTAGCATATTTAGCGGCATTTGGCTCTCATTTTTCATACCTAACGTGGAAAATATCTTCATGTTTTAAGAGCTGAGCACAGTGGGTATGCTTCTTAACATCATACTACGAATGTTGAAAAATTATTTCGCGGTAAGGAAAATGCGCTGCTGCCAAGAATATTATTTTTCCTGGCAGCGATACGCAAGGTTCCGTTGACATTTTGATCATCCATGGATAGCATTCGCTCCTTTATAGATCGACACTGAATTTAAGCTATGTTTGAAAAATTTAGCAAAATTTAACATGGCTAACTAAATAGAGTTCGCATTACAGCAAGTAAGTTAGCTTTAGCGACTGGTATTCCTATAAGTACACTTTAAGAAAAATCGAAATATAGAATTTCGGAAATTTTACGCTTCACTTCTCAACTTCGAGACTGATAAAGAATGATGCATCAAAAATACCAAAAAGCAGAATGTTTTTTACCGTGGCATCTCCAAAAAACTGTGTTTAATAGCACAATATTTCCTTATTGGTCTGATGATGCCTTATATTATTTTCAGCAATCATCTGTAGACGCTGCTTTAATACGAATTGATTATAAATCGGGAAAAAAAGAAAAAGTTATCGATTTTCAAAAAATAGTAACAACGCTGTCTAACCAGTTAAAACAAGACATACATAGTGAAGATTTACCTCTCGATATATTTTATATTCAGGAAAATCCAAAACGATTATGTTTTTCTTATCAAAATAAAAAATGGTCCTATGATTTTGAAAAAAATATTTGTCTTAAAGAAGATGATCTCACATCAGGCCATCTTTTTTCGCCAGATAAAAACTGGGCAGTATTCCTGCGTGATCATAATCTTGTTTTAAACGATATAAAGAATCAATTGCATCATACCGTGACAAAAGATGGGGAACATTATCACGATTATGCGTCTTCGCCTGAAACAAATACGCGAACTGTCACTAATCGATTGAAAGGTAGCATTCAATTGCCTGTAGCGATGTGGTCACCTGACTCTAAAAAAGTGATTACACATAAATTAGATCAGAAAAAGGTAAAATCATTATATCTTCTACAAAATGCACCTCCTGGAAGCCAGCGGCCTACAGAACATATCTATCGCATGTCATTTTCTGGCGATGAAAATTTGCCACTCGCTAAATTAGTTATTTTAGATGTTGCTACAAAAGAAATGACATGGGTAAAAACAAATGAATTTTTATCCCCCTATTTAACACCGATAGAGTTTAAATGGGTTTGGTGGAGTAATGACAGTAAGAAAGTTTATTTTCTACAAGAGACAAGGTCATCAAAAGAGTTACAATTGTGTGTTGTGGATTCTGCAACAGGAATAAGTGAGACATTAATTTCAGAAAATTCGAATACTTATGTTGAACCAAGTCAGCTATTTCTATGGCCTCGTCAGATAATCATACTTGAAGATAAGCGTGAAATTATATGGCTCTCTGAGCGCAGTGGTTACGCTCATTTATACTTATATGCAATAGGTAGTAATATTCCGAAGCATCCTATTACACAAGGTGAATGGTGTGTGAGAGACGTACATTTTTATGATGAAGATAATAATTGGCTTTATTTCACGGCGTGTGGTTACGATAAATCTATTGATCCTTATTACAAGCAACTTTTTCGATGTCGGATAGATGGATGTCAGTTAGAATGTCTCACCGAAGAAAACGCCAACCATTCTATTAACATTTCTCCCACTAAAAAATTCTTTTTAGATACCTATTCTACTATTAATACAGCTCCAATTAGTCTCCTCAGATCAATTGATGGAAAAATAAGTTACCCGGCTGAGATTGCTGATTTATCTGGCCTGGATCAGTTAAATTGGATTCCACCTCAGCGTGTTGCTTTAAAGGCAAGAGATGGAGTTACCACGATTTATGGAAATTTATATTTTCCATCTCATTTTGATTCAAATAAAAAATATCCTCTTATCGATCATATCTATCCAGGGCCGCAAGTTTATCGAACATCACCGCATTTTAGTTTATATGGATTAATATTTAGATCTACTTGGATAGCACAATCATTAGCTGAGTTAGGATTTATTGTTCTACATATAGATGGTTTTGGAACACCTGGTCGATCAAAAGCATTTCATGATGCAACATATAAAAACATGAGTGATTGCGGCATTCCGGATCATGTCGTCGCTATTCAACAGCTTGCTGAAAAATATAATTTCATTGATATCGATAAAATTGGTATTACGGGGTATTCAGGCGGTGGTTATGCTGCAGTACGAGCAATGCTAATGTATCCAGATTTTTATAAAGTTGCGGTAGCGGCTGGTGGTAATCATGATTTACGCTGTTATCCTGCAAGTTATGGCGAAAAATATAATAGCTTAGATACTTCAACCTATGAATCACAGAGTAATGCAGCATATGCAGAAAAATTACAGGGAAAATTATTTCTAATTCACGGTGAAATGGATGACAATGTGCATCCTTGTGCGACTTTGCAATTAGTTGATGCTTTGATTAAGCATGATAAAGATTTCGATATGTTAATCATGCCAAACCAAAATCACCGCTCCACTTTCGACCATCCTTACTACACGCGAAAACTTTGGAATTACTTTGTAGAAAATCTTTTAGGAGAAAAGCCCCCAAAAAATCGTTTGATTAAATCTATTCCGCAGAAATTTCCACAGATAATTGATTGGTGATATAGTTTATGTTGTCTGTGAAAATTAAATATGGATTAATTTTTTTAATGTTTGCTTTAGCGTCGATCTCATATGGTGCAGAAATAAATAAAAATGAAATAAACGTTACGCTACAGTATTCTCGTATTTCTCTCGATCCAGGCGGAATACAAGATTCACAGAGTTGGTTTGTTTCGCGTCAAATAAATTGTCAACTTGTGCGAAATCAAGGAGGCGTTTATGTACTTGATGCTGCGCAATCTATCAAATATATAAATCCTTCAAAAATTATTTTAAAAATAAAGAATGGCGCCATCTTTCATGATGGTACACCCGTAACAGCTTATGATGTTATTGCAAGTTTTAACTATATAAAAAAATCGAGAAACATCCTTGGAAATCTATTTAATTGGATTGATGAGATACAAGTTATCAATGATAAAACCATGTTATTTTCTTTAAAACATCCTGTACCACAATTTTTGAACGTATTGTCTTCGACAAGATATACAATATTTATAGCGATCTAAGTAAGTATGATATTGTGACAATCAATGTGTTTGGGAATTTAAAGGAATTAGATGATTTTAGATCATTTGAAGCATTTGACCCCGTGCAGTTTTATATTGGATTAAATTCAAGAAGTAAGATTTGGAAAAATAGATATGATCGCTGCAGTTTTCTAGCAAGTCTAGATACAAAAATTTTATTATCCAGTTACGGAGCTTCTGCTGCTAATGATTTTTTACCGAAAGGAACGCTGGGATATAATGTGAATGGAAATTTTAATTATTCATCGAGAAATAATATAGAAAAATTTAGCACTTCTAAATATAACAAATTTTGTTTGGCGTATCTTACAGTTTCTGTTCAAGATAGCTTTAAAGATAAATATGTGAAGATGGTTAAAAAAAATTACCCAAATTTGGATTTAAATCCCATTTTTGACGTTAAAAAATTTGGGGGGAAATTTGTTAATGCTAATTGCGATGCCATAGTATTTGCTTGGAAATCTAATTATCTGGATGGGTATGAGTACTTGACTATGTTTGAAGATAGTGACGCAAATTTTTCTGGTATCAACAATAAAGCTCTTTCCGATAAAATTATGCGCAGTCAAGATATGGTAGATGCAAGGGCTA
>Ga0164241_10005014_pt1 | contig 12574 bp, 11 predicted proteins | sample OricomyardsoilBY_FD_108780 | JGI IMG/M metagenome (GOLD analysis project Ga0164241, IMG submission 108780) | Backyard soil microbial communities from Emeryville, California, USA - Original compost - Back yard soil (BY) | ecosystem: Environmental > Terrestrial > Soil > Unclassified | place: USA...
AGGAAGTCACGCCCCACTGGCTGTATTCGAAATTGAGGGTCCGCTTGAAGTTTTCAAAACCATGCTGCTCGAGCAAGGCCGCATGCTTTGCCGAAAGGGTTTCCCAGAAACGGGCTCCTTCGTTGCCGCCGGAAGCCGGGGGAAGCCCTGCGATCAAGGCCTGAATATCGCGGATCACTTGATCGTCCAGGGTAGCCATGAGGCGCAATCTAGTTTCTCGGGGTGCGGCCATCATCGCGCGCCAGTACATAGCGGGCAAATGCCGCGAGCGCGTGAAACTGCAGCCAGACGAAGACGAATCCGGCCATCTGCCTTTGCCGGATGCCGCGGTTCTCGGGCAAGACCGCAAAGACCACCAGCACCACGATCAGGTAGACGATGAGAAGGCGCGCGTGCCCGGCACGCTTCCAGAGCGAGGGGATCGCGAGCAGGGCCGGAGCCAGCAGGATCAGGTGCAAGGCCGCGGGCAAAAACAGGAACTCATAGCCCGGACTCAATTTCCACGGCAAGGGTGTCAGGAGAAATTGCGGCAGGCCCCGGAAAAATTCGGCCAAGTGAATATGCCCCGCGGTACCCGGAACCAGACGATAGAAGAACGCCGCCGCGGCGATCCACGCCACCACTCCGGCGATTCTCCATCCGCCTTTTTTTCGGAGGATCCAGTAGGCCCCCGCGGCGGCGGCCACGAAGAGGGGAGCGTAAAACCTCAGGAAGAACAATCCCGTGACAATCAGCAAAACGGGAATCACCCGCCACAGGCGCGGACGATCGAAGAGTTCGACGCATTGCTGCAACAAAGCCAGGACAAGAGTCACCACCAACGTGTCCTTGAGATTCAGAAAGGAGGACCACGCGATCACGTCCCAGTGAAGCAGGAAAAACCCGGCGACGCCCCGGCAATACAGGCGGGAGAAGCCCGAGCGCGCCAGGATCCTGACCAAAAAGAACCCGGAGACGAAGGTCGCGCCGATGTTCAGGAAAACAGGCGCATAATAATGCGCCCCGAGAAAGTCGACGGCGACGAGATTCAACCAGGGATACGCCACGTGCCAGTTGGTGCCCGCCACCGTGGCCAGCGCGGCAAAGGCGCGTGTGTCGGTGAACACCGAGAACGGGTCGAAGCCCATGCGCAGCAGGGAGACACCGGATTGAAAATACTGGATGTCATCCAGCAGATGCAAGGATCCGCTGGGGTTGTGCGCGAAGTACAGGAACGGGATCGCGACCTTGATCAGGGAAACGGGTGCCGCGCAGCGCAAAGGCAGATAGCGCGAGGAGACCAGCAGGCCGAAGACGAACACCCAGGCGGCGACCCAGGCCAGGTCGGAGGACAACCCCGGAAAGAAGAGCATGAAGGTCAGGTCAGGTCGGGCCGCGACTTCAGCTCGGCTTTCAGGTTGCGCCCGGCGTGCGCGCCCAAGACCCCCAGGCAGGAGACGGCGAACCCCAGAAGCATCGAACCCAGCACGATTTTTTTGCGCTTGGGAAACTCGCGGTACAAGGGAAGTTCGGGGGCTTCGAGCATTTCGAAGGCATTCGCGTTCAACAGCATCGAGGTCTCGATCTCGCGAATGATCAGGTCCTGGATCTTTTCGCGCGTCGAGGGATCGGTGGTGCGGTCCATTTGACTCTCCAGGAAGGCGCGATTCTCCTCGGCGTTCTCGACCACCGTTTCCTTCGAACGTTCGTTCAGTCCCGCCAGATAAGCCTGGGCGACCTTAAAGGCCAACTGGGGATCGCGCGCCCGCACGGTCAGCACCAGCGTCATCTTGTAAACATCCACCTGGGTCGAGACCATTCCCTCGAGCACCTGGATGCCGCTGAATAATGAAGAGGGAGAGGTTTCACCGGGTGACGGGGGCTTGGAGGCATCCCAGGATGCGGGAAACAGCGCCGGCATCAGGCGGTTTTTCAGGATCACCCGGCGCGCCATCTCGCGGCTGTTCAGAAGGATCTCGACCCGGTTCAGGTGGCCGACCCCCTGCAGGGGATTCAGTGCCCCGCTCAGGCTTCCCAGGACAGGCTTGTCAGTGCTGGCGGAAACGTCCTGGGGATAGATCACGGCACTGACCACGAACACCGGAGGCGTCAGCAGCGCATAGGCCAGCCCGAGCAAGGTCACGAGGGCCGTCCCCCCGGCCACGGTCCACTTGCGCTTCCACAGAAGGCGCGCCGCGATCAGGACTTTCAGCGTAAAGGGAATCTCGTTCACAGGAGGCTCACAGGGATCGGGGAAGGATCAAGGAAACCGGGGACCATGGATGGAATGATCATCGTTCGGGCTCTAATGTACCTCGAATCCAGGTTTTAGGCCCCAGAAATAAGCGTTGCGACCGTGATGGCGAGTTAAATTAGAAGACGCTCACTCCGGAGAATTTTTTGCCGCAAAGGTCGCCTGAAATCCTGATGTCCGGCTGGGGGCGAACCCCGGTCGTTTCGGCGAGGGGCGTCTTTCCGGCCACGGTATCCGAAGGGATCAAGGCCTCCCTTCCGGCCACCGCAGGACCCGCAGAACCCGCAGAACCTGAAGGCCTTTTGGGGCGCGGCCTCGGCCGCAGCTACGGCGACGCCTCCCTGCCCGCAGCGGGCACCGGTTTCCTCGATACCCGCTTTCTCGATCGCTTCATCGCCTTCGATCCGGTCACCGGAATCCTCGAGGCCGAGGCCGGTGTCTCATTGCACTCTGTGCTCGAAGTGATGGTTCCGCGGGGATACTTCCTGCCCGTCACGCCCGGTACCCGTTGGGTCACGCTCGGCGGCGCGGTGGCCAGCAACGTCCACGGCAAGAACCACCACCATTGCGGCTCGATCGAGCACTTCATCACCGCCCTGGAGGTAGCCACTCCCGCCTGCGGCGTGATGCGCTGCGGTCCGCAGGAAAACCGCGCGCTGTTTCAGGCCACCGTGGGAGGCTATGGCCTGACCGGCCTCATCACGCGGGTGAGCCTGCGCCTCAAGCCGATCACCTCGCCCCGGATCCGCACGCGCGCCGTCCGCGCGCCGACGCTGTCAGCCCTCTTCGAGGCCTTCAGGATGCACGATGCCGGGTACGAGTACTCGGTGGCCTGGATCGACACGCTGACCCAAGGCAAGGCCCTCGGCCGCGGCGTCCTGATGTTGGGCGACCATGCTTCGGACCCGGAGTTTTCGGGCGAAGCCCGAATCCCTCGAAACGAAAAAAAGCCCTCGGACCCGGCCTTATTCCACGTTCCCTTCCCCGCCCCGGCGGGATTGCTCCAACCCTGGGCGCTGCGGCTGTTCAATGCCGCCTACTATCACCTGCCCCGGCCCGCGGGCGAAAAGACCGCGGCCTACGGCGGATTCTTCTACCCGCTCGACGTGATCGGCGGCTGGAACAAACTCTACGGGTCCCGCGGATTCTTTCAATACCAGTGCGTGATTCCCGACGACACCGGCAGCGGCCGCGGAGAAGCGGGCGTCGAGGCCTGTTTGAATTATTTAACCCGTCACGGCATGGGTTCCTTTCTGGCCGTGCTCAAGCGCTGCGGCGACGATTCGGTGCTGTTGCCCTTCTGCAAGCGGGGTTATACTTTGGCCCTCGACATCCCGCATCGGGGCGCGGAGACCTTGCGCCGGCTGGACGAGCTGGACCGCATCGTCCTCGACTACGGCGGCCGCGTCTATCTCACGAAGGACGCCCGTCTCTCGAAGGAAACCTTCCGCGCGATGTATCCCGAATGGGAAACGTGGATGAAGACCGTGACGCGCTTTAATCCCGACGGCCTGGGCCGGTCGCGGATGTCGGAAAGGCTGGGGCTGTGGGAAGCATGAATCGCCCGGGAAGCATCGTTGTTTTCGGGGCCACCTCCGGCATCGCGAAGGCCGTGAGCCGCGCGTGGGCGCGGCGGGGCGAATCGCTCGTGCTGGTCGGGCGCGACGAGGCGGCCCTGCGCGACGAGGCCGCCGACCTGGCCGTGCGCTTCGGCAAAGAGCCTGCGGTGTTCCGCTGGGACCTTCTGGAGCGCGACGCACATGCCCGCCGGTTCGAGGCCCTGCTCGCCCTCGGCCCCTTCCAAGGCTTCTTCCTGGCCTCGGGCACCATGCCGCCGGGCCGCGAGGGCGCAGCAAGCGCCGAGTTGACACGCCTCACCTTCGACCTGAACCTCACCGAGACGGTCATCGTGACGAACCTCTTCGCCGATCACTTCCGCGCCCAGGGGTCCGGATTCATCTCCGTCCTCTCTTCGGTCGCCGGCGATCGGGGCCGCGCGGGGAATCGCACCTACGGGGCCTCGAAGGCGGGCCTCACGGCCTACCTCGAGGGCCTGCGGGCGTCGCTGCACGGCACGGGCGTGCTCGTCCAGACCGTCAAGCCCGGGCCCACGCGCACGCCCATGACGCGCGAGTACGAAGGCCTGCCCTTTCTCCTGGCCTCGCCCGAGGCCGTCGCCCGCGCCGTCACGCGCGGGCTCGACAAGGGCAAGACCACCGTGTACGCCCCCGGTTACTGGCGTTTCGTGATGGGCATCATCCGCTTGCTTCCCGAATTTCTGGCGCGCAAGGTGCCGGGATGAGGCGGCTCCCTCCCGCCCTGAAACTGCTGCGCCCTTCGCAGTGGATCAAAAACGGCTTTGTCCTCGCGGGTACCTTCTTCGCCGGGGACTTCCTGCACTTCGGCATCCTGCGCCACGCGCTCGTGGCGTTCGCGGCCTTCTGCCTGGCGTCCAGCGCGATCTATGCGCTGAACGACCTCCTTGATCGCGAGGCCGACAGACTGCACCCGCGCAAGCGACACCGGCCTGTTGCCGCCGGGCTGGTCTCGCCCGCGCTGGCCGCCGTGTTGTGCGGCGTCTGCGCGGCCTCGGGCCTGCTTCTGGCCGCCATGGTCAGCCCCCAGCTCCTTACGGTGATCGCGCTCTACCTTCTGGTCAACCTCGCCTATTCCCGCTGGCTCAAGCACATCGTGCTGGTCGACGTGTTCTGCATCGCCTCCGGCTTTCTGCTGCGCCTGCTGGCGGGCACCTGGGGCATCGGCGTCCCGCCTTCCCAATGGTTCGTGCTGTGCACCTTCCTGCTGAGCCTGTTTTTGGGCTTTTCGAAGCGCTACGCCGAGCGCACCGATGCGACGCAGGATCACGCCCACAAGCGCGCCGTGGTGGAGGAATACTCCCCGGAATTTCTGCAGATTCTTCTCGGCGTCACGCTTTCGGCGACCTTGATCGCCTACGGGCTCTACACGGTCAGCCCACAGACCCTAGCGATCCACAAGACGGGAAACATGATTTATTCCCTGCCCTTCGCGGCCTTCGTGATGTTCCGGTATCTTTACCTCGTGATGCAAAAGGGGTTCGGGGAGAACCTGACCCTGGAGCTGATGAAGGACTTTTCGCTGACGGCGGGGGTCGTGCTGTACGCACTGGTCACGGGAACCCTATTGGTATGGGGATAGATCAGCCCATGAAAAGAAATTTCGATGAAAATTTTTCGCGTTAACCTTCCGCACGTTCTCATCCTGGGCTTGCTTCTCCATACAGGAGTCCAGGCAATACCCGTGGAGGCGTCCAATCCCGTCGCCGGGTTTCTTCGCAGACTCGAAGAAAAAGGAATCATTGATCCCGGTTTCCTCAGTACGCTGCCCCTGCAGGAATACGAAGTGGAGAAAGCCTTGTCCTCCGCATACAAACACTCTGACCAACTGGGCGCATGGGATCGGAGGCAATTGAAAACCTACCTAGATATTTTCGATCCGGTGCGAAAACGTCACGGAACAAAAATCCAGTATCGCGATTCTTCGTTCACCGTATATGGGAATGTCTCTTTTTACACGGGAATTTTCGTGCGTGATTCCATTCCGCGTGCGGACACCTACGCTTTCGGAACCCTGTCGCCGGGACTGGAAGCCTCCTATCGCAACTGGATCGATCTCACCACGACCGCCACGGTCGGCAGGGAGCAAAGCCTTCATCCGCGACATAGAGGCGAAAATTTTCTTCCCCAGAACGGGCTTCCTTTCAATATCGAGCGGATGGATGGCCAACCCGTGGGGAAGGTCAGCACATTCGACGGCTTTCGCATGATGATCGGTTTTGGGCGGGAGGATCTCCGCCTTGAGGGAGGCCAGGACTGGAACCAGTGGGGTCCCGGCCAATGGCAGCACACCACCTTGGGGCAGTACCCTTATTGCTGGGTTTCAGACTCCATTGCCGCGAGTCCGGGGCCCGGCTTTGAGGGGACCCAAACTCCCGGAAGCTACCGCCGAGGCTACCGTTACCCCGGGGAGGGACCTCCATTACCCCAAATCCGGTTGACCTTCAAGTCCGATCGCTGGGAGTACACCAAAATCGTAGCGCAACGCACGGGCCTCTGGAAAGATTCCTCCGCAATGCTGATGGCCCACCGTCTTCAACTGCGGGCAGGCGACTTCAAGTTCGGCCTCACCGAAATGCTGACGATCGGATCCCGGAATCCGGGCTTGCTGGCGCTGCTCCCTGCCGTTCCTTTAAAGGTCATAGAACATGAGGGGGGCAATCGGGACAATACGGCCATGTCGGGTGATGTGGAATGGATCTGGCCGGGATATGGAAGGATCTACGGCGAATTTTTCCTGGATGATTTCAGCGCCCCTCCCTTGGATTATTGGGGGAACAAGTTTGCCTGGACCGTGGGCGTATCGCTTCAGGACCCGTTTAGCCTGCCCTCGGAAATCCATGTGGAATATTCCCGGGTAGACCCTTGGGTATACGGACATAACCTTCCCGGCAACCAAATGCAAAGTTATGGCGCGCTTTTAGGCAGCAGCCTTCCGCCAAACTCCCAGGCAGTGAACGCATCGGTGGCCTTCCCGCTTCCATTCGGCGCGACCGGCGCACTTGAATGGAATTTCCGCCAGAGAGATCTCAAGTCCAGGGGAAGCTCGATCTTCGACAATTACTTCGACGACGACTTCAATCCCCCCCCGAAGGAAACCATCAAACAATTTCTGGTTCGTGACGTCGAAACGCGGCATACCCTGACAGCCGCCGCCGATTGGCGCTGGAATCGCTTCCTGGAATTGAAGTGCGAAGCCGGATGGCTACACGTTCAGAACTGGAGAGGGGAGCCTGGAGTAACCCTTTCCGCACCCTCGGCGTCTAGCGAGATCTGGCTTCATTATTAAGCGAGCCTGAAGTCAGGCTTTGCCAAAGATTCATGGGTGGTACGCAATCCCTCACGCGCTCACTGGAATATTCCGCCCCAGCGCCTGGAGAAGCTTTTTGTTGCTCACGAGGTAACCTCCAGTCAATTTCCCGAGCTTCTCGGTATTGAAAGGCATGCCGACCCTATCCCCCGCGCGAGCAAGCGAATTCAGGAAGGGGGCGGCCGCGAAGCCGGGCCGACCGAACCCGTGATCTCCCGGATCAGCTCGACGACCTCCAAGGTGGACATCCCCTCGCCGTCCGCCACATTGTAAATACCGCAAGGCATGTTTTCACTTGCGCAAACCGGCCGATCACCCAGTTGAAAGTTTCGATCGACAAGAAGGATCTGAAATTCTCGAAACCCGCCAGAGGATACGGAAAGCCGGAAGCAACCCATCTATACAACAGATTGAGATTCCCCTTGTTTCCGGGTCCGTGCATCATACAGGGCCGTGGAATGTACACATCGTCACAGCTTCCCACCTCAGACAGCAGGATTGAACAAGATGCCAAAGCACGGAGCCTTCGGATTCGACAAAATTAACCTTATTGTGTCAAACCGAAAAATTGGAATTCCAGGCCGGAGATGATGAATCCGCGTCCCGGACTTTCCGAAATTTATGCGCGATTCCATTGGTTTTTAAGGTGAATCGCCGGTTCGGGACGTTGACAAGGGAGGGGGAGGAGCTAAATTTTGGACGTTCGGTCCGATCTAAATTTCTGCGGCTTCTTTATCAGAATTATGCCCGCCTTTCCCCATTTGATGAGGTCCTAGTGATCAGTGAACAGAGGCCGTTGTCGCAATCGAATGGCGCCAATCCCCGGCCGGGCGAAATCGAAATCACGCGCATCCTGTTCATTCTGTGGCAACACCGAAAATTCGTTGCCATCGTTACCACTATTTTCACCCTTTTGGGGCTGATACTGGGGCTGATTGGCAAACCGTCCTACTACTCCGAAGCGACCTTTACGGTCAAAGGGACGAACAAGGAAAGCGGTGTCGCGAGCATCTTCTCGCAGTTCGGTACGCTGGGCTCACAATTGGGAGCGGCAAGCGGAACGACAAGCATCACCAAGATTGAGGTCATCCTCAAAGGACACGAACTCTCCGAGGCCGTTGTCGAAAACAATCACCTCATGCCAAAGCTCTTTCCCAAACAATGGGACTCCGTGAATGGCAGGTGGAAGGAAATCAAAGATCCGAAAATGCGCCCCACTTTGCGCCGCGCGGGCGATAACCTGAAATCAAGCCTCAAAATCGACATCGACGACAAGAAGGGCCTTGTTCATCTGGGAACGATGCAGTCCACTCCGGAGTTCGCCAAGGAAATCGTGGAGTATTACATCTCAGGATTGAACGACATCATGCGCCAGAAAGTCGTGGCGGACGCGGAGCTCAACCGAAAGTTTCTGGAGGATCAGGCATCCCATGTGACGGACCCCATCTTACTGGATCAACTGAATGCGCTCATCGCTCTGGAAGTGCAAAAGGTGATGCTGGCAAGCTCAAACTCTCTGGACGTCCTCGAGAGCCCCCAACTGCCCCTGATGCGGTCCGCTCCCAAACGAAAACAGCTCCTGATCATTTCGTTCATCGGGGGGCTGTTCATTTCCAGCTTCGGCGTTTTTGCATGGTTGGGCTTCAAAAAATTGCGCTCGGCCATGACAACCATGCAGACGGAATCAGCCACCACGAGAAGCTCCTGAATCGACCCGGCCGAACCGGCCTGGAGGCCTCATCCGACACCCTGTAATGAAAAAAATTTCTGTTGTCACAGTAACCTATAACTGTGGATCGCTGGTTCAAAGAACGCTTGAGAGCGTCGCTCTTCAGAATCCTACTCTCGTCGAACATATCGTCATCGACGGCGGATCTCGTGACGAAACCCTCAAATTTCTTTCCCCGTACCTTCCGCGTCTGGCCCATTTCGTCTCGGAACCGGACCAAGGGATCTACGATGCCATGAACAAGGGCATTGCGGCAACTTCCGGTGAATGGGTATTGTTCCTCAACGCAGGCGATACCTTTCACGAAAATTTCCGGGCCGAAGACCTATCGTTCGTTTGGCCGGCAAGGACGGAGTTCGTCGTGTTTCCCTACATCGTCGAAGGACAGGGGACGGCAAGGATTCCTGACCTGAACATGCTGTTCGGCATGCCGACCTCCCATCAAGGCATGCTGGTTTCTTCGGAAGCGTTGCGCGAATCGGGATTAAATACGCGCTACAGAGTCGCCGCGGATTATGATTTTTACCTCAAGCGGCGGCGCAAGCACGGGGCCGGGGTGGCCGTGGAGGGAACGATCCTGAGCCGGGTTCAGCCCGGCGGATATTCCGCGGCTCACATTCGGATCCTGCGGCAGGATTACCAGAGGATCGTATTTCGATACCTGGGGCCGTGGTCAGCCGTCGTTCATTATCTTTGGTGCCGGCCTGCCCTTTTTAGAGGCATCAAAAAACTGCTTCCGATCCGAATTTTCAAACTACTCCGGGGCAGTCTCTGAGCTGACCGGCAGTCATGACCAAAAACGGGATACCACCTTGAAAATCCTTTCCGTAAGCCAGGCCGACATCGATGGAGGCGCCGCACGAGCCGCGCATCGGGTTGCCGCCCAAATGGTGACGATGGGTGTAGACCTCAGAATGCAAGTCATGCGGAAACTGGGACAGGACCCCTGGGTTGTCGGAGCGAATAGCCTTTCGGGAATCATGCTTTCCAGGCTTCTGCCACGCGCGGAACTTCTGGCCAAGAAAATGGCCGGGGTTGTTGACGGTTTTCCGTGGAGTCTCAACGCCTTTCCAAACCCCATGCTCGATGAGGCCTTTATCAACGGCTTTGACGGCATCCATCTGCATTTGATCGGCAAGAACATGGTTCCCATCAACTGGATTCATCGAATTCGTAGGCCCACGGTGTGGACCCTTCATGATAGTTGGGCCTTTACGGGGGGGTGCCATTTCCCCTTCGCATGTCGGCACTTTGAGGGCACATGCGGGAATTGCCCCCAGCTGAAAAAACCCACGGAGGAGGATCTGAGCCGGAGGATCTGGCACGAAAAGGAAGCCGCGTATTCCAAGGCTCCCCTCCATTTCGTGTCGCCCAGCCGCTGGATGGCCGATGAGGCCAGAGCGAGCGGTCTTCTACGCAATGCGGAGATTTCGGTGATTCCGAACGGCCTTGACACGGGCGTTTTTGCCCCGACCGAAAAGGCGTTCGCCCGTGAGACCTTGGGATTGCCCGTCGATAAAAAAATCATCCTTTTCGGGGCCATGGCATCGGAAGATCCGCGCAAAGGCTTGCACTTGCTCGTAGAGGCCTTAAATCACCTCAAAACACGGGACCCTCACTGCGCGGAGCGCATGGTTTTGGTCGTCTTCGGAACCGCTGAAAAATCGCTCGGAGACGAGTTCCCCATTCCCGCTATCCAACTGGGATTCATCCGGGACGACTCGCGTCTGGCGCGCATTTACTCCGCGGCCGATCTCACGACCGTTCCCTCCATGATGGAATCCTTCGGCCAGGTGGCCTCAGAGTCGTTGTCTTGCGGGACACCCGTCGTGGCATTCAATGCCACGGGCCTGCGGGACGTTCTGGACCACCGTGAAACCAGCTATGCCGCCACCGCCTTCGAGCCATCTGATTTGGCGAATGGAATACACTGGATCCTGAATTTTTCGGAAGCGGAGGCCCGCCGGATTTCCGCGCTCGCGCGCAAGCAGGCCCTTGAACGCTTCGACATTGCGGTCACCACGCGCCAGCACATTGAATTATTCGGTCGCCTTACCGCCAAAGGCGAAGCTTCGGTGCACCTGTAATGAGCTCCAGCGCGCCAACCGCTTCGGCGAACTGGTGGAGCCTCACTCCTTGGCTCTTGTTCTTCTGCACGGTGTTTGGGGACTCCGCCGTGGCCTTCGCCCTCATCCCCATCCCGCGAAGCTACCTCTTTATCCTGGGATCCTTTGCGATCATTGCGATTCAGGCTAAATCGGGATGGATTAACCACAAGGCTTGGGTGTTAAGCCTTTTCTTGATGGCGCTTGCCTTTTTCCCCGCTGTTTATTGGCCAGAACCTCATTTTTTTCTTTTTCCCATCTACTTCATCCTGAGCATCCTCATCGTTTCCATTCTGGACAGGGCTTCTATTGGCCGTTACGTGGATATCCTGTCCTGGCTGGCAGTGATCATTCTTATCGGAGCCTTCATCGGAACACTCTATGCCTATTTTGGAGGATCGGCGCTCTATACCTTCGCAAACGAGGACGGGCGCACAAACCAACTTTTTTTGACGACCCTAACCAATTTCCAGGTTGGGAATCTTATACGCCCTTCCGGAATCTCCGACGAACCCGGAGCACTGTCCTTTTGGCTTTGCTGTACGGCGGCCATGAGGCATCATCTTGGACGCGACAAGAGATTGACCTGGGTCATATTGATAGCCGGCTTCATTACGTTTTCCGTGGCGCATATGCTTTTTGTCGCGTTTTACACCCTGGAAACGCTCAAGCAATACAGGCTTACCATTCGTTCCATTGTAATTGTCGTCGCGGTTGCAACTGGAATATTTCTGATCTTCTACTTTGTGCCGGCATTCCAGGATATGTTCTCGTTCTTGTTCCTTGATCGCCTGGGCGACCGAAATTTGGGAGAGGATCGTTCCGGTGCGATGCAACATGCCTATTCATACTTGAATGAATCTTCATTTTTCTATGGAATTGATCCAGAATGCGCTACAGGAGCTGCAAACTGCATGGAAAGAGGGTACAAGCTTTTCGGTGAAAACCCGTTGGCCCTCCTGACCAAATGGGGAATTTTCACCGCCTTGCCCTACTATCTCGTAATGATTTATGGCCTGATTAAGGCAATCCCTCGTGCGAATTTCGTTCTGTTAGGCGTCCTGATGCTTTTGCTGCAACGTCCGAATACCATGAGCGTTTGTTATTCGCTGTTAATTCTGGTCACGATTTTCGTTGTCGCCGGCCGCAGCGCCCGCGATGACGTTCCCGCAAGGAATCCGTAATCCGCATGAAAAAAACCGGCCCACAGACCTTGTTTTACGTTACCAACGCGCTGGACGATTCGACGCGCCTGGAACGGGCCATCACGACGGACAGCCCGGCTGCCTCCCGCAAAGTGTTCATGGTTTCAAGGGCCCTGAAGCTTTCCGGTGTACGCAGCATTGTGATCAGCTTGGGCAGAGGCCGTCAAAACCGCTCCTGGCGCTTCCATCGCGCCAAGGTCAAGCGAGTGCAGGGAATTCCGGTTTTATACCTGCCGTTTTGGCATGCGCCGATTTTATCCGAATTTCTTTCGCTTCTGTCTTTTCCGCTCCTTTTTCCAGCCTTACGGCGCCTCGGGGGCAAAAACCGAAAAGCCGTCTTTCTCTTCTATAATCGCCTGACATTTTACTTTGCCGGCATCGCACTGGCCAGAATCCT
>Ga0164241_10005015_pt1 | contig 12574 bp, 16 predicted proteins | sample OricomyardsoilBY_FD_108780 | JGI IMG/M metagenome (GOLD analysis project Ga0164241, IMG submission 108780) | Backyard soil microbial communities from Emeryville, California, USA - Original compost - Back yard soil (BY) | ecosystem: Environmental > Terrestrial > Soil > Unclassified | place: USA...
CGCTCACTGGTCGCTGAGCCGCGACATGATCACGGCGAACTGCTTCTGTTGGGTCGGCGTGAGGGGAGCGAGCAGTTCCTGCTGGATGCCGTCGAGCACGGCGTCGAGTTTGCGTAGCGTCGTTGAGCCGGATTTCGTGATCGACACGATCTTGCGACGCCGGTGGTCGGGGTCGATTTGGCGTGTGACCAGGTTGAGTGCTTCGAGTTCTATGAGGGCGGCGGTCACGTCGCTGCGGTCGATGCCGGTGTCGCGGCCGAGGTCGGCTTGGCTCGCGGGCCCCCATTGTTCGAGCGCGGCGAGCAGTCGGTAGTGGTATCCGCGCAGTCCGTCGCCGTGGGCAGCGAATCCGGCAGCCAGCAGCGTGGATGCTCGCGCGGCGGCTTGGCTCAGCAGCCAGGTGGGGCGGTCCATGAGTCGGTCCGGGGTGCGGCGGGGTCTGGCGTGCTCGCGCATGCCTCGGAGTGTACGTGAGTGTTGGTACGCCCAACGATCTGATATTGTTGGTGTCGCCAACATTGGAGCGACCAACAAGGTGCTGAGATGTCAGACAGGACGAGGCGCGTACTGATCGTCGGACGCAGCGGATCGGTGCTCGTCGATGCTGTCGCGATGCTGCGCGACCGCGGATACGGTGCGAATGCGAGCAACCGGTTCGACCGGCTGCTCAACGACTACGACATGTGCGAGGTCGATCTCGTGACCTTCGGTGGCATGGTGCCGCCGGACAAGAAGGAGTATCTGCGGGCGGAGATTCGCAAGCTCAATCCGCGGGTGCGCTTCATGCAGGGCCTGGGTGGCATCGCGCCGTTGCTGGTTGCGCAGGTGGAGGAGTTCTTCGAGGGAGCGGCACCTGGTGTCGAGTACGACGCTGCGGCGCGGGTGTTCCGGGTCACGCTTGCCGACGCTGAGCGCGTCGTGGTCGAAGGGCTGTGGGCGAGGTTCGTGCCGCCGGAGCCAGTTGCCCAGTCGGCAATCGCGTTCGACGACGAACTAGCCGCAGGTGTACACGAGATTGCGATCCCCGACGATGTGCCGCTGCAGGGCTCGTACGCCGCCGTCCGTGTCGGGGAACGGGTGTCCGCGTTCCAGATCGGCGAGACGCCGCAGTCGATCAAGCGCATTGCGGCCGCTCAGTCGCTGCCCGCTCCCGAGCCGGTGACGACGCAGCTCCCGTGGGAGTGAGCGCCGAGTGTCGTCATGCTGGGATGGTCAGCGGCGTCGACTGCCGGGACGTTGTGCACGGGCAGACGGTCTGGTGCGGGCCGCTGGGTGAGAATGGCCGCGTGAATCTTGCGGCAGTGCGGATGATCCGTGGTGAGGATCTGGCGACGTTGGCTGCTATCAACAACGATGCCGTGCCGAAGGTCAACCACCTGAGCGTGGCCCGGCTGCGGGAGCTGGTCGACATGGCTGCGGTCGCTGTGTGCGCCGAGGTGGGCGAATCAGTCGCGGGCATGGTGCTGGCTCTGCGCCCAGGCGCGGACTACGACAGTGCCTACTACCAGTGGTTCAGTGCGCGGTTTTCTGATTTCTTGTACGTGGATCGAATCGTCGTGGACGCGCGGTTCCGCGGTCAGGGCATCGGCGCCGTCCTGCAGGACGAGGTGGCGGCCAGGGCGCGTATGTTGGGCATATCGCGGATCACCTGCGAGGTAAATCTGGCGCCGCCCAACCCGGGTTCGATGCGGTTTCATCAGCGGTTGGGGTTCCGCGAGGTTGACCAGCTACGTACGGGCGCGAAGCTGGTCGGCCTACTGGAGAAGGTTCTCCCTGCTTGACCGTGTCAATCGAAGTGACGCTGTCACAGCCACAACGGCTTCGGATACGCCTACCCCAGGGCCGGCTGCTGCGCCTTGAGGCCACGCTCCTTGTCGAACTCGTGCAGGGCATTGCGCGCTTCGTACTCCGCCTTGAGCGCGTCGGCGTATGGACGCCATCGGTCCTGGGTGACCACGACGTACGGATCGGCCGTCGGATTCGGATCCAGTCTGTTGACCTCCCTCGACGCATGGACCCATGCCCGTTGATAGGTCCGGCGGTCTTGGAGGTACTGGATCCACTCTTCGTCAGTCATGCACAGACAGTCGCGCTACCGCGTAAAGCCGTTACATCGTGGATATCGATATTCCCGTTCGGGATACGTGCATGCCGCGGAATGGCAAACCACAGCACGCGGATACGGCCATAGACATCAGACTAAGAGCTCCTAACGCATGGCCAGATCGGGGTAGATGTGCGCGTTCACGCCGAGTACGAGGTGAGCGCGGGGTACTTCCCCACCTTGACGGGTTGCAACCAGTCCGGCCACAACAAAGGTCGAGCAGGGCTTCGCCCGCGACTGGAACTGCGCCCTGGTCACTTTCCGTGTCAGCCGCCGACGAGCTCGCTCGCTGCCTGCTCGCCGAGGGCGACGGCCTGGGCCGGGTCCTCGATCGGATCGGCGACCACGCCGGGGAAGGCGATGTAGTCCACGACCTTGCCGCTGACGCCGCCGGTCGACGGGTCGGGGTCGATGCCCAGCCCGGCGGCCGTCGCGTAGGACGCCTCGCCGATCTGGCCGGACGGGCCGAGGTCGCCGACCACCCCGTAGACGACGGTGTCCTCGTACACGACGGCGACCACGGTGCCGCCGGTGATGCCGGAATCCCGGTAGTCCCAGGTACTGCTGGCCAGCGGCAGCACGACGTAGGGCAGCTCTGACGCGATCAGCGGCTCGCCGTCGGACTGGCCGAACGCGGTCTCCGGCTGGTAGGCGGGGTCGGTGTCCTCGTTGCACTGCTCGGTGCGCTGCCCGTCGCAGTCGATGGTCATGCCGGACTTCCAGTGCACGGCGGCGCCCGTCCCGCACACCGGGATGTCGCGCGTCATGCCCTCGCGTTCGGCATAGAGCCCTTGGGACACCTGGGTCTCGCACCCGGCCACGCGGTCACGAAGCTGCTCGGCACCCGGTCCCGCCACCGGCGCCCCGGACGCCTGCTGTGCCACCACGGGCCCGACCGCGGCCGCGACAGCCGCCGCTACCGCCAGACACGTCAACACCGTCCTGCGCACCCCGACCACCTCCGTTGACTCTCACCCAACAGACAACCGATCCGGTGAAGTTTCGTCAACACGGAGAAAGTCGGAATGCGCTCGACGGTGGTGCCGACCCCGGAGGGCCGGCACCACCGTCGGGTCGCCTCAGGACCTGTTGTCCTGCACCGAATCGCGGGCCTGCTGTGCGCGGTCGCCGACGTCGCCCGCGGCCGAGCGTGCGTCCTGGCGCACGGTGTCCGCCGCGTCGGTGGCGGTCGAGCGCACCGAGTCGGCTGCTCGTTCGGCCGGTTCGCGGAGGTTCTCCTTCAACTCCTCCGCGACGTGCGCGGCTTCCTCCTTGAGCGGCTCGCTGTGCTCCTGCGCCCAGGTCGTCGCCTGCTGGGCGAGCTCCTGCTCAGGCTTGGACGCCGGCACCAGCGTGGAGAGCAGCCAACCCGCGCCGAACGCGATGAGGCCCGCCGCGATCGGGTTGCCCTCGGTGCCGCGACGGACGGCCTGCGGCGCCTCGCGCGCCGCTTCGGCGGCTGTCTGGGCCGCCTCGCTCGTGGCCGAGGAGGCCTTGTCCGCCACCGAGGAGGCGGTGTCGGACATCGACGACGTCGCGTCGGACGCCGAGCCCATCACCCGCTCACGCAGGTTGTGCGCGGCATGCCGGGCGCGGCCCACTCTTCGCGACACCACGCGGCTGGGAGTCACCTTCTCGGCGAGCAGATCGACGTCCGAGCTCAGGTTGCGCTGGGTGTACTCGATCTGGCTGCGCAGGCGGTCCGGGTCTGCGGTAGTCATGACATGTTTCCTTTCAAGGCTTCCGGGACCTGTTTGACGGTGTCCACGGTTCGTTCCGGTACGGGCTCGATCGTGCGGAGTGCACGCCGCCCGCTCGAATACAGCACGGCGCCGATGACCGCCCACAGGACCGCGACGATCAGCGCGGCCAGGCCTTCGTCCATCACGTTGGCCAGCGCCCACCACAGGGCGATCGAGGCGAAGAGCACGGTCAGCCAGCCGGCCAGTCCCGCGCCGGCCAGCATTCCCGCGCCCTTGCCCGCCTTCGCGGCCTCGGCGCGGACCTCGGCCTTGGCGAGCTCGACCTCCTGGCGCATCAGCGTCGACAGGTCGCGGGAGACGTTGCTCAGCAACTCACCCACCGACAGGTTCTCGACGTCCCGTCGTTCGGGACCGGTGACGCCGCCGGTGACGGTCATCGGTTCACCGGGCCTGTCCGCGGGTCGCCCACCGGCGGTGCCCACGGCTCCGGGCCGCCCGGCTGCGTTGCGGGCGGGTACCCCTGCAGTGCCGGATCGCCCGGCTGGGGCGCGGGCGGATATGCCTGCTGCGCCGGGTAGGGCGCGGGTGTGGCCGGGGTGACCGGCGGCGGCACGGACCGCGGGGGCGCCGGACGTTGATAGGTGCCGTAGGCACTGGGAGCGCCGTTTCCCGAGCCACTCTCGGAGTGGCTGCTACCAGCGCCGTTGTCGTCGTGCTGGGCGGCGACGGCCCCGCGCGTCAGCCGCCCGACCGCGACGCCGGCCAGTGCGGCGGCGAGCAGGAAGGTGCCCGGCTTGCGGCGCGCGTACCGCCGGACCTCGCCGACCAGGTCACCCGGCTCGCGGTGCTCCAGCCATCTGGCGGCCTGGTGGGACTTGTCGGCTGCCTGGCGCGCCATCTCCGGGGCGAGGCCCTGGCCGTCGGACCTCTCCGACATCTGGTGCAGTTGGTCGGCGAGCTTGTGCAGCCCGTCCGCGGCTCGCTGCTGGCCTTGCCGAGCCTGGCCGGACAGCTGCTCCTTGCCTTCGTGCATCAGGTTGCGCGCCTGCCGCTTCGACTCCGATGCGACCCGGCTCGCCTGCTCACCGACCGTGCCAGCCACGTCGCTCCCGCGCTCCGCGGCCGTGCGACCGACATCGGCCGCTTCCTCACGCACCACCTCTGGGGTCGACTGCTGCGCTTGCGCCGGCATACGACCGCTGTCGTGCTGTGTCATTTCAACCTCCACCCTCATCGTTGGGTGGCGGCGAGATACCCCCGGCGAATATCGATAATCCAACGTGTTTTGCCGACCCCGCGGCGAGAAATGTGCTTGGTTTCCGGCTCGCCGTACGAGGTACTTCTCCGGGTCACGTCCGTGTCGTCGGTGCGGGCCGGGGGACGCCGACGTGCCGCGGGACAGCGGAGAGTCCGCAGTGGACAGTCGACTCCGGCGCGGCGAACAGGGTTCCGCGAGCGGCTGGGCCGCGCGGAGTTACTTGGGCTTGCCGGGCTTCGGCGGTTGCGGTCCTGCCGGGGGCTTGTCGTGGGCCTTGGCGCCGTGCTCGGGCTTGACGGTCTTCGCCGGTGCTGCCGGCTTGGCGGCCGGGACGTCGGCGACCTGAGCGGGCTGCGCGGATCCGGTACTGGTCGGCGCGTGCGTCGTGGCGGCGGTGGCCGGGGCCTGGTTGTGTTGCGGGCGGTTGCCCGGCGCGGTCGTGGTGTGGCCGGGGGAGCTGTCGGGCACCGGCTCGCCCGCGGTGCCGGTGGTGGGCGTGAACAGCACGGCGGCCAGTACGAGCCCAGCCGCGCCGGCCGCCCCGGCACCGGCGCGAAGCCGTCCGAGCCCTGTCTTTCGTGGCTCGATGTTCACCGGCTCGATGCGCCCGGTGGTCTGCGTTGCGGCAGGGACCGCACACCCAGGGACAGCACGCGCAGGGACAGCGCGCGCGATGGCGTGCAGCCGGCGCGCGCACTCTCTGGCATCGGGTCGGTTCGCCGGGTCGTTGTCCGTCATCGCGACCAGCAGCTCTCGCCAGGCGACCCCGTGGTGCTCGGGCACGACCGGCGGCCGGGACAGGCGCGCGACCGCGACCTCGACGTCCGTGCCTTCGTATTCGGTTCGGCCGGTCAGGCACTCCAGGAGCACCAGGCCGAGGGCGTAGACGTCGGCCTTGGCGCCGACAGTGGCACCGGCGACCTGCTCGGGGGCCAGATAGCAGGCAGTGCCGACCAGCTCGCCGGACTTCGTGATGTGGGCGGAACCCAGCACCCAGGCAAGACCAAAGTCGGCCAGGTAGTAGTCGCCGGCGGCGTCGATCAGCACGTTGGACGGCTTGACGTCACGGTGCACGATCCCGTTCGCGTGCACGTGGGTGAGTGCCGTCGCGAGGCGTGCGCCGAGGGCGGCCACGTCACGGGGCTCGAGCGGGCCGTTCGTGTCGATGCGCTGCCGGAGCGTCCCGCCGTCGACCAGGCGCATGATCAGGCACGGCCGCAGATGATCCTCGAACGAGGCGTCGAAGACGGTGACCAGCCCCGGATGCGACAAACCGGCCAGCATCCGCGCCTCACCGACGAACCGCGCGCGGTCGGCGCGCTCGTCGAACGGGCGGAAGAACTTGATCGCCACGGCGCGGTCGAGCAGCAGGTCGCGGGCGGCGTACACCTCCGCCATCCCGCCCGAGCCGAGCAGGTCACCCAGCTCGTAGCGTCCCGCGAGCGCGCTGGCCGGTGCAGCCTCAGTTGTGCGGCCATCCATGGCTTTGGCACATACCCCGGCCGCGCCGCCGGAAACGTCGCTCGTCGTGTGTTTGGACTGTCCTACCCAGGGAATTACCCGGCTGTAACTAGTGCTTCGTCGGTCCGTCTACGGGCGGTAGGGCGGCCCGGCACACCTACGGAGGTTTTCACGTGATCATTCTTGGAGTCGTGTTATTGATCGTCGGCTTCATCGCCAAGATCTCCATTCTGTGGACGATCGGCATCGTGCTCGTCGTCGTGGGCGCGATCCTCGCCGTCCTCGGTGGGACCGGCCGCAAGGTCGGTGGCAGGGCGCACTGGTTCTGAGCCGAATGACCGCGGTTGACGTTTCAGCGGGCTCGCCGACGCCGTCGGCGGGTCCGCTCGTCACGCGTGGTGCCGGAAATGGAGGGATGATTCCCGCATGAACCCCGCAAGAGGCGTCATCGCCGACGTCGAGCAGCATGACGACGCGCTCGTCCTCGTGGTCGTGGGCGATATCGACGCCCTCACCGCCCCGGAGGTCGCCAAAGCCGTCGACGATGCCTTGGGCAAACAGCCGGCGGTCCTGATCGTGGACCTCAGCAACGTCGACTTCCTGGCCTCAGCGGGACTGGCCGTTCTGGTTGAGACGCATCGGAAAGCCGGCGACAGCACCCGGTTCCGCGTCGTCGCGACTCGCCCGTCCACCCGGCGGCCTCTCGAGATCACCGGCCTGACCGACGAGCTCGCCGTCTTCGCCTCACGTGACGACGCCCTGGCGGTCTGACCTCCGGACGTGTTGACCTCAGCGGACCGGGTACCCCGGTAGGCACGGAGGTGAGCACATGCGTCGTCGAGAACGCCGAAGCACCTGGTCGGCAACCTGGCTGCACCACAGAGGAGTCGCCACGGTCGAGTCGGTGACGCGCCTGCGCAGGGAGCTCAGCGACTGGATACAGACGGTGGGAGTCTCCAGGAATCTCGCCTATGACCTCGCGCTCGGCTGCTACGAGGCAATGGCCAATGTGGTCGCGCATGCCTATCCCACCGGCACGACAGGCTTTCTGGACCTGCACGCGCGGCTGGGCAAGGACGACATCACCGTGACCGTGCGCGACCACGGCCAATGGAAGCCCGAATCCGGGCAGGGCCCGGGTGGGCGGGGGCTGGTGCTGATCCGGCGCCTGGCCGACGGTGTGGACCTGCTGCGTGGCGAGCACGGGACCAGGGTCGACATGCGCTGGCTGCGGCACTAGCGGCCGGCGAACACTTCCGTCAGGGCCCAGTCGTACTTGCGGCGCCGGCTCGCCGTCAGGGGCAGGCCCGCGCGGTCGTAGGCCGCCGTGACCAGGTTTTGGACGAGGGCGAACTCCCTGTCCAGCTGTGGGGCGGTCGTGTCGCCCCAGCTGATCGCGGCCTGCTCGTGGTCGACGACGCCGGCGTACTCGATCTCGACCTGGTTGAACGAGGCGTAGTCGCCTGCCATGAACACCGAATGGTCGGCGTAGACGACGTAGACGCTTCTGGAGTCGGCGAGGTAGACGTTCGTTCGCACGCGGTCGCGCTGGAAGTACGGGGTGACGGCGACCCGCGACGGTTCCGCTGACGGGTCGAGTTCGGCCATCACCTCGCGGATGCGTTCCGGGCTCGCCGGCTCGACCGTCTCCAGCCGGCGGTAGACCGGATCCGTCGGATCGCCGAGATCCTTCTTGTACTTGAGCAGCGTGGGGCCGCCGGTCGGGTCCGTGGTCATCTCGAACAGGCCGGACGGGCCGACGTCGTAGATCCGGTGGAAATGCTGGCACCCGACCGGGCTTCCGCTGAAGACGTCCACTCCGTCGCCCAACCGCAGCCGTGCCGCGACCGGACGCGGGTCGGCGTCGGCGTCCAGTTTGAGCTCGCGCTCGATGAACGTCAGGTCGTCCGGCCGGCTCCGGTGCAGGTCGACCTCCAGCATGGCGTGCCGTTCGCACCCGAGGAGCGTGCGAGACGCGGTGTCCCGACCCAGCTGTTCGGGCGGCAGCGGCCCGGCCGACCGCGAGAAGACCAGATCGTCTCCCGCGACGGCGGGCAGAAACGCCGTGGCACCGCGGACGGCGCCGATGGGCAGAACCTCGGTCACGACCGGGAACCGGTCACGGACGATCCTGCCGATCTCGGCCGCGGACGCCGCATACGTCGAGCGAGCATCGGTGCCGGCGATGTGCGCCGCGCGGTCGTCCGGGATGTGAAACAGGTTTCTGCCCGCCGGACCGTGCACCTCGAGGTGCAGTCGCACACCGAGATCGGCAATCGAGCGCAGCCCCGTCCATTCGCCGGACCGGGCGCCGTAGAACACTTCCGTGGTCGCGTCGGCTGTCATCGAGGGGTCTCCTTCAACACCGTGCCGAACCCGCGAACGGCTGCACGGAGGCTGCTTGCGAGGGCCCGGGGCGGCAGGTCGGCGTCGACCAGGACGCAGTCGGCCGCGGCCAGCAGGCGGGCGACCTCGAGGCCGGCCGTCCGGAACTGCGCCACCCTGGCCTCGAAGCGGGTCAGTTCGTCATCGGGCCTGCTGACGAGGTCCAGCCCGCACCGCGGACAGGAGTCGTCCTGCCCCCGCACGCCACTGTGGTCGCATCGCGGGCAGGCGAGGCGGCCGGCTCTGCGTGCGCGCAGGATCGCGTCCGGCGCGTCGAAGACCACCGCACCCGCCATCCGTCCGCCGTGGGACGCCAGGGTGCGCCGCATGTCCGCGAGCTGGGTGGGCGAGCGCGGATAACCCTCCACCAGCACGACCCGTGCGACCGCGTGTGCGCGGAGGAAGTCCGCGAAGGCGTACTCGACGACGGCGTCGGTGAGTACCTCGCGACGGCGCAGCTGCTCGCGGTGCTCGACCGCCACCGGGTCGTCGATGGCGAGCAGATGGGCGAAGTGCTCCCGGACCTTGAAGTGGGCGACCTCGGGGGAGTGCTCGACCAGCGTGCGCACGGCGGTGGTCTTGCCGGACGCGGGCGGGCCCAGGACGAGCACCGCGATCACCGGGCGGCCGCCCGCTGCTCGTGCAGCCGCTCCCAGACCGCGTGCGCGTGCCGGGCGGGGTCGCCCGCCCGCGGCGGCAGCACCGCGGCATCGACGTGGTCCTCGACCGCTCGCACGGTGGCCAGCAGGGCCACGACCGGGTCATCGAGAATCCGGTCGGACAGGTAGTAGAGCTGGTTCGTGGTGGCCGAGGTGTCCCGCACGTGGGGATAGTGGTCGGCGATCAGCTCGACCAGCCCCTCGGGGCCGTCCCGGACCAGCGTCACGGTGAGCGGATCGCGGTACAGGTACTCCAGCGCCTCCGCCCACGACGTCGTGTCCCGTAGCGACGGGAACCGGTGCGGGTGGTTGCCTTCGAGGATCTTGATGCCGCCGGACGCCTCCAGCACGCAGGCCAGACCGTCCAGGTGCACGACGTCCGGGCCGTTGTAGACCCGGGCCGGCACCTGTTTGCCGGTGGCGGAACGGAAACGCTCGCCGAACACATCGGCCTGTGCGGCCTTCGGCACGCCGACCGGTAGGGACCGCAGCCGCCGGGAAGTCATCCGGCCGTCGAAGATCAGGTTCTTGTAGTAGACGAGAACCTCACGGCCGTTGGGCAAGGTCATGACCTGGCAGTAGTCCTCGATGGCGCCCAAGGTCGCGCCGAGCTCGTTCGCCAGGTCGGTGATCGTGGTGTCGTTGTCCAGCAGCACGGACCGGAGGTAGCAGCCGACATCGGCGTACTCGGGGCTCGACAGGACACGCAGCACGTTGGCTGGCGGTTCGATGCCGATGCGCTTGGTGTGAAACCAGTCCACGCTCAGGCGCACGGTGAAATCGGCCTCGGCCTTGCCCGAACCTCTTGTGCGCCAAGCGTTGTGCAGCCTGTCGAGCACGCGTGCGGTTTCGGTCTTCGTCGTGGCGAACGCGGCGCTGGTGATCAGCTCGATCTCCGCGAGTTGAGCGGAGTCGATGTCGGCGATGAACCGCTCGCAGAAGTCGGGTTCCTCCATCGGTTCGCCGCCGCCGGACAGGACCGCCTTCCACAACCCCATGCGGTTCACGAGTTCCAGCGCGCGGTCGGCGTCGTCGGCGATGCGGTACCGGTCGAAGGCCTTCGACGAGCGTGGGGACGCGAAGTTGCAGTGCGCGCAACCGACCGAGCAGTCGTCGGTCGGCCAGACGTAACAGGTGGAGGCGAAGGACGGTCCGGGATCCGCGTACGTCGGCAGTGCGGCGAGCAGGTTCTCCCGCGCCGAGAGCGCTTCCACTGAGACCTTGTCGGGTGCCACCTGCGACCGAACGTGTTGGAGCGCAATGGAGTCAGGCAATGTCAACCGCCCCGTGCGCGCACATTGCTTTGAGCACAGCCAATTTTATCAGGCCGAGTGGGTTCGAGCTCAGCCCTGATCCGCGGCGTGCTGCTCGGCGGCGAGGAAGTGCGCGGCCTCGGCGGTCGCCGGATAGAGCTCGCGATAGTGGCGGTAGTACCGCTCGTAGCGTGCCGAGTTCGCCGGCTCGACGGTGTGACCAGGAGGGTTCCAGGCCTCGGGATCGACGTCGACACCGGTGGCCACCGCGGCGAGCAGGGCGTCGCCGAGACACGCGCCGACCGTCTCGGTCGGCACCTGCTGCGCCGCGCCGGTCACGTCCGACACGATCTGCGTCCACAGCCCGCCCTGGGTGCCGCCGCCGACCGCGACGAGCCGCCGCGGATCGCCGCCGGCCTCACGCATGACCTCGAGGTTGTGCCGCACGCCGTAGGCGATGCCCTCGAGCGCTGCCCGGTACAGCTCCGCGCGGCCGTGGTCGAGGGTCAGCCCGGCGATCACGCCGCGTGCGTCCGGGTCGAAGATCGGGGTGCGCTCGCCGGCGAAGTAGGGCAGGACCAGCAGCCCGCGGCTGCCTGCCGGCACCCGTGCGGCCTCGTCGACGAGGGTGGCGAAGTCGCCGCCGACGAGCCGGCGCAGCCAGTCGGTGATCGCGCCGGAGGTGGCCATGCCCGCGGCCAGGGACCGGGTGCCGGGGAACACGCCGCTGGTCGTCCAGAGGCCGGGATGCGGGGTCGGCGACTCGAGGACCTGGATGAGGAACATCGTGCTGCCGTACATGACCATCACGTCACCGGGTTCGCGAACGCCGACGCTGGTCGCCTCGGCCCACGCGTCGACCGTGCCCGCGGTGACCGGAAGTCCTTGCGGCAGGCCGGTTTCCCGCGCCGCCTCGGCGGTGACGGTGCCGACGACCTCGGTCGGCCATGCCAGTTCGGGCAAGGCGAGGCCGGGGGCGACCGCGGTCGCCCAGTCACGCGCCCAGTCCAGCGAGTTCTGGTCGTACATCGGGTCGCACTGGCTCGCGGAGTGGTGGTCGAGCACGTAGCGCCCGGTCAGCCGGTGGACCAGGTACGAGCTGGCCATCAGCAGCATCTCGGTGCGCTCGTACACGTCCGGCTCGTGCCGGGCCAGCCAGCGGATCTTCGGTCCGACCGCCTGGGAGGACAGGGGAGTGCCGCCGCGGCGCAGGATCCGCTCCGCCCCCAGCTCCTCGGTCAGCTCGGCGATCTCGGCGCCCGCGCGGGTGTCCACGCCGTACAGGATCGCCGGGCGCAGCGGGCGGCCCGCGCCGTCGGCCGGTAGCAGGCACGGCCCGATCCCGCTCACCGCGAGCCCGGCCAGCTCACCGTCGGCGGCCGGGGCAAGTTCGCGGGCCAGCGTCAGGAAGTCCGTCCACCACACCGCGTCCGCGTCGTGCTCGACCCAGCCGGGGTGCGGGGTGGCCGTGCGGTGCTCGCGGGTCGCGCGCGCCACGATGCGGCCGGTGCGGGTGACGAGCACGCCCTTCGAGCCGGACGTGCCGATGTCGATCCCGAGGTAGAGCTCAGCCACGGGTGAACTCGTCCAGGGTGACGTCGAGCAGCTCGCACACCGCGCGCAGCTCGGCACGCTTGTCGCCGGGGACCGCGTGGATGTGGTTGGCGCCGAAGCGGGACAGGAACACCTCGGCCGGCGCGTCGAGCCGGGCGAACGCGTGCGGCCACTCCGGGGTCGACATCTTCATCAGC
>Ga0164241_10005016_pt1 | contig 12572 bp, 10 predicted proteins | sample OricomyardsoilBY_FD_108780 | JGI IMG/M metagenome (GOLD analysis project Ga0164241, IMG submission 108780) | Backyard soil microbial communities from Emeryville, California, USA - Original compost - Back yard soil (BY) | ecosystem: Environmental > Terrestrial > Soil > Unclassified | place: USA...
CACGCGGCCCTGTTCGACGGCGCGTTCCAGAACGAGGTATCCTTCACCGCCGGTGATATCGACCGCAACAATTACGATCCAGCGGCCGGCGCGGCACCGGTGTTCTTCGGCAAGGGCAGCAACGAGCGCTACCAGTATCGCGGCAACATCCGCCTCGCCGATCAGCTGCGCTTCGTCGTCGGCGCCGAGCATGAGGACAGCCGCTTCACCGATGGCAGCGTGGTCGCCGACACCGGCATCACCAGCTATTTCGCGGAAGCGATCGTCAGGCCGGTGGACATGCTGACGGTCAATGCCGGCGTACGGCAGGACGATCATCGCGATTTCGGCAGCCACACCAGCTTCTCGGTCAGCGGCGCGTTGCGCCCGGCGGGCGGCACGGTGATTCGCGCCAACTATGGCGAGGGGTTCAAGGCGCCGACACTCTACCAGCTCTATGGCGGCTTTGTCGGCAATGCGAACCTCCAGCCCGAGACGGCGGAGAGCTATGAGTTCGGCCTCGAACAGACTCTGGGCCAGGTGACGCTGAGCGGAAGCTGGTTCCACCGCGACACGACCAACCAGATCGATTACGATCTCGGCACCTTCTCCTATGGGAATATCGCCCGGGCGCGGACCGAAGGTTTCGAACTGGAGCTGCTGGCGAAGCCAGTGAGCGATCTGAGCCTTTCGGCGAGCTACACGCACCTGAAAGCGGAGAATCTGTCGCCAGCCAACCTTGGCAAGGATCTCGCCCGCCGCCCGCGCGACGTGGCGAACTTCGCGGCCGATTACCGCTTTCCGTTCGATCTGAGCCTGGGCGCTTCGGTGCAGCTGCGCGGGGACAGTTTCGACAACGCCTCGAACACCGTCACGCTGAAGGGCTATACCTTGGTCAATATCCGCGCGGAGATGCCGGTGACCGATCGCTTCTCGCTTTATGGCCGCGTCGATAATCTGTTCGACGAACAGTATCAGACCGTTGCCGGCTACGGCACGATGGGCCGCGCGGCCTATGCCGGCGTGCGGATGAAGCTCGACTGATGAAGACCGGCGTCGCGCTGCTCTGCCTGTTGGCCGCGAGTTGTGCGGCGCCGCCTTCACGTGCCGGCGGCGGGGGAATCGTTTCGACCAACCCCTGTGCCGACGCGATGCTGGTCGAGCTGGTCCCGTCCGGGCGGATCGCGGCGATCAGCCATTATTCGCGGGATCCCGGCGCGACCTCGATCCCGCTCGACGTGGCGAAGCGGTTTCGCACCACCACCGGTTCCGCCGAGGAAGTGATCGCGATGCGGCCCGATCTGGTGATCGCGAGCAGCTTCACCTCGGCATCGACCCGCGAGGCGTACCGGCGCGCGGGGCTCAACACGCTCTACCTAGACTCGCCGGTGACGATCGAAGGCAGCAAGGCACAAGTAACCGCACTGGCCGCGGCGATCGGGGCCGAGGGCGCCGGCAGGGCGATGAACGCGCGGATCGATGCCGCCGTCGCCGCTGCGGCGTTCGGCGGACCCAAGGTGCCCGCTTTGGTCTGGATCGGCGGCAATATGGTGTCGGGCGGCGGCAATCTGCTCGACGAGATGCTGGGCCGGGCGGGCTTCATCAATCAGGCGGCGCATTATGGTTTGCAGTTCACCGGGACGCTGCCGATCGAGACGGTCGTGCTCGGTCCGCCGCGCGTGATGCTCGTCCCCGATGTGCCCGGCCGCCTCGCCTCGTCGCGGGCGGCGGAGCTGCGCGGGCGGGCGCTGGCGCATCTGGGCGGGCGCGTGACCGAGGCGCGGTTCGAGCGGAGCCTGGTCAATTGCGGCGGCCCGGTGATCCCGCGCGCGCTGGCGCGGCTGGCGGAAGTGCGGCGGGGGATCCGATGAAGCGGTTCGGCGTGATCGGCGGGCTGGCGGCGCTGGTCGCGCTCCTCTTCCTCGGCTCGCTGATGGCGGGCAAGGCATGGGTGCCGTTGAGTAGTTGGTTTACACCAAGTCCGCTGTGGTGGATCGTCGCCGAGTTGAGACTACCCCGGGCGATATTGGGACTCGCCATCGGTTCGGGGCTGGGGCTGACCGGCGCGGTGCTGCAGGGTTACCTCCGCAATCCGCTCGCCGATCCTGCGGTTGTTGGCGTTTCGTCGAGCGCGGCGCTGGGCGCGGTGGCGATGATCGTGATATTTTCGGTGAGCACCCCGCTGCTGATCTTCGGCGGCGCGATGGCGGCGGCGTGCCTGTCGATGTTTCTGCTCGCGGCGCTGGCCTGGCGGGCGGAGAGCGCGGTGGCGTTCATCCTCGCGGGCACGGTGCTGGCGAGCCTGTCGGGCGCGCTGACCGCTTTCCTGATCTCGGTCGCGCCCAACCCCTATGCGGTCGCCGAGATCATCGACTGGATCATGGGATCGCTCACCGACCGCAGCTTTGCCGAAGCGCAACTGGCGGTGCCGTTCATCGCGATCGGGTGCGGGCTGCTGCTGCTGACCGGGCGCGCGCTCGACGCGCTGACGTTGGGCGAAGCGGCGGCGCGATCGATGGGCGTGCGAGTCGCGCGGACTCAGTTGCTGATCGTGTTGGGTTCGGGGCTCGTCGTCGGCGCGAGCGTGGCGGTGACCGGGGTGATCGGCTTTGTCGGGCTGATCGTGCCCCATCTGCTGCGCCCGGTCACCGGGGCCCGGCCCGGCGCGTTGCTGTTGCCCAGCATGTTGGGCGGCGCGGCGTTGGTGCTCGCGGCGGACAGCCTGGTGCGCATCGTGCGGATCGCGGGCGAGATCCGGCTGGGCGTGGCGATGGCGCTGCTCGGCGCGCCCTTCTTCTTCGCGCTGCTGCTCAGGATGCGGAGTTCGGCATGGACCTGAACATCCGCGATCTCGACGTCAGCCTCGGCGCGCGCAAGGTGCTGCGCGGGGTGAGCGCAACGCTGAGGCCCGGGCGAGTCACTGCGATCCTCGGGCCCAATGGCTCGGGCAAGACCACGCTGGTCAAGTCGCTCGCCGGGCTGATCGATGCCGATGCGGGGTCCGTCGGCTATGGCGGCCGCGCGGTCCCTCGCATCCCGCCGCAAGAGCGCGCCCGCACCATCGGCTATCTGCCGCAGGACGGCGCGGTCCACTGGAATATCGGCGTGCGCGATCTGGTGTCGCTCGGGCGGCTGCCGCACCGGTCGCCGTTCGCCGGGCCCTCGGAAACGGACCAGGCGGCGGTGACGGAAGCGCTGGCCGCGACCGGCACGCTGGAACTGGCCGAGCGGCGCGCCGAGGAGCTTTCGGGCGGCGAGCGGGCGCGAGTGCTGCTCGCGCGCGTGCTTGCCGGAAGGCCTGAGTGGCTGCTCGCGGACGAGCCGCTGGCGAGCCTCGATCCGGTGCATCAGCTGGATATGCTGGCCCAGCTTCGCGCGCTGACGGCGAGCGGCATGGGGGTGGTGATCGTGCTCCACGACCTGATCCAGGCCGCCCGCGCCGCCGACGATGTGCTGCTGATCAATCAGGGGCGCGTGGTCGCCTTCGGGTCCGCGAAGGAAGCGCTGGCGCATCAGCCGCTGCGCGAGGCGTTCGGAGTCGAAGTCATGATGATGCCCGATGGCGAGGGCAATCCGCTCCCGGTACCGATTGGTCGAACATCGACGCGCAACCCTTAACGGGAATGTGAGCGGGATTGGCTTACCGGCGGCCCCAGGGCTATGAGTAATTTAATTACAACATCGTGAGTCGGGTTTGAGCCCGAGGAGAGCCCATGCGTACCATCGATCATCTCATCGCCGGCCATAATGGCGGTGGCGCCGCGCGTACCGGTGACGTCTTCAATCCGAACACCGGCCAGGTTCAGGCGACCGTCAATTTCGGCACGCAGGCCGATCTCGACAAGGCCGTCGCCGCCGCATTGGCCGCGCAGCCGGCATGGGCCGCGACCAACCCGCAGCGCCGCGCGAGAGTGATGTTCAATTTCAAGGCGCTGGTCGAAGCCAATCTGGACGAGCTGGCGCATCTGCTGGCATCCGAACACGGCAAGGTGGTCGCCGACGCGCGGGGCGATGTGCAGCGCGGGCTCGACGTGATCGAGTTTTCGTGCGGCATCCCCCACGCGCTGAAGGGCGAGTATACGCAAGGCGCGGGCCCCGGGATCGACGTCTATTCGATGCGCCAGCCGCTGGGAATCGTCGCGGGGATCACGCCGTTCAACTTCCCCGCGATGATCCCGATGTGGATGTTCGGGCCCGCCATCGCGTGCGGCAACGCCTTCATCCTCAAGCCCAGCGAGCGCGATCCGGGCGTGCCGGTGCGCCTCGCCGAGCTGATGCTCGAGGCGGGGTTGCCCGAGGGCATCCTGCAGGTCGTGCATGGCGACAAGGAGATGGTCGACGCGATCCTCGATCACCCGGCGATCTCGGCGGTGAGCTTTGTCGGCTCGTCGGACATCGCCCATTATGTGTACCGGCGGGGCGTCGATGCGGGCAAGCGCGTCCAGGCGATGGGCGGGGCCAAGAACCACGGCATCGTCATGCCCGACGCCGATCTCGACCAGGTCGTCGCCGATCTTTCGGGGGCGGCGTTCGGAAGCGCGGGCGAGCGCTGCATGGCGCTGCCGCTGGTGGTGCCGGTGGGCGAGAAGACCGCCGATGCGCTGCGCGAGAGGCTGATTCCGGCGATCGCGGCGCTGCGGGTGGGCGTGAGCACTGATGACGAGGCGCATTACGGCCCGGTAGTGAACGCGGCGCACAAGCAGCGCGTCGAGAACTGGATCCAGACCGGAGTCGACGAAGGCGCCGAGCTGGTGGTCGATGGCCGCGGCTTCACGCTTCAGGGGCATGAGAGCGGCTTCTTCGTCGGGCCGTCGCTGTTCGACCGCGTGACGCCGCAGATGAAATCCTATCAGGAGGAAATCTTCGGCCCGGTGCTCCAGATCGTGCGCGCGCCCGATTTCGAGGCCGCGCTCAAGCTCGCGAGTGATCATCAGTACGGCAATGGCGTCGCGATCTTCACCCGCAACGGCCATGCCGCGCGCGAGTTCGCGGCGCGGGTGAATGTCGGCATGGTCGGCATCAACGTGCCGATCCCGGTGCCGGTGGCGTATCACTCGTTCGGCGGCTGGAAGCGCTCGGCGTTCGGCGACATCAACCAGCACGGGATGGAAGGCGTCCGCTTCTGGACCAAGACCAAGACGATCACCCAGCGCTGGCCGGACGGTTCGCCCGACGGGGGCAACGCCTTCGTCATCCCGACAATGGGGTGAGGCGGCAAACCCTATTCCTCGACGCTCCGTCATGCTGAACTTGTTTCAGCATCCATCGTGCAACAGCACGACCTTCGCTGGTGGAGGGTTGGACCCTGAAACAAGTTCAGGGCGACGGATATTGGGTTGAGATGGCGGCGAAAAAGCCTCCCACGGTCGTCCCCGGTTCCACCTGGGTGAAGTGAGCCCCATAATTACAATTGCCCTGGCTGTGGCGCAGGTCGTGGTGGTGAACGCTGTGGATCGGCATCAGCACGAGCATCGGCGGCACGAACGACGCCTCGAACAGCCCCTCGATCGGCGCGGCTTATGGTGTGCCGCTTCCGTGACGTCTATTCCGGGTGCTGCACGAGACGCCAGCCCAGTGAGCCGAACGGCATAGCCGTGCGTTTTGCTTTCGCGGGCACCCGGGACTAGGGGATCGCTTCTACCGAGACCGTAACAGCGGATACCAGGCCGCGAGGAATGCAGGGCATGACCACCCAGTTCGAACTCACTGACGAGCAGCTCCAGATCCAGGAGATGGCGCGACAGTTCACCGCCGATGCGATCACGCCCAACGCGCCCGAATGGGACGAGCACAGCATCTTTCCGCGCGACACGATCAAGGCCGCGGCGGAGCTGGGCTTCGCGTCGATCTATGTGTCGGAGGAGAGCGGCGGAATCGGGCTGGGGCGGCTCGAATCGGCGCTGATCATGGAAGCGATGGCCTATGGCTGCGTGCCGACCAGCGCGTTCATTTCGATCCACAACATGGCGACCTGGATGATCGACCGGTTCGGGTCGCAGGCGGTGAAGGACAAATACCTCCCCTCGCTGATTTCGATGGAACGCATGGCGAGCTATTGCCTGACCGAGCCGGGTTCGGGCTCCGACGCGGCGGCGCTCAAGACGCGCGCGGTGCGGGACGGCGGCGATTGGGTGGTCAACGGATCGAAACAGTTCATTTCGGGCGCGGGCGTCAACGATATCTATGTAACGATGGTGCGGACGGGCGAGGATGGGCCCAAGGGCATTACTTGCCTGGTGATCGAGAAGGACATGGACGGCGTCAGCTTCGGCGCGAAGGAGCGCAAGCTGGGGTGGAACGCCAGCCCGACCGCGGCAGTGACGTTCGAGAATGTCCGCGTGCCGGCCGAAAATGTCGTCGGCGGCGAGGGCGAGGGTTTCCGCATCGCGATGATGGGGCTCGATGGCGGGCGGCTCAATATCGGCGCGACCTCGCTGGGTGGGGCGCAGCGCTGCCTCGACGAAGCGGTGAAATACACCAAGGAGCGCCAGCAGTTCGGCAAGGCGATCGCCGATTTCCAGAACACCCAGTTCACGCTGGCCGACATGGCGACGGAGCTGGAGGCCGCTCGCGCCCTCCTCTATCTCGCCGCCGCCAAGGTGACCGCGAACGCGCCCGACAAGACCAAATTCGCGGCGATGGCGAAGCGCTTCGCCACCGACACGGCGAGTTCGGTCACCGATCGCGCGCTCCAGCTCCATGGCGGATACGGCTATCTGAAGGATTATCCGATCGAGCGCTTCTGGCGCGACTTGCGGGTCAATTCGATCCTCGAGGGCACCAATCAGGTGATGCGGATGATCGTCGGGCGCGAGCTTACCCGCCAGTGAGCGATCCGGTAAAATATTGGCATGACGCCGCTGAGGCGATGGCCACGGCGATGAAGTTGCCCGCGACCCAGCCTTACGATCCGTTCGCGGTGGCGGGAGCAATGGCCGATTTCGTGGGGGGCATGAAGCCCGTCGATCTGCTCGCGATCCAGATGGACGCCGCGAAGCAATGGGGCGAATTCTGGATGAAGGCCTGGTCGCCCGAGCCCGGCGAGAAGGTCCGCGACCGTCGCTTTTCCGCCGCCGCATGGGCGGAGGATCCCTATTACCGAACCTTGCGCGACGCCTATCTGCTCGCGTCGAAGCAGATGCGCGCGATGGTCGGGCAGGGCGAGCAGGCGGCGATGATGCGTTTCCTGCTCGACCAGTATCTGAACGCGGTCAGCCCCAGCAATTTCGCGATGACCAATCCGGAAGTGGTCGCGCGGACGCTGGAGACCAAGGGCGCCAATCTCGCTCAGGGCTTCGCGCACCTGGTCGAGGATCTGGCGAGCGGCAAGGGGCTGGTGCAGCGCCGGACCGACCCCAACGCATTCGTGAAGGGCGAGACCATCGCCGCCACGCCGGGCAAGGTCGTGTTCCAGAACCGGCTGTTCCAGCTGATCCAGTATGATCCGGCCACCCCGGATGTCGCGGCGGAGCCCCTGCTCTACGTCCCGCCGCTGGTGAACCGCTTTTACATGATCGATCTCGTGCCGCGGTCGAGCCTCGTCAAATGGCTGGTCGATCAGGGGCGGACGGTGTTCGTGATCTCGTGGGTGAACCCGACCGAAGAACATCGCGATGCCGATGTCGGGGCCTATGTGCTCGAAGGGATCGTCGAAGCGATCGGGGTGGTGGCGAAGCGGACGGGTGCGAAGCCCGATCTGTTCGCCTTCTGCCTCGGCGGCACACTCGTCGCGATCGCGCTGGCGTGGCTGGCGGCGAAGGGGCGTGCGGACGAAGTCAATTCGGCGACGCTGATCGGGTCGATGGTCGATTTCGCCGATATGCGCGACTGGTCGGCGTTCGTGCACGAGGCGCATCTCGACGCACTCGACGCGCATGTCGATCGGCAGGGGTTCATCGACAGCATCGAGCTCCAGCGGCTGTTCGCGGCGATGCGCGCGAACGACCTGATCTGGTCGTCGGTGGTGAATCACTATCTGCTCGACAAGCCCGCCCCGCCTTCGGACCTGCTCTATTGGTTCGAGGATGGCGCGCGGATCCCTGCCGCCTTCCTCAAATCCTATAATCGCGACCTGCTGTTCGAGAACAAGTTGCGCGAAGGCGTGCCGTTCGAAGTCGATGGCGTACCGATCGATCTGGCGGCGATCACCACGCCGATGATGGTGGTGGCGCTCAAGGAGGATCATGTCTCGGCGTGGAGTGCGGTCTATGACGGCGCGAAGCTGCTCGGGGCGGACTTCATCCTCGGCGGATCGGGCCACAATGCCGGCGTGATCAACCCACCCGCCGCGAACAAGCACGGCTATTGGACCGGCGATGCGCGCCCCGAAAGCGCCGATGCGTGGCTCGAAGGCGCGACCCGGCACGAGGGCTCGTGGTGGCCTTTATGGGACGTCTGGCTCGCCGAACATGGTTCGGGCGATCGCGTTTCGGGACGGTCGGTAGAAGACGGGATTGAACCCGCCCCCGGTTCTTACGCTAAGGCGCCCTGATGACCGTGATGACTGACGAGATTCGGGCGTACAAGGAAGGCGCGGCGGGACGCTTGCGCCTCAACCGGCCCAAGGCACTGCATTCGCTCAATATCGACATGGTGCAGGCGATGACCGCCGCGCTGCTCGACTGGCGCGACGATCCGGAGATGCGGATCGTGCTGATCGACCATGCCACGTCGCCGGATGGCGACCCAAAAATGTCCAGGGGCTTTTGCGCGGGCGGCGATGTCGTCGGGATCGCGAAGACCGTGGAGGGGCAGGACGCGGCGGCGCGGGCCTTCTTCTTCAACGAATATCGGCTCAACCATTTGATGTACACCTACCCGAAGCCGGGCGTGGCGTTCATGGACGGCGTGACGATGGGCGGCGGCGTGGGCATCGCCTGCCCGTGCCGCTACCGGGTCGCGACCGAGAATACGATGTTCGCGATGCCCGAGACGATGATCGGCATCTTCCCCGATGTCGGCGGCGGGCGGTATCTGTCGCGGCTGCGCGGGCGGCTGGCGCAATATCTCGCGCTCACCGGCGCGCGGCTCAACGGGGCGGAGTGCCAGGAACTGCGGCTGGCGACGCATTATATCCCGTCGGACCGGCTGGAGGGCCTCAAGGCGAAGATCGCCAGGGACCCCTACCGCGTCCAGGCGATCCTCGACGAGGCGCAGGCCGAGCCGCCCGCCGCGCCGATCATGTGGCGGATGGGGCTGATCGACCAATGCTTCGCGCCCGATACGCTCGAGGAGATCCTCGCGTGCCTCGATGCCGAGAAGGATCCGTGGGCGGCCGAGCAGGCCAAGACGATCCGGGCGAAATCGCCTACTGCCTGCGCGGTCTCGCTCGAGATGCTGGTCGAGAGCCCCAAGCAGCCGCACTTCGTCGACGAGATGCGGATGGAATATGGGCTGATGGTGCGGCTGATCCGCCACCCCGATTTCCGCGAGGGCGTCCGCGCGCTGCTGGTCGACAAGGACGGCGCGCCGCAATGGGCGCCGCCCGCCGAGGTCGATAGTTTCTTTGAACCGCTTCCGGATGCGGAGGCATGGACGCCGTTATAATATCAACCGTCATGCTGAACTCGTTTCAGCATCCATCGTGCCACCGGCTTGTGGAGGCATGGACCCTGAAACAAGTTCAGGGTGACGGGGAGTGTGGAGGAAGCGATGCCGAATTACGAAACCATCATCGTCGAACAGCGCGGCGCGGTCACGCTGGTGACGCTCAACCGGCCGCAGGCGCTCAATGCGCTCAATTCGCAGATCCTCGCCGAACTGCTCGATGCGATGGCGAAGTTCGAAGCCGACCCGTCGCAGGGCTGTGCGGTGCTGACCGGCGGCGAAAAGGCGTTCGCCGCGGGCGCGGACATTAAGGAGATGCAGGCGCAGGGCTTCGCCGATATGTACGGGCATGACTTCTTCGCCGGCTGGGACCAGTTCTGCCGCACGCGCAAGCCGATCATCGCCGCGGTCAACGGCTATGCGCTGGGCGGCGGCTGCGAAGTGGCGATGATGTGCGACTTCATCCTCGCGGGCGATAACGCCAGGTTCGGCCAGCCCGAGATCAAGCTGGCGGTGTCGCCGGGCATGGGCGGATCGCAGCGACTGACCCGCGCGGTGGGCAAGGCAAAGGCCATGGAGATGTGCCTGACCGGCCGGATGATGGACGCCGCCGAAGCCGAGCGCGCGGGCCTTGTCAGCCGCATCCTGCCCGCCTCCGATCTGGTCGAGGAAGCGGTGAAGACCGCCGAACTGATCGCGTCGATGGCCCCGCTGGCGGTCAAGGCGAACAAGGAGATGGTCAACACGGCGTACGAGACCAGTCTGGCGCAGGGCGTCGCGTTCGAGCGGCGGCTGTTCCATGCGCTGTTCGGCACTGCGGACCAGGGCGAGGGCATGGCGGCGTTCGTCGAGAAGCGCCCCGGCAACTGGACGGGGAAGTAATTCCTTCTTCTCCCCTCCCGCTTGCGGGAGGGGCCGGGGGAGGGGACATTGGAGAGGACAGGAGAGGCGGACACGCCCTCCCCTAGCCCCTCCCGCAAGCGGGAGGGGAATAAGGAAGAAGTTATGGCACGTGTCGCATTTATCGGGCTCGGAAACATGGGCGGCGGGATGGCCGCGAACCTTGCCAAGGCGGGGCATGATGTCCGCGCGTTCGACTTGTCGCCCGAGGCGCTGGAGCGGGCGCGGCTGGCCGGGTGCCTGCCAGCCGAGGATGCGGCCAGCGCGATCAAGGGCGCAGAGGCGGTCGTGACGATGCTGCCCGCGGGCAAGCATGTCGAAAGCGTCTATACCGATACCGTGTTCGACCATGCCGATCCGGCGGCGGTGCTGATCGATTGCTCGACCATCGACGTCGAAACCGCGCGCCGCGTGGCCGAGGCGGCGCAGGCGCGCGGGCTGCTCGCGGTCGATGCGCCGGTTTCGGGCGGGATCGCGGCGGCGAATGCGGGGACGCTGACCTTCATGGTCGGCGGCACCGAGCAGGGCTTCGCCAAGGCCGAGCCGTTCCTTGCCGATATGGGCAAGGCAGTGATTCATGCCGGCAGCAGCGGGGCGGGGCAGGGCGCGAAAATCTGCAACAACATGCTGCTCGGTGCGGAGATGATCGCCACCTGCGAAGCGTTCGTGCTCGCCGAGAAGCTCGGGCTCGACCTCCAGAAATTCTACGATATCGCGTCGGTAAGCTCGGGGCAGAGCTGGTCGATGACGAGCTATTGCCCGATCCCCGGCGTCGGCCCCGAAAGCCCCGCCGACCGCGATTATCAGGGCGGGTTCGCCGCGCAACTGATGCTCAAGGATTTGCGGCTGGCGATGGAAGCCGCAGCCGCCGCCTGTGCCGACACGCCGATGGGCTCGCGCGCCGCTGAACTGTATGAGGATTTCGTCGCGCAGGGGCACGGGACCAAGGACTTCTCCGGTATCATCCAGCGGCTGCGCGACCAGAAGGTGGGGTAACTTTCTGCTCCCCTCCCCTTCAGGGGAGGGGCGGGGGGCGGGGCCTCGCCGTCTCACCGAGCCTAGGGCCAGAGGATAGGCCCCACCCCAACCCTTCAGCAGAGGCACGTGACTCTGCTGAACCTGAAGGGGAGGGGCTAAGAAGGTTAAGGCGCGCCCTTAACTCTCTATTCGCCTTCCCGCGTCACTCTGGGCGTGAGAAGGAATCCATATGCGCCGCATCGTCCTGCCGTTGCTCGCCCTCGCCTTGACCGCACCTGCTGCGGCCCAGGATGCGCGTGGCCCCTTCACCATTGCCGAATCGGGGGAAAGCTACCCGACGCTCGACGCCGCGGTCCGCGCGGTGGGGGACCGGCGGGCGACGATCCTGATCGCGCCGGGCACCTACCGCGAATGCGCGGTGCAGGAAGCGGGGTTCGTCACTTTCAAGGCCGCCGTCCCGGGCCAGGCGATCTTCGAGAAGGAGACGTGCGAGGACAAGGCGGCTTTGGTGCTGCGCGGGCGGGGCTCGGTCGTCGATGGGCTCGTGTTCCGTGGCTACAGCGTCAATGACGGCAATGGCGCGGGCATCCGGATCGAGACCGGCGACCTGCTGGTGGTCAATTCGATGTTCCTCGACAGCCAGGAAGGCATCCTTGGCGGCAATCCCTCGCGCCAGAAGATCACCATCGACCGTTCGACCTTTTCGGGGCTCGGCCAGTGCGACGAGGCGGTCAATTGCAGCCACTCGATCTACCTCGCCAATCAAGGCGAGGTGATCATCACCCGCAGCCGCTTCGAGCGCGGGACCGGCGGGCATTACGTCAAATTGCGCGTGCCCAATATCCAGATCCTCGATTCGAGCTTCGACGACAGCCAGGGCAAGAATACCAATTACATGGTCGATCTGTCCGAAGGCGGCACCGGGCTGATCGCGCGCAACATCTTCGTGCAGGGCCCGAACAAGGAGAATGGGTCGGGCCTGATCGTCGTCGCGGCGGAGGGGACGACCTATTCGTCGGTGGGTCTTCGCGTGGAGGACAATGTCGCCTCGATGGCGCCCGGCGCGTTCTACCACGTCGACCCGTCGGCCTACCCCGGCGCGCTGCGGCCGGCGCCCAGCCCGTCCGCGGACGGCCGCGACATCCTCGCCGAGGCCTGCCAGGCCGCCG
>Ga0164241_10005017_pt1 | contig 12568 bp, 18 predicted proteins | sample OricomyardsoilBY_FD_108780 | JGI IMG/M metagenome (GOLD analysis project Ga0164241, IMG submission 108780) | Backyard soil microbial communities from Emeryville, California, USA - Original compost - Back yard soil (BY) | ecosystem: Environmental > Terrestrial > Soil > Unclassified | place: USA...
CGACCTGCGCCTTCAGCATGTCTTCCATGTCGGTGATCAGGATGCCTTCGGACCCGATCAGGAAGCGGCCTTCGACCTTGTTGCCCATCTCGTAGCTGAAATCGCGCAAGACCAGCGAAATGCCGTTCATCGTAAAGACCGGCGTGTTTGCGTTGCTGGCAATCAGCGGTTTCTTCCAGGCGGTCAGCGTCGCTGCCGACGGCGCGACTTCGGTCGGAATGCTGAACAGGCCCGTGAAGACCCATTTAATGACCGGGATGCCCTGCGCATTGATCGTGACGGTACCGTTGCCGCGCGACCCCTTCAGGACATACCGCGTGCTGCCGATGAAGAAATAGATCGAGCCAGACGAATGGTTGTCGCTCACGCGGTTGTAGGTGACCGACGTCACGGCGACGATGGTTTCGGCCCAAGCGCACATCCGCAGAAGCTTGCCCCACGCAGGCGCGGTTCCGGCGGTACCAGACCCGGCGAGTTCGGTCTCGAACTCGAGCTTCGCATGCAGTTCAGCAGCAATCGTGCCCTGCTGACCCATATAGGGCAGCTCCAGCTCTCGGCTGACATCCGAGCCTTCCATCGGCGAGAGCTTGACGTTTTTGGCAAGGATCGCGTCCGTCGCGGCGACCGGCACGCTATCGGTGCCATAGACGGTTTCGATCTTTGCGAGCAGGGTCTTTTTGCGCCAGTAAATCGGCATTTAAGCCTCCTTCAATTTGGGCTTGGACGCGGGCTTTTCTGGCTCGGTCTCCGGTTGGACGGCTGCCCGAACAGCAGCAGCGCGTGCGGCCATTTCAGGATCGTCCAGGTTTGGGACGAGCGAGCCGTCCTTCTGGCGGATGAAACTGCCGCCAATGCCTGGCACGGGGTTCGAATTGCTCATGTGAAGATCCTCAGTTGATCTTTGATCTGGATGGTCAGGAGGTAAGAGATCAGCCCGCCTGGCTGGACCGGCTGCATCTCCCCTGAAACAAGCGTGGCGACACCCGCAGCGTCATCCGGACCCCAGCCGAGCACGCCGTTGCAGACGCGCTCGATCAGATCCTCGATGGCGACTTCGGCACGGTCTGAGGGCTGGCCGAACGAGCGCAGGACCAGCAGGATGCCGATGTTTTCACCGACCATCTGGGTGTAGACCCCAGTCATGCTGTCGGCCTGTTCAGGCAGCAGGCCCATCGGAACGACAAAAGCCGAGATGGGAGCTGTCGGCGTCGCGCCATCCGCGAGCATCCGCGCCATGTCGGCTGCGCCCTGAACGCGGCCCTTCAGCTCGGGAACCATCGCTTCCAGGCGCGCTTTCACCAGTGACGTGAGGGACATCAGATCAGCCCCTTCATCTTGTCAGCGCTCATCGGCCGTTCGCGATCCGTGACGCGAACGCCGGTACCGCCAGCAACGTCAGGTTCGACACCGGCAATCGGCAGGCGGATCGCACCTGAAGCGATCTTTTCCAGCGTCTTGATCGCGTCGTTGTAGTCCTTGGTGATTTTCTCGTCAGGCGAATGAATGTGCAGTTTGTAGATCGCAATTGAGATCGCCAGATCTCGCAGCGCGGGCGGCGTTGAAACCACCGGCAGCGTGTAGCGCGCGGCCAGATAGCCGTCGATCATCGCGTCTGTATCGTCCAGCGCGCGGGTGACGATGCCCGCAACCACCGCGCCGACAGCCACCGCGCCCCGATCCGTCAGACCAATCAGCATCGGCTCGCCGAAGCGGTCGATCAGGTCTGATTGGCTGGCGTAGGACAAAGCGGTCGTTCCTTCTGTTCGGATGCCGGGAGGCCCCCTTGGCCCCCCGGCTGGCGCTGTTCATCGGCGCGCCTCCCTCTCGGGGTATTTCGTGCCCGGCGGGCGGTTCATTTCCCGCCGGACTGGGGACCTCCGCGCGGCCGCTTGGGGTCAGCGCGCGGAAGAGCTATCAATCTGCGGCGGGCAGGACGGTCAGTTCCGGATCCGCGTCGAGCGCCGCGACCTGGTCTTCAGTCAGATCGGTCAGCGGGATGACGGTCGGTTCCGGTGTGAAATGCCGACCCGCACGCCAGCGGCCCTTGGCCGGTCCACGAACAGTGATCGTCAGAACATTCACCAAAGCCTCGGTGGCGGATTTGACGGCCTCAACGGCGTTCGCGGCAATCTCGCCGACAGTGGTCTGCGTGGCCGGGCTGATCGTGTCAGCGCCTTCGCCGCCACTGAGGCTTTGGAGCACTGCATCACCCTGCTTCACGGCCAGTTCAAACGGATCGGTGACCGGCTTGTCGCCAGCAGTGGGGTCGCTAGGTGGCGTCAACGATCCGCCGCCACCGCTTCCATCTGCGTCAGGCGGTGACGCATCCAGGGGCGGACTGACTGGCTGCGCTGCGGGATGGCCACCTTCGCCGGAAGTCAGGGCACGCCGGGCCTCTTCGTCAGTTTTGACAGCAGGAGTGACCGGCTGCTCCACGACAGTTTCGACCGGCTGCTTTGCTGCTGCCGTGGTGACGGGTTTGGTTTTCTGTCTTGCCATTCACGGCCTCCATCGGTTCTTTGAAAGGGGCGGAGGTTGCCGCCCCTTCTGAAAGAGCCGACGCCAGGGGCGCCAGGGTCAGGTCAGGCGAGCCACGGAACCACGAGCAGCTCTGCAGTGCCTTTCCACTCGTTGGTGACACCAGCCGCGCCATATTCGCTGTTGAGCAGCTGGCGACCGGCGCTTTCGAGTGACGGCGGGACGACAAGCAGGTTCGGCACCAGACCGAGCGGCGCGCCACCATCTGCCTTGAAGCTGGCGATGGCCGCCCGCGCAATCGCATAGTTGGCAGCGTTCAGGGTCTGCTTGGACCCCCAAGCCGTCTGTGGCAGGCCGTAGCCGACGTTGCAGCGCATATCGACGCCGTAAACATACTCGTTGCGATCAAACACATTGTCGTCGTCAGCCTTGTCTTTTGCTGTGAAGACCGGGGCTTTTCGCTCCTGGTAGATGATCGGCTTCAGGGGCCGGTTCGTGCAGAGCAGGAACCACGGGGTGCCGCCACCGCCGTCAGTGTTGGCGTAGGTGGTCATTGAGCCATCGGCCAGCATGATCGGGTGGTCAGTATCGAAGAAATATTGGCCGTCCCAGCAATTGGTCGCAAACCCGGCCTTCAGCAGTCCCCAGACCAACTCTTCGGGGAGGCGAGCAGCGCCGTCGCCCATCATCGAGAACCCGTCGGAATACATGGCGAGGTTATCGTCCTCGATGTTGTTCCGGTTGACCGCGATTGTCTTTTCGAAATGCTTGTTGATCAGCGTGTAGGACGCTTCCGACAAGTTGTCGATCAGACGGGGGCCAAGCCATTCGCGCATGCCGGTCAGGCTTTTCAGCCAGCCGTAGGTGTTCATGGCGGTCGTGGACTTGACGGTCTTTGCGACCTTGTCCTTCATCTTCGGCACGGCGTCGAATGCGCCCTTGAATTCCAGGCTGAACCCGACGCGGAGTGCCTGAAGGGCGGCGTTGTTGATAATCATGTCGATTGCTCCTTACGACAGGGCTGCGCGGACGAGGGCTTCATCCATGCGGACCCAGACGCCGAGCGCGTCCACGTCGTAGATGATCCCTGCCGGTGAGCGGGTGTTGGTACCGTTGGTCAGCGCCACCGTCTGGTCATCGACGATGTAGCAAGTCGCGCCGATGTTGGCGGTTGCGATCAAATCGCCCGCTGACGAGTTGGCGAAGCGAAAGACGCCTTCCCGGAACGGTTGGACGGTGACGCCAGCGCCTACGCTGACGTTCGAACTCTCGGCGCGACCCGCGCCGAACGAGCCGGTGGCGACAGCGCCCTTGATCAGGTGGCCCGACGCGTTTCGCATCAGGAGCGACCCTTGGTAGATCGTCTGCGATGCGCCAAGCAGGCCGGTGCGGACATCAGCCGGGGCCAACTGCGGCGTCGAGCGGTTTTCGGTCAGTGGAGCCATAGCCGTTAGCCTTTCTTGGTTTCTGCCGCGAGCGCGGCGTGGAAGTCAGCGTGCGAGATGCCAAGCTGATCGGCGACCTCGATCTGGGCCGCGTTCAGGCTGACACCGTCTTCTGCGGTCTGCGCAGCCTGCAGAACGGTTTCGCCGTTCAGCACCGGCATCGCGCCGATGATCGCTTCGGCACCGGCCTGATCGGCCATGTGCATGCTGATGAAACGATCACGGCTCGGCTTCAGACCGGCGCGGCCGCGCTTGATCTCTTCATCGACATAGGCTTCGGCCCGCTCCCGCTTGCGTGCATCGCGCTCTGCGTTGAGGTCCGTCGTCAGTGTGCTGACTTCCGCCTGCAAGGCAGTGATCTCTGCAGGCAGTGCAGTGCTGGCCTTTGCGGCTTTCGCTGCAGCGATGATGCTGGCCACCTCTGCGCCTTGTGCCACGCCGAGCGCGACGCTGATTTCGGACATAGCCGATTGCAGTGCGGGAAGGGCTTCGTCGGGCTTCTTGCCGAGCAGATCCTTGACCTTTGCCGTGACGTCCTCGTCGGACGCCGTGGCGGGCAGGCCGAGCAACTCGGCCAGCATGTCTTTTAGCGCCATTGCGCTCTCCTCTTGATGAAGTGCGACCATGTCGCGGAAATTGGGATTGTTGACGAGTGAGGCCCGCAGGATCCGCGAGACCTTCTTGTCGGTGCGACCGTGGCCGACGACTGGCGACACAAAGCGATAGGCTTTGCCCTTCACCAGCTCAGAGCCATAGGCGGTCCATTCGACTTCGCCCCAGATGCCGTCCTCGCGGGCTTGCAGCGCCGTAATCCAGCCGACAGCAGGTGCTTCGCCGCCCTTAGGGGCGGACAGATCGGTTGAGTGGTTCAGATCGACGACCAAGCGGCCATCTTTCAAGTCCATCATCGAGGCGCTTACGATTTCATCGAGGTTCTCCGCAAAATAGGGACCACGGGTGTCCGTCGTCTCGATCCGCCCCTTCGGGAGCAGATGAATATGCGTCGGCAGACCGTCCTGCGCTGATTGCAGCGCGATCCCAAGGCCGAAAGCAGTGTCGAGGCGTTTTGACATGCGGGAACAATGCCCGGCGCGCAGAGGCGAAAACACCCGCACGGGTGTGCGGGGAAAGCGTGAATTGGGGTATCACAGGCTGGCCCGCGCGGGGTCGTTCCGTCAAGCCCCGGATTTGCCCGCGATGATCTGCTGCAACCAGTCGCCGAGGACGCTGACAATCTGGTCACTGTCCTGCCGACCCAGTCCGAGGAACGGCCGGGCCGGAATGTTGCCCCACGGGATCGGCGATCCGCGCTTGGTTGCGCCAAACGCGCCCTTCTTTGCACCCATCTGCTGAACGGCGGCGTAAATCATGTTGGAGCCGACTGCCGCCGCGTCCCGCCCGTGGAATGCAAGGATCTCGTTGGACAGGCGCTTTGAAGGGCCGAAGAGCGGACGGGTGTCCATCGTCTTGTTGCGCTTCTTACCGTCGCCGCGCCGCTGGGCTTCGATTGTCGCCAACGACTTCGGAAGCCAGCGCTGACCTTCTGGCGACACGCCCTTGGCAAACCGGTCCTTGGTCTGCTGCAGGAGCAACTCGGCGATTTGCGCGTGGATCCCGGACGGATTGTTCAGCGCGGCGTTCAGGCGGCCAAAAGCCGCTCGCACGTCGGCGTCATCGACCTTGATGTCGAACGTGTTAGCCACCTGTCATCAGCTCGTCGGTGAAGCGGCGGATGTTCTCCGGCAGCGACTTGAGGAAGTCGGCCCGGACCTGAGGTGGCCAGCCGTCGATCTTCTTCGCCAGACTGTTGACCAGGTCACTGATCCCCATGCCAGGCGCATGGCCCCAGCCCTTGTCGATGCCGACCGGCGCGCCGGTCTTTGGATTGATCGCATCCCAGTTGTCAGGCAGCTTCAGACCCGGCTTACCGCCGAGCGCAATTGCAGCCGCCATCGTGAACGCGCCCACGACATAGCAGGTGCAGCCCCAGCCATTCGGCGGCGCGTGCTGGATCCAGAACGGATGATCCGGCGGCAGGATCAGACCATCCCAGCCAAGGTGCTGAAGGCGCGGTTCAAGCGCGTTGCCGTGCCGATAGACGAGGTAGGGAAATCCCGCCTCGATCAGCTGCGCCCAGCGTCCGGACGCGTAGCTGACCGAGCAGTTGGTACGATAAATGACCTTGGTGCGCCACGCCTCGCCTGCTTTGGTTCCCTCACCCGTCCAGCCATGCCAGCCGTTCGCCTGGACAATCGCCCGAAAGTCGCGCCGGAACTCCTCGAGTGACGTGCCCTCAGCGATTGCCTTGTCGACCGCCGTCGCGAGATCAGAGAGCAGCTCGGCCTTGACCGCTCCCGCGACCATGAACGCGCGGTCATGCGCGGTTCCGGTGATGTCATCCCATTTACCAGTCGGGACGCGGTTCTTCAGTCTGATCCGGAAGGCGACGATCTGGCGGACGAAGGGCAGCCGCAGTATGGCTTCAATCCCCGCCACGCTCGCCCTCCACGCTGGCGCGTCCCGCGAGATGGGCGGCTTCCATGCCTTCGGCAAGCGCCTGACTGAGTGCTGTCGTATCGACCTGGTCAAAAGCCGCCGCGATCATTTCGCGCAACTCCTCGATGCTGTCGGCGGCGGCAATCATCGCTGCGATCTGATCGCTCATTTTGCGAATTTCAGGGTCGGCTCTTGCTGCCATCATGATCGCCAAAGCCTCTGCAACCATTGAAGGCCCAGAAATCGCCGCTGGAGGGGATGAAGCCGAATTCAGCGCCATCCGCCCCACCGGAGCCGTTCCCCCCTTCAAATTCGCAAGAGCGGCCTTCAATGGAAGGACTTGAGGCCCGGTCGAGGGTGCAGTTTCCGACTGAGGCGTTGAAACCAGCAATTCTTCCCCTTCGGCGGGCTCCGGGAGCTTCAGTTTCTCGCGCATGGTCTTCGCACCAACCCGCAGGCCAAGCGGGACCAATTGGGCTACCGCCTCGACCATGGCTTTGATGTCCTCCGGCTCCGGACGTTCGATCTTCAGCACCGGCGGCTTGACGCCCTCACCCCATTCGAGCTTCGCCCAGGGCGTGATCAGGTCGCGGTTGAGGATCGCAGCCAGTTGCTTGGCATCGGCGCGTTCGATGTCCTCCTGCACCTGACGATGCTCTTTGCCGGATCCCAGCCCGCCGATCTTTGCATCGGTCGTTGCGGTCTGGCCCAGAACTGCTTTCGAGATCTGGCTGTCATACCAGTCGGCGCGTTTCTGATAGAGGCCATCAGACGTCGCACCGGCATTGGTCTCGACGAACTCGATTTCCATGCTGGCCGGGATCATCGCTGCGCAGTCGCCCGCGATGTTGGCAATCGCCCGGAACAGTTCCGACTTGTCCTTTTCTGATGCACCGGCTCCGTATTTGCCGACCCGGATCGGCTGGCCATAGGTCGCCGTAAAGATCGCCCAATCGCGCTCGGTGTACTTCTTGAACATGTAGGCCCATGCAGCGATCCGGCTCAGCCCGCCCCGGATTGGCAGACCGGACTTCGCTTGCATGTTGCCGCGAATGAACTTGAAGGGCGTCAGCGGCATGTCCTGCCCGCCCTCGCCAATCAGCACAGGCGTGCGCAGGTTGTTGCGGGCAAAGCGGAACCAGCGGGGATCGCGCCACTCGATTGCCTGAGGCCACCAGCTGCCCGACGAGGTATCCCAAAGGATTTCACCGAATGAGACGCCCTTGCCGAGACAGTCGAGCAGGTGGAACAGCTCTTCGTCCAGCTCGCCGCGTTCGAGCCATCCCTGCATATAGGCCGCATGGTCCAAGTCAGCCTGGTCGTCGCTTGCCGCCTCGATGGACAGGCCGATCTGCACAACGCTGCGCTTACGGGTGCCGAGCACGCCGACATAGTGGAGGTCACGCTCTTCGATCAGCTCCGCCAGTTCGAAGTATTGCAGCGGGTTGCCTTGATCGGCCTCCTGAAGGATCGATGCCAGGCGCTCCGGATCCAGCCCGTTGGCCGGATAGCCAGAAATTGGGCTGCGCACGCCGGTGATGGTCGGCCCGGCCTGTTCCTTCAGCAACTCACTGCGCTTCACAGGGTTGCCGTATTGGTCCAGCAAAGCCATCAGACATATCCTCCGAAATCACTGCGGCGAAGTCCGCCGCCAAACTGGCCAGAGGCCGCATCATCGTCATGATTGGGCAGGTCGGACAGGCGACCAGATGGGCGGGCCTTCGCCGAAACGACGGGTGTGTAAGCGTATTCGGCCCACTGCATCCGGCTTGCGTAATGCGCCAGCGCCAGCGCGATGGCGAAGTCGCCGTGGCGACGTTTGCCCTTCGTGCCTTCGCGCAGGACCGGCACGCGCGGGATACCGCGCACGACCTTGACCGAACGCAGGTCGGTCAGGTGCTCGTCGTCAACGATCAGCGCAAGCGTGTCGTCTTCGAACGCAGCCTTCAGCGGCGGCATGTTGACCCGGTACCACTCTTCGCTGAACTTGACCGCCATGACGACACCGGAGCCTTCATCGCCCTCGCGCAGGCCGAACAACCGGCCCATGTCCTCGGCGACTGTCCAGCCCATGCCGGTGGCATCAAAGGCCGCGCCGACCAGGCGTTCGCGGACATGGTCGAGCACCGTCTTGGTGATGAGCTTCTGCTCGTCACCAGGCACGTTGCGCAGTTCGAATGTCAGCTCTTCAACGCGCCTTAAAAGCGTCGTTAATGCCACCAGCGATCCGACCGAAAGGTCAGCAACGCGGGCGAAGTCGAAGCCGAATGCGTAACGGTGTTGCAGGTCCAACGCATCGAGTGCCGCGCGCAGCTCTGCCAGAAACGGATCCATCAGCCCCATCTGCTCGACACGTGGCAGATGGAGGTAGTCGGCAGGCAGTTCCAGTCGAAGCACTTTCCGCTTCACGGTCATCCGGGCCTCGATCAGCGGCGCGGTCAGCCAGGCTCCGGATCCCTGCGCGGGGATGCAGAACAGCTCCTCGTCTGCTCCGTCGCCATAAAAGTCGATGATCTCTTGCCGCCAGTCGGCCTCGGCCTCGGGCGACCAATCCTTGCCTGTGACAAGGCAAATGCGCTGATAAAGCCCGTCCTTCAGGGCCGCATCGAAGTCGATATGGACAAGCTTGTAAGGCTTGCGGTCTGACAGACAGTCCTGAACCAACTCGTTGAAATAGTTGTCAGTCCCATTGTGGGTCGAGCAGACGACGACCTGACCACCCCACATCAGAAAGGCGAGTGCAGCCTTCATCAGCTCGGCCAGGCTGTCAACGAACGCGGCTTCGTCAATGACGACCAGACCCTGTTTGCCACGCAAGGATCGCGGGGCCGAAGACAGGGCGATGATCTCAAAGCCCGATGCAAAGCGGATGCGGAATGCCTGGATCGACCGGTCCCCGTCCTTGTCGCTGTCGTCAAACAGGAAGTCTTCAGCCTCGGCCGCCGCAAAGTTGAAATTGCGGGCCCACATCGCGCAGGCGTCGATGAATTCGCGGGTCATCTCCTGACTGTAGGAGATGTACATCGCGTCCATCCCGCCCGCGACTTTCATCCGGCCCGCGCGCAGAACACAGGCTGCAGCAAGCCCCCAGGTGAGACCGATCCGGCGCGACTTCTCGATGATGATGACGCGGTTGACTGCGGTGCTGTCGAGAAGGCCGACCGTCAGTCCCTGATAGGGCAAGAGCACCTCGGGCAGCTTGCCAGACAGCGCCATTTGCGGAACGGCATCGAGCGATGCGCGCCGCTGCGCCTCCCAGTCCGCTTTGGTGATCGCGTTCACAATGCCCCAGCCAGACGATGCATTCCTGCATCCATCAGGATCGCTGGCTGCTCCGGTCGCGGAATGTGCATCAGGCCGTCATGCCAGGCTTCGGCAAAGGTCATGTGCTCGATCACATCCTGCGACCTGATCGGAGCGCCGCCCAGGGCGCGCTGAAGACCGCCGTAAATGACCGAGGTTCTGACGCCGAGGGTCGGATGGATCCAGACCGCATAGCGCAGGCCATCGACTTCGCGCATCCAGACCGGGTCCTCGAACTCGTTGTAACCGTATCGCCAGCCGGGGCGCAGAGCGGTGTTGGGCGTGGCGTTCATGCGGGATGCCTCGAGGCCGGCAATCTAACAAATCGACCGTCAAGGAATTCTGATGCGGGGCGGACCCAAAGCTCGGCCAATGGGTCGCGCCAGCGCGCGTAGATGATACAAGGGACGAGGTCTTTCTCGATCCTGGCGACCGAAACGACTTGATAAATTCCGCCCGTCTTCAAGTGCGTCCAGCAGGACCCGATCAAACCGGGAAGCTCAAGGTGCGCAGGGGTGACCTTGGTTTCGCTCATGACTTCACCCCGAGGATCTGCGCTTTGATCTGCTCGGCGGTCTCAGCCGACAGCCCTTTGGCCTTGGCGACCTTGTCGACGGCCTCTTTCACTTCCTCATCGAACTTCTTGCCCTGCTGGGCTTGCGTGACCGATTTCAGCGCTCCGGCCAGCTCCATCGCATTTTTGGACGACAGCCCGGCCTCACCGGCATTGCCGAGCAGCTCCCAGACCAGCGTCTTGATCGCCTCGCCCGCCATCAACGTCAGATCGTCGGACGTGCGGTTGTCAAAGGTCTTGGCCATTGCGGCCGAGATTTCGCGCGCGGTGCGCAGCCGGGCCGTCATCGCCGCCTGACGGGTTGAGTACCGGTTGAAGCTCGAAAACGACGGGATGTCGAACTCCAGCTCGCCCCGGTATTCTTTCATCCGCGTTTCGCACCTGGTGACGAACTCGGCGTAAATGTCGGTCTGGGTCTCTTCCATCGCCTGCAGCGCGGTTGCCGCCCAGGCGACGATATCGTCAACCTCGCGCGGCAGCCGGTCGAACGAACTCAGCTGCCCGCGTGTCGTGCGGCCTGATGCCATGTCAGCCTCCCGGCCTTGATGGCCTTTGAATACCCTCGATGCTGATCTCGCGGCGCAAATGCTGCGCGCCCTTTTCGGTCAAGGTGGCCACAAGGATCGTGCCGAAGCTGATCAGCGTTACGGCTTCCATCGCCTTCAGCCACTGCAACTGGTCGTGGAGCCACTCGCGCGGCTTGTTGATCCCTGCCGCCGCAAGTTCGGCGCGCATCAGATCGGAGTTCAGGGTCTCGTTCACCTGCTCGGCCAGCGCCTTCAGGACGATCAGACGCGCCTGTTCGCGCACGATGTCTTCCATAGTCCGGGTCATTCTCCGACCTTCTTGGTTGCCGCCTTGACACCCCACATGGCCGCTTCTTCAGCGGCGGTCATGGCGAGCGCCTTCAGCCGTTCGATTTCTGGATGGCCGCCGGGCACTGCCTTGATCATGTTGATCAGGATCGCAGCGGTGCCCTTGATATCGTTCACCTGCGGATTGCCGCTGGGATTGAAGCTGACACCGACACGCTCTTCGCCAAACGTTGCCATCAGCGGTCTCCCCGGTTCAGCAAAACCTCCTGCAGCCGTTCCGCGATGCCTGCAATCGGCTTCAGACGCTCTTCGATCACATCCATCTTGCCGCTCATGCCCTTCATGGCGAGTTCGATGGCATGGAATGACTTGGCATCCGGAATGTGCTTGAATTCGTCTTCAAGCGTTTTCATCCGGTCGGACAGGTTGCCTACGGTCAGCGCCAGCTTGTCGAGCTTCTCGCCATTTGCTTTCGATCCGGACCCCGCCCAGAACAGCTTCCAGATCAGACCGCCCGCGCCGCCCAGGGTGGCAATTGCAGCCGCCCAAGCGACGATTGGGGCTAGATCGAGCATCACTTCGTCTCACCCGCCTCGAAGCGCTTGGCGACGAAGTCCTTGATTGTGTGACCGCCCATGTAGAGGGCAAGGAACACGCCAGTCAGCTGCATCAGGATCACGATGTCAGGCGGGGCGATGGCCAGCTGCGCTATGGCATTGAGCAGCGGGAGGCCGAAGAAGGCCCAGAACCACAGTAACAGCAGACCATACATCCACATCGGTCGCCATGCCCAGGCAAACCACGGTTCCTTTTGCTCGGCCTGCAGCAGGGCGAACTGGCCTTCGAGGCCTTGGGCGTAGAGCGCGATCATCTCGACGGCCATCGGCTCTGCGGCGAGGATGGCTTCTTTGATCGTGGCTGGCTCTTTTTCCGCCACCGCGTCAACCTGGTCGACAGTCAGTCCGGCATGGACGGCGATCTCTTCGATTACCTTCCCGGCCAGATCGGCGTTTTCCTTGCCGATTTTCTTGGTCAGCACGTCGTGGATAACCTTCGCGCCAACCTGTTTGGCGATTGCAATCAGTGCGGCGCTCATCAGCCTTCCTTCCCTGCTAGATTTGTGCCCTTCAGCCAGTTGTCACCGGCCAGCGCGGGTGCCGCGCAACGGTCAGGCTTGACGAAGACCAGCGTCCACGTGCCGCCGTCTGGATCCACGGTCAAAACGACCGTGAAACCGTTTGATGCGCCTTCGCCGGTCCAAAGTGGCAGCTCATGGTACTTTTCGGCCAACACACTAAGGACTTCATCAATCGGACGTGCCGCCTGGCCGCAGTCCTGTGCCAGCACTGGCAATCCGATTAGAACCGAGGCGACGGTGATAGCGACCTTCAACATGTGGCTGCTCCGCATCTCACCAACTCCGCAGGAAAGCCGCAACGCGCGGCAGGCGTTTGGCC
>Ga0164241_10005018_pt1 | contig 12567 bp, 9 predicted proteins | sample OricomyardsoilBY_FD_108780 | JGI IMG/M metagenome (GOLD analysis project Ga0164241, IMG submission 108780) | Backyard soil microbial communities from Emeryville, California, USA - Original compost - Back yard soil (BY) | ecosystem: Environmental > Terrestrial > Soil > Unclassified | place: USA...
CCGCAGGCGCAGGAAGCGTTTGGGGCTGAGGCCGAACTGTTCCCGGAAGGCGTTGTGCAACGTGCGGCCGGAAACCCCGGCGGCTCTCGTCAAGTCCTCGAGCGCCAGCGGCTGGCCGCCATGATCGTCGAGAAACCGCCGCACGCGCCGGACAATTTCGGCTCGCGACATAAGCCTCGCGCCCGGACGCGATCCAGGTTGGCCGGCGCCAGACGGCGGGGAGTCCAGGAGGTTTCTGGCTGCATCGATAATTTCCTGCGCCGCGCTCCGCCGGCCGGCCGGGTTAGAGTCAAAGCCTTCGGCTCGGGCCGCCGCGAGAATCCGCCCGAGCAATTCGCGGAACCGGTGACCCTCTCCCGGCGGCGGCTCGATCACGCGCGAGACGCGTAGCCGCGGCGGCACCACGCCGCCGGCGAGCTCTTGCCAGCGGGCCATCGGGATGATGACCGAAAGCCAGGTGAGACTGTCCAGCGCCGCGGCCTCGAATTCTGTGCGCGGCGGAATCGCCATGACGCTTTCCGCGCTGAAGGTAGTGCCGTTCCCACTCGACCGCCCACTGCTGTCGATGCAGGCGAGAAACGAGACCGCGTCCGCCTCGATCGCGGCTTCATAGAGGCAGGCGCTGCCATCAAGACCCCAACGGATCCGAATGCCGTCCAAGTCGCAGCTGCAGGTGGCCCAAGGCTCCCGTTCCCGTCCCAGCACCGTGATCCGCAGGCTGCTATGCCCCAGGGAGGCCGCGAATTCATCGAAAGTGGCGAACGCTTGGGGGTTTATCATGCCAGTCGTATTAATTTCATAGGGGCCCTCGCGCGGGCCCCGCTGGATACCGGCGCAGTCTGCCTGTCGGCGCCATGTATTCCAGTTCCTTTCGTGATGACCTATTTTTGCCGAAATTGCATAGCGCCCGGCCCCCGTCGATTAGCTATTCTGCGCGGTGCCGCCACGCGACTGTCCCGAAGGAGCTCACTTTTTCTCCGCCAAACCGATTTCCATCCATACCATCGATGCCGACGGGCAAACGCTCGATGGCCGCCAGCGCTACACGTTGCGCTTTCCGCCCGACCTGCTTTTCCGGCTCGGCGAATTCTGGTCCCTGTCGATCCTCCAACTCCCCTCGGGGTCGCTGCACGTCAATCCGCGCGGGCTCATAATCGTGAATTCCCAAAGGCTCCGCAAGCTCCCGCACCATGCGGACGGAACCGTCACCTTGCTCCTCCAACACGACCCTCCCAGAGACACCCCGGCAACCCACTGGCTGCCGGTGCCGTACAAGCCGTTTGCCGTTGAATTGCTTAACGCACGGATCCCGCCCGCTGAAGCTGCGGTTACTTCACCGATGCTAATCTTGACGAGAATTAAGCAAGTGACCGCAAATCCGGTGCCGTGAAGGGTGATCCGGGCGCGCCGGTACGGATTCGCGATCACTGGTTCACCCATAGCCATTGGCCGTTTCGAACCAACGACGGACAGGCCGATCCCGGCTGGACAGAAGACCGCAAAGGCAGCGAAAGAACCTACCTTTGCCGCCTTCGCGAGCTTCTGTTCAAAATCCGTCTCCCGCTCTCTGTCCTCTATAGTCTGTCCCTTCTCTCTGTCAGTAGCGACGCAAGCGCCGCTACTGCACCGGCACCAACTCCGGCAGCTTCCACTTGTCGTCGAGGATTTCCTTCCGCGGGCGGTAGAGGCGCACGAGATAGTTCCAGCCCTTGGTGATGGGCAGGTAGTTGGTGGCACCCTTCGGATCGCCGCCGAACTGGATCGTGTACGAGCCGTCGGCGTTCGGTTTCGCGGTGACGTTGTTCAGGGTGTAGGCGTTGCGGTCGTTCTTCTCGTAGAAACCATCCTCGTTGTAGACGCTGACCGACCAGAAGCCGTCGACGGGAACGTCCTTCAACGTCAGGCGATACGCCGCCTTGCCGTCGTTATTCTTGGCGACTCCACCGAGATAAAGCGCGTCCTCCCGCGGGTTGCCGCCCCACCCCGCCGCGGTGCCGATCAGGTGCTCGACGGGATCGACGTCCTGCTTGCGGCCGAACATGTGGGCCGAATCCAGGCCGCCGTTGGCGGTAGCCAGCGCGTTGAGCGCCTGGCGCAGCTTCGTCAGTGACTCCTGGTCCCAGGCAGGGACCGTAAAGCTGCCGGGAGCTTTCTGGCTGACTTTGATGCTGTCCTGCAGCGCATGGACCTTCGCGAGATCGGCGGGGTCGTTGGGATCGACGAAGGTGCGCACCAGCGCGAGAACATAGCGCGTCCCGATTTTCTCCCGGGTGAGGCGATGCTCACCCGCCTTGTAGATCACCTCCGTGGTGTAGTGGTCCTCGTTGATCACCTGCACCGCCATGAAGCGCTTGCCGGCGTCGGGCAGCGTGATGGTCACCGGCCCCGCATCGAGATCGAACAGGCCGGTGGAGTAAAGCGTGTCGCGGTTCATGCGGATGACCGTCTGGTTGTCGATCGGCGCGAGCGCGCGCTGGGGCACAAACTTCCCCACCCCGGTGTCCTTGAAGAAATTCGCGAAGTAGTTGTCGGTCTCGGCGCGCTTGAAATTGCCGACCGTGACGCGGGCGGCATCAGCGGCGGAGGCCGGGACGGAAAGTGCCAGCACGGCGGCCAGAACGAGGGGGAGGCGGGATGATTTCATAGGCAGGGAATGCCGGTCATCCTACCCGTTTCCACCCGCGAACCCCATTGGACTTTAGGGAATCGGTGATCTTGAAACAGCCCGACTCGATCCGGTTTGAACAGAAGGGCGCAAAGGCCCTCTTCACGTCCTTTGCGCCCTTCTGTTAAAAATCTGTCCTCTGTCTTCTGTCCTCTGTTCTCCGTCCTCCCCGCACTATTCCCCCGCCGCGCCGGCGAACCAGCGGTAATAGGGATTCGCCGGGTCGCGCTGCATCACTTGGGCCATTGCCCGCTGCCAGCCAGCGCGATCGCCCGCGCGCGCGGCGAGGCCGGCTTCGTAGAAAATGCCCAGCGTCGTGCGCTCGCGATCGAGCGCGGCGCGGAACGCGGCATCGTCACCGCGCAAGGGCGGCAAGGTCTGGTGGCTGAGAATGGCCGGGAAGGTCTCGAGAAAATCCTCCTTCAGCACCCACCGCCCGTATTCTATCCGCGGCCGGTCGTCGGTCGTGGCCGGCACGTCGCCGGCGTAGGCCTCGAGGCCGGCGCGGTCGGTGATCCAAGTCGCCAGCAGCGCGGCGGGCGTGGCCACGCCGACTTCCGTCAGCGCCTGCCGGACTTCCGGCTGCTCGAAGCGCCGCGTGATGCGCGGCACGTCGACTTCGAGCGGCGAAAGCGAGCCGACCAGCAGCATCTCGTGCAGTTCGGTGCTCCACAGCGACGCGTGCGGAAACACATCAAGGAAGCTGCGCACGAGCGAGCGCGTGTCCGCGTCGGTCTGCGTCGGCAGCGGCAGCCATTGCGCGACGATGCCATCCGCATTTAGCCGCCGTGCCGCCAGCTCGTAGAAATCGCGCGAGTAGAGATTCACCACGCCGGCGGCGGACGGCGGCGGAGGCTCAAGTGTGATCAGGTCGTAGCGGTCGTCGCTGCGCAGGAGTTCCCGGCGGCCGTCGCGCACCCGCCGTTCGAGGCGCGGGTTCGTGGCGGCATCATAGTTGCCGGCGAATTGCGCCGTGCCCCGCACGACCGCCGGCAGCAGCTCCGCCACCACGCGATGCTCCAGGCCCGGGTAAGCCGTCAAACTGCCGGCGGTGATGCCGGTGCCGAGGCCGATCACGAGGGCGGACTTCGGTTCGCCGCGGTGGACGAGCAGCGGCAGCAGCGCCTGCAGGCGCATGTAGCGCTGGGAGGTCATGGCGTCGCCGGAATTGGAAACGCCCGCGATGTAGAGGCGGCGAAAGGTATTCGGGCCCGATTGCTGCTCGATGATCGTCACCATGCCGCCCGGGCTGGCCTCGTTGAACACGAGCTTCCCCTTGCGCAGGGCGGCGAGCTGTTGCGCGAGGTGATCGGGCGGCAGCAGGATGGACGTCAACACCGCCACTGCGCCGCAGCCGAACGTCGCGAAGCGCCACCCCTTCCCCGCCCGCCACGCCGCGATGATGCCGACGACGGCCGCCGCGATAGCCAGCACGCCGAGCGTACGCTCCAAACCAAGAGCCGGCAGCAGCACGAAACCCGTAAGCGCGGTGCCGGCGATGCCGCCGAGCGTGTTGGCGGCGAGCAGCGCGCCGGTATCGCGCCCGGCGCGGTCCGGGCCGGCCGCGAGCTTGAGCACCGCGGGAAAGGCGGCGCCGAGAAAGAACGTCGGTACCAGCACGACGCAGCCCGCGGCGACGACGAAGCGCGCGGCCATGGAGAAGCTTTCCTGGTGGGTGAGATGAAAGGCCAGCGTGGCCGCCTTGATCTGCAGCGGCGCCAGCCAGCCGCCGAGGAGCGCGAGTTCGAGCAAGGCGACCGCCCCCGCCGCGGCGATGAAGAAGCCGAACTGACCCCAAGCATCGCCCGCGCGCGTCGCGCGACGGGAATACCAGGCGCTGCCGGCGACGAGGCCGGCGAGGTAGGTCGCGAGCACGACCGCGAAGGCGAAGGGCCGCGTGCTCGTCCATTGCACGACCGCCTGCGACCACACGACCTCGTAGCCGAGGGCGAGCGCGCCGGCTAAAGCGTAGAGAAAAAGCGGAAGGCGAAAGGCGTAAGGCGAAGGGCCGTTGTCAATTCCGGCTCGTCCTCGTTCTCGTCCTTCGTCCTCGTCCTCGGGAATTTCGGAACGAGGACGAGAACGAGGACGAGAACGAGGACGAAGGACGAGGACGAGTGCTCCGAGCGCCGCCGTGAGATTGAATACGCCGGCAACGACGGCCGAACCGCGCACCCCAAACGCTGGCACGAGCACGAACGCCGTGAGCAGCGTGCCCGCGATCGCGCCGGCCGTGTTGGCGGCGTAGAGTTTGCCACCGATGCCGGCGAGTTCGCCGCCGGAGGTTGTCACGGCGCGCACGAGCACAGGCACCGTACCGCCCATCAGCGTTGCGGGCAGGCCGACCAGCACGAAGGGCAGAACCCACGCAAAACGCCCGGTGCTGTTTTCCAAAGCGGCGAACCACGGCGCCGCCTGCGCCAGCAGCAGCGTGGCGCCCACGCCGGCGACGGCCACGCCCAGCTCGAGCCACGCGTACAAGCGGCCGGGCCGTTCCAGCCGGTCGGCGCGGCGGCCGAAGAGCACGCCGCCGAGCGCCAAGCCGCCGAAGAAGTCGCTGACCGCCGTCGTAACGGCGTAAACGTCGACGCCGACAACGCGCGAGAGCTGCTTCACCCACAGGACCTGGTAGATCAGCGCCGCCGCGCCCGAGGCGAAAAGCAGCAGCGACGGCAACGCGAGCGAAGGCTCCGCCGGTTTTGCGCTCTTTGTGCTTTTTGTGGCCATCACTCGGAAAGGTTCAGCGTCGACAACAATGGGCCACAAAAGGCGCAGAACGCGCAAAACTCCTCTTCTCCGTCATCCTGAGCCGTGCGAAGGACCCAAGCGATGGCGAACCTGCGTCCTTTGCCTTGGGTCCTTCGCACGGCTCAGAATGACGGGCAGGGAAAGTTAAGGGTGAGTTCTTCGCGTCCATTCGCGTCCTTCGCGGTTTCATCGCTCGACAAAAAATGCGCCGGTCGAAACGACCGGCGCATCGAAGCTGTCAGCAAAACTATTCGAGAGAAGGCTTATTTCCCCGCCTCGGCCTTCATCTTGGCGCGGCTGCGCGCCTCGACGTCCCGCACGATCTGGTCGACCGAGAAACTGGCCGGCAGCTGGCTCGGCGGATAGTCCACGAAGGTCTCGAGGAAGGCGGCCGTCTTCATCACGCCGAAGGTCAGCAGGAAGACGTTCTTGGTCAGCCAATCGGCGTACTGGTCCGAGACGACGTCGGCCCGCTCGTAGGGATCCATGCGGAGGTTGAAGATCTTCGGCGCCCGCAGGGGCGTCAGCGGATTACTCCAAACCTGGAAGCCGCCGGGGATCCGCTGCTCCTGCCAGACAAATTTCCAGTCATCGATGCGCGTGCCGACCAGGTCGCCATCGTCGCTGTAGTAATAGAACTCGTGGCGCGCGCTGTCCTTCGTCTTGCCCATAAGGTAATCGAGCTGATTGTAGCCGTCCAGGTGCACCTTGAAGTTCTTGCCGCTCAGGTCGGTGCCCTTCAGCAGCCGGTCCTTGATGCTCGTGTCACCAGCGGCGGCCAGCAGCGTCGGGAACCAGTCCATGCCGGAGAACATGCCGTGCAGCGTCTTGCCGGCGGGAATCTTGCCGGGCCAGCGGACGAAAGCCGGCACGCGGAAGGCGCCTTCCCAATTGGAATCTTTCTCGGAGCGGAACGGCGTCGTGGCGGCATCCGGCCAGGAGAACTGGTTCGGACCGTTGTCCGTGGTGAAGATGACGATGGTGTCCTTGGTGATGCCCAGGTCGTCGAGCGTCTTGAGCAGCTTGCCGACGTTCAGGTCCATCTCGATCATGCCGTCGGCGTATTCGTTGTCCGTCATGCCCGACTGACCGCGCATGGAATCGCGCACGTGAGTGAACATGTGCATGCGGGTGAAGTTCATCCAGGTGAAGAACGGCTTCCCGGCCTTGACCTGGCGCTGCATGAAGTCGATGGCCGCGCCGGTGGTCTCGTCGTCGATCGTCTCCATGCGCTTGCGGTTGAGCGGGCCGGTGTCCTGGATGCGACCGTCGGCGAAGGTGTGGAGCACGCCGCGCGGACCGGCGAGCTTCTGGTAATTCGGCATGGACTTCACGACGTCGGCATAGAAGGGCCGCTCCGGCTCCTCTTCGGCGTTCAGGTGGTAGAGGTTGCCGAAGAACTCGTCGAAGCCGTGCGCCGTCGGCAGGAATTCGTCGCGGTCGCCAAGGTGGTTCTTGCCAAACTGGCCGGTGGCGTAACCGAGCGGCTTGAGCGCCTGCGCGATGGTGGCGTCGCGCGCCTGCAGGCCGGCATTGGCGCCGGGCATGCCGACCTTCGAGAGGCCGGTGCGCTTGCAGCTCTGGCCGGTGATGAAGGTCGAGCGGCCGGCGGTCCAGCTGTTCTCCGCGTAGTAGTCGGTGAACTTGGTGCCCTCCGCGGCGATGCGGTCGAGATTCGGCGTCTCGTAGCCGACCACGCCGAAAGCGTAGGCGCTGATATTGGTCTGGCCGACGTCATCGCCGAAGATGACGAGGATGTTCGGCTTCGCCTGACCTGAGCCAGTCGAAGGTTTGTCCTGGGCGAAGCCGGACACGGCGGCACAGGCGCCGAGCAGGAGGAGCGGGATCAGTTTTCGTTTCATAAGCGTGGAGTAGCGGAGGGTGAAGCGACGTCCCCGGCACACACCGCGGGACAGGGCTCAACTATACGCGAACGAAACAGTTGCGGGCATTGGACCTTGGGGAAACTCCGTCGCCGAGCGACGGCGTTTCAGAGGACAGAAGACGGAGGACAGGTGACAGCCCACCAAACCGATTGAACAGAAGCTTCCGAAGCGGCTCCCTCTGTAGCCGGGGTCGCTGACCCCGGAGCGAACGCGATATTACGAACAACCGGAGTCAACGACCCCGGCTACAGTTCATCTGTCCTCCGTCTTCTGTAATCTGTCCTCTGACTACAGCTGCTCTTCCATCGGCAGCACGCGCGCGATGAACATGCCGAAGCGCTTGAAACCGGTCATGCCGGGCTCGGAATCCACGACGACTTCCCTGCCGTCTTCCCGCGTGGTCCAGGTCGTCCTGCCGTCGGCGTGCAGCTCGACGCGGTAGGCGTAGTCCAAAATCTGCGGGTCGAAGCGGTCGCGGAAGCGCGCGGCGAGCGGCCGGCTCTCCAGCACGATGCCCATCTCGGTGTTGAGCCGCGCGGAACGCGGGTCGAGGTTCAGCGAGCCGACGAAGATCGTCTTCCCGTCCACCATGTAGGTCTTGGCGTGGAGGCTCGCGCGCGAGCCGCTGACCCCGCCCTTCTCCTTTTCCTCCTCGACGGCTTGCTTGTTCGCGGCGGCCTTCGGCGAGGGCTTCAGCTCATAAATCTCGATGCCGGCTTCCAGCAGGTCCTTCCGGTAGGTCATGTAGCCCGAGTGCACCGCGCCGACATCCGTCGCGAGGAAGGAATTCGTCAGGATGCGCACCTTGATCCCGCGCTTCGCCTGGGCGACCAGCCAGTCCGTGCCCCTCCGGCCCGGCACGAAATACGGCGAGATGAGGAAGATCTCGCGCTCGGCCTTTTCCATGATCGCCGAGAGCTGCAGGATGGCGTGCGCGGACTCGTCCACCGGCATGGTGACCTTCTCCGGCGGATCGGAAATCACGGTACCCGTGCCGCGGAAAACCTCCAGCCGCCGCTCGTTGATGGCGCGCACCAGTTCGAGCGTGGGCAGGCCCTTCGCGTAGGCGCCCTGGCTTTCCACCGCCACGGCCTGCTCGAGCAGGTCGTACTGGGCCTTGACCGCCGCCGCGTCCGGCACCGGCAGCAGCGCGGCCACGGGCCAGACCACGGCACTGTTCCAGTAGCGGTCGAATTCCGCCGACACTTCCTGCACCACCGGGCCGCCCGCGAGCACGTCGAGATCGCTGAAGTCGAGATCCGACGCGGCGGCGAAATATTCGTCACCCACGTTGCGGCCGCCAACGATCGTCGCCTGGTTGTCCGCGGTGAGCGACTTGTTGTGCATGCGCCGGTTGACCCGGCGGTAGTCGGTGACGAAGTTCCACATGCGCGACGAGCGGTGGACAAAGGGGTTGAAGATCCGCACCTCGATGTTCGCGTGGGCATCCAGCGCGGCCAGGAGCGGGTCCTCCGTTTCCGTGTGGATGTCATCGATCAGCAGCCGCACCCGCACGCCGCGGTTCGCGGCGTGCAGCATCTCCCGGAACAGGGCGTTGCCCGTGCCGTCGGTGTGGATCATATAGTACTGCACATCCAGGCTGCGCTCGGCGGCCCGGGCGAGACCCACCCGGGCGACAAAGGCCTCGGCGCCCTCTGACAGCGGATAAAAGACCGACTCGTTCGTCCCCGCGTCGAGGTGCGGCGCAATGCTGCGCCCGAGCGAGGTGTCGCCGGTGCCGGTGAGGGCGGTGCTGGTGGGGCGGGCGGGCGATTGCGGCGGCAGGCTGGCGCAGCCCGCGGCGGTGAACAGCATCATGACCAGGCCCAGGGCGGCGAAGGGGAGCTCCCGGAAATGATGCTTTGTTCCTCTCACTTTTTCGCCGGGGCGGGAACGTTCGTGGCTTTGGCCCGCTTCAAGCCGTTGACGAGCATCTGCGCCCAGTCGGAGAACGCGACGCGCGCGTCGTTGACGTTGCTCATCTGGTTGCGCTCGAAACGCCACGCCCAGCCGCCCGCGGTGTCGTCCTGGTCCTTGTCGTCATGGGCCCGGGCGAGGATCTGGCCGCTCACGGAATCGAAGAGCTCGATCTCGAGCGTCGCCGAGCCGCCGCTCTGCGCGTAGGTGCGGCCCCAGGTGCCGGCGAGATTGTTGGGATCGGGCGCCGTCACGTAGATGTCGACGATCGACGCCTTGATGGCGAGGACGTTGGGCCCGGGCTGCTTGACGAGCTTGTAACCGCCCTTGACCAGCTCGGCTTCAAATTCCTCAGCGAGCAGCTTCTTGCCCTCGGTCTTCATCCGCTCGATGTCGGAACTGCTGATGCTGCCGCCGCCGGCCATGGGGTTGCGAAACGCCATGTCGCTCTGCCAATCCGCGCGGAAGGCGATGACCGGCTCGACGAGGTAGAACTCGGTGTACTTGCCGAAGTCGGTTCCGGGGCGCGCGTACACGAGGTCGGCCTGGGTGTCCTGCACCCGCACGAGTCCTTCGGGAATCGTGTCAGGTGCGGTCGTGGCGCAGCCGGCGAGGATCAGGATCGAGCCGAGTCCAAGAACCCGGCGAGTGAACAGTTGGGGCATTTTCATGGCGGGGATAAAGGCGGTGGGGGCCGTCCATCGCGGGGCGGAGAATACCACCAGCCCCTCTCAAGGCCTATTAGACCTTGGGGCAGGAGGGGCCACGCCCCAGGGCGTGGCCAAACTGAAAATCAGCCATCAGCCATCAACCATCAACCATTCTCCATCTCAATCCCTGGCGTCCGAGGCGCCGGAAACAAATGGCTGATTTTTGATGGCTGATGGCTGATTTTCAGTTTCCCCGGCTCGAGGAGACCGCGGCTCAGTGCCCCGCCGCCGAACCAGCCGGCGAATCCGCTTTCACGCACCGGAATCCCAGGTGACTGCTCCCGCTGGTGATCTCGCCCTTGCCGCGCGTGCCGACCATGTAGCGCGTGCAGTACTGGTCCGTGCACAGGAAGGAACCGCCGCGCAGGACGCGCTTCTTTTCCCCGGGCTCGGTGGGGTCGAAGGACGAGGCCGGGCCGGTGGGATTGACCGCCACGCCCGCCTTCGCCTGTTCCGCATAACTGTCGGGGCGGTACCAGTCGCCGGTCCACTCCCAGACATTGCCCGCCACATCATAAAGTCCATAGCCGTTCGGCGCGTACTGCGCGACGGGCGCCACGCCGGCGAAGCCGTCGTCGCCCGTATCCTTCACCGGGAAGCGTCCTTCCCAGATGTTGGCCATCCACTTGCCGTCGGGCTTCAGCTCGTCGCCCCAGGCGTAGCGCTTCTGCGCGAGGCCGCCGCGCGCGGCGTACTCCCACTCGGCCTCGGTCGGCAGGCGCTTGCCCGCCCACGTCGCGTAGGCCACGGCATCGGCATAGGCGATCTGGACGACGGGATATTTCTCGCGGCCCACGATGGAACTGTCGGGCCCGGTCGGGTGCCGCCAGTCCGCCCCATGCACGTAGCTCCACCACTGGAAATAGTTGTCGAGCGGCACCGGCTGCTCCGTCGGCGTGAAGACCACCGAACCCGCGACGAGGTTCTCCGGCGGCGCGGTGGGATAATCCTCCTGCCGCGGTTTGTGCTCGGCGACGGTGATGTAACCGGTGGCGGCGACGAACTTCGCGAACTGCTCGTTCGTGACCTCGGTGGCGTCCATCCAGAACCCGTCGACCCGGACCTGGTGGATCGGCAGGCAATCCTTCGTGAGGCCGGGGACCTCGCAGAGCGAATCGTTGACGCCGTCGCTGCCCATCGCGAATTCGCCGGCGGGAATCCAGACCATGCCTTCCGGCGCGGGTCCCGGTGCGGCGGGCGCCGCCACGGACGGCGGCACCGCGGCGAAGGCGAGGATCAGCGCGGCCGTCAGCAGCCGCGAGGAACGCCGGCGCGAGACCGACCGTTTTTTCGGAAGCGTGAAAAGCAGCGGGATCGTATTGTCAGCAGGCATGGGGCAAGGCGATGAACGTGAGGCGGCGGACGCGGGCGCGCAATGCGCGGTTTTGCGGCGCGGGATGCGGGAAGGGGAAGATTTCATGGAAAAGGTTCGAGTCCTGTGGGCGGGGCACCCTCACCCCGCGAGGCCTGGCGGGTGATCCCGCCACGGCGGGACGCCCCACCACAATCCCGGGGCCTTGGCCCAGCCGAGGATGACAGCTAAAGGAAGGGAGCGGTTCGGCATGGCGCGTGAATCAGTCCAGTGCCGGCGCGGTGAACTTGCGCGCCGCCGTGGTGCACAGGAAACGAAGGCATCCGTTCATGAGGGCGACAATGGGTGCGCGGCCGAAGGTTGCCGCGCCCGGAGCCGGAGCGAAAAAACGATGAGCAGGAGCCCGCGGGCCACGGCAAAGCTGCCAATGATCCAGATCGCCGCCAGCGCCCCCGCCCCGGGACGCACCAGCAGGAACCCGCCAAACAGGATCGAGATCACGCCCGACACCACGAGCAGCCACGCGTGCGGGATCGTCCGGCGCAACGCGAGCGCCGCCATGATCTCCAGGCCGCCGCGCAGGATCGCCCAAACCGCGATGATGACCAGCAGCACCAGCGCCGTGAGCCCCGGCCAGAGCACGGCCGTGACGCCCGCGATGACGCTGGTCAACCCGACGAACAGCATCGACCACCAGGTCTTCGTTTCGCCCTTGGGAAAGGAGGAGCCGAGCGCGCTGAAACCATCCGCCAGGCAATAGCAGCCGAACAGCACCACCAGCACCTGCAGGGTCAACCGCGGCCACCCGAAAGCCATCACCCCAAAGACCACCGCGCCGAGCCCGTTGAGCAGCAGCATCCACCAATTGCGCGCGAGCATGCCAAACATGGGGATTCCGGTTTTGGCCGTGGGCACGAGGCGGCGTCATCAAGCGGCGGGGGCAGACGGCCGGCAAGCCGGCCCCCCCGCCCGCCGGCGGACGCCAGTCGGGCGAAGACAGAAGTGAGGTTGGCTCGGGAGGAACATCGGAAGCCCCGCCGGCAGTCACGGGCCCGCGAGCAAGCGCTGCTCGCACGCAACCACCGAAGGGGCCGGTACTGTAGGCGAAATTCCCGCGCCCAACCATTGGCCCTTGGGGACACGGCGGGGGAAACAGAGGACGGAGGGCAGGCGACAGAGAACAGAGCGATCCGGCGAGCGACCCAACTCCCGCCCGCCTGCACTCCTTCCTCTGCCGCCTGCCCTCCGCCCTCCGCCCTCCGCCCTCCGCCCTCCGGCCTCCGCCTGCCCCCCTCCCCCCCCGCGCCCCGTCCTCCGCCTTCCGCCATC
>Ga0164241_10005019_pt1 | contig 12561 bp, 11 predicted proteins | sample OricomyardsoilBY_FD_108780 | JGI IMG/M metagenome (GOLD analysis project Ga0164241, IMG submission 108780) | Backyard soil microbial communities from Emeryville, California, USA - Original compost - Back yard soil (BY) | ecosystem: Environmental > Terrestrial > Soil > Unclassified | place: USA...
CGAGGGTGACACAAACGTCGCGCTGGTCCAAGGGTGCCGTAGGACTCCCGAACGTGCTACAGCGCGCCCTCGCGCTAGCCCTGCGGGCGCAGCGTGCCGAGGTGCGCGGCTACTTTTTGCGTCACCTCGGCCTCGACGTCCGAGCCGAGCGCCGCGCCCACGCTGAAGAGGGCAAAGCTCACGTACTCGTGCAGCATCTGCTGGAGGACGTGGTGCGGATCCGAGCCGCCCGCGACGATGACGGCGTTCTCGGCCACGCGCTCCGGGTCGAGCGCGCCCTCGGCGTCGGGTCCCGCGCCCCGAAAGAGCATGTCGTAGACGCCTGCGCCGACGGCAAACGACGCGAGGCTCTCCCGCACCTCGGGCGTCTTGCCGTTGGCGGTGGCCGCCGTGAAGACGTCGCGCAAGGCGCCGTTCGCGGCGCTCACGAGCGCCGTCGGCCCGCCGGAGGCGCGCGGCGGGTGCACGGCGACGTGGTGGGACTGGACGAGCGCGTACACGGCGCGCGTCGTCTCGAACTCGCCGAGCCCCGTGCCCCGCCCCAGCTCCTCGACGCTCCTCTGCCCGTCGATGGCGTCGTACACCTTGCCGAAATCGTCGGGCGCCGAACGCCCCGGGAGCTTGACGGGCACGTGCTGCGCCGACGGGATCTTCACGCGAAAGTAGCGAATCTCGTCCATGCGGGTCACGCCGTCCATGAGGAGGGCGTTCGCGCCGAGCGTGTGCTGCGAGACGAGGCGCGCCGCATCGAAGCCGTCGAGGAAGAAGAACGTGCCATCGGCGACCGTGAGACTGGCGAAGACGATTTCCTCGATTTGCTTGGAAATGTGCGCGTAAAGCGACTCCTGCGTGAGGAAGCCGAGCTCGAGGGCGACCTCACCGAAACGGCGGCCCCCCGTCGCTGCTGCGAGCGCGCGGTCGCGCTGCGCGGCGTCGAGGGCGCCGTAGCGGTAGAGGACGGCGCCGATGCGCTCCTCCGCGACGTTCGTGTTGGCCCCGACGACGTTGCCGCTCTCGAAGAAGACGCTGCGCACCTCGGCGTCGTGCTCGACGACGAGCTCGCCGCGCCACCCCGTCTGTCCCAGCAGCGCGATGATATCGCAGAGCGCGCCCGGTGCCGTGACCTCGCCCGCGAGGCGCACGACGGCACCGTCCTCGGCGTCGCGCCGGCCGTCCTCCCCCGTGTAGCGCATGAAGACGACGTGCTTGGGCGACGGCAGCACCCGAAAGGCGCCGGCGTGCGCGCGCATGCGCTGGCTCGCGACCGCGCCGATCGGGTGCGCTTCCCCCCGCCCGTCGATCCGCACCAGCTCGTCGCGCGCTTCCTTCATCCCTGAAACCGGGATTTTACCCGGATTCGGCCGCCCTGCCAAAAAGCCGGGCATTCGGCGGCGTTCGCGCGCGCGGGCGTTTATCGAAGCTCGGCGACGCTGCCGCCGAAGATGCGCTCGAGCCCGCCGAGCAGCGCGTCGGTGGGCGTGACGCGCGTGCCGTCGAGGTCGAGCACCGCTTGCGCCCCGTCGCTCAGCTCGATCACGAGCTCGACGGGACACGAGCCCGGCGAATCGCGCAACAGATCGCGCAACGTCTCGAGATCCTTGCGCGCCGTGCGCTCCGCCTCGACCTTGATCGAGACCGCTTTGGTGCTCTTCAAGGCCGAGTCCGACAGCAGCTCGACGGAGTCCACGAGCAAGGTCGGCTCTCGACCCTCGATTTCCTCCGCCTCGTCCGTGATGGGGAAGCTCACCTTGCCCGAAATGACCACGGGGTCGCCGCCCGTGAGGATGTGCGCGTACGTCTCGATCCGATCGCCACGGAGCTTCGCCTTCACTCGCCCCACGAGATCCTCGAGCTCGAAGAAGGCGGCGCGACCGCCCGAGCCGCCCTTGAAGAGCCGCTCCTGGTAGCCCTCGACCATGCCGGCGACGCTCACCATGCTCCAGGCGTCCATGCCGGGCACGTCGGTCGTTTGCGTCACGCCCATGCGCTGGGATTTGGTGCCGTAGCGAAAGAGCGGATGACCCGAGACGTAACAGCCGAGCGCCTCTTTCTCGCGCCGCAAGAGCTCCATCCGGTCCCAGGGCACGACCTCGGGGTACTCGCCGTTCACGTGCTTTTTCGCGCCGTTCGTCGCGCTCGGGTCGAGCATGCCGAACATGTTCGTCTGCCCGCTCTCCCGCTCGCGGCTCGCCGCTCGTGACCGCTCGAGGACCCGATCGACCGCGGCGTACGCCCGTGCCCGCGTGATGCCCTGCGGCTCGAGCAGCGAGTCGAACGCACCGCACTGCACGAGCGCCTCGAGCACGCCCTTGTTCAAGCGCTTCGCGTCGACGCGCGTCGCGAAGTCGTAGAGATCCCGGAAGGGACCGCTCGCGCGGCGCGCCTCGAACATCGTCTCGAGCGCCGCCTCCCCCACGCCGCGCACGGCACCGAGCCCGAAGCGGAGCTGCGGGCCATAGCGATCGCGCACCTTACCCGAGCCGCGCAGCGAGCCGTCGCCGTTCGGACGCGCATAGACCACCGAAAAATCGGTCTCGCTGGCGTTCACGTCCGGGGGCAACACCACGCAGCCCCACGCCCGCGCCTCGGCGACGAGACGCACTACCTTGTCGACCTTGTCCTTGTCGGTCGTGAGCGCGGCCGCGAAAAATTCGGTCGGATAGTGCGCTTTGAGCCACGCCGTTTGGTACGTGATGAGCGCGTACGCCGCGGAGTGACTCTTGTTGAAGCCGTAGGAGGCGAAGCCCTCGAGCTCCGAGAAGATGGCCTTCGACTTCTCCTCGGGCACGCCGTTCTTGAGCGCACCGGCGATGAAGCTCGCCTGCTGCTTCATCATCTCCTCGGCCTTCTTCTTGCCCATCGCGCGACGCAGAAGATCGGCTTCGCCGAGCGAATAGCCGGCCAGGCGCTGGGCGATCTGCATCACCTGCTCCTGGTAGACGGGCACGCCGTAGGTCGGCGCGAGCACGCCGTCGACCAACGGATGCAGCTTGCGCACGGCTTTGCGGCCGTGCTTGCTGCCGATGAAGTCCTCGATCATGCCCGTGCCGAGCGGGCCCGGGCGGTAGAGCGCGACCGCGGCGACGATGTCCTCGAAGCAGTCGGGCTTGAGCGGCCGCAGGATGCGCTCCTGCATGCCGCTCGACTCGAGCTGGAAGACGCCCGTCGTCGAACCGCTCGAGAGGAGTTGATACGTCTCCTGATCGTCGAGCGGCAGGTTCAGGAGGTCGAGCGTCCGCCCCTTCCAGTCGGGCCGCGCGTTCACGAGCCGCTCGGCGATGTTGGTGAGCGTGAGCGTCTTCAGGCCCAAAAAGTCGAACTTGACGAGCCCGACGGCCTCGATGTCGTCCTTGTCGTACTGCGTGACGATGGCGGCATCGCTCTTGAAGCACGGCACGCGCTCCGCGAGCGCGCCCTCGCTGATCACGATGCCGGCGGCGTGCATGCCGGCGTGGCGCGTCAGGCCTTCGAGTCGCCGGCTCTGCTGCACGAGCTCGCCGACGCGCGGGTCCGTCTCCATCAGCTGCTTCAGCTTCGGCTCGACCTCGAGGGCCTCGTCGATCGTGCACATTTGCCCCTGCCCCTTGGGCGGCACGAGGCTCGCGATGCGCTGCGCGTCGGGCGCGGCGATGCCCATGGCGCGGGCGACGTCTTTGATGACGCTGCGCGCCTTCAGGTTCTGGAAGGTGCCGATCTGTCCGACGCACTCGAAGCCGTATTTCTCGGCGACGTAGGCGATCACCTCGTCGCGACGCGCCATGCAGAAGTCGATATCGAAATCCGGCATGCTCACGCGCTCCGGATTCAAGAAGCGCTCGAACAGGAGCTCGTAGCGCAGCGGATCGAGCTCCGTGATGCCGAGCGAATACGCGACGAGCGAGCCCGCGCCGGAGCCACGACCGGGACCCACGGGAATGCCGCGGGCCTTGGCCGCGCGGATGAAGTCCCAGACGATCAGGAAGTAGCCGGGGTATTTCATGCCCGCGATCACGTCGAGCTCGATCGCGAGGCGCGCGCGGTATTTGGCTTCGTCGAGCTTCGGATCCAACGCCTTCAGCACCTTCAAGCGCTCTTCGAAGCCTTCGCGCGAGACGTGGCGGAAGTAGCTTTCCGTGTCGTACCCCTCGGGCACCGAAAAAGTCGGGAGCTCCGACTCGCCGAGCTTCAGCTTGAGGCCGGAGCACATCTCGGCGACGCGCAGCGTGTTGGCGAGCGCATCGGGGTGGGCGCGGAAGAGCTCGGCCATCTGGTCCGGGCTCTTCAGAAACATCTCGGGGCTGCCGTGGTGGAGCGGCTGGGCCTCCGCGAGCGTTCGGCCGAGGCGCACGCACTCGAGGTAAAGATGGGCGGCGCTGTCGTCGCGCTCGACGAAGTGCACGTCGTTGCTCGCGACGAGCGGCAAGTCGAGCGCGCGCGCCGCGTCGATCAGGATCCGATTGAGGACGGCCTGCTCCGGGAAGCCGTGATCCTGGAGCTCGACGAAAAGGTGCCCTTTCTCGAAGACGTCGGCGAGCTGGCCGAGCGCCCCGTTTGCCCGCTCGGGGCCGAGCTCGAGCACGTTTTGCGGCACGAAGCCGCCGAGGCACCCGCTCAAGGCGATGAGCCCTTGCGAGCGTTCCGCGATGGTCTCGAGCGTGACGCTCGGAGCCAGCTCGCTCGCCGGCGAGAGGTGACTCTTCGACACGAGCGAAACGAGGTTTTTGTACCCGACGTCGTTCGTCGCGAGCACGACCAGATGCGCCAGTCCCGCGCCGCCGCGCTGCACGTTGAGCTCGGAGCCCAGGATCCCGTGGATGCCGGCGTTCTTGCACGCCTTGTAGTGGCGGAGCGCGCCGTACATGTTCGCGTGGTCGGTGAGCGCCACGGCGCGCATGCCGTGCGCCTTCACCTTGCCCGGCAACGAGCCGAGCTTCACCGCTCCCGTGAGGAAGGAGTACTGGGAGTGCAGATGTAGGTGAACGAACTCGGCCATTGGTGAGGCGGACGCGCGGACGGGCCATTCCTCTACCAAGCCTTGGGGGTTCGCGCATGACCGACCGGCCGGTTCCCGCAAAACGTGAACAAGACGGCGGCCCGCCCGTCCAAATAGGCAACCCCTGAGCCGAGCTCCTTGCGGAGCCCAGGGAATCTGGACTACCGCTTGAGCTTGGACGGCCCCGGAAGGGCCGAGCCTGACGAGGAGACCCGACTGCCATGCTGCGGACGAAGACTTTGCTGATGTTGGTCGCCGGCTCGCTGGCGCTGCCCGCCCTCGTGGGGTGCGCGGCGAAGGCTTCGTTCCAAGCGGGGGGCGGAGAAGCTCAACCACCGCCTCCCCCGCCACCGCCGCCGCCGGCCCCGGCGCCCGCGCCCGAGCCGACCACGACTGCCGCGACGCCGATCCCGCCCCCCGCCGAGCAGAAGCCGGCCGAGACGAAACCCGCGGAGCCCGTGAAGAGCGACGCGAAGGTCTCCGGCGACAAGGTGACGATCCCCGGCAAGATCGAGTTCGACACGGGCCTGGCCACGCTGAAGAACGCCGAGGAGACGAACAAGGCGCTCGATCAGGTGAAGGCGTTCCTCGACACCAACCCGCGCATCACGAAGCTACGCATCGAGGGCCACACCGACAACGCGGGTAACGCGGACGGGAACGTCGAGCTTTCGGGCCAGCGCGCGCTCGCCGTCAAGGCGGCCGTCGTCGCCAAGGGCGTCCCGAAAGAGCGCATGATCGCGGTCGGGTGCGGCCAGACCAAGCCCATCGCCGACAACTCCACCGACGACGGCAAAGCCAAAAATCGGCGCACGGAGTTTCGCATCGCGGAGGTCGGCGGCAAGAAGTACATGGGCCGCGACCCCGCCGGCGGCTGCAAAGCGTTCGGCGAGTAGGCCGCGCGCGAAAGGCGAAAACGGCGCGCACTCTCGCGTGCTATGACCGGCGCCCGTGCGCGCTCTTCGCTCACTCGTCCTGCTTCCGTTCCTCGTCGCGTGCAACAACGCGCCGCCCGACCTCCGGCCGTGGCGTCCGTCCGACCACGACCACACGAGCGAGCCCGGTAACAACCAAGTGGTCGGCGGGCCCGACGCGGGCGTCGATCCGGAGCTCGCCGCGCACGGCCTGAACGAGGTCGCCGTCGTCGCGTGGGAGCAAAATTGCGTGCGCTGCCACGGCCGCTTCGGTCACGGCGACGGGCCGCAGGGCGCGATGGTCCGCGCGTCCGATCTGACGACCCCACGTTTTCAGAGCACGAGCACCGACGAGCAGATCCTCGCGACGATCAAGAACGGCCGCGGACTCATGCCCGCCTTCCCGCTGCCGGACGAGACCTTGAAGATGCTCGTGCAGCTCATCCGCCTGCTCGGGCAGGCCACCGCGGCCACCCAAGCCGACGGCGCCCCCCGGCCCTCAGGCAGCGCCGCGCCCAGTGCGAGCGCGAAACCGGCGGGCTCGGTCACCCAGAAACCTCGCGCGGCGCCCTCCGCGCGATGAACCTGCCCGGCTCGGCCGCCTGGCGCCGCCGCCTTGCTTTCGGGTTCCTCGCGCTCGGCGCGGTCGTCGCGCTCCGGGCGGTGTCCCACGATTTACCGCACGAGCAGACCCTCGTATTCCGTCCGAGCGAGAGCTTGCGACGTGTACCGCTCACGCTGCACGTATCACTCACGCGTGTAGGTGAAAGTGAAGCGCGCGCGGGCCTCAGTGTGACGCGCGACGGCAGCGAGCACAGCGATCCCCGCCAAACCGTGCACGTTCCGGACGGTGACTACGTCGTCGCACTCGACTGGACCCTCAAGGAAAACGCCTCGACCCGGGCTCAGAAAGAGAGCGAGACTTCGAGGGTGGAGCGCGTTACTCTGACGGGGGGCGAGACCACTGTCCCGCTCGCGCCGAGGGACAGAGAGTGAGCCAGCCGTCGTCTCCCACCGAGATCAGCACGCGCGCTCAGGTCCCCGACGTCCGGCTCCCCGACGAGATCGTCATCGTCGTGCTGACGGGTGCGGAGCGCGGGCAGCGCGTGCGCCTCGTCGACCGCTTGCGCATCGGCAAGGCGCCGGAAAACGATCTCGTGCTGAGCGACGACACCGTCTCGCGCCAGCACTGCGAGCTCGAGCGGCGCACGCAGGGCATCGTCTTGCGCGACCTCGGCTCGACGAACCACACGCGCATCGGGCGCACCGCCGTGCGCGAAGCGGTCGTCGAATCCGGCGCGACCATCAGCGTGGGCGGCGTCGACTTGAGCCTGCGCGTGGAGCCGCGCCAGGCCGTCGTGTTGCCGAGCGAATCGCCGCATTTCGGCGAAGCGCTCGGGCACAGCATCGCGATGCGCACCATTTTCGGCCTCCTCGAGCGCATCGCGCCCACGGACGCGGGCGTGCTGCTCGAAGGCGAGACGGGCACGGGCAAGGACGTGCTCGCCCGCTCGATTCACCAGATGAGCCCGCGGCGCGAACGGCCGTTCGTGGTCGTCGACTGCGGAGCCGTCAGCTATAGCCTGCTCGAGAGCGAGCTCTTCGGTCACGAGCGCGGCGCTTTCACGGGCGCCGTGGCGGCGCGGCAGGGTGCCTTCGAGCTCGCCGGAGCAGGCAGCGTCTTTCTCGACGAGGTGGGCGAGCTCCCGCTCGACGTCCAGCCGAAGCTCCTGCGCGTGCTCGAATCGGGCGAATTCCGGCGTGTCGGCGGTAACCGCACCCTGCGCGCCGAGGCGCGCGTCATCGCCGCCACGAAGCGCGACCTCAAGGCCGAGGTCGCGCGCGGCAAATTCCGGGAGGATCTCTACTTCCGCCTCGCCGTCGTGCCCGTGACGGTCCCGCCCTTACGCACGCGGCGCGAGGACGTCCCGCCGCTCGTCGCGCGCTTCATCGAGCTCGCGCAGAAGCGCGATCCGTCGGCTTCGATCCGTCTGAGCGCTTCCACCGTCGCCGCGCTCTCGGCGCACGACTGGCCCGGCAACGTCCGCGAGCTCAGAAACGTCCTCGATCGCGCGATTTACATCGCGGCCGCCGGCGGCGAGCCGGAGGTCCGTATCTTCGATTTGCCCGTGAGCGGAGCGGGCTCGAGCGGCAGCACCCCGAGCTTTCGAGCCGGGCAGAGCTACCGCGAGGTGCGCGAGCAATTCGAGTCCGACTTCGAGCGTCGCTACGTCTCCTGGCTTCTCGAACGCCACCAGGGCAACATCAGCGCTGCCGCGCGCGACGCGCGCATGGATCGCAAGCACCTTTACGATCTGGCGCGCCGCCACGGCTTGCGCGGCGAAGGCAAGGGCTGAGAGCCCCGCCCCGGCAGCTAGAATTCGCCGCGAATCCCCAGCGAGCCGACCATGGCCATCGTGTCGTCCGGCGCCTGCCCCGCCCACGTGAAGTCTTTCAAGTTCGTCTTCAACACGTCGAACCCCGCCGTGACCTGAAGCCGCAGCATCACGCCGAGCACCCTCGCCCCGGGCGCACCATGCAAACCCCAGAGCACTCGCCCGCCGACCATGAAGCTCGAGAGCGGTGAGAGCTCGCGGTCCCCGCTCCAATACTGTCCGCGCGGCCCGTTCGCGGGCTCCCCGCCCGTGTAGTCGTCGCTCCAGAAGAGCGCTTCGGTCTGGTGGTAGTAGCGGCCGCGCGCGAGCACGCGCAAGGACTGCGTGAGGTACTTCTCGAACTCGAGCTCGACCGTCTCGCCGAGGATGTCCCAGGTGTCGCGGTAGAAGCGCATGCCCGCCGTCGCGGCGGCCGTGATGGGCTTGATGAAGTACTTGGCCTTGAGCGACAGCGCACCGCGCGCGCGATTTTCCGGGTGATTTTCGAGTGCGTCTTGCCCGGCCGGCGCGATCACGACGCTGCGGTACGGGTTACCGAGAAAGCCGTGCTGGAGCCCGCCCGTCAGCACCATCTGCGTGGCGAACACCGGGGTCCACGCTTGTGTCCAGGCGACCTGGAAGGTGTCCAGATCGATGGCGCGGCTCGCGCGATCGGGAGATTTGGAGAAGCAGCGCGCGGAGCTGTCGAGCCGCGTACGGCCCGACGGCGCGGTCGCCGGCTCGTAGTTCGTCGTGCAGACATGATCGAAACCGCGCGCGTACTGCAGCTCGATCTGCGTGTTGTTTTGAAAGAAGTTGCTGCCCGCCGTCACGGAGATGCCCTGCGAGTGGTAGTCGGACTCCGTTCCGTACGAGTAATCGACGTTCAAGTGCGCGTCGCGCCGCACGACGCCCGCGCCGCCGCGGAATTGGTGGCGGGTGTCCGAGAACTTCGTCGCCGCCGTCACGACGTCGGCGAGCGGCCCGCGCTTGATCGGCTCCGTCGCTCCCGTGACGATGTCGGCCTCGTAGCCCGCGTGCACGTCCAGCCACTCGACGGGCTGCGCGGCGACGGTCACCGCGGGCGTCATCACGAACAGGTGGCTCGACTTCGACGGCTCGTAAAACACCGTGTCGCGCACGTCGACTTGCGCCACCTGCGCGCCCGCCGGCCGCGTGACGCCGAGGATCGCGAGCGCGAGGACCGCGCCGAGCCCGCGCGCGACCGAGCGAAAGACCCCGGTCAGTTGCACCCGCAGCCGCCTCCGCGCACCGAGCCTCCACCGAACGACGATTCGCGGTTTTCGAGCACGTGCTCCATGGCCGCGTCCTCACCGGGCTCGCCCTCGAAGCGCATGGTCGGATCGGCGAGCACCGCGCGCTGCTCCGGACGCACCGTCGCGCAGGCCCCCGACGCGAGACACAGCGCTAGCAGCGAAAAAAGACGCACGGTTCCCGTCATGGTCGCCTCTCAGAAGTACGAGCCGAGCCCTCCCAGGTAGCTCTGCACGTTTTTGTAGCGGTCCTCGGTGTAGAGCACGAAATCGGAGAATTCGAGCCGCAAGAGGAGCCGCAAACGCAGCGAGACGAGGAGCCCGCCGCCGACGCGCGCGTGAAAGAAGTTTCTATCCTCACGGATGGTCTCGTCCTTCGGATTCTCGTGCACGCCCCCGGCGCCGAGCACGAAGAAGGGCGCGATCGCCCAATCGGGCGCGAGGTTCAGGTCGAACGCGCCGCCGTAGACGATGCGCGAGCTGTCCGACTGGAGCGCGAGACCGACGTACGGTTCGAACGCGATCGCGGGCGCGATGACCCACGCGGGACGCACCTCCGAATAGCCGACGCCGTTCCACACGCCCCCCATGAGCGCGAGGCCGCCGTGCGCGTCTTCGAGCGCGGGCGGCGCGAAGACGCCGGGCTTGCTCGGGCCGTTCGGAGTGCCCTCGTCGACGCCGATCGCTTCCACGGTGTCGCCGAGCACGTACGCCGTGCGACCGTCGGGCAAGAGCACCTCGAGCCAGTAGCCCGAGGTCTCACGCGTCTGGATCAGGAAAGCGTCACCGCGGTGTCCGCGATGGATCACGCGGTACGAGACGCCGGGACCGGCGCGCATCTCCGTTTCGGCGACCGTCACGCGCGCGAACACGTCGAGCTCCCCCGTGTCGGCCGCGCGCGCACGGCCGGGCCCGAGCACGAGCGAAAGAGCCAAAACGAAGGCCGGTAAGGCGCGCTTCATTGCGTCGTGACTTGCTTGGACCAGAGCCGAATGACCGTCGCGGCGTCGTCGTTCGTTTCGAAGATTTTGCGCGGGTGCTCGAGCTCTTGCAGCGGTCGCAAGAGCAGCGGCGACGAGTCGGCGTCGCGTTGCATGCGCGCTTGCGACGCCGTGTAGTTGCCGCGCGCTTCGGCGGGGATCGCGCCCGTCGGCACGTTGCCGTTGCATGCGACCGCCGGGTGCGCGCTCAATCGAAACGAGGTCACCGTGTAGTGGCAGCCGGAGTCGCCCGCTTCGCCGGGGCCGCAATTCTTGGCGGCGATCGCGCGCGGCTCGACCTGGCAATAGAAGAAGCCCTCGTCGAACAAGAGGTCGGCGACGCTGAAGTCAGGACCAGGATCGACGCTCGTCGGGAAAAATCCCTCGTCACCGCAGCCCGACAGGAACGCCGCGAGCCCGAGCGCCCATCCCAACGCGCCGCCGCGGGCCGCCAACATCTTCACGGCCCTTCACGCTAACAAACGCGCGCCACGATACCGTGGGAAAACCGCCGCCCGGCCGTACGGTTGATGCAAATGGGTGGGACAAGGTCCGCGTGCCCGATCGAAGGTGATTCGACGGGGCGAACGGGCGGACCGAGTGCGCCCCCCTCCCACCTAAATAATTAGATCGCGAACTAGAGCTTGAACTCGGGGGGGCCCCTCCGCTAACTGTTTGCCCCCCGGCCAGATGCAGTGGCAGGGTTACCTACACGCACCTACATGATCAAGCTGAATCCGTATCTCCTCGCTGCGATTCCTGCCCTGTTCCTCGTAGGTCGAGGCGCGTATGGCGCCCAGCTCGTCGTCTTGGGGGTGACGCTGGGCATTTTCTTCGGGACTCTCTCGCTGCGCCGCCCTGGCGAGGGTAGCGCGACCACGACGCACCACTGACCACTCCGCGCGACCTTCCGCCGTCGTCCGCCGCGCTGTCGGGCGCGCCGCTCAAGCGGTTCGATCAGTTCGCCCTGCACGACGTCGAGGCCCTACGGCTGATTTTGGCCGGTGCTTCCGTCATCGACTGGCACCGGCTGAACCTCGAGGGCCCCGCTCACGCGCGCCGTCTGATCGAGAACCACGACCTTTCGCTCGACGATCCGAAGGATTTCGCCTTCACCGAGCACGTGAAGCGCGAGTCCATCACGTACCTGCGCCGGCATTTCTCGTTCGCGATTCCGAAGCCGGTGGAGGACTCGAACGTCGCCGACCTGCTCGTGATGGCGTCCGGCAAGGGCCACCGTCAGCTCTGCGCCTGCACGATCCTGAAGACGATTCAGATCATCAATCACATGGCGGGGCGCGAGCTCCTCTTCCGCCTGCCCGTGAGCGATCGCGACCTCTTTCACCTCGTCGAGGAGAAAGTCTATCGCGTCGTCGGCACGATGCTGAGTGAGGGCTTTCCCATCACCGAGTTCATCGGCGGGCGGAAGAACCTCGACTCGACCTACACGAAGCTGCTCTCGAAGCCCGAGGCGACCGCGGCCGCTCTCTACGACAAGCTTCGCTTTCGCATCGTCACGAAGACCCTCGACGACATTCTGCCGGTGGTGCTCTACCTGACCGACCGGCTTTTCCCCTTCAACTTCGTCGTCCCGAAGCAGAGCACGAACACCATCTTTCACTTTCGCAGCTACTGCGAGCGGCACATCGAGCTCGCCCACATGGTGCCGGAGTTCCAGGGCGCGCTCGAGGACGACCTCACCCCGGGCGACAACCGCTTCAGCGCACCGACCTATCGCGTGATTCAGTTCGTGACCGACGTCCCGGTTCGCGTGCCCCCGCACCTGATGGAGCTTGCCCCCGCGGGGTCGGAGCTCCTCGGGCCGCTCGTCTACATGTTGTGCGAATTCCAGGTCCTGGACGCCGAAAGCGAAGCCAAGAACGAGACGGGCGACGCGAGCCACGACGCCTACAAGCAGCGCCAGCGCGAGGCGGTTTTCCGGCGCTTGCGCCTGGGGAGCCGCGGCGAAGGCTAATTTCCCGAAAATTTAAGCCACAACACCCTAGGCCCTCCCCATTCTCGGTGGTAGGACGAGGAATATGAGGC
>Ga0164241_10005020_pt1 | contig 12560 bp, 8 predicted proteins | sample OricomyardsoilBY_FD_108780 | JGI IMG/M metagenome (GOLD analysis project Ga0164241, IMG submission 108780) | Backyard soil microbial communities from Emeryville, California, USA - Original compost - Back yard soil (BY) | ecosystem: Environmental > Terrestrial > Soil > Unclassified | place: USA...
CGCGGATTGCAGCCGGTATAGGGCTGACGCAGCATCTCGAGGAAGGCGATGACGTGCTGGTCGTAGCTGACGATGCCGTCGAACTCCTCCAGCAGGTTGAACACCACATCCGGCTGCCAGTCGGCGATGGTGCTGCGCAATTCGGTGATGCTGTCGAGCACCCCCAACGCGCGCACCTCATGCCCGCCGGCGCGCAAGGTCTGGATCACGTCGAATTCGGTGCGCCATTCGGCGACGGCTTTCGGGTCCTGGCCCTCGAGGCTGTCTGGCGGCATCAGGCTCGGATGCAACACCACCAGGACTCTGGATCGCTTCATAGATTCAGCTGCGGCCGCTCCCTTTCGCCGAATATACGGAGCAGACCGGCCAACAGCCAGCGTGCGTGCGGAACGGCCGCGCGCCGCGCGCCGCGCAGATACAGATCGAGGTGCTGCGTGCGGTCGATGGCAATGCGCAGCACCTGATGCGCGGTATAGGGATCGGTGCCCCAGTCGCGCTGCGCGGACGCCAGCAGCAACCGGCGGTTGGCGCGCAGGAATGGCGCGGCGCGCGCGGCCGCCGGACGCGGCGGGCGGCGCGCGAACACACGCTGCAGCAGATTGTCGGCGGCCTCGCTGCGCCAGCTGTTCTGCCGCGCCAGCCGTTCGCGATAGTGCTCGGCCAGTGTGCGGTGATTCTCGCGCAGCGGCTCGATCTGCACCCGCGAGCGCACGCGCGGCGCCGTGCTGGCCACCTCGTGCATGACTTCGTCCACATAGCGCAGCTTGTCCCACGCCGGCCAGCTCGCGTAGGTGCGGCGCCAGTCGGAATTGGGCTTCAGCCACACCGCGAAGGTCTCGGCGAAATCCTCGGTGGGATGGCTCTGCGCATACCAGTCGCCCAGATGCTGCACATAGCGGCGGCTGCCGGGCCGCGCGCGGTAGCGCTCGGGATATTTCAGCGATGCCGGCCCGAAAATCTCGCGCCAGCGCGCGCGACGACGCAACCGCCACGCCGTGTCGATGGCATGCCCGACTTCGTGGCGCAGGATGCGCATCAGCCAGTTGCTGTTGCCGCCCTCCACTTCCTTCATCATGCGGCGTTCGAGGCTCTGCAGTCGCGGATGTGCCAGATAGAACGGCACCGCCACCCCGGGCACGCCGTCGGGCGAGAACCATTCTTCGGCCAGCCACATGTGCGGCCGGAAACCGATGCCGCGACGCTCCAGTTCCCCATAGATGCGCTGCAGGCGACGCTCGAGACGGCTGCCCGGCAACTGCAGTTTCAGGTCGCAGAACCGCAGATTCAGCAGCGCCTCATCCGACAGGCGCGTCCAGGCCTGCGGTCGGCGGGAAGTCCTGGAAGTGGCAGCGGCGGGCATCGGGCAACTTTAAGCGAGCCGCCCATCGGCCGCACCGGGACGCTGGAAGATTTGCTCGGCCAGGGTGCCCAGCCGCGGCAGTCCGGCGACCCGCATCCGCAGCGCCGGGGCAATCGCCGCCTCGCCGTAGTAGGCGCCAGCCAGGGCGCCGTAGCTGGCGACCACGGCATCCCGGTCCGCGGCCGGCGCGCCCAGTGCCCGCTCGAGCCCAGCGGCGAATTCCCGGCTGCGGGAAAAGGCGCGCACCGCACGGTCGAGAGCCCCCAGGATGGCCGGAGGGGGCCGTCGGCGGCCCACCTGGGGCCCCGTCCAGTCGGCGGCCAGCACGCGTAGCTCCTCGCGCAGCGGCACAGTCTCCCACTGCTGTGCCACGGCCAGCACAGCGGCGCGCGACGCACCCTGCAATGCCGCCACGATCATGGCGGTGAACAGGCGGCAGGCATCCACCGGCACCGGTGCCTGATGGGTAACGCGGGCCACATCGGCGCCCAGTGATATGGCCGCGTGGCGATCGCCGGCTGCAAACAACGCGGCCGCGGCGCACCGCGCCAGCGCCGAGGCATCCTGCTGCGCCGGATCGTGCGAGCCCAGCACCGCGGCCTTGTTCCAGACGGCGCGCCCCAGCACTTCACGGACCAGAGGCCTCAGCGTGGTGTCCTCACGGGCGCCCGCGGCAGCCGGATCACGCGCCCAGGCCCGATAACGCTCGAGCTGGTCGCGGCCGTCGAAACCACCACGCGCCAGCAAGCTCTCGAGCACGCACAGCGTGGTGCCTGTTTCGTCGGACCACGCGGACGGCATCGGGGTCTGCTCGCCACCAGCAGCCGCGACGTCGCCCACCGCCAGCCCGACCAGACAGCCGCGGTAGCGATCCAGCGGGCGCAGTTGCAGGCGATGCAGACCGCTGTCGCGCGCATCGGGCTGATCCAGTGGATGCGGCGCCCAGTCGGCAATGAACCGCTCCTGCTCCTCCGTCTCCGGAATGCTGGGCCAGCGCGCCGCGCGCGCATTCTGCTGCCACAGGCGGTTCAACTCCGCCAGCGCGGCGGCCGCGGATTCCCCCTGCTCGCGCAGGTAGCAGCCGATGGTCAGGCCGGTGCGGCCGATGCCGGCGCGGCAGTGCACGTAGACCGCCGCGTGCGCAACCGTCAATCGCTCCAGCGCGATCTGCACTTCGCGCATCTGCTGCGTTGAGCGCGGCACCGAATGATCGGGAATGGGAAAATTCTCGTAGACGACTTGCGGTGGCAGCAGCGGCTGGTAACCGGGCACTTCATCAGGACCGGTCAGGTCGATGAAACTGCGCACACCGGCCGCCATCAGCGCGTCCAGGCGCGCGCGCGTGGCCGCCTCATTGCCGCCGTCGGGGTGTTCGCCGGCGAGTATGCGGCCCGGCTCGACCCAGTAGCTGTTGGGAATGGGCGACTTCACACGGGGTCGGACGCCGGGGCCGCGGGGCCGGTCAGCGGTTGCAGTCCGGCAAAATCGAACAGCCGGGTATCGGCCAGATGCGCTGGTTCCACGTTGCGCAGCGCGGTGAGCAGGGATTCGACGCGGCCGGGATACTCGCGCTCCCAGTCGGCCAGCATCCGTTTCACGGCCGCGCGTTGCAGGTTTTCCTGCGAGCCGCACAGATTGCAGGGGATGATGGGGAATTCGCGCGCGCTGGCATAGCGTGCAATCTCGCGCTCGGAAGCATAGGCCAGTGGCCGGATCACGATGTGCCGGCCGTCTTCGGATCGCAGCTTCGGCGCCATGGCCTTGAGCTTGCCGCCGAAGAACAGGTTCAGGAACAGCGTTTCGACGATGTCGTCGCGGTGGTGGCCGAGCGCCACCTTGGTGACGCCGTTTTCCGCCGCGAAGCGGTACAGGGCGCCGCGCCGCATCCGCGAACACAGGCTGCACATGGTGCGGCCCTCGGGAATCAGCCGCTTCACCACGCTGTAGGTGTCCTGCTCGATGATGTGGAAGTCCACGCCCAGCGAAGTGAGGTATCCGGGCAGCACATGCGCCGGAAAATCCGGTTGTTTCTGGTCGAGGTTCACCGCGATCAGCGAGAAATCCACCGGCGCGCTGCGCTGCAGGGACATCAGCATGTCGAGCAGCGTGTAGGAATCCTTGCCACCTGACAGGCACACCATGACGCGATCGCCCGCGGCGATCATGGCGTAATCCTCGATGGCCTTGCCCACGAGACCACGCAGGTGCGCGCCCAGCTTCTTCTTGGTCGAGGACAGGGGAATTGCAGCAGCGGGCGCGCTCATCGTGACTCTTCCAGATATTTCGATTCAAGGTAGCGCAGCGACGAGGCCGCGGTCAGCGCCTTGCCCGTGGCCTGCTTCATCAGCTCGGGCGGCGTCAGCCTGGCACCTTCGGCATGCACATGCTCCGCCAGCCAGCGCGTGACGCTGGCGAACTCGCCCCGCGCCAGACGTTCGTCGAGATCGGGCGTGTCGGCTTTCAAAGCCTCGTACAGCTGTGCGGCGATCACTCCACCGATGCCGTACGAGGGAAAGTAGCCGAAGGATCCATGCGCCCAGTGAATATCCTGCAGGCAGCCTTCGGCCGCATTGGCAGGTGCCACTTCCAGGCGATCGGCCATGCCCTTGTTCCAGGCATCGGGCAGATCATGCACGGCGAGACGGCCTTCGAGCAGGTCGCGCTCGATGCCATAGCGCAGCACCACATGCATGGGATAGGTCAGCTCGTCGGCATCCACGCGGATCGCCCCACGGCGCACCTGTGTGAGACAGCGATAAAGGTTGTCGACCTCCCATGCCGGACCGCTGACGGCGAAATGCTTCTCCAGCAGCGGCTTGAGCCAGGTGAGAAACGGCCGGCTGCGGCAGACGATCATCTCGATCAGCAGCGACTGGCTCTCTTCGAGCGCGATGCCGCGTTCCTTGCCCACGGGCTGCGTGCGCCACTCGCGCGGCACGCCCAGGTCATAGAGCGCATGGCCGGTTTCGTGCAGCGCGGCGAGCAGGCCCTTGAAGGGGTCGGCGCCGTCCAGCTTGGTGGTGACGCGCATGTCGCCGGCCACGCCTTCGGTGAAGGGATGATCGCTTTCATCGAGGCGGCCGCGATCGAAGGGAAAACCAAACGCCTTCATCACCTCGGCGATCAGCGCGCGCTGCTTGCCCGGCGCAAAGCGGCCGGCAATGGGCAGTGGCGGCTGTCGCGACTGGCGCTCGATCACCTCGCGGATCAGTGTGGGCAGGCGACGCGACAACGTGCGGAACACGGTATCGATTTCGGTACTGCGCAGGCCGGGCGTGAAACCGTCCACCAATGCGTCATAGGGCGCCAGACCCAGCGCCTGCCCCAGCAGCGCCGCGCGATCGCGCACCAGCTTCAGCACTTCTTCCAGGTGCGGCGCGAAAATCGCGAAGTCCTGTTTCTCGCGCGCTTCGGCCCAGCGCACCTCGGCCAGGGAAGTGGCGCGCGCCAGACGGGTGATCAATGAAACGGGCGTGGCAATGGCGTGCTCGCGTTGCCGGTTCATCTCGCGCAGGTTGGCTCTCTGCCAGGCGTCGAGCCCGGCGGTGCCCGCCAGGGCCCGCTCGAGCAGGCGACTGACCCGGGGCGAGGTCAGCAGGGCGTGCTGTTCGGTCTCGATGGCCGCCAGCTGCTCGCCGCGCACGTCGGAGCTGCCGCGCGGCATCATCACCGCCGCATCCCAACGCAGCAGCGACAGCGCGCCACTGAAGGCGTGCAGGCGCTGCCACTCCTGTTCGAGCTGCTTGTAAGGTGTTACGGCCATGGGCTGGGAAACTGCCGGGGAGGAATCCCGGGTACCGCCATTTTAGCTGCCCCGAGCCGCCCGCTGGGGCCGATGGGCTATCACCCGGGACACCGGCTTTGCCGGTATGCCCGCTTTTCAAGGGTTGCCGGTCAGGACCTGCGGCGCCGGCTCACCCGCCGCGTCCGGCGCGGGCGGGCTGCCACGCAATTTGTCGATAATCCGGGACAGGTACTGCGGCGAGCGTGTGTGGCGCGCGATCAGCACATACAGCGCCGGCACGACGATCAGCGTCAGCGCCACGGCAAACACCGAACCGAAGAAAACCGTGGCGCCAATGGACTGCCGGCTCTCGGCGCCGGCGCCGCTGGCGAGCATCAGCGGCACGGCACCCACGGCCGTGGCCAGCGTGGTCATCAGCACGGGACGCAAGCGCGCACCGGCCGCCTCGATGGTGGCATCGACGAACTCACGTCCCCGGTCACGCAGCTGGTTGGCGAATTCCACGATGAGGATGCCGTTCTTGCTGGCAATGCCCACCAGCATCACCGCGCCGATCTGGCTGAAGATGTTGATGGATGAACCGAACAGCCACAGGCCGAACAGCGCGCCGGTCAGCGCCATCGGCACGGCAGCCAGGATCACCAGCGGATGGATGAAGCTCTCGAACTGCGCGGCCAGCACCAGATAAACGATGACCACCGCGAAAGCGAACGTCAGGAACAGACCGCCGGTGGAACGCTTCAGTTCACGTGATTCGCCGTCGTAGTCGATCTGCACCGGCACGTCGCCCTGCACTTCGCGCACCGTCCGCTCCATGTAGTCGAGCGCTTCGCCCAGGGAATAACCGGGATTCAGGTTGGCCGTTACCGTCACCGACCGCATGCGATTGAAGCGCCGCAGTTCGTTGGCCGCGCTGGTCTCCTGCGTGCTGACGACGCTGGCCAGCGGTACCAGCTCGCCCGTCCGGTCCGAACGCACGTAGATGCTGCTCAGATCATTGACCGAGGCGCGCTGCTCGTCGCGGGCCTGCAGCACCACGTTGTATTCGTCGCCACCCATCTGGAAGGTGGTGACCACGCGCGAACCCAGCATGGTTTCCAGGGCTCGGCCCACGTTGGCCAGCGACACACCCAGATCGGCCGCCTTGTTGCGATCGATGGCCACGCGCAGTTGCGGCTGCCGCTCCTGGTAGTCCAGCTCGAGGTTGGCGAGACCGGGATTCTGCTGCGCCTTCTGCATCACCTTGTCGGCCACCTGCGCCAGGGCCCGGTATTCCGGCCCTTGCAGCACGATGGCCACCGGCTTGCCATTGCCGCCCAGACCACCGGGCGTGCGCGGCACGATGCGCGCACCGGGAATATCCTGCGTGCGCGCGCGCAGGCGCTGCACGATCTGCTGTGCGCTCTCCTTGCGCTCGTCCCAGTTGCGCAGCGGCAGAAACACCATTCCTCGATCCACCGCCGCCTGGCTGTTGAAGTTGCCGGTGCGGGAAATGACGCGGGGCGCGTTGCCACGCGTCACCTCATCCCGGGCGATCTCGGTCACCTGCGCGATCTGACGCTCCGTGTAGTCCATGCTGGAGCCTTCGGGCGCCTCCACGTACACCTGCACGCGGCCGCGGTCCTCCTGCGGCGCAAGTTCCTGCGGCAGCCGCATGCCCTTCCATGGCACACCGAATACCAGCAGCAGAATGGCCAATGTGGCCGCGACGCCGGCGCAGCACAGCAGCAACAAGGGTTTGCCACCCGCGAGCCCCCAGCGCAGCGCGGCCATGTAGGACTGCGTCAGCTGCTTGAAGGCCCGGTCGATGGCACTGGCCAACCGGCCGCGCGGAATGCCTTTGGCGAACAGCTTGGAGGTCATCATGGGCGTCAGCGTCAGCGCGATCAGCGCCGAAAACACCACCGCGGCCGCCACCGAGACACCGAACTCGCCGAACAGCCGCCCCACATTGCCCTGCAGGTAGGAGATGGGCAGGAACACGGCCACCAGCACCATGGTGGTGGCGATGACGGCGAAGCCGATCTCGCGACTGCCATTGATGGCGGCCAGCAGCGGTGGCTCCTTGTGCTCGATCCGCCGGACGATGTTTTCCAGCACCACGATGGCATCGTCGACCACCAGACCGATGGCCAGCACCGCGCCCAGCAGCGTGAGCGTGTTGATCGAATAGCCGAACACGGCCATCGCCAGCGCCGCCGCGAAAATGGAAACCGGAATGGTCGCCGCGGGTATCAGCGTGGCGCGCATGCTGCCAAGGAACAGGAAGATGACCATCAGCACGATGGCCATGGTCTCGCCCAGCGCAGTCACCACCTTCTTCATCGATTCGCGGATGAACACCGAGTTGTCGATGTTCACCTCGATCTTGATGTCTTCGGGCAGGCCCGGCCTGATCAGGGCGATTTCCTTCTTGATCGCCTCGGATACTTCCAGCACGTTGGCGGTGGACAGCGCCGTGACCGGCAGCATCAACGCCGGGCCATCGTTCGTGGCCGCGCCGCTGCGCTGGTTCTCGGCCGCGAGCTGCACGGCGGCGACATCACCGAGCCGCACGAGGTAGCCGTCGGGACCGCGGCCGACGACCAGGTTGCGGAAGTCCTCCTCGGTGCGCAGCGAGGTATCGGTGCGCAGCGAGAACTCGCGCTGCTGCGACTCGATGCGGCCAGCCGGCAGCTCGACGTTCTCGTTGCGCAGCGCGGTTTCCAGGTCGGTCACGGCGATCTGCCGCGCAGCCATGGCGGCGCGGTCCAGCCAGATGCGCATCGCATAGCGCCGGCCGCCATTGATGGTCGCGCTGGCAACGCCCGGCACGCTGGCCAGGCGGTCCGTGAGGTAGCGGTCGGCGTAATCCGTCAACTCCAGCGCATTGCGCTTGTTGCTGGAGAGGATGGCGATCAGCACGGGATCGGCGCCGTTTTCCACCTTCTGGATCTGCGGCGGATCGGCCTCGTCGGGCAGCCGCGCCATGATGCGCGTGACGCGATCGCGCACGTCATTGGCGGCCGAGTCCATGTCGCGGTTGCCGTTGAACTGCACGTTGATCGAAGCACGCTCGTCGCGGCTCTGCGAGGTGAGTTTGTCCACACCCTCGAGACCGGCCACCTCGTTCTCGATCACCTGCGTGACGCGGGTTTCGATCACCGCCGCGTTGGCGCCGCGGTAGTTGACGTTGATGCTGACGTTCGGCTGGGTGATGTCCGGGTATTCGCGGATCGAGAGCCGCAGCGCGGCCATCACACCGACGATCAGCAGCAACAGCGCCAGCACGGTGGCGAACACCGGCCGTCTGATCGACAGCTCGGAGATGGTCATGAGGGCGGCGGGGATTCAGCCACGGCGGTGGCGGTCGGCAGGCCGATCTCACGCACTGGCGAGCCATCGCGCAGCTTCAGCGTGCCTTCCACGACCACATGATCGCCGTTGGTCAGGCCCTGGGTGATCTCGACGTAACCCGGTTCGCGGCGACCGAGCCGGACCTCGCGCTTGCGCACCGCATTGCCGCTCACTACATAGATGAATTGCCGCGCCTGCTCGGGAACCAGTGCCTGCTCGGGCACCATCAGCGCGGGACGACGCTCTTTCGAAAGCTCCACGGTCAGGAACATGCCCGGCTTGAGCGCGCCATCGCGATTGGGCACCACGGCGCGGACGGTCACCGCGCGCGAGGCCGGATCCACGCGCGAATCCACGCTCAGGACACGGCCGTTGAAACTGCGGCCCGGAAAGGCGCTGCTGCGCGTGACCACGGACTGCCCCGCGCGCAGCTCACCCACGTTCAGTTCCGGCACCGCGAAATCCACCTTGATCGAGCTGGTGTCATCCAGAGTGGTGATGACGGTGCCGGGATTGATCAGCGTGCCCAGACTGATGCGACGCAGTCCGACGCGGCCGGAAAACGGCGCGCGGATGTAGGTGTCGGCCAGCCGCGCGCGTGCCGCATCGACGCGCGCCTGGTTGGATTTCATCGTTGCCTCGAGCTGCTCGTACTGCGACTTGGAAAGCGCCTGTGTATTGAACAGTTCGCGGCTGCGGTTGAACTGGCTCTGGCTCTCGGCAAAGGCCGCCATGGCCGCGGCCAGGTCCGCCTCGGCCGTCGCGCGGTCCAGCTCCACCAGCACCATACCCGCCGTCACCGGCTGGCCATCATTGAAATGAATGGCGGTAACGAGGTTGCTGATCTTCGAGGTGACGTTCACCGACTCGTTGGCGTTGGCGTTGCCGATGGCCTCGATGCCCACATCGATCTGTCTTTGTTCGGCGGCCGCCGTCAGGACAGGGATGGCATCGTTGGCCGCGCCACCGCCTGTCGCCCGGAAACCGGACTGCGCGGCGTTGCCACCGGTAGTGCCATGTTTGGATTCATAGACGGCCCAGCTCGCGCAGATCAGGGCGAGCGCCAGGCTGGCGCCGGTAACGATCGAGCGTGCTTGAGCCATAGGCGCCGAATTATTGCACCCGGGCCTGCCGCCTTGGAGTCAATTTATTGCGGAACTATTCGCCTGAAGCGCTGTCGCCCAGCGGAAAATACATGGCCGACAGAAGCGAGTCCAGCCACACCGGCGACGGGCCTCTGCCCACCCAGAGCACGGCCCGCCCCGTGTGCGGGGCAATGCTCAACCGCCTGCCGGTGGTTTGCAGAATGAGGCGCCGTCCCTCGCCCGGATGCTCCAGCACCCGGTAGCCAAAACCGTATCCAGGATGCACCGGCGAACTGCCTGCCATCTCAGTGACATACCCGGCGGCGAGCATGCGCACGGTGCCGACCTTGCCATCGCCCGCCAGCAACAACCCCAGCCGCAGCCAGTCCTCCGCTGCCGCCCTGAGACAGCAGTGCGCGGCCAGATTGCCGCGCGCGTGATCCAGCATGCCAATGGCGGGTTGGCCGGCGAATTTCCCCCACAGTCGCCGCTGCAATGTTTCGGCATAGCTGCTGCGGTCGATGCGACCCGCCAGCAGAGCCAGCAATTGCGCATTGGCCGGGTCAGCTTCGAAATGCGAACCAGGCGGATAGGTCAGCCGGGTGTGCACAGCGGCGCGGTAGAAATCCGGCCCCGAAGCGAGCTGCGCGCGGCGACTGGCCGGGTTCAATGGCACGAATCGGCCGGCGGTCAGTCCACTGAGCTGCCACAACAACTGCCGCGCAGTGATTGCCCCACGTGGCCCGTCATGCCATTCGGCGATGGTGTCGCGTAGCGGTACATCGAGCAACGAGGCATGCCCGTCCATCAACAATGATCCGTACAGCGGCGCCAGCAATCCGGATGTCATGCCGCGACCATCGATGACGGAGTGCTCATCGTTGCCGGGCGCGAACCATCCCGCCACATGTCCGGCGACATCACCCACCATGATGATGTCGGTGTTGTCGGCGCGCGCGCGCGCGGCCAGGCGCGCATCGGCAAGCAGATGCAATGGCAATGGCGTCGAGGACGGTTGCAATGCCAATGCCGGGCCGGGCAATTGTGGCGGCCATCCATCGACAGCCACCTGCCATTGCCAGGCGCGCTGCCAGAAAGGCCAATGCGCCGCCAGCGCACCGACGAGCAGTGCGGCGAAGACCAGCGCGCTGACTACGACCGTGACCAGAACCCGCTGCATTGCGCCATGATACCGCTACACTGCATGCATGCCGCTGCGCGTCTGCTTCATCGCCTCTGAAGTCGCACCATTGGCGAAGACCGGGGGACTCGCGGACGTGGCCGGGGCGCTGGCCAAGTATCTGCACGCCGCCGGGCACGATGTGCGCGTCTTCATGCCGCTGTACCGGCAGGTGGAGCGGCGCAGTCTGGACATCTACCCGGTGGAGTTCCTGCGCGACGTGCCGCTGCAGCTGGGCCAGCACGCCCTGCGTTTCGATGTGCATACCGCGCGCCTGCCCGGCTCGCAGGCCATGATCTACCTGGTCGATGCGCCGGCGCTGTTCGATCGCGACAGCATCTACAGCGCCGCGGCCGACGAACACCTGCGTTTCATCCTGCTGACACATGCCGCGCTGGTGTGCTGCCAGCGCATGGGTTTCGCGCCCGACATCCTGCATTGCAACGACTGGCACACGGGCTTCGGGCCGCTGCTGCTGCGCACCGTGTATGCCTGGGATCAGCTTTTTCGCGGCACACGCAGCCTGATGTCCATCCACAACATTGCCTATCAGGGCGTGTTACCGGCCAGCCTGCGCGATGACATCGGATTGGGGGATGCCGCGCACCTGCTCGATGGCGGCGAGCTGGCCACGGGCTTCATCAATCCACTGCGCGAAGGCATCAGGCATGCCCATCACATCAGCACGGTCAGCCCCACCTACGCCCGCGAGATACAGACCAGCGCCTACGGCTACGGACTGGACCGGCTGCTGGCGCAGCGCGCCGGAACACTGACGGGCATTCTCAACGGCGTGGATTACGAGGAATGGGATCCGCGCAACGATCGTTTCCTGACGCGGCGATACGGCCCCGGCCAGCTCAATGTAAAGGACGAGATCAAGCAGGATTTCCTGCAGCGCACGGGACTGGCCACCGTGGCGCGCAGTCGCGTGCCGCTGCTGGGCGTCGTGAGCCGGCTGGCCTCGCAGAAGGGCTTCGATCTGGTGATGGCCGCGCTGCCGGCACTGCTGCAGCGTCACGAATTCTGTTGCGCCGTGCTGGGCAGTGGCGACGCGCGTTACGAAACCTTCTTTCGCGAGCTGGCGCACAGTCATCCCACGCGGGTCTCGTTCCGCGCAGGCTACAGCGAGGAACACGCGCACTGGATCGAGGCGGCCAGCGACATGTTCCTGATGCCGTCGCAGTACGAGCCCTGCGGCCTGAACCAGATGTACAGCCTGCGCTATGGCACGGTGCCCATCGTGCGACGCACCGGCGGACTGGCCGATTCGGTGCAACATTTCGATCCGGTGACGCAGCAGGGCACCGGCGTGGTGTTCAACGACTACGACGTGACCGGCCTGACCTGGGGCATCGAGACGGCGCTGGCATGGCATGCGCAGAAAAGCCTGTGGCGACGCCTGGTGCAGAACGCCATAGCGCAGGACTTCTCCTGGCAGTCGAGGGTGGGCGAATACGTGGCGCTCTACGAGCGCATGCTCAGTGCAACTTGAACTTGCCCTGCTGATCGAACGGAATCGAACGCATCATTCTTGAAGCCAGCGCCACCTTGCCCACCAGGCGGTAATCGACCATATCCAGCTTGCGGCCGCTGGCGATCAGTTTCAGCAATGCCGTGGCCGCGTTGGCGGTCACGTCCACATCGAATTCGGCCGAGCCCAGCGCTGGCACCACGAAGTCACGCTGTGATTCGCCATGCGCGAAGGCCTCGCCCGCCACCTGCAATTCACAGGTGATGCCGCGCACCGGCAGTTCACGGTCATTGGGATTGTGGACGCGCATCCGTACCTTCAACTGCTGCTGCAGCAGGTCGCTCTTGAGCAGCTGGATGTCCACCACCTCGAGCCTGGGC
>Ga0164241_10005021_pt1 | contig 12559 bp, 12 predicted proteins | sample OricomyardsoilBY_FD_108780 | JGI IMG/M metagenome (GOLD analysis project Ga0164241, IMG submission 108780) | Backyard soil microbial communities from Emeryville, California, USA - Original compost - Back yard soil (BY) | ecosystem: Environmental > Terrestrial > Soil > Unclassified | place: USA...
CGCTGATATCTCGCGTTCCTGGCTGCTGGTGGCTGGAACGCGCCCCGACGAATTCACCAAAGCTGCAGCATCCAGAGCCGACCAGGTCGTGCTCGACATCGAGGATGCGGTCGACCCGAAACTGAAAGACGTCGCGCGAGCGGATGTCGTCAGCTGGCTCGGCAACGGCGGCACAGCGTGGGTGCGTATCAACGACCGATCCACCTCGTTCTGGTCCGACGACGTTGACGCCCTCGTCGGGCTGCCGAACCTCGCCGGCGTGATGTTGGCGAAGACCGAGTCGCCGGCGCATGTCACGGAGACGTTCGACCGGCTGGGTGGCAGCACGCCCGTGCTCGCGCTGATCGAATCGGCGCTCGGCATCGAAGAGGCCACATCGATCGCCCGGGCGCGCGGCACGTTCCGCCTGGCTTTCGGCAGCGGCGACTATCGTCGCGACACCGGAACGAGCGCCGATACGCTCGCTATGGCATACCCGCGCTCACGGCTGGTGGTGGCCAGCCGCATCGGCGGGCTGCCCGGCCCCATTGATGGTCCGACCGTTGGCAGCAATCACCCGGTGCTGCGCGAGCAGGCCGCGATCTCGGTTGCACTTGGGCTCACCGGCAAACTGTGCCTCGAGCGTGAGCAGATTCCGGTGATCAACGAGGTCATCAGTCCGACCAAGAGCGATGTTGCCTGGGCGCGCGATTTTCTTGCCGATTTCGAGCAGCGGGGTCGTGTCATCCGTGACGGCAGCGACTTGCCTCGGCTGGGCCGTGCGGAGAAGATCGATCGGCTGGCGCGGGCATTCGGCGTCGAGCCGAACTGACCGGCGCGCGGCGTAGGCTCGAACAATGACTGAACCCGTTGTGTTTGTCGTCGACGTGCTCGCCGATGGGGAAAAGCCTGACCGCGCAGACTTCGCCGCGACGGTGCAGAAAGCGGATGCCGGCGCGGCAACACTTCAGGTCACCGACCTGGGCGCCGCGCGTGGCGACGGCATTTTCGAGACGCTCGGCGTTGTGGCCGGCCATCCGCAGTCGGTCGAGGCGCATCTGGCGCGATTGGCGAACTCCGCCGGCCTACTCGACCTGCCTGCACCGAACCTCGATCAGTGGCGTGCGGCGATCACGGTTGCGGCCACGGCGCTGCCTACCGACGTGCAGGGCGGGTTGAAGCTCGTGTTGACCCGTGGAATCGAAGGATCGGGAAAGCCAACCGGGTGGATCGTCGCGAGTGTGGCCGGTGGCGATTTCGCCGAGCGGCGCACGGGCATCCGCGTTGTGATGTTGGACCGGGGCTACCCAAGCGATATCGCTGTACGGGCGCCGTGGCTGCTTGCCGGGGCCAAGACGCTCTCGTATGCGGTGAATATGGCCGCGGTGCGTGAGGCGGCTCGGCGTGGGGCCGACGACGCGATTTTCGTCAGTTCGGACGGCTTCGTTCTCGAAGCACCCACCGCCACTGTGATCGTGCGCTCTGGTGATACGTTCAGCACGCCGCGTACCGACATCGGCATCCTGCCCGGGACGGCACAGTTGGCGCTCTTCGACTTCTACCGGCGCGAAGGGTTCCAGGTACGCGAGGCGATGATCACACCGGCCGAGCTGCTGAGTGCGGATGGCGTCTGGCTTGTCTCCAGTGTGCGTCTGGCCGCTCCCGTCATTCAGATTGACGGCGCATCAGTCGCCCGCGACGAATCAATGACCGATCGGATGAATCAGGCACTGCTGGCCCGCGATGCGTGAATGCGACGGCTGACCCGACCGTGGTCGCGGGAGCACCGTGACCACGGTCTGATCCTCCTCCTGTTGAGCATCCGCAGCGGGTGACCGTTCGTCGCTCCGGGGTTGCCGAGTGGTGCGAAAACGCCGAAAAACGCTCTTCTCCTTCGCAGGTGGTGCGTTAACGCACCACTCGACGTGCTGTGTCCGGCACATCGTGCGCGGCATGCTCGACCGCAGCGCTGGTGACGGTGACGACACTGAGAAAGCCGTCACCGACTGGCGTTTGCGCCCTTAATGCCATACGATTGATCTTTGGTGTCTTGCACTCTCAATAGAGGTGTGCCCGCCGTGCGGCGACACGACACTACCAATCCCAACGCACGACCATCACACAATACGTGTAGCGACAGTATTTGTCGCGACAGTATGTACAACGAATAGTGAGGCTATGGCCAAGAAAGACGGCGTCATAGAGATCGAAGGCTCTGTGGTCGAGGCTCTGCCCAACGCGATGTTTCGCGTTGAGTTGACCAACGGACACAAGGTTCTTGCCCACATTTCGGGCAAGATGCGTCAGCACTACATCCGCATCCTCCCGGAGGACCGCGTGATCGTGGAGTTGAGCCCTTACGACCTGACCCGCGGCCGGATCGTCTACCGCTACAAGTAATGCGTGTTGGATAAGTAACGGCCTGCACGGTCTCGATACGCGTGGTGCTTCGCGCCGCGCTACTCGACCACCGAGCAGGTACGAAGACAGCGAAAAAGGTACAGAACATGAAGGTCAACCCCTCGGTCAAGAGGATTTGTGACAAGTGCAAGGTGATCCGCCGTAACGGTCGGGTCATGGTCATTTGCGAGAACCCGCGCCACAAGCAGCGTCAAGGCTAGGTATCGATGGCGGCTCGCTTTGCGAGCCGCTACGGGTCCTGAGGAGGCCGCTTGCGGCCGTCGTGAAGGGCGACCACCGGACAACTGAATAGCGAATAACAGCAGCACCAGAAGTTCCTTGACGGAACGGACACCCTCGGTTGGAGGCCGGGGCACCGGCGCTGCTGCAGACCTCCACTCATCTACAGGAGAAGCCACAATGGCACGTCTAGCAGGCGTCGACATCCCACGCGAGAAGCGCGTGGAGGTCGCACTGACGTACATCTACGGTGTTGGCCGCACGAGGGCCCTCAAAACCCTCGCCGACACTGGAATTTCGGGAGAGATCCGCGTCAAGGATCTGACCGACGATCAACTGGTCGCACTGCGCGACTACATCGAAGGCAATTTCAAGGTGGAGGGTGACCTTCGCCGCGAGGTCGCCGCCGACATCCGCCGCAAGGTCGAAATCGGAAGCTACCAGGGCATCCGCCACCGCCGGGGCCTTCCCGTGCGCGGGCAGCGTACCAAGACCAACGCGCGCACCCGTAAGGGTCCGAAGCGCACCGTCGCCGGCAAGAAGAAGGCCCGCTAGGCCCGCAGGCCAGCGCACGCTCGCAAAGGACTCAGGAGAAACAAATGGCAGCACCCAAGACGGCAGCTCGCAAGCCGCGTAAGAAAGAAAAGAAGAACATCGCCGTGGGCCAGGCCCACATCAAGTCGACGTTCAACAACACCATCGTCTCGATCACAGACACCACAGGCGCCGTCATCAGCTGGGCGTCCTCCGGTGGCGTCGGCTTCAAGGGATCGCGCAAGTCGACCCCGTTCGCCGCACAGCTGGCAGCCGAGTCTGCCGCTCGCCAGGCGCAGGAGCACGGCATGAAGAAGGTTGACGTTTTCGTCAAAGGACCGGGCTCGGGCCGCGAGACCGCCATCCGTTCGCTTCAGGCCGCTGGCCTCGAGGTTGGCTCCATCAATGATGTGACGCCGCAGGCGCACAACGGATGCCGCCCGCCGAAGCGTCGTCGCGTCTAACAACCATCTTTGCGCTCAAGCGAGCGACGGCCGCATCGCGGTCGTCGTTCGCGAGCGGACACAACTTAATAACCTCACTCACGCAAGTGTCATATAGCGGACACTTAGCCGAAAGGAAACAACAGTGCTCATTGCACAGCGCCCAACGCTCGCCGAAGAGAACATTTCGGAGTTCCGGTCACGGTTCGTCATTGAACCGCTCGAGCCGGGCTTCGGATACACACTCGGAAACTCCCTGCGTCGCACCCTGCTCTCCTCGATTCCTGGAGCAGCGGTCACGAGCATCCGGATCGATGGTGTACTCCACGAGTTCAGCACGGTCCCCGGCGTGAAGGAAGATGTCACCGAGATCATCCTGAACATCAAGGGTCTCGTCGTCTCCAGCGAGCACGACGAGCCGATCACCGCCTACCTGCGCAAGCAGGGCGCTGGTGAGGTCACGGCTGCGGACATCTCGGCTCCTGCCGGCGTTGAGATCCACAACCCTGAGCTTGTCATCGCGACGCTCAACGACAAGGCGAAGTTCGAGGTCGAGCTGACCATCGAGCGCGGTCGTGGCTACGTGTCTGCGACGCAGAACCGCAACGAGTTCAGCGAAGCCGGTCAGATTCCGGTCGACTCGATCTACTCGCCCGTTCTCAAGGTCACCTACCGTGTCGAGGCGACGCGTGCCGGTGAGCGCACCGACTTCGACCGCCTTGTGGTGGATGTCGAGACCAAGCCGGCGATCAGCCCGCGCGACGCGATCGCATCCGCCGGTCGTACCCTGACCGAGCTGTTCGGACTCGCTCGAGAGCTGAACAACCAGGCAGAGGGCATCGAGATCGGCCCAGCGCCGGTGGACGCGGTACTCAGCCCCGAGCTGTCGATGCCGATCGAAGACCTCGACCTGTCTGTGCGGTCGTACAACTGCCTCAAGCGCGAGGGCATCAACAACGTCAGCGAGCTGGTTTCCCTCTCGGAGACGCAGCTCATGAACATCCGCAATTTCGGTCAGAAGTCGGTGGATGAGGTCAAGGACAAGCTGACGGAGATGGGCCTTTCTCTCAAGGACTCGGTCCCTGGGTTCGACGGTGCCCACTTCTATAGCGGCTACGACGACGAAACCGTCTGAACCCGCAGCGCTCTTCCCACCCTTCTGATACTGGAGAAACACGACAATGCCTAAGCCGACAAAGGGACCCCGCCTCGGAGGCGGCCCCGCACACGAGCGGTTGCTGCTGGCCAACTTGGCCGCAGCTCTGTTCACTCACAAGTCGATCAAGACGACCGAGACGAAGGCCAAGCGCCTGCGCCCGCTCGCTGAGCGGCTGATCACGTTCGCCAAGCGTGGCGACCTGCATGCTCGTCGTCGCGTGCTCAGCGTCATCCACGACAAGACGGTCGTGCACGAGCTGTTCACCGAAATTGCTCCTCTGGTCGCTGAGCGTGAGGGCGGATACACCCGCATCACCAAGCTCGGTTACCGCAAGGGCGACAACGCTCCGATGGCGCAGATCGAGCTGGTTCTCGAGCCCGTGACGCCGAAGGCGAAGTCGACCAAGTCGTCGAAGGCACAGAAGCCTGCCGCCGCAGCGCCGGCCGAGTCGCCGGTCGAAGAGGCTGAGGTCGAGGCTGACGCGGCGGATGTCGAGACAGCGGATGCGCCCGATGCTGAGGCCGCCGCAGCTGTTGAAGCGACCGACACCGACGATGAGTCGACCGATGCCGGCGACCCGGCTGAGGCCGAGGCTGAAGAGGCATACGAAGAAGCTGTTGCAGCCAACAAGGCGCAAGACGCCGAAGAAGGCAAGTAGCACCACGCCCGCGTAACGCGGCTTGTCAGAGGCCCCGGATCCGAAGTGGAGCCGGGGCCCTTCTGCGTTACGCAACGTGGCGGGGCTACTGGGCGGTCGGCCCCACCACCCGCGGCTGTAGATGCCGGATGGGCGGAAGATCCGCCAGATGCTGCAATGCTGCCTGCAACGACGTGGCGTAAATCTGGCCTCCGGATGGTCCAGGGTGAATCTGGTCGTCAGCCAACAGGTCAAGGTGCGGGGCGATCGCGCTCTGCCAATCCGACAGTGCCACGGTGCGCCGGTTCTCGCCGGCAAAGGTGCGCAGCGTGTCGTTCACCTCGGCCGTCCAATCCCGTGGCGCCTGCACTGTGATCAGCACCAGCTCGCGATCCGGCCCGATGATCTGTCGCAGCTGATTCAGCGTGTCCATGCTGATCGAGCCGTTGGTTCCAAGCCCGACCACGACGACTTTCCGTAATGTTCCGGCATTCGCCATCGCTTGCAGCAACTCCGGCGCCACGCGCATCTGACGTGACACGACCGCGTCGATCGCGATGCCCGGGAACGTCTGCTGCAACTCCGGCGCGCTGGCCAGCATCACCGAATCGCCGATCGCCACCATGTGGTCGCCGGTAGGGATCGGCTTGTGTGCATCCGCTGTCGGCTGCGGCGTGGGCGACGAAGTCGGCTGCGGCGTCGGTCGCGGTGTCGCATTCGGCGCGGGCTTTCGGTCACTGGGAGAAGTTGCGACGGCACGCTCGCCGCGCTCAATCAAAACCTGGGCGCTGGACCGTGCGGGGGCAACCGCGAGGGCACCGGCGGTCCCGACGACACCAACGGTCACAACGGCGATACCCGCCAGCGTCAACTGCCGACCGCGTCGCGACGCGCGCATCCGACGCAGGATGGCACGGCCGATCCCACGGAATCCCATGCGGCGCACCGGCTGTTCGACGAAGCGGTACGACAACACCGACGCGATCACCGTGATCAGTAACGCAACACCGCCGATGGTCACGGTGCGTTCGAGACTCGGTGCGCCCGGCTGCCACGCCGCTGCCACGAGAACGAGCACCGGCCAATGCCACAGGTACAGGCCATACGAACGCTGCCCGACGTAGCGCAGCGGCGCGACATCCAGCATCCGCCCCAACCGCGACCTGGATGTCGTCGCCGACCAGATCAGCAGCGCGGTGAGGATGCTGACCGTCACCAGTCCGCCCTGGTAGGTGACCGCCCGGTTGTCATGCAACCACCACGTGGCGAAACAGAGCGCAATCAGGCTGACAACGCCCACCGTCGGCAGCCAGCGCCGAACGAAGTACTGCGTACGCGTTTCGCCCGCGTCGAGATCGAACGGTCGAAGCTCGCGCACGATCAACGCCAGCGCCGCGCCGATCATCAGCCCGAAGCTGTGCGTTCCCGTGCCGAAATACACGCGCGTGGCGTCGCCGCCGGGCACATACAGCGTCCACATCAGGGCCGCGGATGCCGCCGCCAACGCGAGTACGATGCCGATTCGCACGCCGCTGCGACGCACAAGCAGCAGAACGAGTAGCAGCAGCGGCCACATCACGTAGAACTGTTCCTCAACCGCCAGAGACCACAGGTTACGAAAAAGTTCGGGAACGTCTCGGTTGAAGTAGCTGCTGCCGCTGGCGATATCCATCCAGTTGTTGCTGAACGTGGCCGCGCCAAGCACTTGACGTCCGAGTCCGACAAGCACGTCGCCGCCAACCGCCCACGCGGCGCTGCAGGTGAGCAGAACCAAGACGACCAGCGCGGGAATCAGACGTCGCGCGCGGCGTTGCCAGAAGCGGCGCAGAGAGATGCGTCCGGCCCGAGCTCGTTCGCCGACCAAAAGTCCGGTGATCAAGAATCCACTGATCACAAAGAAGATGTCGACGCCGATGAATCCGCCAGGCAGCGCACCGGGAAACAGGTGGTACACGATCACCGCGATGACCGCGACCGCGCGCAGCCCATCCAGGCCGCTCAGGTGGCGGGTCGCCGACGAGCGCTGCGCCGCGGGGCGAGCGGAGGACGGGTGAGTGGGTGAATCGAGACGTGTCATAACTGTGGTGCCGAAGCGTGACCACTCAGGATAACAAGTCTGTCTGGGGTTCGCGGCTCCTACAATTGCAGACGTGACCGAGCCCCAATCCGCCTCGAACCAGCGAGCAGATCAGCAGCCGGCCGTGCCATCGCATCCGGATCTGGTTTCGCCGGGCGGCGCGCGCATTCGCTTCGACATCGCATACGACGGCTCGGGGTTCAACGGGTGGAGCAAGCAGCCGGACCAACGCACCGTGCAGGGTGAGATCGAGCGCGCGCTTGCCACCGTCTTCCGTCGGCACGCACCGGCGCCGGCGCTGACAGTGGCCGGACGAACGGATGCGGGGGTGCACGCGGCGGGTCAGGTCGCGCACACCGACCTGACCGTGCAGCAGGTTGCGGCGGTGTTGAAGCCGCGGCGAGGGTCGGTACCTGAGACGGATGCGGGCGTCGCGCTTGCGCGGCGAATCAACGGCATTCTGGGCCCGGTACCCGACATCGTGATCACCCGCGGCGCTCTCGCGCCCGACGGTTTCAACGCACGCTTCTCAGCCATGTGGCGTCGATACGAGTACCGGCTTGCCGATGCCGCCGCCACACGGGATCCGTTGCAGCGCCACCGCACCACATGGCATCCGACCGCGCTTGACGTGCAGGCGATGGATGAGGCGGCGGGCACCCTCGTTGGGCTGTACGACTTTGCCGCGTACTGCAAGCCGCGCGAGGGCGCGACGACCATCCGAACGCTGCAGGAGTTCTCATGGCATCGCGACGACGCAGGGGTTCTGGTGGCGCGTGTCAAAGCGGATGCGTTCTGCCACAGCATGGTGCGATCGCTGGTCGGCGCATGCGTCGCCGTCGGCGACGGCAAACTGGCCATCCGTGACCTGGTGTTGCTGCGTGAGGTCGGCGACCGCACCAGCGCATTCACGGTGCTGCCTGCGCGCGGCCTGACGTTGATGCAGGTCGGTTATCCGGATGACGCGAAGCTCGCGGCGCGAGCCGAGCAGACGCGCGCGCGGCGCTCGTTGTAGTTGATACGCGCTCGCATTTGCTGGCATCCGTATCGTCGCGTAGTATTGACCCTTGGTGCCTGCGCCCCTGCGGTGCGGCACACGAAGTTGAGCCCTCCACCTGCGGCATTCTCGCGTTCATCGAACCGGCGAATACCCAACGGAGCGGGATTCACGAACACCCAACTTACGACAAGAAAGCAGCCACTACTGTGACGCGCACATTCACCCCCAAGCCCGCGGACATCCAGCGCGACTGGATCGTCATCGACGCGACAGATGTCGTGCTCGGCCGCCTGGCCAGCCACGTTGCTGTCCTGCTTCGCGGAAAGCACAAGCCGACCTTCGCTCCTCACGTCGACACCGGTGACTTCGTCATCATCGTCAACGCCGAGAAGGTTGCGCTCACCGGCGCCAAGGCCGAGCAGAAGAAGGCATACCGTCACTCGGGTTACCCGGGCGGTTTGAGTGCCGTCACGTACTCAGAACTCCTCGAGAAGAACCCGGCCCGCGCCGTCGAGAAGGCTGTTCGCGGAATGCTGCCGAAGAACTCGATCGGTCGCGCACAGTTGCGCAAGCTCAAGGTCTACACCGGCAGCGAGCACCCGCACGCAGCACAGCAGCCCAAGGCATACGCCTTCGACCAGGTCGCCCAGTAAGCGCCGCCGTCAGACTTCACAGACAATAAGGATTCGAAAAGACCATGGCGAAGATCGCAGACCAGATCGAGACACCGCTCACCGAGACGCCGGAGAGCTTCAGCACCGAGACCCCAGAGGCCGAAGCGCCGCAGGCGCCCCGCCCCGTGCTCAGCGTGCCGGGCGCAGCCGTCGGGCGCCGCAAGCAGGCCATCGCGCGTGCGCGGCTGATTCCCGGTTCCGGAACCATCACCGTCAACGGGCGCGAGTTCGCTGACTACTTCCCGAACAAGCTGCACCAGCAGCTCATCAACGACCCGTTCAAGGTTCTTGACCTGCTCGGCAGCTACGACGTGATCGCCAAGATCACCGGTGGTGGCCCCTCCGGTCAGGCTGGCGCACTGCGTCTGGCTATCGCTCGCGCGTTGAACGAAATCGATCGCGAGAACAACCGGGCTGCGCTTAAGAAGGCCGGCTTCCTCAGCCGCGACGCGCGCGTCATCGAGCGGAAGAAGGCTGGTCTCAAGAAGGCGCGCAAGGCTCCGCAGTTCTCGAAGCGCTAATCGCGCTGTCGGTTGAGACTGCGGCCTATGGCACGCCTTTTCGGTACGGATGGTGTTCGCGGCCTCGCGAACGGCGACCTGACCGCTGACCTCGCATTGGGCCTTGCACAGGCGACTGCTGTCGTCCTGACGCAGGGTCGTAGCGCCGAGGCGCGTCGGGCGGCCGGTCGGCGACCCGTGGCAGTTGTCGCGCGCGACCCTCGAGTGTCCGGCGAATTTCTGTTGGCAGCTGTCGCGGCCGGGCTCGCCAGTTCGGGAGTGGACGTTCTCGACGCCGGCGTCATCCCGACGCCTGCAACGGCATTCCTGATCGCGGATATCGAAGCCGACTTCGGAGTGATGATCTCCGCGTCGCACAATCCGGCACCCGACAACGGCATCAAGATCTTCGCGCGCGGAGGTACAAAGCTTCCGGATATCGTCGAAGACCGCATCGAAGACGCGCTGAGCGGGCCAAACCTGCTGCCCACCGGCGGTGAGGTCGGTCGCGTGCGACGGTTCGCGGATGCTGAAGACCGCTATGTCATCCACCTGTTGGCCAGTTTGCCGAACCGGCTTGATGGCATCCATGTTGTCTTGGATTGCGCCAACGGCGCGGCCGCCGGGGTATCCCCTGAGGTGTTCACGGATGCCGGTGCCAGGGTTACCGTGATCGGCGACGATCCAGACGGACTGAACATCAATGACGGCGTCGGTTCAACCCACCTCGACCTGCTTGCGAAGGCCGTCGTCGAGGCGGGGGCCGACGTCGGTATCGCGCACGACGGCGACGCCGACCGGTGTCTGGCTGTCGACGCGGCAGGCAATATTGTCGACGGCGACCAGATCATGGCGATCTTGGCCCTTGGCATGGCTGAGCGCGGCGTCTTGCGCGACCGCACGCTGGTGACCACCGTCATGAGCAACCTGGGGTTGCGGATCGCCATGCGTGACAACGACATCACCGTCGTGCAGACTAAGGTCGGCGACCGGTACGTGCTCGAGCAGATGAACGAGAGTCATTTCTCGCTCGGCGGTGAGCAGTCTGGGCACGTCATCATGAGCGAATTCGCGACCACCGGGGACGGCATCCTGACCGGGCTGCATCTGGTCGCCCAGATGGCGCGCACCGGCAAGAGCCTGCAGGAGCTTGCCGCGTGCATGACGGTGTTCCCGCAGACACTTGTGAACGTGCGTGGGGTCGACCATCATTCGTTGGCAGGCGACGACGTGATCGCGCAGGCCGTCGCGGAGGTCGAACGGGTTCTCGGTGACTCAGGCCGCGTGTTGCTACGCCCATCCGGCACCGAGCCGATGGTGCGCGTCATGGTGGAGGCCGCTGACAAGTCGACGGCCGACCATCATGCGCACGCGCTGGCCGACGTGGTGCGCACCCGCCTGGCCCTCTAGCGCTTATCGCTGAGTTGCGTGAAATGACCCTTTATTGGGCGTGCGAAGGGTCATTTGGCGCAACTCAGCGGTGGGGGCTCTAGAGCTTGCGCAGCAGCACGGAGTTAACCGTGTGCTCCGAACCTTTGCGCAACACGAGCTTGGCCCGCGAACGCGTTGGACGGATGTTCTCCACCAGGTTCGGTTCGTTGATCGCGGTCCAGATCTGGCTGGCTCGCGACCGCGCCTCGTCTTCGGTGAGGCTCGCGAAGCGGTGAAAGTATGATTTCGGGTTGGCGAACGCCCCACGTTGCAACGTGAGGAAACGCTCCTCGTACCAGGTCGCAATATCGCGGGTGCGAGCATCCACATAGACGCTGAAGTCGAACAGGTCGCTGACCGCGAGCCGATTCTGCCCGCCGGCGGCCGGCTGCAGCACGTTCAGCCCCTCAACGATCAGGACGTCGGGCCGGCGCACGACGATCTCGGCGTCCGACACGATGTCATAACTCAGATGCGAATAGAACGGGGCACGAACTTCGGATGCGCCGCTCTTGATCTCGGTCACGAACCGCAGCAGCGCACGCCGGTCGTACGACTCAGGGAAGCCCTTGCGCTCCATCAGCCCGCGCTTTTCGAGTTCGGCGTTCGGCAGCAGGAACCCATCGGTTGTCACCAGCTCGACGTGCGGCGTGTCTTCCCAGCGCCCGAGCAGTTCGCGCAGGAGCCGCGCGATGGTCGACTTTCCGACGGCAACGGAACCTGCAACGCCGATCACGAACGGCGTTCGGGCGGCCCGTTCGCCCAGGAAGTCGTTGGTGACGCGATGCAGCTGCTTCGTGCCGGCCGCGTACAGACTGAGCAGGCGACTCAGCGGCAGGTACACTTCGGCGACCTCGCGCATGTCGAGCGGATCACCGAGTCCGCGCAGTTGCACGATCTCGGTTTCTTTGAGCGGCAGCGCGGTGGTGGCGGCGAGTTCGGCCCAGTCGGCCCGATCGAGTTCCACGAAGGGCGAGGTTTGCGCGCCGGCGCCGCGTGTCTCACTCATAGCCGGATCAGCTTATCGCGGTGGAGCTCAAGCCCCGACGGCCGAGATCTGCCTTTGGGGACGAGATGCGCACGTTTTCCTGCGCATCTCGTCCCCAACGGCAGATCTCACGGATGTTGGACGCGTGGAGCAGAGACACGGGCAACCTTGCGAGGTCGTGGTCGGGGCGGCGCCGAGCGACCGGTAAAATCGAGCGCATGTGTGGAATCGTGGGGTACGTCGGTACCGACAAGAGTCTTGACGTGCTTCTCGGCGGGCTCAAGCGGCTCGAATACCGCGGGTACGACTCCGCCGGCATCGCCGTGATCGACGGCGATGGACACCTGGGCACCCGTAAGCGTGCGGGTAAATTGCAGGTGCTGTCGGATGACCTGAAACGGCATCCGTTGGCCAACGGATCCACCGGCATCGGCCACACGCGATGGGCCACGCACGGCGGACCCACCGACCACAACGCGCATCCGCACCTCGGTGAC
>Ga0164241_10005022_pt1 | contig 12557 bp, 8 predicted proteins | sample OricomyardsoilBY_FD_108780 | JGI IMG/M metagenome (GOLD analysis project Ga0164241, IMG submission 108780) | Backyard soil microbial communities from Emeryville, California, USA - Original compost - Back yard soil (BY) | ecosystem: Environmental > Terrestrial > Soil > Unclassified | place: USA...
AGGCAGTGCCTTGTGTCTGACTGAATAACGCATGGAAGAACAACGCGGTCTCGGCGCCTTCGCGATACACCGCGAGAAACGCGACGAGCATCAACGCTCTGCCACCGCCATGCTCGAGTGCCGCCGACACCTTGTGTCTAATGAACTTCTGCCACTTTGCCGCTTCGATTTTTGATATCAGCCAGTAACTTACGGAGAACAGCACGACGACGGCAATGAGCAGTGATACCGCTTCCACTATCTCACTACTTGCCGGTATTGCGGCGAATGCTGTCTTGATGATTATCGCTGTGATGAGACTGGCGACAACGCCTAGTGCCGCACCGATCCAGATAGAACGTAGCTGCTTTCGATTGTCGGTCTTGATGAGAAAGGCGACTACGGCCCCTACCACGAGAATCGCTTCAAAACCTTCGCGCAGGATGATCAGGAAGGATTGCCAGAACGTGGCCGTCGTACTTGCTCCGGTTTCACTTGCCAGCGCTGTTGCTCTGAGGAGAGCCTCGGCAATAGCATCACGTGTCAACGTCGCGGATTCAACGTCGCCCCTGGAAACCGCAATCTTGAATTTTGCAAAGGAATGCTCGAGAGAGGTCACGAGTCCCGGATCCCTCGCGCCGACAATTGGCTCGAGTGGCTCGAATGCGAGATACGCGTCGAATGCGCCATCTCGTGCGGCGCTCTCGTTGCCGTTCCGGGCCAGCGTTCGTGCGGAGTCGAGGAGACCCAGTATCGACGCTGCCATGGCGGTCGGGGTTGCGGTCGGGGTTGCGGTCGTCACAGCGTCGGTCGGCAACACCATCTTCTCGCCCCGCAGCGCATACACGTAGTTGATGACGTTCCAGCGCTGCTGGGCAGAAAGCGTTGTCCCGAAACCGGTCATCGCAGTTCCGCGGACGCCTACGGAAATGACGTCGTACGCGAGCGACGGCGTGAGCCTGGGAGTTGCCGATCGGTCTCCGATCGCTGGTACCTTTGTGGAAAGCCCGTGCGCCAGAGGGCCGTCGCCCATCGCTGCGGAGCCGTGGCACAAGGCGCAGCTGGCTGTGAAGGTTGCTCGACCAGCGGCTGTATCGAGTTGCTCTGCCGGAAGCTCGAGCTTGCCCTCTGTTCCCAGCGCGGCAAGTACGCGCGCGCGAATTGGTGCCAGTGCGGAGGGCGACCGTTTCGCTGCAACGGCCGCGATGAGATCATCCATCGTCGATTGCACCTTCGCCGCGTTGGGGCCTCGCAGTGTAGCGGCTACTCTGCTGCCGTCTTCCAGGAAGCCGGTCGTTTCCTTGTACTCCTGGGCCGAGATGATCCGACCGGCTTCGTCGACCGCCAGGCCATATTCCGACACTGCGACAGACACGATGTTCGCCAGTCTGCGAGATTCGGAATCCTGTGCGGGCGCGCGCCCGGGAACGAGTGAGACACAAGCCAACAGAGCAAAAACTGCACGACTGCGAAGAATTCGAGACTTCGACGGCATAATTCGCTAGAACCTATCGGATTATGCCATGGGTGCTATCGCGACTCGGCTTGGGTTTCACCCCATCTACGGTCAGCCAGACGTTATAAACGAAGAGATATGCCGACATGGCTGCCATTATCCCTCCTCCGGCGAGGATGAACGGCGCCGAGGAGATGTTGTTCGGTGCCAGGCAGAAGCCGAACACCATCAGCGCGAGGCCAATGTTTGCGAGCCACCACTGGAGGCAGGCGATCCGCCGAGAGTGCAGCTGGTGTCCAGTAAACCGTGGGATGACGTGATATGCCACCCCGTAAATCATCATCGTTACAAAGCCGAGCAAATTCATGTGAACGTGGGCGGGTCGATACACGATCAGCGTCGGATTCACGGTCATCGCCACGCCCAGAGTGACACCAGCGCCAAGCCATGTAACGCTCGCCTTGATAAAGGCATTTACGAACCACTCCATCGCTGTTAATCTCGCTGATAGTCCCTCACCTTATCCTAAAGTCGAGCGCCGTGGGGCGCAGTCATCTCGCTCCTGATCCTCTGTAGGGATAAGCACTACGCCAGATCGGTGGTGAGCCGACGAGTCTGCCGCGGTTATTATTAGTCTCGTGGTCGTCCGGAACAGTAATCAACACCTTTTAATCCAACTATTTCCACACAATTGGCATCATCCGTTCGGTGCATCAGTAGCGCCGGGTTTCTGCTCCTTTTGGCAAGTCAGGCTCGTGCTCAGGTGGCAGCTCCCACCAGACTAGATAGTGTTACCATCGTTGCATCACGAGCGCAGGCCGGCACAGCTGGCCGGACTGTCGATGTAATCACGCGCGACGACATATCGCATTCGCCGGCTCACAACCTTTCCGAGCTGCTCGGGGCACGGCTCTCGGTCGATGCGTTTACCCGCTCGCCGGCGCAGGCCGATGTTTCGATTCGCGGCTCGACGGCGGAACAGGTGCTGATTCTTGTGGACGGTGTACGGATGAGCGACGCGCAGAGTGCGCATTATGCGCTGGACGTGGGAATCCCGCTTTCCGCCATCGAGCGGATCGAGATACTTCGCGGTTCCGGCTCGGCGTTGTATGGCCCGGATGCGATTGGAGGCGTGATCAACATCGTTACTCGCGCTGCTGACGGCGGCGTTGCGAACGCGCGACCGATCGAGGCCGTTTCACTGTACGACGGGACGTTCGGGACGTTCGGCGTCAACGGATCGGGCAGCACGTTGGCTGGCGCGACGGCTCTGACTGGTGATGTTCAGTTTGACAGATCCAACGGACATCGCCCAGATACGGACTACAGGATATTTCAGACGCGCATCGGGGCGAACAGATCGATCAGCGCAGGCGAGAGGTTGACCGCTTCAGCGTCCGTCGGGGTTCGTGACTTCGGCGCTTCCGATTTCTATTCGCCGTATGCATCGGGCGAACGGACTGGTACCACGACGGGCGAGGCGCACTGGACCAGGCCGCTTGGACGCTGGTCACTGGATGTCGGATCGAGCACCAGGCTGCACACGGACAGGTTTGTGCTCGTTCGCGACGACCCGGCAATCTACGAGAATCTACATCGGTCGTGGCAGACCGGCGCCGATGCGACAGTGCGAACAGATCTGTCCAACATTGTGAGCTTTGTTGCTGGCGGGAGCGGAGAGCACGATCAGCTTTCCAGTGCTCGTCTGGGAGGGCGTCGGGAGTGGCGAGCCGCAGCCTTCATGGAGCAGGCGATCAGCGTTGCACCGAACCTGCGACTCATTGCGGGAGAACGTATCGATCACGCATCCACCTACGGGAATTTCTTTTCGCCGTCGATCACTCTCTCTGCTGTGGCATCACCGGAGCTGGCACTGCGCGCCAGCGTCGCACGAGGATTCCGTGCGCCGACCTGGACCGAGCGGTACTATGTGGATCCGGGCAACATCGGAAATCCGCAGGTTCAGCCGGAGAAGTTCGTCAACACCGAGGTTGGTGGCACATACACGCCACACGTTGCAAGTGACATCGGCCTGAAATGGGATGCCGCTGTGTTCACACGTGGTGCCCGAGATCTGATCGACTGGATTCGTCTGGAGAATCGCACTGACCTGCCGTGGCGAATCGCCAACGTCGGGGCCGCTGATTTTCGCGGGATCGAGACGACTGTGAGCATGTCACCGACAGCTGGCATGAGTGTCGCGCTGAGTGCGAGTGGAACGACGTTTGACGACAGCGAGGCGAGCGGGTTGGCGGGGAAGTACGCGCTTCAACCGCTCACGCGACAGTTGAGCGCGTCCACGACGATCCCATTGCCTGCCCGCGCGAGCATCTCGCTCAATCTGGTCCACGCGCGACGAGCTGGCGAGACGGGGTACACCACAGGTGCTGCGCGCCTGATGTTGCCTGTCCGGTATATCCGTATTCTTGTGGATGGTACCAATCTCGCAAACGCATCATGGCTCGACGCGTCCGGCGCTATGTCACAGGGCAGGGCACTGTTTGTCGGCATCGATTGGCCGAATCACTGATGTGTACCGCCGGTGCCGTCCACGCGATGTCTGAACATCCAGTACACATAGCAGAAGTACGCGATCACCAATAGTGCGCCGAGGATCCACCAGACGAGTCCGACCTGCAGGCCGTATGCGCCGGCCGCGCTGTTGGCGAGAGTCAGCGAGTATGCAGGATCGGTGATCGACGGAAGCAGCGTTGGGTACATGCCGAACGCGACACCGCCGAGCATCCCCGCGATGTACAGGCTCGATGATACGAACGCAGCGAGATCCTTTTGGCGCGCCCCGAAGATCGCCATTCCGCCGAGCCCGCCCAGCGCAACGACCGGAATCAGCCAGCCCCAACTCGGCGTCAGATAGTTCTCGAGGATCTTGGGCTGCACCCAAACGGTGGCAAAAAAACCAACAACCGTGAGTAGTGTGACGAGCCACCAGAGACGGGCCGCGAGCCGCCGCGCGCGTTGCTGCAGTTGATCTCGAGTCTTGAGCGCAAGCCAGTGCGCACCGTGATTCGCGAGCGTCACGAACGACATGAGTCCGATCAACAACGTGTACCAATCCAGGATTCCGACACTGCCAGTAACCCTGAAAGTCGTCCAGATCGGTTCAAAGAAATAACCATCCGCGTCTAGCGGAACGCCGCGAATGACATTCCCGAGCGCGGCCCCGAGGAAGATCGTGAGCAGAGCGCCCGAGAGTGTGAACACGAAGTCGTAGAGATTGTGCCACAGCGGATCGTCCACGTGGGACCTTACTTCGATACTGATGCCGCGCATCATCAGCAGCCACAGGACCATCGTGAGCGGGAGATAGAAGCCGCTGAAACTCGATGCATAGAGGGCCGGGAATGCGAAATACAGAGTACCGGCAGCCGCAATCAGCCATACCTCATTTCCATCCCATACCGGCCCGATCGCGCTGAGCACGACTCTGCGCTCCTCCCGTGTGCGGCCAATCAGCCAATGAATCGTTCCGACACCAAGATCGAATCCGTCGAGTACGGAATAAACAACGAGCATGAGCGCAATTATTACAAAAAATGCAGTCGCCATCGTCGTCTCGATCTAGTGCGCCGCAGATGCTGCTGGTTTCGCGGGACCATGCTCGATCTCGCGGTAAACGAGGAACAGGAACAGAAGCGAGAGAATCGTATACATCCCCATGAATCCGAGCAGGGTGAAGAGTCCGTTACCTGCCGACACCTTCGGGGAAATCCCACCCGACGTTCGCATCAGGCCGTATACCAGCCACGGTTGACGACCGATCTCGGCGGTCATCCATCCAGCAGTGTTCGCGATGTACGGAAACGGTAGCATCAGCATCAGGATCCATAACATCCATCGACTCGTTGTCAGGCGATCACGCCAGAGTAGAAGCGCGCTGATCAGCAGTATCGCGATCATGATGGTGCCGAGTCCGACCATGATGTGATATGCGTAGTAGAGCAGCGGAACGTTGTCGGGCCAGGTGGCGGTTGGAAATGCGTCGAGTCCCTGAACTGTTGCATCCCAGTGTCTGTAAGTGAGAAAGCTCAGCATGCTGGGGACTGCGATCGCATTGTCTAGCGACCGCTCGTCCATGTTGGGCTGGCCTATGATCACGAGTGGTGCGCCGGGCCCGGTCGTGAACAACGCCTCCATGGCCGCGAGTGTAACGGGCTGGTATTTCGCGACCATTCTGCCTTGCTGGTCGCCGGTAGGAAATAATTGGAGAATCGAGAAAATGCAGCCGGCGATCACTCCGACCTTGAGGAAGCGTTGACCATGTTCGATCGCGCGTCCAGAAAGAACGTAGAATGCACCGACGCTTGCCATGACGACGGAGCCAGTGATTGCGGCACCGCTCATCGTGTGCGCGTATTGCCAGAGGGCCCAGGGATTGCCGAGCAGCGCAACGAAACTCGAGAGCTGAACGGTGCCGTTAGGCATGAGCTGGTGTGCAACTGGATGCTGCATCCACGCGTCCGTCACGACAATGAAGTAGCCGGACAGCCATGAGCCGATGAAGACCAGGAACGCCGCAAACCAGTGGCCGCGTGGACCGAGTCTCCGTTCTCCGAAGAGGAAAAGGCCCAGAAATGCGGACTCGAGAAAGAATGCGAACATTCCTTCCATTGCCAGTGTCTGACCGATCACACCGCCAGCATATTTGGAGAACGCGGCCCAGTTCGTTCCAAACTGGAATTCCATCGGAATTCCGGTAACGACACCGAACACGAAATTGATTCCGAAGATGCGCGCCCAGAAGCGGGCGGAATCGTCATATCGCTCGTCTCCCGTCCTGAGCGCTACCGTCTTGAGCACGAGGATGAGGAGCGCGAGCCCCATCGTCAGTTGCGGAAAGAGGTAGTGGTAGGTGATCGTGAAGGCGAACTGAAGGCGATCTACCGCGAGCGCACTGTCCATTCATCCATTTGGATTGGGTCCGACATTGAAGATAGCGCATTTCCACCGGCAGCCGTCGGATGTGTCGTCTGGCACGCGGTTCTGGCACGCGGTTCTCGCGTGCGCTTAGGCACGCATAGTGTATAGGCATGACAGCAAGGCGATGAGCAGCAGACATCGCTGACCGGTCTGTCGGCATTCTGCACCGGATTCCAGCCATCAGCCATGGTATGACGTATGACAACTAGGACAATCGAGACATTCGATCTGGTCGTGGTGGGAACCGGGGCCGCTGCGTCGGCTCCCATCTCGAAATGCCGAGCTGCTGGATGGCGTGTTGCTGTTGTCGACGACCAGCCCTATGGCGGTACCTGTTCAAATCGTGGCTGCGATCCGAAGAAGGTGCTCGTCGGAGCCGCCTCGCTGATCGATTGGCATCGTCGCATGACCGGCTCGGGTCTCGATGGCAATACAACGATCGACTGGCCGGCGCTAATGCGATTCAAGCGGACATTCACTGATCCAGTTCCCGCTCGTACCGAGGAAAAGTTCGCGGATGCCGGGATCTTCACGTTCCACGGAGCCGCTCGCTTCACAGCCGTCGATCAGATTGCGATCACCGACTCAGAGGGCGAGACGCGCGCGGTGAAGGCGACGCACTTTCTCATCGCCAGCGGCGCGACACCCGTGCCGCTCAAAATTCCAGGCGAGAATGACGTATGCACGAGCACCGATTTCCTGGAGCTCGACGAATTACCGGCGCGCATTGCTTTCATCGGCGCGGGCTACATCTCGCTCGAGTTCGCCCATCTGGTTCAGCGCGCCGGCAGCCACGCGACAGTCTTCGGTCGCGATGTCGCGCTCGCGCACTTCGATCAGGATCTGGTAGAGCGGCTCGTGTCCCACAGCAAAAATCTGGGAATCGATATTCGTACCGAGGCGGATGTAACAGCGATCGAGAAATGTGGCGATGGCTACCGCATGCACGTCGCGACGGATTCCGGAACGTCAACGATCGATGCGGATCTCGTCGTGCATGGCGCCGGACGAATTCCCGGGACGAAGGCACTCGATCTGGAGTCTGGTCATGTGGGAGTCGACAAGCGTGGCGCAATCACGGTAAACGAGTTCATGCAGAGCACGACCAACCCGTCCGTGTACGTCGCTGGAGATTGCGCACTTCCACCGGGTTCGCTGCCGCTTACGCCAGTCGCGTCGCACGAGGGTTTCATAGTCGCATCGAACCTGCTGCACGGCAATAAAAAACAACCGGACTATCGAGGCATCCCGAGTGTGGTGTTCACAGAGCCGCCGCTAGCAATGGTAGGGCTTACTGAAGCGGACGCTCGGCGACAATCGCGCAAAATTCGGGTGAAGTGCGAGGACACGTCGAGCTGGTTCTCCAGCCGTCATGTGCGGGAGACAGCAAGCATGTTCAAGACTATCGTCGATGAAGAGACGGGTCATATACTCGGCACGCATCTTCTCGGCCCACATGCCGCGGAGGTGATCAATATTTTTGCGCTCGCGATAAGGAATGATTTGACCGTGACTGACTTGAAACACATGATCTACTCGTATCCGACATCGTCGAGCGATGTCAGCCACATGCTTTGAGGCAGCGGCTGGTGGTGGGTATACCGGTCGACCGATTCCCGAGTCCTTGACTTGGGCGACGCACGCCCAGTAACATTCCAGTGAGGTTGGTATCTCGATATGCTGATCGGCGATGGAGTTCGCCGTGAACCACTGCCTCGTGTTGGGCAGTTAATGACTCCTGTCAGGCTCCGGCCAGACAGGATTTTTTTGTCCCTGTCTCCCGGTGTTTCCAGGCCGCACCTACAGGAGATACACATGGTCAGCTCAAGGAAGTTGTCCGGACCGCGTCGCGAGGCTTCGGGTCAGGCGAGACAAGCATGAGGACGCTTGTCATTTCAGATATCCATGGCAATTGGCCGGCCCTTCAGGCCGTCCTCGATCGCACATTGGCATCGGTGGATAGCGTTATAGCACTTGGTGATATCGTCGGTTATGGACCGTTTCCCGGTGAATGTGTGAAGTGGGTAGCGGAACATGCTTCGATTGCCGTGCAGGGAAACCATGATCGCGCGTACGGCGCGAACGTACCAGCTGGTTGTCGTACCGATTTCCGCTGGCTTTCCGACGCGGTTGGACCACTGACGTGGTCGGAGTTGGATGATGAGCAGTTAGTCTATCTCAAAGGGCTTCCCCGTTGGGCGGTACTGAAGATAGACGGTAAGAAGTTTGCGTTCGTGCATGCAGCGCCGTCTGATCCACTCTACGAGTATCTCGGCCCGAACCCAGTGCGTTGGGAAGCTGAATTGAGCGGCATGGATGTAGACGTCCTCGTCGTGGGACATACACATCTCCAGTTTTCGCTGCGAGTCGGGCGGTCGGAGGTAGTGAATCCCGGAAGCGTCGGACAGCCGAAGGACGGTGATCCACGTGCGGCTTTCATGCTGATCGAAGACGGCGTGTGCAAGCTCGAGCGCGTGGCATATCCCATTGATGAGACAATCGCTGCTCTCGAGTCGGGAAAGGTCGATTCCGAGGCAGTGCCCGTTCTGGCCGATCTTCTCCGCACAGGCTCCATCCCGAGTTTGGCGGCTGGATCGGAGCGTGCCCGCGGCCATGGCCTCATGGAGGAGCCCCCACCGGGTCGCAAGAATGGTATCGCGTAAGAATTTCGCGCAGCAACGCTTCAGCGATCTCGATCAATGATAACGTCATGCATGAGACGAAGGCATGATGGCGTAAATCGCAGCAACAACGCTTCAATGTTGCTTGATTCGCCAGTCTCCCGTGATGTCGATTCGATGTTCGTCCGGGCGTTCATCGGTGGGTTTGTCCGTGGCGGCTGCCGGTCGGTACAGGATGACCTTTGCGCGCTCCAGAGTGATGAGACCGCCGGCGAGCATCGCGTCGATGTCAGGCAGGATTGCCTGGATCCGCTCCTGCGTCTCGACGCATTCGACTACGAGGGGAAGATCGAACGACATCAACTCCACATGATCGCTACTCATGTGTCGGCTTGCGCCGAAGCCCATCACACCGCGGAATACAGTCGCACCCGCGTAGCCTCGCGAACGCAACAGATTCACGATCTGCTCGTACAACGGTTTGCCCTGATACTTGTCCCTTTCCCCGATGTGAACACGCATCAGGACCTGCTCGCCTTTCAGTCCGCGCATAGCTGCTCCTTGTCGCTAGAGGGTCATGATGATACTTCCGAACGTTCTACGAACGTCCCCGAAATGAGAGCGCCGACTGCGCGAGCGCAAAACCTGCGAACGTTGCGATCAGCGAAACACCGACACTCAGGCCCAGGTAAGTGATCGCTCTTGCATATGAACCGTCTTCTATCATTCCTGCAGTGTCGAAGCTGAATGTCGAGAACGTGGTATAACCACCGCAAAATCCGGTCGTCAGCAGCGCCCTCTGCTCGGGTGAGAGTGTTACGGTTCCGAACGTGGCGCGGAGCAGGAAACCGAGCAGGAAACTCCCCGTGATATTTATTACCAGCGTGCCAAGCGGAAACGCAGTAGCTGCGCGCTGTTGTATGGCCATGCCGACGAGGTAGCGCGTCACGCTCCCGACTGCGCCACCGACTGCGACGTACAACGCAATCATTCGCAACCCCCCCCCTAGAATCAGCGGAATACAGGCACACGAAAAAACCGCGCGATTGACCTACCCAGATCTCCTCTCGGAGCGTCTCGGGTAGGTGCCATCGGCGCGGTCGGCAGCCCATGTACGGGCGTTGATCGAGCATTCAAAGGCGGACACCACCGCCTTCCAACTCTTCCATTCAACTGACTAACGAGTCATTATAATGTAGCAACGTGTACGGCACAATGGGGATCAGGACGCCGTAACGTTGCTGATGAAATGCATGATATTATGAGGGATGGCGGTGGAGTCCGCCAGAACCGTGAGTTGCCTGGATGTTCCGAAGCCGGCGACTGACCAATGACTCCTGCAGCGGTTTGCGTGACTGACCTGTTTGCAGGGGTTTTTTCATGTCTTTGGAGCTGTCGATACTTGCGTCGCGTCCTGCCGCGGAGTTCACCGTGCATGACGCTGTCTCCGCCGAAATCCTCGATCACCGCGGCGTTCCCATAATCGATGTGATGCTTGCACTCGCCGACGGCGTCGGACGCGTATTCATGCCGTCCGGAAAGTCCACCGGCAGAAATGCGGGATCCCTGCCTTCACGTGTATGCACGGATAGAAATCCACGGCTGACGAGATGGGAAACAGCGATGGAGCGATCCCTTCAATCTGACATGGAGAGTCCGGCTGCGCCCGATGCAGATGAGTCAATGAGAGCGTCGATCCTCGCAAGTGCCGCGGCTTCGGAAGAAGTGGTTCTATCGGAGATCGCGTTTGGTATGGAAGCGTCTAGTTGCGATTCCGGCTCGATTCTCTCCTCAGGCAGCTCTTTTACCGCCTGTTCTCCCCATGCGTACAGGCGTGCCGCATACCTCTCGAGGTCGGTGCGAAGTGGCGCGCGAAGTTCAGCGAGTCGCCGTTCCGCGAGAATATGTCGTGGTGCGGCGAGCAGGCGTGGCGGTGAAAGTTCGGGAAGATCGTTCAGGAATGCCGCGTCGAACACTGGGGGCATTCGGCGGTCCGGACCTTCTGGTCTATCAGAGATTGCGGCGTCAGCGTCCGCTGCGCCCATTGCGTTGTCGACGGCCACGCGCACGGCATCCAGCGCGGCGCCGGCCTCGCGAAGAATGGTCGCACGGGCAGCTGTCGATGCCGCAATGGCAGTTGCCTTCTCCATCCAGGAGTTGGCGACGGCGTTGGCGGCTGTTGCGATGATGCGGTCTGTGCGATCGGGAAGCTGGTCGGTTTCCTTGCGAATCCTGGCAAGCGCTGCGTGCCGTCGCGTATGCCGATTCAATTCCCTGTCGCGCGTGACGTCCGCTTTATCGCCTGGCGCGTCTGGCTTCGCGACAACGCCGGCAGCATTGCGTTCTGCGAGGGCGGTGCCGGTGATGACGACGAGCCGGTGCAGACGGAAGCTCAGCGCATCATGCAGCGCACGCACGTGACGTTCCGCCAGCGGATCGAGTATGGTCGTGCGGAACGATCGGAACGATTCGATCGCCTGCGGTGCCGTCGAGACAGGATGAATGGCGACATTGATCCTGGTCCCAATGACTGTCGTGAGCTCTTCTCGGACATATGCGATCGATCGAGCGAGTTCATCGGAGGTGAGAATGTCGCACTTGCTGATGAGTACCTGGCATTCTATGCCGGCATGTACGAGCCCGGAGATGAGCGCAAGATCGTCCGTGCCCACAGGTGTTCCGGCAGCGATAAGGACGAGCCCGAGATCGCATCGTGGCAGCCAGGCGAACGCTTGTGCCGATCCGCTGGTGGAGATCGAACCGATCCCGGGTGTGTCCAGGAAGCGCAGGCCCTCCGGCACCGTCGGCACAGCTATCTCGATGGACCTGACCCGCGCTCTGTTACCAGGATTACGCTCCTCTGTCGCGTAGTCCGGAATTTCCGCGGACTCGATCAATTTTGGTGCGCTGTCCTCGAAATTCACGGTCGCGCTTGGCGGGCCGTGATGCAGCCTAAGCGGGACTGCCGTTACAGGTGTGGCGCCGACTGGCAGCACGTTGCTCCCGATCAACGCGTTGATGAGCGAAGACTTTCCTGCGCTGACGCGGCCGAACACTCCGACGTCGTAGGTTTCCGCCACTATCCGGTCCGCTGCACTCGCTATGAGCGGACGGACAGACGCAAGCGCGTGCTCGTTGCTGAATTGTTCCAGTGCGCGCAGTGTGTCGCCGAAGGATCCTGGGATATTTGCGATACGATCTGTGAGCGCGCCGCGCTCCTGCTCATGGAAGAGATCCCGTCCACGCTGAATGAGCTCCTTGAGATCCGACGACAAGGCGTTGACCTCTGCGCCGGCGTCGGTGTCGATCTGCCCGTAGCCACGGAGCGATTTGGAGGACAGATCGGCGAGCGCGATCTCGGCGAATCGAAGTGTTATGTCCGCGCTGTTTCGAGCAGACAGGCCAGGCGTTGGGCGCGGAAGACCGAGGCGGTCGAGCGCGGCGATCATCCGGGTGCGCATCTGCTGCACGAACGCCGCGAGGAAACGCGCCTCGTCCGGCGAAATGTCCGGACGTTCCTGCGCGAATGGCGAGGGATTCGCGCGTGTGAGTGCTTCAACTGC
>Ga0164241_10005023_pt1 | contig 12553 bp, 13 predicted proteins | sample OricomyardsoilBY_FD_108780 | JGI IMG/M metagenome (GOLD analysis project Ga0164241, IMG submission 108780) | Backyard soil microbial communities from Emeryville, California, USA - Original compost - Back yard soil (BY) | ecosystem: Environmental > Terrestrial > Soil > Unclassified | place: USA...
TCGACCTTCCCGAGAACCTCACTGCCAAAGCCGAACCGGCGCTGATCGCCGGTGACGACAAGCACTTCGCGGCCATCGCCGAATCGCTCGAGCGGTCGATCGCCGAACTGTCCGCCCGGCTCGACGAGACCCGGAAGGCGGCCGGCGGCATTGGCCAGGAGGCGATGGACCGCGACCTCGAGGTGCATCGGTTGACCAGCCGGCTGCGCACCCTGCGGCGGTTCGGGCTGGACCTGTGCCTCGGTCACATCGTCAGCGCGGACGACCCCGAGCAGCCGGTGTACATCGGCCGGCTCGGCCTGACCGACAGCGACGGCCGCCGGCTGCTGATCGACTGGCGTTCGCCGGCCGCCGAGCCGTTCTTCGGAGCGACACACGGCAACCCGATGGGCCTGGTCAGCCGCCGTCGGTACCGCTGGACCCGTGGCCGGATCACCGACTACTGGGACGAGGTGTTCACCGCCGACGAGTTCGCCCGGCACGCCGCCGCACTCGACGACCAGTCCGCGTTCGTCGCCAGCCTGGGCAGCAGCCGGTCGCCCCGGATGCGCGACGTTCTCGGCACGATCCAGGCCGACCAGGACGCGATCATCCGGGCCGGCTCCCGGGGTGCGCTGATCGTCGACGGTGGTCCGGGCACCGGGAAGACGGTCGTCGCGCTGCACCGCTCGGCGTACCTGCTCTACTCGGATCCGCGGCTGGATCAGCGGCGTGGCGGCGTACTGTTCGTCGGTCCGCACCAGCCCTACCTGGCGTATGTCGGCGATGTGCTGCCGAGTCTCGGCGAGGACGGCGTCCAGACCTGCACGCTGCGAGACCTGGTTCCCGAAGGTGCCTCGGTGCCTGCCGAGGCCGATCCGGAGGTGGCCAGGCTGAAGTCGTCCGCCGGCATGGTGAAGGCGATCGAGCCGGCCGTCGGCCTGTACGAGGAGGCGCCGACCAAGCCGATGACGGTCCAGACGCACTGGTCCGACATCCGCCTGAGTACGGCGAACTGGGCCGAGGCGTTCGGAGCCGCGGACCCCGGTACGCCGCACAACCTGGCGCGCGACCAGGTCTGGGACGAACTGCTCACGATCCTGATCGACAAGCACGAGGAGGAGTACGAGGACGACGACGTCTCAGAGGAACTGCTGCGCCGATCGCTGGAGCAGAACGAGGACCTGCGGACGACGTTCGACAAGGCATGGCCGTTGATCGATCCGTACGACCTGGTCGGGGATCTGTGGTCGGTGCCGGCGTACCTGCGGATGTGTGCGCCGTGGCTCTCTCCCGAGGAGGTCAAGCTGTTGCAGCGGTCGGACGTGCAGGCCTGGACGGTGTCCGACCTGCCGCTGCTGGATGCCGCGCGGCAGCGGCTCGGTGATCCGGAGGCATCCCGGCGCCGGCGTCGGCGGCAGGCTGCGGCCGACGCTGAGCGGGAGCGGATGGCCGGTGTGGTCGACAACCTGATCGAGGCCGGTGACGAAGCGTACGGCGGCGGACTGGTGTCGATGCTCCGTGGCGAGGACTTCGTGGAAGCGCTCGTCGACGAGGCCGGCCTGGCGACCGCCGACCCGGACCTGCTGGCCGGGCCGTTCGCGCACGTCGTGGTGGACGAGGCGCAGGAGTTGACCGATGCGGAGTGGCAGATGTTGATGCTGCGCTGCCCGTCGCGCAGCTTCACGATCGTCGGGGACCGGGCGCAGGCCCGGCACGGGTTCACCGAGTCCTGGCAGGAGCGGCTCGAGCGGGTCGGGCTCGACCAGATCACCCTGGCGACGTTGACCGTCAACTACCGGACTCCGGATCAGGTCATGGCCGAAGCCGAGCCGGTGATCCGCGCTGCGCTGCCGGACGCGAACGTGCCGACGTCGATCCGCCACGGCGATCACCCGGTCGTCCACGGTCCGATCGCCGACCTCGACGGGATCCTGGAGAGCTGGCTCGGCGGACAGCCCGATGGAGTCGCGTGTGTGATCACCGCGGACGGTACGACGCCTGCCGGGGTGCCGGCCGATCCGCGGATCCGTTCACTGACGCCGGTCCTGGCGAAGGGCCTCGAGTTCGACCTGGTCGTCCTCGTCGACCCGGAAACCTTCGGCGACGGAATCGAGGGAGCCGTCGACCGGTACGTTGCGATGACCCGAGCAACCCAGCAACTCACCATCCTCACCAGCTGACAACGCCTCAGGAGTATGGATGCCGAAAACCGCGGTGCTGCTCTATCCGCAGTTCAGCGAGTACGAGCTGAGCGTCGCGTTGTCCGTCCTCATGCAGGGCGGCAGGCAGGTAACGACGATCGGCCTTGATCTCTCACCCGTGAAGGGCGAGTCCGGCCTGACCTGTCTGCCTGACGCCGCAGCCGAGACCGTTGATCCCGATGAGTTCGACAGCCTGCTGTTGCCGGGCTGCCTCGACATCTTCGCGCTGGACGATGCAGCCGCGTACGTCGATGTGGTGGCTCGTCTCGCCACGGAGGACAAGGTGGTCGCGGCGATCTCGAGTTCACCCCTGCTGCTGGCGAGGGCTGGGTTCCTGAAGGGCAGGAGGTACACCGTCGGGCTCAGCGCGGAGGCCAGAACCGCTTGCGGTGACTTCGAGGACGCGCACCACTCGGACGACCTCGTGGTGCGGGACGGCAACCTGATCACCGCGCGGGGCAGGGCGTTCGTCGAGTTCGGCCGCATGCTCGGACGCGCGCTGGACCTCACCTTCGACCCGTCGTGGTACGGACCGTGAGCTCCGGAGGCATGACCAGATCGTGCCGCCGTCGGGCCGGAACAGGCCTGGCAGGGACGAGCCGATGGATCGATTCTGGGTGCATGACTGATGACCTGATCGACCAGCCTTCGAGTTCGTTGCCGGATGATGTGTTCATTGATGCCGTGGAGGCGACCGACGTCGTGCCGGGGATCGTGCGGCGTGGGTTGCCGTCCAGTGGGCCGGTTGCGGCGCGGGTGTTCGACATGGAGCCTGGCCTGAGCTGGCCGGAGGTCGATGTCCACGACCGCGACGAACTGATCTACGTCGTGTCCGGCGAACTCCTCGACCACGGCCGGCGCTATCCGGCCGGAACCTATCTCCACTATCGGGCCGGCAGCAGGCATCAGCCTCGCACCGAGGTCGGCGTACGAATCCTGGTGTTCGGTCCGACGCACGTCTGATATCCGATGGACGGTTCTCGGGGGTTTCTGCGACGCTCCGCAAGAGACGCAGGAGACCCCTCTGAATCGAGGAAGCCGTTGCACAGCGCGATCCTGAACGTGACGTTCGACTGCAAGGATGCCGCGCTGCTGGCGCGCTTCTGGAGTGAGGTCACTCGCCGGCCGGTGACGAAGCACGAGATGCCCGGCAACCCGTTCTGGGTTGTCGGGCATCCCGACCAGGAAACCGTCCGTCTGGTGTTCGTCGAGGTGCCCGAGACCAAGACGCAGAAGAACCGCGTCCACCTCGATCTGCTCCCGCAGGAAGGGTCGCAGGACGACGAGGTCGCCAGGCTGCAGGCGTTGGGGGCCGTCATCGTCGACGACCGCCGGACCGCGACACCGGGCAGCTGGATCGTGATGGCGGATCCCGAGGGCAACGAGTTCTGCCTCGAGCAGGGCGACTGAAGCCCTGCCGGAAGTGATGTGGGTCACAAAAGTCGTGCATTCGATCCACGGCCCGTGCTGGGGTCGGGGTGAGTGGTTGACCTCGGCGAAGGGATGCGGGCGTGGATGTCGATGGTGCGGCGGAGCGGTTGGGGTTCACAGCGAAGGATCGTGCGTGGTTGCGGTGCTTGCCGGTCAGTGACGGCGTACGGCTTCCGGATGAGGCCGAGTCGCTGATGGAGTTCTGCGGCGTGTCCGAGACGGATCGGCGGGACATGCTCGCGGCGCGGCCGGACCCGGTGAACGATCCGGACTGGTGGGCTGTCACAGCGGCCATGGTGTGCGGGCTCGAGCGCGACATGGGCCAGCCTGTCCCGTCGACCGGGTTCGTGGCGTGGCCGAGGGTGCCGGCGTCCGCGTCGCCGGTCGGGTTGTTCGCGTGGGCGTGGGCGTTGCTGGCCAACGTGCCACGCCTGCTCGAGCTGCATGCGCAGCGCGGCGTGCCGGAGTCCGTGAGTGTCGCAACCACCGCTGCGCTGGGCGGCGTACTGGGGACTCATCGGCACATCACCGGACGGTCCGGAGTAGGACTGCTCCCGCTGTGGGGGCCGCCGCTGAGGTTCCGCGGCGCGGACTACGAGCTCGGCCGGCACTCCTTCACCCGCACGCAGTTGGGGCTCGGGGACGGTGTCTCCGGGCATGTGCTGATGATGCACATCCCACCGATTGGTCCGCTCGATGCGGAGGCTTCCGAGCAGTCGGTCGCTTCTGCGGTGGAGTCGTTCGCGCAGTGGTACCCGGAGGAGCCGGTCACTGCCTTCGTGTGCACCTCCTGGCTGCTCGATCCGCAGCTGGGTGAGTATCTACGCCCGGACTCCAACATCCTGCGCTTCCAACGCCGCTTCAGCGTTCTCCCGCTCCTGCCGCCGGAGGACGCGAGCGAGGGAGACCGCGAGCTGATGCGCCTCGGTCTCCAGCTGTCCCCGCCGGAAGGCGCACTGACCGAGGACGACCTGGCGCGGATCCCGCGGGACACCACGCTGCAACGCGCCTTCGTCACCCACCTACGCTCCGGCAAGCACTGGCACAACCGCACCGGCATCCTCCACTCGGCCCTCGCATGGAGCTGACCAAGCGAGCCCTCAACCACGTGGCCGGGCTGTCGTCTGGTGGGCCGGTCGACGCTGGGTTGCGGGTGACGCTGAACTTTCAGCCGGATCGCATGGTTGGAGGGCAGTTGGTTGTGGAGCGGTTGGTGGAGAGTGAGGTCTATGTGTCGCAGTTCGTCAGTGGGATCAGCAATGGCGGGCTGACCGCGTACCCGGGTGGCGATCGGTGGGTGTGGGAGAGCCGGATCTTCGGTGGGGTGTACGACGGGGCTCCGGCCGAGGAGCGGCCGGTGTACGGCGCCTTGAACTTTCGGCGGAGGGAGGTCGGGGCTGCGGCGCGGTTCGGGTCGGCGCATCTGCGGTTGAGTGCGGACGCGCTGAGCCGGTCGACGTTCTGTTATCCGGACAGCTGCTTCGAGCCGGAGCACTTCGGAGTCGCGGAGCGGATGGCGCTGATCGCGATGGCCGAGTCGGCGGAGTGCGACGTACTGGACGACTACATCGAGGCGCAGGTGCACGGACCGGTGCGGCTGGACCGTGATGTCGAGGCGCTGGTGCTGGATCCGAGTTACCGCGGTACTCCGGTCGAGGCGGCGGCGAACAAGCTTGCCTGCCCGGTGGAGTGGCACTCCGGCTTCCGGTTGACCGTCAACGAGCTCAGACGGCATCCGGAGTATCGCGGGCTACGGTACGTCGAGCTCGGCGAGCGGATCGCGGAGTGCGGGGTACTTACGCCGCGCGTGATCGGTGGTGTTGGTGGTGCGTACGACGTGCAGGACTTGAAGCGGGTGTGGCATTGCCTGGCGCGGTTCGGCTGACAAGGTGGGGGCATGGAGCTGAGGATTCCGGTGGCGCAGGGTGAGGTCTGGGCGGAGCATCTGGCGGGGGACGGGGTGCCGGTCGTTTTGCTGCATCCCGGAGTGGGCGACTCGCGGGTGTGGGATCCGGAGGTGCCTGGGTTGACCGGGCGGCATCGAGTCGTGCGGTACGACGTCCGCGGGTACGGACGGTCGGCCGCACCGACCAGCGAGTTCTCGTTGCTCGACGATCTCACGGCGGTGCTGGATCAGCTCGGGCTCGAGAGGGTGCTGCTGGTCGGCTGCTCCATGGGTGGCGGTACGGCGCTCAGCCTCGCGCTGGCGGATCCCGGGCGAGTGCAAGGGCTGGTGCTGCTCTGCCCGGGCGTGCCTGGGTTCCCGTCCCCGGACGAGCCCGAGCTGGACGCGGAGTACGAGGCGCTGGAGGAGGCGGACGACACCGACGGGCTGGTGCAGTTCGGACTGAGGCTGTGGGCCGCGGCCGGTGATGACGACGCCGCAGTCGCCCAGCTGCGGGCCGCCGTACCAGGGTGGTTGACGCAGGGGAAGTATCTGCGCGCGGGCCCGCCGGTCTACGACCGTCTGCATGAAGTGCGCGTGCCGACAGCGGTCATGGTCGGCGACAAGGACCGTCCGATCCTGGCCGCGGTGGCCGGCGCGACAGCCGCACGGATCCCCGATGCCGAGTTCATCTGGATGCCCGGCGTCGACCACCTGCCGAGCCTCCGCAACCCGGCCCTGGTCACCGAGACAATTCTGCGGCTGGCCGACCGCTAGGCCAGCCAGTCTGCTGTGGTGAGCGAGAACCGGCGGTAGAACGACGGTGCGCCGAGGAAGGGCTCGTCGGCGCCGCGGCCGGTCTCGGTCATTCCCAAGCTGATGAGAATGCGGATCGACGCGTGGTTCGCGTCCAAGGCCTCGGCGCGGATCTCCTCGAGGCCGAGAACGCGGAAGCCGTGGTCGAGGCCGAGACGGGCGATGGCGATACCGAAGCCCTGGCCCCAGCGGGAGGCAGGGCCGACGACGTACCCCAGTTCGCGGTGGCGCGGGTCCAGACCGTGCAGGTCGACGTAGCCCACCACGTCGTCGCCGACGACCGCAGCAAGGCGCACCAGGTCGGGATGCGGGCCTACGACCAGGTTGTGCCAGTGCGCTTCGTGTGCGGACAGCGGGAGGTCGACGGTCCAGCCGGCGTGCTCGCAGAACCGCCGATCCAGTCCCCACGGCGCGTACGTCGCCACATCGGACGGGATCAGCGGTCGGAGAGACACCCGAGGATCCACGCCAAGATCCTAGGCGGCACCCGAGCCGTTATTACCTGGCCCAACCCCAGAAGGTGATCCAGCCCACCGGAGCTACCCACCCTAGGCCGGGTAGGACAGGTGTTGGTGGACCATCCGCCAGCCGTCGACGGTGCGCCGGAACACCCGAGTGGCGCGCGAGGTCGTCTCGGTGTCGTCGACGGTCACGTGGTCGACGGACCACGCGACGGCGAGGTTGCCGCCGGCGGCCAGGCCGAAGGCCGGGATGCTCAGCTTCGCGTTGGACGTGAGGCCGGTCGCGCAGACCTCGCGCACGGCGGACTTGCCCTCGTAGTTGCCGTCGATCTCGTAGGACACGACGTCGTCGGCGATCGGCTCCATCAAGGCGTCCAGGTCGCCGGTGGCGGTGTCGGCGGACCAACCGTCGAACACGGTGCGGAGCTCGGTGGCGGCGACGGCAGCCGGTACGTCGTCGTGCGGGAACGAGTGGTGTTCGTGCGTGACGATCCACCGACCCTTGTCCTTCCGCAGACCGATGGTGAGCCGCAGTCGCAGCTCGGGCTGAGCCTCGAACTCGGCCGGAGTGCCGCACCGCAGCAACGCGAAGGCGAACGCGACATCCGAGCCTGCCGTCACCTCCAACGACTCCAAGGCGAACGACGCCCCGGACCGTTGCCACTCGAAGAACCCGGGCCAGGTCTCGCGGTACGCGTCCAGCCCGCGCACCCCGTCGTACGGCGGCGGTACGTCGTACATCACGATGTCGCGGGCGTGGTCGGCCAGGACCGTGTCCAGGTCACCGGCGTGCACCGCGGTGACCCAGTTCTCGATCAGCGTGCGGATCTCCTGCTCGTCAGTCATGCTCTCGTCCGTCCTTCCGAAGGAACTGTCACCGCCTACAACCCGGCGGCCGACGGAAACTCATCGCGCCAGCCACGGCGGCAGCCCGAACGACGGGAAATCCGCCTCCAGGAACGAGACGACCTCGACGATCTCCGACCCGCGCAGCACGACCACGTCGAGCCCACCCGGCACGAACCGCGACCCGTCCCACGAGTACGTCCCGAACGCGAGCTGCCCGTTCGCCCGTGCCGGCAGGAACCGCCACTCGTCCTGCAACGGTCAGCCGGCAAGGCCACCACTCGAGCCTCTGGGCTCAGCTCGGCAGTCCACTCCAACCGGCTCGGCGGATACGGCTCCACCCTTTCAACAGGGAGTGGCAGCCGCCCACGCCGTTCGATCAGGGTGAGGCAGCGGTTCGTGGCGATCTTGTAGAGCCACGGCCGGATCGATCCACGGTCCTCGTACGCATCAAGACCGTTCCATGCCCGCAACAGCGTCTCCTGTACGGCGTCCTCCGCGTCGGCGTCGGACCCGAGCATCCGGTAGCAATGCGCATGCAACTCCCCACGCAACGGCCCCACCAGCTGGCCGAAGGCGTTCTGATCACCCGCACGCGCGGCATCCAAGAGCTCTCGCATCACCTGCACGCTAACGAGTGGGTGGCCCAGCGCTCCAGTGTCGCTGCGGTCTTTCCACTGTCCACCGCCTCGCGACACCGCTCCAGACAGTCAGCGAACTGCTCCAGCGACAGACCGGTCCCCAGCTCCAGAGTCACCAGGGCAGCCGCAGCATTCAGCAGTACGACGTCCCGCACCGGCCCGGACTCGCCGTCGACGAGGCCCCGCAGTACCCGGGCGTTGAACGCAGCATCGCCGCCACGCAGCTCAGCCAGTGACGACGGCCTCAACCCGAGTGACCGTGGATCGAACACCACCTCCGAGGCCGAACCGCCGGTCACCACCCACACACGGGAGAACCCGGTCGTCGTCAGCTTGTCGAGTCCGTCGTCGCCGCGCGCTACCAGTGCCGTTTTCCCTTGCTGTGCAAGCGCATGCGCAATCACGGGCAACATCTGAGCGTTGGCCACACCAACCAGTTGGTGGTGCGGGTCGGCCGGGTTCAGCAGCGGCGCTAGCACGTTGAACGCGGTCGGCACCGCCAGCTCACGCCGTACTACCGCCACATGTCGCAAAGCAGGGTTGAAGCGGGGCGCGAACAGGTAGGTGATGCCAACGTCTGCTGCAACCCGGGCCGCGTCGACGGCGGACAGTTCGAGCGGGACGCCCAGATGCTCGACCAGGTCGGCAGAGCCACCCGCCGACGAGGATGCGGCCCGTCCGCCATGCTTGACCACAGTCACACCGGTCGACGCCGCGACCACAGCGGCCATCGTGGAGACGTTCACCGCACCGGTCCGGTCGCCACCCGTCCCGACGATGTCCACGAACGGTCCGCCGATCCGCACCGGCGAGGCGTGCGACCGCAGTACCGTGGCCAGCCCGGTGATCTCCTCGGCCGTCTCGCCCTTGGCCCGCAGAGCGATCAGGAAGCCGGAGATCTGCGCGGGTGACGCGTCGCCCAGCACCAACTGGTCCATCGCCCAGCCGGTGTCCGCCGCGGTCAGGTCGGAGCCGGCCAGGAGCGCGGAGATGAGACCGGACCAGGTCCGGAGTGTTGTTGCCATCGGCAATCCTCAGGGTGCTGGGCCGCCCACGAGGACATGACAACGGCCGCCTCGCAGGAGACGGCCGGGTGGTTACGCGCGGAAGCAGCCGTCTAGTCGACGGCCCACCACAGACCCGCGCGCAGGAACATGGCAGTGACGATAGTCAAGCGACCAGCTCCTGTGCAACGTTCCAGCCGCGGATGTGGTCGACGGTGAAGGTGGGGACCAGCGCGTCGTCGGCGCCGAGGCTGCGATCGGGGAAGTCGAAGACCGCCAGCATCAGCTGCATCGGGTACGGCGGCGCGCCCGTGCAACTGCGGACCGGGGTACCGTCCACGGAGAAGTCGGCCTGGCCGGCAGTCCACTCGACGGCGTAGGTGTGGAAGTCGCGCAGGTCGATCGGGACCGGAACCGCCTCGAAGTCCTGCGGCACTGACGGGTCGCGGATGGTCTTCAGGCCCATCCCGACCGCGGTGGATGCGCCCGGCACGATCTCATCGCCGAACACCTCCATCACGCAGATCTCCCCACAGCGCTCCGGACTGTCCTCCAGCCCGACCATCCACAGGGACACCATCGAGCGCGGACTGAGGTCGGCCTTGGCCCGGAGTTCGACGTACCCGCCGTTGGGTGTCCAGCCCCAGAACGGCGGCTGCTCCTCGCGGACGACCTGACCGTCCCGGAACGGCTGCTGACCGGTCGTGCTCCCGACCGGACCGGAGTAGTTGCCGGACTGGATGCCGGACACGCGCAGATCCGGCTTGTGGTCGCCGGCGCACCAGAGCCCCTGGTCCGGCGGGATGCTGAGGGTCAGACAGGAGTCACCGACGGCGTACGACGCTGCTGACGCCGCGCGGGAACTCCACTGCGGCAGATAGTGCGGCGACCACACCGACATGTCCAGCGCAGCACCGTCGAAGTTGTCCTCGAAAACCAGGTCACCACGAGTCGTGGGCATGCCCCCATGATGGGTCCTCCGGCCGCTCTGTCACATCATGGTGCTCCGATCCGTCAACGAGACGGAGAGGAAGCGGCATGCGACGGGAGACTCTGGCGTGAACGACCACGACCAGCTTGCGCGGCAGTTCGAGCAGCACCGGGGACAGCTACGGGCTGTGGCGTACCGGATGCTCGGTTCGCTCTCAGAGGCCGAGGACGCCGTCCAGGAGGCGTGGCTCCGGCTCAGCCGGTCGGATGTGAGCGACGTGGGCAATCTGGCCGGTTGGCTGACCACAGTCGTGTCGCGGGTCTGCCTGGACATGTTGCGGAGCCGGAAGTCGCGGCGGGAGGACTCGCTGGACACCTTCGTACCGGACCCGATCTCGATCCGGCAGGACACCGATCCGGGGCCGGAGGACGCGGCGGTCCAGGCCGATGCGGTCGGGCTCGCGCTGCTCGTCGTACTGGAGACGCTGACGCCGGCGGAGCGGCTGGCGTTCGTGCTGCACGACATGTTCGGGGTGAGCTTCGACGAGATCGCGGCGATCGTGGACAAGTCGCCGGCCGCGACCCGGCAGCTGGCCAGCCGGGCCCGCCGTCGGGTCCAGGGCGCGCCGACCGGCGACGGCGATCCGGGGCGTCAGCGGGCGATCGTCGACGCGTTCCTGGCCGCGTCGCGCGGTGGTGACTTCGAGGCACTGCTGGAGCTGCTCGATCCGGACGTCGTACTGCGGGCGGACGCGGGCGCGGCGTCGGCGGAGTTCGCCGGTCCGGCCATCTCGAAGCTGGTCCGCGGCGCGCGGGCGGTCGTCGAGCAGGCACTGCTCTTCACCCGGATGGCGCCGTACACGCAGCACGCCCTGATCAACGGCATGCCGGGCACCGTCACCGTGGTCAACGGCGAGGTGCTGGGTGTGATGGACCTCGTGGTCGTCAACGGCAGGATCACCGAGATCAACATCCTCGCCGACGTCGATCGGGTCCGGCAGCTCAAACTGTCGGCCTGAGCAGTGACACCACGCGCTCGGCCTGGGCTTCCGCCGTACCGGGAGGGTTCCGGGCGGCGCTCGGACCGCCGGGCCCGATGAGGGTCAGCCAGAACGCCGCCCACAGGCTGCGCGCGGCGCGGAAACGATCCGGATCGACGGCGAAGCGCGAGACCAACGCGCTCCAGTCCGTACTGCGGCTGGACAGGTGCTCGACGAGGTTGGCGAGCTCGAGGGTGAGGTCGCCGCGGCCGGCGTCCTCGAAGTCGACGATCCGGATGCGGCTGCCATCCCACAGGTAGTTCGTCAGGTTCGGATCGCCGTGCCCGACGACCGGATCCTGGACCGCTGTCAAAGCGTCCGCGGCGGTCTCGAGCCAGTCGGCGGCAGCTGCGGCCGCGTCGGCGATCACGCCCTGACCGCCTCGCAGTACGGCGAGTGATCCGGACGTCCGCTCGATGAGCGCGGGGATGTCGATCGGCGGCAGGTCGTCCGGAGGGATCGACCACAGCCGCCCGAGCGCGTGGCCGAGGGCGTCGAGTTGCTCGCCGGCGAGCGGATCGCCGAGCGGGTCTCCGGGGACGACCGTCATCGTGAGCCAGGGCTCTGGGTCGGACGCCCTGTCCAGAGGGACCGGGACCAGATCCGGAGCGTGCTGCGACAGAAGCGTGAGAGCGGCCCATTCGCGGCCGGGTTCGTCGCGCGGCCAGGACGTGTAGCGCTTGGTCAGGACCCGGTCGTCGACCTCGACTGTGTGCGTCATCGGAAAACAGTGTGGCCGACGTGTCGATTACAGGCCCCGCGCTTCGACGTGTCAGTAGAAGCGGATACGGCGAGGGAGTGGTTCGGATGTCGACGCAGGCACTGGTGCCGGTTGCGAGTGATGTGGTGGCAGGGCTGCTGGGAGCCGGGTTCAACGGCGCCATCCGGCTGCCGGGTGAGGCGGAGTACGACGTACAGCGCAAGTCCGTGATCCCGTCGGTGGACTCGCGGCCGCTCGTCGTCGCCGAGGCCTACGGCCGGACCGACGTGCAGGCGGCGGTACGGGCAGCCCGCGAGTACGGCGTGCCGATCGCGGTCCAGGCCACCGGCCACGGGACGCGGGTGCCGGCCGACGGCGGGATCCTGCTGAAGACGACGCCGATGACATCGGTGCTGGTCGACCCGGAGCGCCGGATCGCCAAGGTCGCGCCGGGTGCGCGCTGGGGTGCGGTGCTGGAGGCGGCGGGGCAGTTCGGCTTGGCGCCGCTGTCCGGATCGTCGCGCGACGTCGGCGTCACCGGCTACACGCTCGGCGGCGGGGTCGGCTGGCTCGCGCGGAAGTACGGGTTCGCGGCCGACAGCGTGATCCGGGCCGA
>Ga0164241_10005024_pt1 | contig 12552 bp, 8 predicted proteins | sample OricomyardsoilBY_FD_108780 | JGI IMG/M metagenome (GOLD analysis project Ga0164241, IMG submission 108780) | Backyard soil microbial communities from Emeryville, California, USA - Original compost - Back yard soil (BY) | ecosystem: Environmental > Terrestrial > Soil > Unclassified | place: USA...
CAATATGCACAACCAACGCATGGTCTGATTACCAACATCGGCAAAGCCCACCTTGAGGGTTTTGGCGGCGCGGAAAATGTTAAGAAAGGAAAAGGAGAATTGTTTGAGTATATCAAACAAAGAAATGGGATTGCTTTTGTAAATATGGATGATGCCAACGTATTAGACGTGAGTCAAAATTTAAGAAATGTTATTTACTACGGAAGTAGCGGCGAAAACAGTATCGGATATATTTTACGAAAAGATCCGTTTTTGGAAGTAGCAGTTGGAAAGGAAGGTTCGATTGAAACAAACTTAGTGGGTGCGTACAATTTGCCAAATGTGCTGGCAGCGGTTTGCATCGGGAAATATTTTAAAATTGATTTCGAAAAAATAAAGAAAGCGATTGAAAATTATGCGCCCTCCAACAGCCGCTCACAATTAGTCAAATTAAAAAACAACACCGTTATTTTAGATGCCTATAATGCCAACCCGGGAAGCATGGCGGCAGCGATTGAAAATTTTGCTTCGATGAATGGCGATAAAAAAATATTGCTCCTCGGCGACATGAAAGAGCTTGGCGAGGACAGCCGGAAAGAACATGCAGCCATTATTTCCTTGATTGATAAACATACATGGAGCGAAGTGGTATTGGTAGGAAAAACATTTTCTGAAATCAATCATGAGTATATTTCATTTGAAAATTCTACACAGGCCCGTGAATGGTTTCAAAAGAAAAATATTGAAAACGCGCAAATACTGATCAAGGGATCCAGGAGTATGCAAATGGAAAAAGTAATTGAATAAATATTCAGAAAAAAGCCATTACTAAAATTGTTTTTTTAGCTGTCCGATTATCGCAACGCAAGGATTTTTAGAAGGAATATGTTTGTGTTCGGTTGAAAAGATAATTTACAGAAGCGCTGCGCTAATTTGGGCGCCTTTACAATATAAAAATAACCTTACTATTCCGCTGTCGGTAAAAAACGTATAAACAAATTGATTACCCTAAGAATCTTGATATAAGTGTTTTAATTACCTGTGTCAATGGAATCTCCTGGGCAAGAACCGGTATAAATGGTAACAACACGGCGCAAACAAAACACAAAAGGACGGCTTTGTCAATAAGCAGGATGCCCATGCTGTCTGTTTTTTCAAAGCTACCAATCAGATCTACATGCCAGGAAGTATCCGGCCTGTTCTTACCGGTTTCGTAAAAGTCTTTGAGTTCTTTTTCGTATGTTCTTGCGAAGTCCCAGGCATCTTTGCTGTATTCAAAAAAATATTTTCGCTTTACTGAAGCCAGTAAAGGCAAGAATACAAGAAGCGGCAAAATAAAAAGCAACATTACAAATAACAGCAGTGACCCCACCAATACCGCGAAGTCATACATTGATGCACCGGAAAAAATGATCAGGTTACTCATGCCGGCCGCAACCACTGAAGAAAAACCAAGCGCAACAGGGAAAAAACTAAGCTGTGTATATCTTAAAAACCCAAGCCCTCCAACCCCATCAGGATGCAGGGAAGAAAGTTTCAGATCAATTTTTGATGTTTTCCATAAGAAGATTATCCAGGTTACAATATTATACAACCACCTATACAGCAATAGTTGTAAAAGTGGCAAACTAAAAAGAACATACCACCATCCGGCGGCTGAAAGTTTGTTTTCATATCTTAACCACGGTGCATAAAAATCAGGCAGGATTGATGGTCCGGTTTCACGTAAATAAAATGAATAATACACTAAAATAACGAACAGGATATCTACAATCCATGAATTGCGCCATCTTAGCAACCAGTCAACGTTCTTTTCAAATTGGATGTGGTTATGCTGGTCGATGATATTTGAATCATAAAAGATTTGTATGGTTTCTTTAAATCTTTTTCTCACGAAAGTCCTGGCAAATAAGAGGAGGGGAAAAACAAAAATAAATCGTACCTGCGTAGCTACATCGCGAAGAAAAAGCTGGAAGAATTGGCTCCATCCAAATTGATAAAAAGATAACCATGCAAGTGGCAACCAACATAGCATTACAAAAATGATCGCCAGTATAATCTTAAAATGGTTTCCCCTGCGTTCAAATCCTGCTTTGTCGATTAATTTCCAGAGCAGGCCTCCGGGGACAAAAGCATAGTCTTTAAACTCCGGTATGACTAATCTTTCCATAAAATTTATTTGCGTACAAATGCACTTTCAAACATAAAAAAAGCAACTAAAAGAAAGTAAAGTCAAATCCCACGTGATGAAAAGAACCAATGTTTTCCGGTAGTATGAATCAGCCTGGTCTTTCGGATAATTCAGGTTCAAGATACGATATAATAAAATATTGACCCCACTTACAATTTGACCTGTTTGGGTTTTACCTCGCAGCCACCGAGGCAAGCGAATGGAGGTGTAAACAACATGGCGCCAAATTCAAATCCGGATCCCTCAGAGCCGGCAAATTCGTGCCCGTAAGTCAGCGCAAAAACGCCATATTTGCTCGGTTCCCAACGCAAACCCGCTCTATATTCAGGAATCGCAACGTTCTCACCTGCTGTACCAAATACTTCACCCACTATAGACCACCTTGGGTCCTTAAAAGCCCAGGCTACTCGTGTTGAATAAGTAAAGCCCCAGGCAGTTGAACTATCAGCGCCGTAGTTGCGGGTAACGCTTGCACCAGGCATAAGATCTACTGAAAGTTTATTGTCATAGAATGGGATAGTACAGGGAAAATTCACCCAGTATGATTTGAATGCATCCTTTGCCCTGTCTTCACCATTAATGGTGCCGGGCCTCATTCCTGTGCCGGCTTTTACGGCAGCCCCCCCTGTTGCATTGGCGTTTTCGTAAAACATATACTTTGCATACAATGAAGTTGAATAACCATCATTGGTGAGCGGATCGTGATCATCGTTATACAAATAGGCCGCTACGGTAAATTCCCACTTGGGAAAAAGAGAATAGGTGTTCATTAACATCGAATTCCTTTGCCCATAAGTTGGGATAAGTGTTATGGTTCCGTGAGGTTTGGATAGCCAGCTATCGGAGTTGAATTGTTGCCCATGCGCTTCGTTAACAAAAATGGTCATTGACAAACCGCCAATGATCATCACAATGAAAAGCTTATAGAAATTCATTATAACATTTTAATTAAAGAAGAATGTCTGTTCCGAAAGTTATCGTAGGTCCTGTTTGCCCTGCTCCGTACAACCCGAATGTTCCTCCTGCTGAACTTTTATATACGTACATCACCTGAAGATTCAATCTCCAACTTCTTGTTTTGATAGGATACATATTGGCTCCGCCACCAGCCTCCCATGGATGCCGTTTAAACTGATCAAAGAAATAAGAATGGACACCATAAAGGCACAGCTTTTTTGGAACGACCATATATGAGACCTGGATGTCATATCCATAATCATTAATGGTGTTGAGCGGTACAGGGCCATCTGCATCAAACTTTGATAATTTCCTGGCGTGAAATTCAGTTTGTATTCCTAATCCCTTATACTTGAGACCTGCGTCAATATTTACATTATCAACATCAGCATTATCGACAGTAACACCATTTGCCAAAGCACCGGTTTCAAAGAACAAAACCCCATCTGTCATTCTCACTTGCGTGTTATCAGGCGAAGGGGTACCGGTATTATTAAACCTGTCTTCCCGGCTATGATTGTAGGAAGCGCCAAAACGTGTCGCCACTTTCTCGTGATTTTCGAGGTCGCCAATTCCGCCTCGTGGCCCAAATTCTCCGGTAGTAGGCATCCACCACAACGTACCACTTGTTGAAAGATCTCTTGTAAGTTGGGCAGCCTTTATACCCAATGAACTGAGGTTGTTACCCACCATCAACTTATAATACAATTTGGGTATTACTTCACCCGTCAGCCACATTCCGTTGGTGAATCCTCCGCGAAGTGTTTCTTCCCCCATGGTTCTGTCAGTAGAGGAATAGAATGGAAAGGATCCCTGCATCGATCGTACAGAAAGATTGGGCCCTACGCCCATAGCTACCTGGAAATGTTTATTAAACTTGTAAGCCATGTTACCATAGATCAGTGCCTGTTGCGTTGTAAATACCGTCCAAACCGTAGCCACGTAAGTAAATTTGGGGGTACCCAGCCACCCCGAAAACCAGATCATGGTACGATGCCAGAAAAAATCATTACGTCCAACGAAATTTTGCGGCCTGCCAAGATGATCATACCAGGTCTGATGGCCTGGCATTTGATTCAGGTAACGGGCAATGGCATACAAACTGATGTTTAAAGTTCCATATTTTGTTTTGACCATATCAAAACCTCTGCCGGGTGTAAATTCACCCGAAGCATAATTCTGATAACCAGTATCTTTTACAATTCCTCTTTGTATCTCCAACTTCAGTACGGACGAGTCTTGCTGGGGTACTGTATTTTGCCCCAGTATAGTTACTGATGGCAGGCAGACAATTAGTAAACAAACAAACAAGCGAAATAGATTAGCTGATCCTGTCATTATAAATAAATTACAGTTTAAGAAGTATGAAATGGTGTATTTCAAAATGTCAAAGGTTGGTGGTGACACCAACCCTGGCCGACTGCCGTGGGCGGTGCCCCCTGTCCAATCGGCACCGCCCACAATTAACGCAGAGATGTTACATTTTGAAATGCACCCGTATGCAATGATAGTCAATTATTATTTAGGTTGAATCAAATATGGATTTACTTTCAATTGTTCTATCACATATTGAATAACCTTTTGTGCTTTTACGCTATTACCTGCGGCATCTAATGGAGGAGACACTACAGCAATACCGAATTTGCCAGGGCATACAGCCAATAAACCTCCACCAACGCCGCTTTTCGCAGGTAGGCCGGAATTAAAAAACCAGATGCCTGAATCATCATACAACCCTGCAGTTGCCATCACAGGTAAGGTGTACATTACTGTCCCAGGGCTTACTACTTTTTTCTTTGTAACGGGATTTACGCCGCCGTTGGCCAATGTAGCGGCCATTTCAGCAAGGTCTTTGGCACTTACGGCCAATGCGCATTGCTTGGTGTAAATATCGGTGGACTGAACCGGGTCAAAATACATGCGACCATAAGCGAATAGCAAATGCGCAATAGCCTGGTTCCGTAAATTATCTCCTGCTTCACTAATATAAACCGGCATATCTAATGAAAGTTGTCTTCCGGCGAAGGCGCTCTGCATTTGTACAATACTTTTCCATTTAGCAGCAGAATCAGCGCCATTAACAAGGCTTGTAGCGGCTATGGCGCCCGGATTAACCAGTGGGTTGATCTCTTTGCCCTTTTGCATTTCTACCGCAACAATTGAATTGAAACGCATGCCGGTTGCATCGACACCTATCTTGTCTTGAATTGCCTGATGGCCCTGCTCTTCAATCACCTGCGCCATCGTAAAAACCTTGGATACGCTTTGTATGGAAACCTGCGATTTTATATCGCCCATCGTATAAACCTGCCCATCGGCGGAAATCAGGGCAATACCGAAAATATTAGGATCAACATTGGCGAGTTCCTTAATATAATCTGCATTTTTTCCTTCTTTCAGGTCTTTGAATTTATTGTACGCATCGTTAAGCACTTTTTGAATATTATCTTTTGTTAACGTGTTTTGCGCATTAACATTGAAAGATCCCATCAGTGTTAATAGCATGGCCAATACAGTGATTTGCCAGGAAGCGATTCGATTATTCTTTTTCATGAATGGTTATATTTTAAATTGTTAGTGAATACGATATTTTTTTGGGAGAGAGCAGGTTAAGAGATTTTTAGGGAAATCGTCAGGGCCGCCGAAAAGGCGGCCCGGCATATAAAATCATTTACTGTTTTGTTTCCGCAAAATACTATTTATTATTCGTTTTTGTTTTTATAAAAAACGTGTCCGAAGCTATACTTGAATGAGAATTGAACTTTGGTGGCGTTAGAACTAAACCCATCGCTGAAGTTTTGTCTTTCGCCCCATTGCACTTCGGCCACCATCCACACATTCTTTACAGGTGTAACAGAAATATTCGCGAGTGCATATTGCCCGTTTTTATAAGCGTCGGGTGAGCCATACTTTGTGTTTGTTATATGCACACTTGAATAACCAATAGCCGTACACCATTTAGGATTCCAGTAGTGGTCAAGAAAGGCTAAAATACCTGATACCGGTAATGCCTTACCTACAACAATGTTGGAAGAATTAAATTCGGTGCCTACATCCACAGGGGCATCCTGCATATAGTTTTCTACACCTTCCCCATACACATAAGAAGCACGTAAAATATTTGATTTATTAAGGTTTATCACGCCGCTCAAATTCAGCCCCCAGCCTGTAACATGTCCATTAAGATCTTTATTGCCATTCGGATCTGTATTCACCCATTTTAACTGGCGCAACATTCCTCCCAACTGAACATGGCCCCAATCTCCGGTCCTTTTAAAGTGAGCAGAAAAATCAGGTAACGACAATTGTGCTTTCACGCTACCCAATCCTCCTTCGTCAGGAGTTTCGATGGTACCTTTATCTGCACTGGTGCCAGGGCGTTCCAATGCAATAAATAGTTCATTCTTTCCTTGAAGAGCCGCATACCTTATTTGTACATTCCTGTAAAATACCATCCCGCTGGGGCCCCAGTATTCTGCTGAATTGGGCCAAACGTCACCGTCCATGAACGGGCTATTAGCCTGGCCAACAAGCACCCTGCCTAATTCTCCATAAAAATTGCGTGGCCGCATAGTTGTCTGTCCTTCATCTGCCCCGGTGCCCCACATATCAAATTCAAAGACCGTCTTCAACTCCCCCAATCCCGTTTGGGTATAGCCTTTTACGCCAAAGCGTGATTGCCTCACACCAAAAAAAACCTGGCCATCCGGGGCAAACTGGTCTTTGTAAGACGGCAGCTTGGTAATCCGTAATGCATCAGACCAAGCAGGATTAATCTGGTTGGCATTATATCCTATATCAGTTTGAGCAAAGCCATAAATTTCAAGGCTCCTGACCTTGGATGTGTCAGACGCATCCTGTGCCCGCGCTGCAACAGTAGCAAATACGACCGTAATAAATAGCAAAGATTTGAGTTTCATACATTGTTGTTTAAAGATTAAAGAATAGATCACGTTTGATTTTTTATATCTTATACAAACGTTAGAAGATAATGCAAAGTAAAATGATTTGCATTGAATTAACACACCTGGCTACTTAACGTTCGTGAAAAAATGTATTTAACGGTTAAGTGGGATCTCCATGCAGCTAATTTATAATTCCCGTAAACAGTCTATGATAAATGGGGCTTCAGGGCTTTTATTAATTACATAAGTGTAACCTGTACGCGTGTTTCAAAGAAGTTCACGTGTCCCTTTAAGCCATACCTGTTAAGGATGCCGTAGCCATAAATTAGCTCCCAGCGTAAAGCTTTTGTCAAATACCAGTTTATCATGGGTGTGATACGTGTCATTTGGCCACCTCTGATGTCTTTATCATTCAAATTCATCGTTGATATATGCAGCACACCTTCAATCTCTCCCAGTCCGCCCTGAAACACGGATTTTTTCACGGGCACAAATCCAAAAATATTTCCCACCGTGTTATATGGCCGTACATTTTTGGTAAAGAAATAAGAGATCATCGCATCACCGCCGTTGAATTGGTGATTGGTAGTGGTGTTAGCATAGAAGTTCTGTGAAACAATCTCTGAACCTATCATGAACCTATTCTTTCTGAAGTAAATTTCTCCACCGTATTGTAAAGCTTTATTCGTAGCAAACGCCCCCGTGTTGATCAATTGCGGTGTCGGGTTTGATTCCGGGCGTGACTTGAGGGTGAATTTGCCATCCAAAGGTTTGCCATATTCAAATTCTCCGGCAATATGTAAAAGGGTATTATTGTCTTTATTATAAATTGGCAGCCATCCTGCCCTGCCAACCCATTGCGAAGAGAAGGTTGAAAATCCCTGGCCTTTTGACATAAAATCATTGAAGTAGGCGAGGTTGAGAAATGTTCTTGATTTGGGATAATAGCCCATGTATTTGATACCATCACCCAAAATAGGTACCCCGTCTGTTGCCATTGACCTTTCATTCATCCACGGTGAATGGCCGTTCATTATTTTTGGCATTGAGAAACCTACTTTTGTACGGCCTACAAAAAAATTTCCCTTCAATTCAGGAACGCCGATGGTGAGACCTGTTTCCCGCAGATTCCATTGCTTTTCATTTCCATCGTACATGTAAGCAAATTTGTAAGCAAGGTATCTTTTACTTTTAAGGATGCGGCCGCTACCGAGAATACGAAAATCCCTTGTTTGATAATGTGGTTTTAGGTCAAGGTTTGCCGAGTCCATCTGTTGCTTAAATACAGCATCTTGAGAATACCCCGTAAAATCTCCAATATAACCCGTACCTACTCTGAACGTTGCATATTTTCCTACAAATTCATTTGCAGGAAGATCGGATGTTTTATCTACGAATACTGTATCCGCTGCGTGGGGCGTGAATACCATGCCATCCGTACCATCGGGGAGCGTTGTATCTTTTTGCGCATACAACATGCATGGCAGCAGGCACAATATAAAAGCCAACACTTTTAAAGAACCGGCTAAATATTTCTTGCAGGGAAGAGAAAAGCATCCGGAGGTAAAACCACCGGATGCTTTTGTATTTTCAATAGTTAATAATTGCATATTCTGAACGAACAAAGATAGACAGATCGCTTGCGGAGAAAAATCATTTTTAGCCGGGTCAGCTATCGAAGTTCATTGCATATTTTAATATTTGAAGAATAATTTCTGTAGTTCTTTTGGATCTTTTGATTGAGTCAGGCCCAGCATCAATAAAATTCTCGCTTTCTGAGGATTAAGATCATCGGACACGATAGTTCCCAATTCGTCATCATTTATTTCATCGTGAAGTACAACCCTGCCGGAAGGAGCACGGCTTGCACGGCAAACAATAATACCTGCGGCAACGGCACGTTTAACAGCATCCATATAAGCTTTGTTGAAATTACCATTTCCTACACCAGCTATTACAATACCAGCCACTTTCCTGGCTATCAGGTCGTCTATGTTGTAAGCAGGTGCGTCAGCATACATGTAAACAATATCTACCGTTGGTAGTTTCATGTCGGTTGTAATGGTAACTGGTTTTAGAGGATTTACTTCTCTAACTGCGTTTGAATAATATTCTACCTTGCCATCAAAGGCGTGGCCAAGAGCACCTGTATTAGGAGATCCAAATGCGTTCGTAAAAGTTGTACTCGTCTTCGTCACCTCTCTTGCATCAAATATGCCTTCATTAAAGGATACCAACACTCCCCTGCCTTTCGTTTTCGGATTGATAGCGACAGTGATGGCATCATATAAATTCTTAGGGCCATCTGCACTTATAGCTGTTGAAGATCGCATAGAACCTGTTAGCACAACAGGCATTTCAGAGGGCACCACCAGGTCAAGAAAATAAGCGGTTTCTTCCTGTGTATCGGTACCATGGGTAATGACAATAGCGTCCGCTTGATGTTTTTTATAGATCTCGTTGATACGTACTGCCAGCTTTTTCCAGATATCAATGGTCATATCCTGGCTGCCGATAGATGAAATCTGTTCACCTGTAATGTTAGCGATCTTTTTTACAGCGGGTATTGCACCGATAAGATCATCTATGGGAATTTTTCCTGCAGTATAACCTGCGCTTGTTGAAGAAGTGCCTACGCCTGCAATCGTTCCGCCTGTGGCAAGGATAATTACTTTCGGTAAAGCGTTTTGCGCTACAACCTGTGAGGTTGTAAATGCTGATAAGATGAATAGTTGAATGATTCGTTTCATGACATTTTTTTTGTTGTTATTTGATGATGGTTAAGATGAATTTATTAGTTACCGAAACGCCTTGTTTTATTTGTTTATATTAGTTGGACCGTTTGGAGAGGTAAGATTTGCAGGATTCATCAATTCTTTTATCTGTTGCTCTGTTAATAATTTCTTCTCGCGGATCAGTTCCAGAATACCCTTCCCTGATTGCAGCGCCTCTTTGGCCAGTTCAGTTGTTTTTTCATATCCAAGTACCGGGTTCAGCGCAGTTACAATACCTACACTTTGGTTTATATATTTCTGCTCTACGTCTTTATTTACCGTAATGCCATCAATGCAATTGGTACGGAATAAAGGCAGCGTACGATAAAAAAGTTTTTGTGTCTCCAGGATAGAAACAGCAACCACCGGCTCATAAGCGTTTAGCTGCAAGAGGCCATCGCGCGAAGCAATCGTAACGGTAGCATCGTTTCCGATGGCTTTATAGCATATCTGATTCATTAACTCAGGCATTACAGGATTCACTTTACCAGGCATGATAGACGACCCTGGCTGAAGCGCGGGAAGGTTGATCTCGAAAATACCGGCGCGTGGCCCTGAGGCAAGAAATATCAGGTCGCTGGAGATCTTTGACATGGTAACGGCAAGATTTTTCAACGCAGAAGAGTACATTACAAAAGCCTGCATGCTTGACGTGGCAGCAATAAGATCATGTGCCAGCACCATGGGCTTTCCTGTAATTTTTGCCAGTTGAGCCACGCATTTTTCAGCATAACCCGGAGATGCGGTAATGCCTGTTCCGATAGCAGTGGCGCCCATATTCACTTCGCATAAATACGCTTCTGATTTCTCCAGTACATCAATTGCTGCATCTAACTGATAGCCGAAAGCATGAAACTCCTGGCCTACTGTCATGGGTACGGCGTCCTGGCCCTCGGTACGGCCCATTTTCAGAACGTTCTTAAATTCTTCTCCTTTTTTGTGAAACGATGCCGATAATGCTTTCGCCTCTTTTATCACCTTATCATTATACAGCAATGCAGCTACGTGAATGGCGGTTGGGTAAACATCGTTGGTTGATTGCCCCATATTCAGATCATCATGAGGCTCAATAATATTATATTCTCCTTTTTTGTGTCCATTCATTTCAAGGGCAATGTTTGCAATCACTTCGTTGGAATTCATATTGGCCGAAGTGCCCGCTCCGCCATTGTACATATCTACTAAGAACTGGTCGTGATATTTGCCATCCATAATCGCCTGGCAAGCTTTTTCAATACCGGCCAGTGTTTCAGGTTTCATTCTGCCTACCTCAGTATTGGCGCGTGCTGCAGCGAGCTTTACCATAGCATAGGCATTTACATAATCCGGATAATCTTTGGTAAGCACCCCGCTGATCTGGAAATTTTCCAGTGCCCGGGCTGTTTGCACTCCATAGTAGGCATCGGCAGGTATTTGCTTATCGCCTAAAAGATCATGTTCTGTACGGGTTTTTTGTGCAAAAACATTAACCTGGCAAGCTAATGAAATCATTAAAACCAATATTCCGGAATTTACCTTTTTCATTTTATATATTTTTGTGTTAATTGGAAACTTATTATTGAATTATTCAGGGCTTGTTCGTTGTGAATATGCAAGGCAAGTTATTTTCTTAATTCAGCATTCAAACAAACCTCCATTAAAGATAATTGAAATTTGTTTTTGAGTTAAAAAAAAATCATGAATCAACGCATTTAACGGTTAACTGATAATGCGCCCAATTTTTCAACAGGAATTTTTATTTACTTACATTCGACGAAGTAGATTGCCGTAATTTTTACTTCAATTTGCTTAATGTGTTTTACATGAAGAAGATTATTTTGTTTTGTTTTTTCCTGGCGCTTATTTCAGATGGCTTTTCTCAGGCCGAAAGAGATACGCTGTTTTTCAACAACGGAGGGAAACTGATAGGAAAAATAAAAAAAGTAAAATTAGGTGTAGTTACTTTTGATCCTGATGACGCCGGCGATATTACCGTTCAATTAAGACGGATAAAAACAATGGCTGCTGTACGGGCAATATTCCGGATTGAAACGATTGATGGAATTGCCTTATACGGAAAATTGTTTGCTGATACGGATAGCGGGTATGCAAAAATGATCAATGGTTTTGACACGACAAGGGTATACCTGCAGGATATTTCCGTACTGTACCCTTCCGGAAATGCTTTCTTACAACGATTTGCAGGAAATGTGGGCCTGGGTTACAACTATACCAGGTCGAGCAATTTTGGACGACTGAATTATGATGGCAACGTTACCTACACTCATAAAAAAGAAGTGATCACTTTAGCCATGTCGGGCATCTACACCACTACTGACACAAGCTTTTCGCGGGACAATGAAAATTTATACACCAAATACAATCACTTTTTCACACCAACCTGGTTTGCAACAGGATTTTTGAATTACCAGCGAAATCTTGAACTCGGATTGCAAAGGCGTTACCAGGAAGGCCTTGGCATTGGCAACAAATTCGTTACTACGCAACATATTTATGCCTGGGTACGATCAGGATTTGTTATTAACCAGGAAAAAAGTACAGAAGATGTTACCACAGGAACACTGGGTGAATTGTTTGGCCAGCTTGAATTTAATTTCTTTAGGTTCACAAAGCCCAAGATTGACTTATTGATGTCTCAGTCATTTTATTATAGTCAATCGCAATCCCGTTTTCGTAACGATGGTAGTACAAATATGAATTGGGAAATCATAAAAAATTTTAAGCTCCGCTTTGAGTTCTACAATAA
>Ga0164241_10005025_pt1 | contig 12552 bp, 9 predicted proteins | sample OricomyardsoilBY_FD_108780 | JGI IMG/M metagenome (GOLD analysis project Ga0164241, IMG submission 108780) | Backyard soil microbial communities from Emeryville, California, USA - Original compost - Back yard soil (BY) | ecosystem: Environmental > Terrestrial > Soil > Unclassified | place: USA...
CGGATCGGGCAGACCATCTACCTCTCGGCGACCCCGGGCGACTACGAGCTCGACAAGGTCGGCGGCGACGCCGTCGAGCAGATCATCCGCCCCACCGGGCTGATCGACCCCGAGGTCGTGGTGAAGCCGACCAAGGGCCAGATCGACGACCTGATCCACGAGATCAACACCCGGACCGAGAAGAACGAACGCGTGCTGGTCACGACCCTGACCAAGAAGATGTCCGAGGACCTCACCGACTACCTTCTCGACGCCGGCATCCGCACCCGCTACCTCCACTCCGAGGTCGACACCCTCAAGCGCATCGAGCTGCTCCGCGATCTGCGGCTCGGCGACTACGACGTGCTGGTCGGCATCAACCTCCTGCGCGAGGGCCTCGACCTGCCCGAGGTGTCGCTGGTCTCGATCCTCGACGCCGACAAGGAGGGCTTCCTGCGCTCCGACACGTCGCTGATCCAGACCATCGGCCGGGCGGCTCGCAACGTGTCCGGCCAGGTGCACATGTATGCCGACAAGATCACGCCCTCGATGGAGTCCGCGATCGACGAGACGAACCGTCGCCGTGCCAAGCAGGTCGCGTTCAACAAGGAGCGGGGGATCGACCCGCAGCCGCTGCGGAAGAAGATCGCCGACATCACCGAGATGCTCGCCCGTGAGGACGAGAACACCCAGGCCCTGCTCGCGACCTGGGCCGGCACCGAGGCCAAGGGCCGCGCTGGCGGTGTGAAGGCGCGCCAAGGGCAGCCGGTGCCTGCGCTCGGGCAGCTGAACGCCGACCAGCTTGCCCCGGACATCTCCGGCCTGCCCAGCGCGGAGCTGGCGGGCCTGATCCAGGAGCTCACCGACCAGATGAGGGCCGCCGCGGGGGAGCTCCAGTTCGAGCTGGCCGCACGTCTGCGTGACGAGATCGGCGATCTGAAGAAGGAGCTTCGGCAGATGATGGCGGCGACGAAGTAGCCCGCCCGTGGACGTCGAACAGATGCGTGCCCACTGCGCTGCCAAGCCCGGCGCGTGGGCCGACTTCCCATGGGAGCACGAGCACCCGGTGTTCAAGGTCGGCCCGGGAGAGCGCGGCAAGATCTTCGCCTTCCTCGGCGGCGCGGGCGTCGGGATCAAGGCGGCCCGGAGCCGTGAGGTCGCGGACGAGTGGTTCGCGAGATACCCCGACAGCGCGTCGGTGATGGCCTACATCGGCCGCTCCGGCTGGAACGACCTCTCCTTCGCCGGCATCCCCGACGACGAGCTGCTCGAAGCCGTCGACGAGTCGTATCGGCTGGTGGTCGAGGGGCTGCCGAAGAGGCTGCGTCCCCAGGGCTGGGACTCGGTCTGACTCACCCGCAGCGGTGGGTGAGCCACCGTTCGCCTGAGCCGAACGGTGGCTAGGTCACCGCCCGGGCGGCATCCAGGGTGCGGTTACAGTACGCGCAGTAGTTACGCCAGTACCCGGAGTTGCATGCCTGCCGAGACTTCGCCGATCACCCGGCAGTCGGCCCAGCACGTCCTGTGGCTCGGCGTCGCGGGCGCCTTCCTGGTCTACACCGGTCTCGTTGTGTTGTGGCTGGTGACGCAACCTCTCTTCATCAGCGGAGACGAATCGCCCAACGTCGACTACGCCTACCAGGTGACGCACGGTCGCATCCCGGTGGTCGAGAGCCCGCTGCACGTCGAGTTCCCGGAGCTCGGCCAGGCCGGTCACCGTCAGTACGCCTCCAACCATCCTCCCGCCTACCACGCACTCGTCGGACCCCTCGTTCGAGCTGCTGACGCAAGTGGGCACCCGCGGGTCTTCCTCTTGCTTGCCCGGTTGCTGACGGCCGCCATCGGCGGGGCGGTTCTGCTCACGCTCGCCGCGATCGCCGTCACGATGCTTCGGAGCGCGCGCGAACGTGCCATCGCCGTCATCGCCACCATCAGTCTTGCGGGTTCGCTGGCGGCTACGGTCGGCACCTCGGCCACCATTCGCAATGACGCGCTCGCCATCCTTCTGACGTGTGCGACGTTGCTGGTGCTCACTCGAGCCGCGAGGACAGGTCAACGGCTGGTCACGGTCATCCTGGTCGCCGCCATCTGCACCATGGGCATGCTGACGCGAATCTCGTTCGCCCCTGTGTGGTTGCTGGCGATCGGCGCTGTGGCAGCGCTCGAGCTCTGGCCGTTGTTGCAGCGCCGCCGACCGGGTCTGACCGATCTCGGTCGCAGCGTGCGGTCGGCTCTGATCGTCCTGCTCGTACCACTGCTGGGAGCGGGCTGGTTCTACGTCTTGAGCTGGCGGCGATACGGCGACTTCACGGGCGGCTCCGCTGTCTACCCGTGGGTGGCCGACCGGACGTACCTTCCCGGGGCGAAGGAAGGACCCCTCGTCTTCATGGTGCGGCCGTCGACGTGGTGGGCCCAGGTCAAGCAACTCGGTGGCGGACCGGCAACCATCGCCGACAGCACCAGCGTCATCTACCCCGTCCTGGGTGGCGCGGTGGTGGTCGTGCTGGTGCTCGGTGTTGTCACCGCGATGTTCTGGGGGACGCCCCTACGCCGTCTGCTTGACGTCCACGCCCGATGGACGGTCGTCGGCCTCGCCATGGTGGCGGCGGCGGCCTACGTCGAGATGGCGTGGCACGTGTCGCAGAAGGGCGTCGATACGCAGCGGTATCTGCTCAATGGCATCGGCTTGTGGGCGGTTGGATCAGCGCTGGTGTTCATCTGGGCGCCCAGACGCCTGACTCCCTACCTCGTCACCCTGATGGCAGCGCTCCTGTCGGTGGGCTCGGTGTCGGGAGCTGTGGATGTCTTGCGGCGGCGCGCCCATGCAGGGACGCAGCTCGAAGGCGCTCGGATCAGCCTGGCTGACGGCGGCTGGTATCAGACCCTGGTGCGCGGCGCCGAGCTGGCTGGATTCCCGGCTGCCCACGCCTTGGTCGCACTTCTGCTGGTGGTGGTGGCCGTTGGTCTTGCCCTCCAGCTGGTGGCCCTGCGTCAGCTCTGCAGAACGACAACCCCCGTCCCCAGCGCAGAGGGGACACGGCCGGTGCGTGGGACGGTCGGCGGATAGGCACCGCCCGGGCCGTGCAGCCCGGCGTCGGCGGGGACCCGCGCAACCGACACCCCGCCGTGGCGGGCCTGCGGAAGCGGGATTCGCACGCTCGGGCTGTTAGCATGCCAAAGCACGCGAGAGCCGCCACACCGAGGAGTCTGCAAGCGTGGAGTACGGCGACGTGCTGTCCGGCACGCTGGCGCTGCTGCGCACCATCGCCTCGGAGCATCGGCCGGCTGTGCTGGCCAACGCGTTCGGTCCGGAGAGCATGGTGATGACCGACCTGATCTCCAAGCACGACCTCGACATCGAGATCGTGAGCATTGACACCGGCCGCCTTCCCGAGGAGACGCATGCCGTCGCCCACAGCGTCCATCGGCGCTACGGGCCGGTCGTCCGGATGGTCAGCCCCGATGCCTCGGAGATCTCGGGGTGGACCTCCCAGCACGGCCAGAACGGCTTCTACGACTCGGTGCAGCGCAGGCACGAGTGCTGCGAGATCCGCAAGGTCAAGCCGCTGCGCGAGGTGCTCAAGGGCAAGAACGCATGGCTGACCGGCCTGCGCAAGCAGCAGTCCAAGCTGCGCAGTGATCTCACCGAGCAGAGCTGGGACGACTCCTACGGCCTGTACAAGTTCAATCCCATGCTCGAGTGGAGCACCGAACAGGTCTGGGCCTACATCAAGGAGCACCGGGTCCCCTACAACAAGCTCCACGATCGCGGCTACGCGAGCATCGGGTGCGCGCCATGCACCCGCGCCATCTCCCCGGGTGAGGACCCCCGTGCCGGCAGATGGTGGTGGGAGATGGACACCGCCAAGGAGTGCGGCATCCACTTCGACCCGACGGTCGGTCGGATGGTGCGCACCGACGCGGACGCATCCGGGTCCGTCGACACGATCGACGCAGAGACTGCTGTGAACGAAGACGCAGGGACCACTGTCAGCAGCGAGACCGAGCTCACGCCGAGGGAGCCGCTCCCGGTGGCGAGTCAAGACGAGACGCAACACGAAGGGAACAAGATGCGGGTACTCATTCTGGGAGGCGACGGGTTCTGTGGTTGGCCCACGGCTCTGCACCTGTCTGCACAGGGCCACGAGGTGGCCATCGTCGACAACCTCTCGCGCCGCAAGATCGACATCGAGCTGGAGGTCTCGTCCCTGACGCCGATCAGGCACATGGGTGAGCGGCTCCGCGCGTGGAAGGACGTGTCAGGCAAGGACATCGCCTTCTACGACATCGACGTGGCGGTCAACTACCAGCGGCTGCTGGACCTCCTCGAGGACTGGAAGCCGTCGGCACTGGTGCACTTCGCCGAGCAGCGGGCCGCGCCGTACTCCATGAAGAGCAGCCGGCACAAGCGGTACACCGTCGACAACAACCTCAACGCGACCAACAACGTGCTGGCCGCGGTCGTCGAGAGCGGCTTGGACATCCATGTCGCCCACCTCGGGACGATGGGTGTCTACGGCTACGGCACCGCCGGGATGAAGATCCCCGAGGGCTACCTCTCGATCAAGGTCGAGACGAACCAGGGCCTGGTCGACCAGGAGATCCTGTACCCGGCCAACCCGGGCAGCATCTACCACATGACCAAGACGCAGGATCAGCTGCTCTTCGCCTACTACAACAAGAACGACCACGTGCGGGTCACCGACCTGCACCAGGGCATCGTCTGGGGGACACAGACGGCGGAGACGAAGCTCGACGAGCGCCTGATCAACCGGTTCGACTACGACGGTGACTACGGGACGGTCCTCAACCGCTTCCTGATGCAGGCCGCCGTCGACCACCCGTTGACCGTGCACGGCACCGGTGGCCAGACCCGCGCGTTCATCCACATCCAGGACACGGTCAAGTGCATCCAGCTCGCGCTGGAGAACCCCCCGGCCCACGGCGATCGGGTGCAGATCATGAACCAGATGACCGAGACCCACCGGGTCCGCGACCTGGCGAAGATGATCTCCGACCGCACCGGCGTGTCCATCGCGAACCTGCCGAACCCGCGCAACGAGGACGACGAGAACGACCTGCACGTCGCCAACGACCGGTTCCTGCACCTCGGCCTCACCCCCATCACCCTCAGCGAGGGTCTGATGGAAGAGGTGACGGGGATCACCAAGAAGTACGCCGACCGGTGTGACCGGAGCAAGATCCCGTGCGTCTCGGTGTGGAGCAACGACTCCGCAGCGGCCAAGGCAGGGGTCACTGAGCCGGCCTGACGGCGGGCTCGGCCCGGACGGCCCACGGGCCCCCGCGCGCGGCATGGCCGCGGAGGGGCCCGCGGGCGACGACGCCGAAGCACGAACCAGGCCGACCTGGGCGCAGATGAAGCGGTTCTATCCTCGATACCTGCTGAAGACCCGCATCGTCGCTCTCCCCGAGCTCGGCCTGGTGTACGTCAAGAACCCCAAGGCCGCGTCCTCGACGGTCGTGCTGTGGCTTGACCGGCTGCACACCGGCGACCACTCCTTCGACACGAGGAAGGCCCACCGGGACAGCCATCTGCCGACCGCCGAGGACGTCGGATGGAGGGTCGCCTCCGAGATGCTCGGCGGATCGGCGTACCGGTTCACCTTCGTGCGGGAGCCCCTGGGCCGCTTCGAGTCGGCCTACCACAACAAGGTGGTCCGCCTGGGCAGGTGGCGGATGAAGGTGCAGGCACTCCTCGGCCTCCCTGAGGACCGGGACGCCGAGGTGAGCTTCGAGCAGTTCCTGACCGCGGTCGAGCGGCAGGATCCGCTTGATCTGGACCTGCACTGGCGGCCGCAGCACCTGAACCTGATGCATCCGCTGGTGAGCTACGACCTCGTCGGCCACATCGAGACCTTCGACCGCGACGTCGCGGAGATCCGCCGCCGCGTGGACCTGCCGGACCTCGCGATGGAGTCGCGCAACGTCTCGCGGACCAAGCCCGCCGCCAGCGTGTACGACGGCCGACCCGATCTGGTCCGTCGGGTCCGGCAGGTCTTCGCCGAGGACTTCGAGATCTACGGCTACTGAGCTACTGAACCGCTGTGTCTCGGCCGCTCCCCGGCCGGGTCAGGTCCCGAACGCGGTCGATGGCCATCTCCGGGAGCGACCGCACAAGTGCCTTGCGTCCGGCGCTCTCGACCATCAGCGAGAAGTCGCGCCGCCGCTTGAAGATGATCGTGTCCGGCACCAGCACGTGGCTCCAGCCGCGGGCCATCGTCTCGATCGCGAACTGCCAGTCCTGCCAGGACAGCCCGTTCGGGATGTCCCGATGCACGTAGGGCACGGTCAGGTGCGCTTCCCGCGGCGTCAGGCACAACGAGTCGTAGCAGTTGCGAACGTAGAGGAAGTACGGCGTGAACAGCGGCGAGGACTGGTCGACGTTCTGGTGCATCCCGACGGCACCGTCGAAGGTGATGATCACCTCCGGATGCGCGATCACCTGCTCGCCGCGTTCGCGCGCCGCCTCGGCCTCCGCGAGTCCCTTGGCCAACCAGTTCTCGCTGAACATGTCGTCGGCGTCCAGGTAGGCGATGTACCGCCCGTCGGTCCGCGGGGCCAGCGCGTTGCGGACCCGGCCGAGGTCGCCCTCGTGCATGACCCAACGCTCCCAATGGTCGAAGTCGGCCTGGGCGAAGTACTCCGTGGTGGCGGGAGTCGCGTTGTCCAGAGCGACCACGGTCTGCACGGTGTAGCCGGCCGCGCGGGCCGCCGCGACCGCGACGTCGGCCGACTCCATGGTCGGCCCCGCGACGAGAGTCTCGCTGTGCACGGTGACGACGAGGGTGAGATCCGCAGTGGTCATCGCGCGGGCTCCTGTGCTTGCGCCGGACCCGCCAACAGCAGCCGGCCGGCCTGCTCGCGGAAGTCGTCCTCCGTGCGTTCGGCCAGCAGTCGCTTGCGCAGGTCGCCCGACCGCCGGCGCGCCTCGATGGGGTCGGCCAGCACGCTCCTGAGGGCGGCCACGTAGTCGTCGGCACCCAGTGACTCCTCGATCGGCCACGCCTGTTCCGGCGTGAGGATCTCACCGGTGCCGCCCACGAGCGTGCCGACGATCGGGATGCCGGTCATGCCCACCTCCAACAGCTGGCCGGGTACGCCGTCCCATGCGGAGGTGTAGAGCCAGGCGTCCGCCTCCTCGAGCGGGATCTCGGAGATGTGCTGGTAGCGACCCTGCATCGTGACGTTGGGCGGGATGTTGCGTCCGGAGCCGGTCATCACCGCCTCGCCCCACATCCTGAAGTCGACGTCGGGCATCTGACGCGCGATCTGGAGGAAGAGGCCGACGCGCTTCTGCCGGTCCCAACGGCCGGCCCAGAACACCTGCGGCCGCCGGCCGCGCCCTGTCGGTGGCTCGGCCGCCAAGGGCAGCCCCGGGTCGACGGGCGCGTGCAGGACGTGCAGACGAGACCGGTCCGAGGCGGGGACGTGGTAGGTCGTCTGAAGCTGCTCGGCCAGGTGGTGGTTGTCGGTGAACACACCGGCGACCAGCCCGAACAGCCGGTAGAAGTAGCGCATGCTCCAGCTCGTCCACGCTCCGGTAGGGACCTGCTCGCTGCAGAAAAAGCACAGGTACACACGTTCGGACGCAGTGAGCGCTCGCCCGAACGCACGCATGGCGCGGTAGAGCATCGCCGAGTTGATGTTGACGATGGCGTCGGCGTGGAAGGCCCGCAGCAAGATGACCAGTGCGGCCTCGGCGTCCTCCGGCTCCAGGTTCTGTGTCAGAGCCCCGAAGTCGATCTCGTTCACGCCGGCCGGGAATCGACCCACCGGCGTGTCTCCACTCTTGTCGGTGTAGATCACGACCACTTCGTGCGGGTCGATGCCCGGGACGAGGGCATGGGCCAGGTGGCCCTCCATCCGGCGCCCGCCACCCCAGCGCGGCCGGTTGATCACGAGCACCAGGCGCGCCCGGCGGAAGCCCACCGCTTCGTGGACCGCATGGATCACGCTGAGCTGCTCGAGCGCAGGCGGATGCCCGAACGGGAGCAGCCGCGGCCGGGTGAAGCGAGGCATGGCGTGGCCGATCAGCGGCTCTATCCGGCTCGCTCGGGCGATCATCTCGCCCAGCTCACCGGTCCGGAGCCGCTCCATCAGGTCGGTTCTGCGCTCGACGAGCAGGTCCACGACCTCCTCGGTGTCACGCCCCAGGATCTTGGCCATCTGCGGGATGGCGGGTGCGGGATCGGCGATCTCACCGGCCTCGCGCCCGCGCTTGAGCCATTCCAGGTAGGGACTGCGCTCGGGCCCGTCGGCGTGCTCGGGATAGCGCTGGAGGTAGTCCGCCATGGAGAAGTTGACGTCCGGACTGCGGAGCGTGTCCGTCCCCGTGTTGAGGAAGTGCTGGACGAGGTCGACCCCAGGGCGCTCCAGGATCCGTGGTGCCTGCAGCACGTAGTGGAGGACGTCGAAGTTCTGCTGGACCAGGTCGTAGTCGGGGTCGACGCCGATCCGCATCCGACGCGTCGCGTTGTACACCGCGTCGTCGAGCAGGGGTCCGAGCTTCGTCTCCACGCGCTCCACGTCGGGTGCTCGACCTCGCCGGCCGGCGGGCGGCGAGGCCACCGACCCCGGGCGCAGGCCCCGGAGCCGGGCGCGCACGCGTCCGGCGCGGCGGCGCAGCCCCAAGTACAGGTTGCGCTGGCGACTCGTCACGGGTTCGTCTCGCTCAGTCGTGCGTCCGTCATCGGGTCCGCTGGGCGCTGAACCAGTCCCAGGTGAGCGCCAGACCGTCTTCCAGCCCGGTCCCCGGGTCGAAGCCGAATCCCGCTCGAGCCTTCCGGATGTCGCACCACGTGTCGCGCACCTCGCCGGCCCGGAACCCCTGGTACACGACGTCGAGGTCGAGGCCGGTCACGGTGCGCATGACGTCGAGCAGCTCGTTGAGCGTGGTCGGCTTCCCGCTTCCCAGCTGGAAGGCCCCCTGCGCCGGGCTCTGCGCGGCGATCCAGATGGCCTGCACCAGGTCACTCACGAAGAGGTAGTCCCGTGTCTGGCTGCCGTCGCCGTAGACCACGAGCTTCTCGCCATCGAGGATCTGCTTGTAGAAATGGGCCACCACCGAGCCCTTGTGGAACGAGCGCGGCCCGTAGATGTTGGAGAAGCGGAGGGCGCAGGTGCTGAGAGAGTACGAGCTGGAGTAGGCGCTCAGGTAGCCCTCGAGCATGAGCTTCGAGGCGCCGTACGGCGAGGTGGGTTGCGGCGCCAACCGTTCGTGGACCGGCGGCTCGACATCGCCGAGGATCGCACCACCGGTGGAGGCCGCGACGATGCGCTTGACACCCAGCTCGCGACCCAGCTCGAGGAGGTTGAAGGTGCCGACGACGTTGGTGTCGAAGTTGTGCGAGGGGTCGGCGATGCTCTCGATGACCCGGGTGTCGGCGGCGAGGTGGATCACCACCTCCTGACCCTCGAGGGCCGAGCCAAGCTCGTCCCGGTTGCGGATGTCACCCTCGATGAACCGCACCCGGTCGAGGTCCAGATGCCGCCGATCGCCCAGAGACTCGTTGTCGATGACGGTGACCGAGACGTCGTCTTGTCGGGTGAGGTGGTCGGCCAGGTGTCGGCCGATGAAGCCTGCGCCACCCGTGATCAGGACGTTCGTCATCCGCGCTCTCTCGAAGTCGGTTGAAGGACCGGCCCACGATATCCTTTGGCCGGCCGGGCCAGCAGGGCGCCACGCGCCGCCGTGCCCCGAGCCCGGGACACGACTCCCACACCGCTGACAGTCGTCGATGAGAGGCCCTCCGTGCCAGCCACGACCGCATCACCGCCAGGTGCGCTGGACGTCGTCATGCACATCGGCTCGGGAAAGACCGGCACGTCCTCGATCCAGCTGTTCCTGCATCGCAACCGGGCCCGGCTGGCCCAGCTCGGGCTTCTCTACCCCGAGGCGCCGGGACGGATCAGGCACAGCCGCCTCGGCCTCTTCATCCAGCCCGATGAGCAGCTCGACAAACGTCCGAGCTGGCGACGAGAGCGGTTCAGCTCGCCCGCGGAGTTCCGCGAGATCTTCCAGGAGCGGCTGTTCCGGGAGATCAACGAGTCGGGACTGCCCAGAGTGTTGTTCTCCGACGAAGCCCTCTACGGCTCACCTGACTCAGCGCTCGTCCGCCTGCACCAGTTCATGGACGGGTTCACCGACAGCCTGAAGCTGGTGGTCTATCTGCGTCGGCAGGACGACCACCTGGTGAGCCGGTACCAGCAGGTGGTCAAGGTCGGTGAGACCCGGCGGTTGGCCCAGCGAACCCGGGAGATGGACTTCTCCAAGACCTACGGCTACCACCCGAGGCTGCGGAAGATCCGACAGCTGCTGCAGCCGACCGAGCTCGTCGTACGCCGCTTCGAGCGCGACAGCTTCAGCGACGGCTCCCTCTACCAGGACTTCCTCGACGCCGCAGGCATCGACGCCCGCGCCGACACGATGGCGCAGGTCCAGCCGGTGAACGAGAGCCTGGATGTCGATGCGGTGGAGTTCTTGCGGATCCTCAACATCTTCCGCGCCGAGAACGGGACTACGGACCTGCCGAAGGAGAACCGTCCGCTGGTCCATCGGTTGGCCAAGGCCAGCGAGGGACCGACCCTGACCCTTCCCGGCCCGGTCCTCGACGACTTCATGTCCAAGTGGGAGGAGTCCAACCGCCGGGTGGCGGTCGAGCTGCTGGGTGAGGAGGACGGGGTGCTGTTCCGGACGCCGCGCAAGACCAGCAACACCACCTGCGACCAGGTCCTCGACCCGGCCAGGCTCGACCACTATCTGGAGCTGCTGGGGCTTCCCGAGCAGACGCACGCGCCCCTCCGCAGTTTGGCCGAGCGGGAGGCGGCCGTTCGATGACTGCCTCACCGGACCTCGTGCTGCACATCGGCACGGGCAAGGCGGGCAGTTCCTCCATCCAGTTCTTCCTCCGGGACAACCGGGATCGGCTGGCCGAGCGAGGGATCCTCTATCCGCGAACTCCCGGCCGAGCTCGCCACGTCCAGCTCGGTCTCTTCGCCAAGTCGTACCCGGACCTGGCGGAATCGCCCGAGTGGGCCAGGTTCAAGCAGAACGACCCCGCGAAGTTCCGCAAGCGGTTCCGCCGGCGGTTGCTCGCGGAGATCGAGGAGTCGGGACTCTCCCGCGTCCTGCTGTCCGACGAGGTCCTCTTCGGAGCCTCGCTACCGACGCTGCGTCGCCTGGCGGGGTTCACCGAGGCGATCGCCGGGTCCCGACGCCTGGTCATCTACCTGCGCCGTCAGGACGACCACATGGTCAGTCGCTACGGGCAGGGAGTGAAGATCGGCTGGGTGAAGCGGCTCGACGAGTGGGCGCACGAGGACATGTCCGACCTCTACGACTACCGAGCCCGACTCGGCCGGCATCGCCAGCTGTTCTCACCGGCCACCCTGGCGGTTAGGCGGTTCGAGGCGGCCAGGTTCGTGGACGGGTCGCTGTTTCAGGACTTCCTCGATGCCGCCGGCATTGACGCGCGCGTCTCGGACCTGCTCCCCGTCGCAGACCGCAACCGCAGCATGGACGGCGAGACCACCGAGTTCCTGCGACTGCTGAACCTGTACCGGGTCGAGCACGAGAACGCCACGGTGGGCCTGATCGACAACCGGGCCCTGGTCGACCGGCTCGCGGTCGCGTCGACCGGGCCCACGCTGACGATGCCGGAGCCCTTCCTGGACGAGTTCATGGCGCGATGGGAGGCGTCCAACCGCGCGGTGGCCATCGACTTCCTGGGTGACCGCAGTGGTCAGCTGTTCCGGACACCTCGCAGGAGCAAGAACACCACGACCGAGCAGGTGCTCGATCCCGCGCGGCTCGACCACTACCTCGAGCTGCTCGAGCTTCCCGAGCACCTCGAGGGACCACTGCGCACGATCGCGGAACGCGAGGCATCCGTGCGCTGACGCTGCCGCGATCAGGTATGCCAGGCGGTCAGCGGTCACGCGCGCAGAGGCCTCGCACCCGGTCGATCGCCATCGCGGGGACGGAGCGCACGATCGACTTGCGGCTGTTGCTCTCGGTGACGAGGGAGAAGTCGCGTCGGCGCTTGAAGATGATCGTGTCTCTCACGACCAGGTGCCGCCACCCGGCCCCGAGAGACTCGATCGTGAACTGGAAGTCCTGGTACGACAGGCCGTTCGGCACGTCCCGGCTGACGTAGGGGATCTCCAGGTGCGCCTCGCGGGGAGCCATGCAGAGCGAGTCATAGCAGTGCCGTACGTAGAGGTAGTGAGGGGTGAACAACGGGGAGTCGTCGGGCAGGTTCACCCACATCGACCGGCTCCCGTCGAAGACCATGTTGAGCTCCGGGTGGGCGATGGCGCGGTCCCCACGCTCGGCCGCGGCGTCCAGGACCCCGATGGCGTCGACCAGCCAGTTCTCGCTGAACAGGTCGTCGGCGTCGAGGAACGCGATCAGGCGGCCGTCCGTGCGGGGGAGCATCGCGTTCCGCACCCGTCCGAGGTCGCCCTCGTCGTACTCCCAGCGCTCCCAGTGGTCGAAGCGTGACTGCCGGAAGTAGGACGTGGTGGCGTCGGTCGCGCGGTCGAGGCCGATCA